>Ga0206863_1315_pt1 | contig 12896 bp, 6 predicted proteins | sample Alteio_BWOrgCont_41_FD_152634 | JGI IMG/M metagenome (GOLD analysis project Ga0206863, IMG submission 152634) | Enriched cells from forest soil in Barre Woods Harvard Forest LTER site, Petersham, Massachusetts, United States -... | ecosystem: Environmental > Terrestrial > Soil > Temperate forest > O...
CCCTACGCGGCTCTCTGGTATTTGATGTACCTCAGCCTTGGTGTGTCCTATTGGCTGACGCTGCCGCTCGCCGTTGTCGCCGGAGCATTTCTGGTGCGGGTGTTCATCATTTTCCACGACTGCGGACACGGGTCGTATTTCAAATCCAAAAACACCAATGATGTTTGGGGTTTCATTACCGGAGTTTTGACATGGACCCCCTACTTTCACTGGCGGTGGGAACACTCGGTGCATCACGCTCACTCGGGCGATTTAGACGGACGCGGACGCGGCGATGTTTGGACATTGACGGTGGAGGAGTATTTGGCGGCCTCGCGCTGGAAACGGTTTTCCTATCGGTTGGCGCGAAACCCGGTGGTGCTCTTTTTGCTGGCGCCGGTATTTTTGTTTCTGGTGATGAACCGCTTTCCTGCCGCCGCCGCCAACAAGCGCGATCGAAACTCGGTGTATTGGACGAATCTGGCGATTTTCGGAATGGCCGCCACTCTGAGTTGGGTCTTCGGCCTCAAGGCCTACATTTTAATCCAATTGACGGTGATGATCGTGGCCGGCTCGGCCGGGGTATGGCTGTTCTACGTCCAACATCAATTCGAGGGGGTTTATTGGGAACGGAATGAGAAATGGGATTACGCGACGGCGGCCATGCAAGGGAGTTCATTCTACAAACTGCCGCGGGTGTTACAGTGGTTTTCAGGCAATATTGGCTTCCATCACATCCACCATTTGAGCCCGCGCATCCCGAATTATCACCTGGAAAAATGCCACCAATCCGAGCCGTTTTTTCAGACGGTCAAACCCGTTACCCTGTTTGGGAGCTTGAAATCCTTTACCTTCCGGCTCTGGGATGAAAAGGGACAACAACTCGTTGGCTACGGCCATCTGAGAACCGTGCGAATCAAGGCGCGTCGAGACGATTGGCGCAGGCCAAGGGACCAACGATAGCCGGGAAAAAACGCTCAAGTTGGCTTCAGCGGCGCGCTGGTCGGGTGCGTTCGCGGCGATCGGACCCACTCATAATGGCAATCTTCGCAATAGCAATCCGGCTCCATGATTCTCAACAGAATCAACACATGGGCGAAAATCGTGGGGAGGATGAATTTGCGCGTCATTTGCGGATATTGCACATTGGGTGAATGGCAGGAAGGGCACCGGATCGAATCGCGCAGAAGCATCCTGGCCTCGGCGGATTCGTCCAAGAATTTTTGCACGGCTCCGAGGGAATCCTTGGGGGTTTGCACATAGATTCCGGCTTGAGGCGGGACGAGGAACCAGTAGCGTTGTAGTTTGCGCTCGTCGTGAATCCGAACCACGAAACCCTCCTTCGCCAAGAGCGCCCGGAGAGCCTCACCCGCGGCAAAGCCATCGAATACCGCCACATTGAGCCACGAATGTACAGAAGAGTGGTTTTTCATATAAATCTTTCGCAACTGGATAATGTTGAATTCCATGTTTTTTTCATCCGGGCCGCCCGGAACCCCCTCTCACTCGCTCCAATACCGGCCAACCGTAATCTACCACAAATTGAGGGATAAGCAACGAGCCGGGAGCAACGCGGGTGCGGATGGTGAAGGGAGCGCGATGCCGGTTTGGATTGCAATCCTGTCGAGCAATCTGCTTGACTTTTGGGAGCATATCCTTTCTTATCGCACCGTTGAAGAGATGGCTTGACGGGAATTTGCAGGCCACGAGTAGGTTCCAGATTCGATTTGAGGACGCGGAGCGCGGCGGCACCGGGTCGGTGGCGCGGTTTGCTCACCCCAAGAGAGCGGTTTTGCGATAAAAAAACCAACAACCCGGAATTTTGCACACGAGGATCGAATCCTCCATTTTTAAAGGCTATTTATGAAATCAATCCGCGCTATTATCGTCTTGATCTCGGTCGCTCTATTTTCCGGGCAGCTTGGACGCGCCTCGACGCCGTTGACGATGGGCGTCACCTACTCCGGGACGATTGCCACCCCCGGCCAAACGCACCAGTACACATTCACTGGCGCGGCGGGACAGTTTTTATATTACGACGCCCTCGAGACGGATTCTTTGCCGATCTCCGTATCGCTTCTTACGCCTGGCGGAACGGCGTTAACGGTAAACTCGCCATATTTTCCTGTAAACTTCCCTGTGAACGACGACACCGACCGCGGGCCTTTCATTTTAACCGAATCAGGCGCGTACACGCTTGTTTTCAATGGAAGCGGCGCCACAACCGGCAACTATCAATTCCGTCTGCTCGATTTGTCTGCCGCCCCAGCAATCCAAGTGGGTTCGATTTTGACCAACCAGCTCAGCCCGCCACTCTCTTGCAATATTTACCAGTTCAATGGGACCCGCGGGCAGCGAATTCAATTGCAAAATGTTGCGCACAGCTCGAATCAAGCGCAATGGCAGCTTGTCAGTCCCGCCAATTTCCTCCTGGCCACAGGACAAATCTACCAAAGCCCGGGCGGGGTGACACTTCCAACCACCGGCGCATACTACCTTTTGGTCGAAGGGCTTGCGGCCGGTTCCGCCCCGCTGACGTTCCAGATAAGCCTCAGCGACGTGAGCGACGCAGCGGCGGTCTCAAGCGGTCTTGGTGTTCCCCTCTCTGGGACCGTCAACGGCGGCCAGACCAATACCTTTACCTTCGTCGCATCCGCCGGCCTTCCGGTTTACTTCAACAGTCTGGATCGAAGCGGCCAATCCTTGGTGGTGGATTTGATTGATCCTTTCGGCGGCAATGTTTTCACCGTGGCCGAGATTGCTGATTCAGGACCGTACGTCCTTCCCCGTTCGGGCAGCTACTCCTTAAAGGTGCGGGGTCAAAGTGGCGCCAGCGGCAATTTTAACTTCCGTCTGCTCGATTTGAGCGCCGCTCCGGTGCTCTCCATGAATACGGTGGTGAGCAACGTCCTCGGGACCGCATATCAGACTGATGTTTATCAATTCGCCGGGACGGCGGGCCAACGTCTCTACTACGACGCCATCGACACCGATTTCGACAATGTGCAGCTCCTATTGTCGAGCCCGGACGGGCAATCGCTTTTTGCGGGCTATGCTGACGGCGACAAAGGCCCGATAGCGATGCCGGCCACCGGAACCTTTTATCTCCTGGTTCAAAGCCGTCTCTCGATCACCCCATTGTACTGGTTCCAGATGTTGGACGTCGGAACCCAGACGGCTTGGCCGCTCAACACAGACCTGACCGGAACGCTGGCCCCGAACACCACGGCGATTTATGGTTTGGCGGGCACGGCGGGCGAACAGCTCTATTTTAATGGCAAAGGTGTCAACAACGGCGGGGCCTCTTGGGCTCTTTACGGGCCGAACAATGCCTACGTCGCGGGCGGGAACGGTCTTCAAGGGGACTTTAAAGCCACCCTGCCATATTCGGGCAACTATGCGGTGGTGCTCGTGAACGGCGCCAATTCGGTGAGCTTCACCAACCAGATCAATACCTTCGGATTCGTCACCAACGCCTTGACCTTGGGCGCGCCTGTGACGAGCGCGATCGCACATCCGGGCGATCAAGTTTATTACACGTTTAACGGGACGGCCGGTCAGCGTTTGTACTTCGACTCGCTCAACACCAATTACAGCCAAATCACGGTGACGCTTTTATCACCCACCGGAACCACGATCTTTTCAGGCAACAGTGTCTATGATAGTGGTCCCTTCACTTTGGTCGTCCCGGGTGTTTACACCTTGGTCTTCACCGGCAGCCAGCACACGACTGATACTTTCAGTTTCCAATTGTTTGATCTTTCGGCGCAGCCGCTGCTGACCTTGAACTCCGATTTTACCGGGACGCTGCCACCGCAAGTGACATCAATCTATCAATTGACCGGCACGGTGGGCGAGCAGCTTTATTTTAACGGCAAAGGCGTCAACAACGGCGGGGCCTATTGGTATCTTTACGGCCCGAACAACGCCTTTGTAGCTGGACAAGTCGGCCTCCAGGGGGACTTCAAATCCACGCTGCCGTTTGCCGGCACCTATGCGCTGGTTCTGGCCAATGGCGCCAATTCGGTGAGCTTTACCAACCAGGTCAACACCTTCGTTTTCACCACGAACTCGCTGACGTTGGGGGTCCCGGTCACCACTGCGATCGTTCATCCTGGAGATCAGGTTTATTACACGTTTAACGGAAACCCGGGCCAGCGGCTCTACTTCGACTCGCTGAACACGAACATTAATCAAATCAGTGTGACCCTGGTGTCACCCACCGGCGCAACCGTCATCCCCCTCCAGAACAGTTATTACGACAGCGGGCCGTTCAATCTGACGGAGGCTGGAGTCTATTCCCTGGTCTTTAGCGGCAGCCTGCACACGACCGATACGTTTAGCTTCCAATTGCTCGACGTTGGCGCGCAGCCGGCTCTGCCACTGAACACCGATATTTCAGGAGTGCTCCCACCTCAGACCTCGGTCATCTACACACTGGCGGGCTCGATCGGAGAGCAGCTTTATTTCCGGGGGAAAGGGGTCAACAATTCTGGGGCGTCCTGGTTGTTTTACGGGCCGAATAACGTCTATCTGGCGAGTGCGGGTCTTGTCGCCGATTTTGCATTGACGCTTCAGAATGCTGGCAATTACGTCCTGGTACTCGCGAACGGAGCCAATACCGTGGGCTTCACCAACCAGGTGAGCACTTTTGCGTATCCGACCAATTCATTGACCCTTAGCGTTGGCGTGACGAACTCCATCGTTCACCCCGGGGACCAGATTTATTACACGTTTAACGGGACCGCCGGACAGCGCCTTTACTACGATTCGCTCAACACAACCGTCAATCAAATCAGCGTGGCGTTGGTGTCGCCTACCGGCGCAACCGTCTTTTCCCAAAACAGCTATTACGATTACGCGCCGTTCACGCTGACACAGACGGGAGTGTACACGCTTGTCTTCAGCGGCAGTCAGCATACCACCGACACGTTCGGCTTCAACTTGCTCGATCTCGCGCTGGCCCCGGTCGCCGCGCCGGGCGGAACCATCAGTAATAGTTTGAGCAGCCTGACTCAAACCGTCATGTATCGGATCGCCGGTGTGGCTGGTCAGCGTCTGAGTTTACAGTCCACCAACGCCTCGGGCTCACAAGCTATTTGGGAGTTGGTTGATCCGGACGATCAAATCGTCGGATCGAGTGCTGCCATCACCCAAAACCTTGGCACCAATACGCTTCCACTCACCGGCGCCTACGAATTGATTGTTTCCGGAAGCGGTGTCAATCCCACCCCGCTCAGCTACCAGTTGGCGATCTTCGACGTGACCGACGCCTCCGTTACCTCGAGCGGCCTTGGCGTTCCCCACGCGGGAAACGTTAACGGCGGCCAGACCAACTCCTTCAGCTTCGTCGCGAACGCCGGACTTCCGGTTTATTTCGACAGCCTGGACAACAGCGGCCAATCGTTGGTAGTGGATTTGATCGATCCCGCCGGCAATCCGGTTTTCACCGTGATTGAGACGGCGGATTCAGGACCTTATGTGCTCCCGCGTTCCGGGACCTATTCGTTAAACGTGAGGGGTCCAGGCGGGGCCAGCGGTAATTTCAACTTTCGCTTGCTCGATTTGAGCGCCAGTCCTGCCTTGCCCTTGAACACGGCGGTGGGGAGCGTCATCAGCGTCCCATTCCAAACCGATGTCTATCAATTTCAGGGCGCTGTCGGGCAACGGTTGCTGTATGACGCGCTGACCAATGACGCGAATTATCCCGCAATCTACGCCCTGCTTTCCAACACGGATGCGAAGCCAAGCGGCCCTTCAAGCGATTTTCAAAATGACTCTGCACCCTTCACTCTCCCGCATTCGGACACCTATTATTTGCTTTTGAAGAATCTGAAGAGTCCGGCCACCGGGTACAATTTTCGGCTTTTGGATTTGTCCGCGCAGCCTGTCCTGCCGGTGGGCCTCCCTACGACGAACGTTCTCGCGGCTTTCATGCTCGGGACCTACCAATATGCGGGAGTCGCCGGCCAGACCCTTTATTTTCACGCATTCACGGGAAACGCCAGCGGGATATGGACTCTTTATGATCCCAATAACGTCGGCGTGCCGGGAGCCTACTCGAGTTTGGCTGGCGATTTTAACGTGACGCTGCCCTACACTGGGGTGTACGCCTTGACCATGAGCACCTATAGCGGTGATCCGGCGACCAACCGTTTCCAAGTCAACAGCTACACCCTCTCGACCAATAGCTATCTCACCGGCACGGCGGTCACCAACTCGATCAATTTTCCGGGCGAGCAGAAATATTACACCTTCACGGGCACGGTGGGACAACGGCTTATTTATGACGCCCTGACAAATACCCCTGATGCTCCCAATCTGATCCTCGCGTCCTTGTTGAACCCGCAGGGGATTCAGGAAGGGCCGATTAACGGCCGGTTTGACACCGATCACGGACCGTTCACCCTGCTCGAATCGGGGCTTTACACCTTGGTGTTGAGCGGAAATGGTCCAAGCGTGGGAACGTTCTCGTTTCGACTGCTGGATGTTTCAACCTTGCCAGCGCTGCCGGTTGGCGTGACGGTCTCGAACTCTCTGCCGGCGGACACCCTCGGGCTCTACCAGTACTCCGGGACTGCGGGCCAGACCCTCTATTTTCATGCCCTTCCGGGGAACGCCAGCGGCGCTTGGAATCTTTACGATCCCGACAACAATGGCGTGGGCGCCTCGAGTCTGGCCGGCGATTTTAGCGTGACGCTGCCATTCACGGGAGTGTACGCCTTGATTCTGGGCACCTACAGTGGAAATCCAGCGACCAATCTTTTCCAAGTCAATAACTACTCGTTTTCCACCAACAATTATACAATTGGCACAGCGGTCACCAACACGATCAGCGTTCCGGGTGAACAGAAGTATTACACTTTTACCGGCACCGTCGGCCAACGGCTCATCTACGACGCTCTGACGAACTCCCCCGATGCTCCAAAATCGATAAACGTGCAATTGTTGAACCCGCAGGAAATGGTGGAAGGATCGTTTTCTCAGAGGTTCGAGACCGATCGCGGGCCGTTCAGTTTGCAGGAGTCCGGCCCCTATACTCTGGTGTTCAGCGGCAGCGGCGCCAGCACGGGCACATTCTCGTTTCAACTCCTCGATGTCTCCGCGATCCCGGCTCTTCCCGTCGGTGTCACGGCAACGAACCTTTTGCGCGCGGACACGGAGGGCGTCTATCAATACTCGGGAGTCGCGGGGCAGAACATTTATTTCCACGCTCTGCCGGGAAACGCCAGCGGGGCTTGGACGCTCTACGATCCTAACAACAATACAGTTTCGGGCACTTACTTAACGGGAGATTTTGCCGTCACCCTGCCATACACCGGCTTGTACGCGTTGCTGATGTACACCTATAGCGGCAACCCCGCCACCAACACATTCCGCGCGACTCTTTTCAATGACGGAGAAAGTTTGATGATTAACCGCGCCCCGGTCCTGACCTTCATTCCCGCAAAAATCACCGCCGAGGGAAGCAACCTGACATTCAGCGCGGCGGCCTCGGATCCTGACGGCAACGCGCTAACCTTCAGTCTCGATCCCGGCGGTCCCGCCGGCGCCACGATCAATCCCGCTAGTGGGTTGTTTGGTTGGACGCCGCCGATTACTGGGTTTTCCCTGGTTACCAACGTCACCATTCGGGTAACCGACAATGGTTCTCCCAGTTTGAGCGCCGAGCAGACCGTCTCGATTTCAGTGGTAGCGTATCCCGTCATGATCTCCGTTCAAACCGCCCCGGGCTCTGCGACCGTCATCTGGCGCTCCGCCGTGGGCAAGCAGTACCACCTTCAGTACAAAAACAAAGCGTCCGACGCTGCCTGGACCGACGTCGGCACGGACGTCACCGCGACGGATTTTACCACGACCGAGGTGGACAGCACGATTGGGACGCAGTCCCAACGCTACTACCGCGTACGACTCCTCAATCCTCTAAATTAGGGGGGGATCATAGATTTCGAAAAAATCGCCCGCGCCATCTCCGCCCGGTTCCGCAGGCGGTGGTGGATGAATTTTATTCATTACCCCTCGCCCACGCTTGAATGCTCAGGCCCATCTCCTCGCCCTCGCATCCTTCAAATGATCCTCTTTTCGAATGGGAGCGAGTGGTTGCGCACAGAAACCGATTAAATGCGGACCGCCCGGCGTTGAAAATTCTGCGCAAACTTCGACAATTTGTTTGATTTTGTTCTAATGTACCTGGTACATGACCGCGCGATGAACCCTGACCACCAGCCTCCCAACGTTCACAGCGAATCCTTTTTGCGCACGCTCATGCGGCGCCAGCTTCGGCTCTCGGTCTCGTGCGCCGCCACGTTTGTCATTGCCCTTTTTGCTCTTCCCCTGGCCAACTATTTCGCGCCCGAATTCATGTCCACGCGCGTCGCGGGCTTTACTTTGAGCTGGTTTGTTCTGGGGGTCCTCTTCTTCCCCTTCGTTTGGATTATTTCCTGGGTGTTCATCAAACGGTCAATCCAATTGGAGAATACCGAGGTTGCGGAAACGCGAAGCAAGGAAGGGAAATGATCGCCGCCGCTCTTTTTGATCACGTCGATCCCTGGATACTGGCCTTCTCGCTCGTCATGGTTGTGGTGACGATTGTGGCGGGCGTCTGGTCGGCGTCGAAATCGAAGACGGCGCATGATTTCTTCGTCGCCGGACGGTCGGTCTCGGTGGGGTGGAATGCGTCCGCGATCTCGGGCGAATACTTGTCGGCCGCCTCGTTCATGGGCATCGGAGGCATGGTGATGAGTGTTGGCTACGACGCGCTTTGGTATCCCGTTTGTTATGCCTGCGGCTATCTTTTTCTCCTCCTGTTCATAGCGGGACCGCTGCGGCGGTTTGGCGCTTATACGATTCCAGATTTCGCCGAAGGCCGGTATGATTCGCCGTTGTTTCGGAAGATCGCGGTGGTGTTTGTCTTGTTCATCGGGTTTTTCTACACCATGCCGCAGATGAAAGGGGCTGGAACCACCGTTCACTACATTTTTCCCGGCCTCCCGTATCAGGCGGGAATTTTGCTGGTCGGCACGGTAATCACCCTCAACGTGGCGCTTGGCGGCATGAAAGGGATCACGCTCGTCCAGGCTTTCCAATATTGGGCAAAAATGTTTGCGATCTGCGTGCCGATCTTTGTGCTGATGACCGTTTATGGCTTTTACAACCAACATCTCGGCGCCACGGCTTCCCAATCCGTGGCCGCGTCCCAATTCTCCCAGGCGGCTCCCGTCGAACTGACAATAAAACCGCTCCCTGAGAAGGCACCCAAGGATTCCGCCTGGCTGAACCCTTTCGGGCCGCTCACTTCCAAAGCCGCGAAAAACGCGGGGCTTTCCGCGGAGGCCGCGCGCCCTTATTCGCTGCTCTACACCTACTCGCTGATCATTGCGCTGGTTTGCGGAACCGCCGGTCTCCCCCATATATTGGTCCGTTTCTATACCAACCCAAATGGAGTGGCGGCCAAGCGCACGACCATGTGGGTCATGATTCTCATTGGTGTTTTCTACCTTTTTCCACCCATGTTTGGCGCGCTCGGACGCCACCTCATTCCGGAACTGTATAACGCGACGGGCGCGAAAGGAACCGACAAAGTGGTTCTGGAACTCCCGCGCCTTTTGAATGAAAAATATCCCCCTTTTGGCTCCATCTTGAGTGGCATCACTTGCGCCGGGGCGTTCGCCGCCTTCATGAGCACCTTCAGCGGTCTCCTGGTTTCCATGACGGGCGCGCTGGCTCACGATATTTATGGGCGCATCATTGATCCTTCCTCGACCGCTCGTCAGCGCACCATCGCCTTCCGCGTCAGCGCGATTATTGTCGGTGTCATCGCGATGGCCCTGGGGACCCAGGTCGAGCAGTTCGATATTAACTTTATGGTCGGACAAGCTTTTGCCATTGCCGCGGCCAGTTATTTTCCGTTGTTGTTCATGAGTGTTTGGTGGCGCGGGATGACCATGAAAGGCGCCGTTTCCGGCATGCTGGGCGGAGGATTGCTCGCTCTCGGCGGTATTTCATTGACGAGCTTTAGTGATCTTAAGTTGTGGGGTTTTGGCGGCTTGAAACCATTTTGGGACAGCCATCCCCTCGCGCGCATCCTCAGCGAACAGCCCGCCATTTGGACGGTTCCGCTCGCCATCAGCCTCATGGTGATTGTTTCCAAATTAACCCGCGCCCAAATTCCAGCCGATGTGCGGATGAAAATGCTGGTTTTGCACGCTCCCGAGGAACTCGGTCTTAAACAAGAGTACATCCAGGAACACCAAGCCGTTCCTCATTGAACTCTCCGGTCACTGGCTGCGCGTGACCTCGTCCACCGCGTCGTAAACGGCTCGCGCCATCTGTTGCAATTGATCCGGTGTGGTGGAATACGGCGGCATCAGGACGATGACATTGCCGACCGGCCGGGTGAGCACGCCGCGGCGCGCCATCGCTTCGCAGACTCTAATCCCGACTCGCTCGTCCAACCTAAAAGGTTCCCGGGTGTGCCAGTCGCGCACCAACTCGATCCCCGCCACCAACCCGGCTTGACGGATGTCCCCGACCGCCGATAAATCCCAGAGTGCTGACAGCTCCTTTGTCATGGCGGTTTCCAAGGCGCGCCGGTGCAGCTCCGCCGCGGGCTCCCGCAGCAGCTTCAAACTGGCCAGGGCGGCCGAGGCGCCCAACTGATTGCCCGTGTAACTGTGCCCGTGGAAGAACGTTTTTAATTCGGAATACTCTCCGAGAAAGGCGTCGAAAATCTCGCCGGTCGTCAGCGTCGCCGCCATCGGCAGATACCCGCCGGTTAAACCTTTGGCCATCGCCAACAAATCCGGCGACACCTCCTCGCGCTCACAAGCGAAAATCGGACCCGTCCGCCCGAAAGCGGTCATCACTTCGTCGGCAATGAGCAAAGCCCCGAACCCTCGGGCTATTTCCGCGGCGCGCCGCAGCCATCCCTCCGGCTGGGGAATCATTCCGGCCGCGCCTTGCATCGCTGGTTCGACCACAAGCGCGGCGCAGGGACGCCCGGCGCCATGCAATTCGGCGAACTTTTCCTCCACTTTTCCCACGCACTCGAATTCGCACTGGCGATAGACCCGGGCATCGGCCCGTTCGGGTTTGGCCCGGTTGAATGGACAACGATAGCAGTAAGGGCTCATCACCTTTTCAGACGAGAAGAGCAGGGGGCCGTACGCCGCGTGGAAAGTCTCAATGTGACCAAGACTTACCGCGCCGATGGTATCGCCGTGATAAGCCTGATCCATGGAAATGAAAGAGACTGGACGCTTGCCTTTAGTGCGTTGGTCATGCTGAAAGGCGAGCTTCAAAGCGACCTCCATGGCTGTCGAACCATCGTCGGAATAAAAAACCTTCGCCAGTCGCCTGGTTGAGGTTTCCCGCCCACCGGTAGTGACAGCCTCTGGGCGACCATCCCTCCCGGTAGGGCGAGGCTCCCGCCGAGCCTCGGACTCTTCCGCGCTGGCGCGCGCCAAATCGATCAATTCCTTGGCCAGAATTGATGCGGGCTCACTCGCCAGGCCGAGATGCGAGGAGTGTGAGATTTTCGCCAATTGCGCGCTGATGGCCGCGTTGATCTCGGGGTGGGCGTGACCGTGTAAATTCGTCCAGATGGAGGAGTTGGCATCCAAGTATTGTCGGCCGTGGATGTCTTCAAGCACCGAGCCGCGACCCGACACAATCACGATGGGCTCGTATTTCAGCCAGTCCCTCATCTGGGTGAAAGGATGCCAGACGAACTGATGGTCGAGTTCGGCGATTCGGTTCATCGATAATAAAATTCGAGCATTATCCCGGCGTTGTGCGATTTGCAATGCTCAAGATGTTTTCTTAGGTCTGCGAAAACTTTTGAATTTTCAGCTCGTTGCATTCTGCAATGAGCCGGCGCTAAAACCCACGCTCGCAAGTTGTTAGAACTGTTCGCCCGCGCCATTAACAAATCCCTCTTGAAGGTGGCATCAATGCTGCTTGGTTGTAACGCACAGAATCGGATAAAAATACGACGATCTGAATTCGAGTAGAGTTCAAACCGTCAGAAAAAATTCGCAATTAAGGGAGCCGCGGTAACATCCATAAACTGGATCAAGGAGGCTCCGTTTTACGCGCCTAATAAATGATGAAGTCAGAATCCGTGATGAATTTAAATAGCTGTAAACTCTCGAAATCGATCCGTCGTTGTTCGCCGCGCGGTCAATTTCCTCCCGGAGCCGGATCTTCCCCTTCGCCGGGGATTCGCGCCGTTCTCTTCAGTTCCATTCTAGCCGCGTGTCTATTCTACATGTTCGGCGCCGCGGCGGCGACCGTGACTTGGACAAATCTCGAGGGCGGATCTTGGAGTTTGCCGGCGAACTGGAGTCCAAACCAGGTTCCCGGAGCGACGGACCGCGCGGCCATTACCGCTAGTGGCACTTACACCGTACTCTTGGACGCGGATACGACCATCGGGGGTCTCGCGCTGGGTGGCGCCGGCGGTGTGCAAACTTTGACGAACAACTATTATGCCCTGGTCTTGAGCGCGGGCGGCGTCGTGAACAGAAATGGTGTCCTCGGTTGGGCGGGAGACCAACTTAACGGGCCGGGTCTGTTGATTGTAGATGGCGTTTTGGTTTGGAGCGGCGGCGAGATTTTGACCGCGGTCTCGGTTTCCACCAACGGCTTTCTCGCCACCACCAGCCAGCAGCAGCTTTTACTCACCGGCGTGTTGACCAACGCGGGAGTCGTTGCTTTGGGCGGGCCGGATGACCTGACTCTAAATGGTTCGGCTGGCGGAGGACAGTTTTATAACCTGCCGGGCGGACTCGTGACCAACCAGGGAGATTGCAATATCGCCGGCCTGGGCGCGGCTGGCGAAGTTTTCTCAAATGCTGGAACCCTCCAGGCGTGGACCGGCACCCTCTCTGTGAGCGCCACCGGCCATGGAAACGGCC
>Ga0206863_1316_pt1 | contig 12896 bp, 4 predicted proteins | sample Alteio_BWOrgCont_41_FD_152634 | JGI IMG/M metagenome (GOLD analysis project Ga0206863, IMG submission 152634) | Enriched cells from forest soil in Barre Woods Harvard Forest LTER site, Petersham, Massachusetts, United States -... | ecosystem: Environmental > Terrestrial > Soil > Temperate forest > O...
GCGATAGATAGAATCGAAGGCAATTCCAGTGCTCGATGCACGTTCCACCGTCTCAAGCACCGAAGCGCGATCCTCCGGATGAGCCCGTTCTATGATCCTGTCAAGCGTTACCTTCTTCGCAGGATCGTATTCGAATATGCGGTAAGTTTCGTCCGACCAAACAATCTCCCCGGTGTCTGGCCTCCACTCGAAACTGCCTGTGTGACTTAGATTTTGGGCTTCGGCCAAATAGGCTTCTCGACGCCGAAGCTCTTGAGTAAGGAGTTCGTGCTCCGTGACATCTATGGCTGTGCCGATGAGTTTCTGCGTGCCATTGTCGACGATGGGAGTACCCACGCAGCGAATGTATCGAACCTCACCGTCAGGTCGCACGGTGCGCTTGGTGATATCAAATTCCGAAACCTCGGTTAGCATTCCCTTCAGCAACGATGCCATGAACTCGCGATCGTGTGGATGAATGAGTGCCAGGTATTCCTCAGAGGTAGGTGCTCGTGTGGCCGGATCAAGACCGTATATATGAAAGAGTTCGCGCGACCAGTAGTCGAAACGTCCTACAGGGTCAAAAACCCAGCCACCCATCTGGCCGAGGCGTTGCGCTTCGGCCAGATAGAATTCGCTTCTTTGCAGCTCCTGGGCGCTCTTCCGTAGCTCTTCTTCAGCGCGCTTTCGCTCCTCGATATCGATACTCGATCCATGCCATTTGAGAATTTTTCCATCTGTGGCGCGCAATGCGAGTTTGTGGTGCAGCATCCAGCGATATTCTCCATCGGCCCGCCGCACCCGCGCTGTTCCCTCAAAGGGCTCTCCCGTGGCGATTGACTCGCGCCACTTCTGTACAAAGGCTTCGACATCTTCAGGATGAATAAAGGAAGTCCATTCCCATCCCAACAGCTTCTCCAGCGGCTGCCCTATGAAGTTGAGCCAACCCTGATTGAAGAAATCAAGGTAGCCGTCCGGTCGGGAGGTGTGGATCAGCGCAGGGGCCGAGTCGATAATCTGACGAAGGGGCAGACTCTGATCTTCGCCGGAACTGTGCTCGTTGGCTGCCATGCCGCATATGGTACAACCCCAAGAAGTCGGCCGTGAACGATTCCATCTCTGGCATTCGGCGTGAACTTGGTCCGCCGGTTATTATCTGCTGTCGCTGGTTGGCCATTTTTGTATTGGCCTTTCTTCGTTGACCTCAATCTCCTGGTCGAACAACGGAGGAGATTGACTCCCGGGAACAGCCTGGCTGGGGTCGGGCAATGTGTTGGCTCGTCCGCGAAACGCATGCAATATATGTCTCCAAGTCCGTAGCGGACTTAGAATGAGCAGTGATATCAGGGAGGCCGTCCCAAATACGATGTGCATCCATCCAGCCACTAGTCTCCCTTCTGATAGGAACGGGTCATCGTGTGGACTCGACGCACTGCCCCGGATGTGGAGAGTTGCCGTACCGCCTTTCGTGCGCGCGACAATCTGGATTTCGCAGCTGCAACCGAAATGCCGAGCAATTCAGCAATCTCAAGCGCTGAATATTCTCGTTCATGTCGAAGCTCAACCACTTCCCGGAAGATCGATGGCAAGCGGAGAATGGCGCACTTGAGTAATTCTTCTTTTTCTCGTCTCTCGCAGTAAGCTTCAGGCGTCTCTGATTGATCTGGTATCTCCCAAAGCACCCAATTCTCCGAATTGTCGGACGCCAGCAGGAGGGGAAGTTCTGAGGACCGCTTTTTCCGCAAAATTCCGAGAGCAGAATTGATTGCGATTCTGGTGAGCCACGATGAAAAGCTCGACCTGCCTTCAAAACTCTTGAGGTTAAGGAACGCTCTCAGAAGTGTGTCTTGAAATGCATCCTCGGCATCTTCGCGATTCCGCGTGATTCGATGAATCCTCCACCGAATCTGCCTCGAATGTCGCCCACAAAGCTCCATGAATGCTGTGTGGTCTCCGGAGCGTGCCGCTGAAACCAGCAGTTCCTCAGCCATCTCTCGAAGGCACGCCCCGATGATGACGTTGTCTTGTTCCGGGATTGATCCCTGAATTGAATTACTTTCTCTGAGCAATGAGCACCTGTCTATTGAGTAGTGAGTGAAGCAGTTTAGTGAACTCGAAGAACACTGCGAGGAGCGTTCTGCGTAATTTCGAACACCTAGCTCCACAGACGCGATATGGCCGCGATGACGCCGGCGGTCGGTCTCTTTCCAGCTTTTATGTATGCAAATGAAGAACCAAGTCCAAACGATTGAAAAGACTAGGGACGGGTGTCAGGAAGGACGATATCAGACTAGCAACTGTTAGCCGATTGGCAGATGCAGCACAGGGTCGGCAACGCGACAGCCGAGTGCCAATCGATTGGCAATTGCTAATCGGCGGCCACTAATCTCGCTTTCCGGTAAAGGGTCGAACCTTTTGGCGGAACTGTCCGGGCACTCCATCTGACACCCAGGGCGTGAAGGATCAGGCGGTCACCAATGCTCAGATGACTGGGATGTCGAACGGCGTCATGAGCGTAGTTGACGCTGGCATTGATCGATTCGCACCAGGGCATGCAAAGTACGACTCCACTGCATCGCGCACAGGTCCAATCCTCATCAATAAGACAGCTCTGCCACCGTCTCGTCTTCTTTCTTACTGCCACAATCTCCTCCCGCAAGTGTGAACAAGACGCCGGTCAGCAATCCGGACCGGTGCCTCACTGGACAGCGGAGTCCCATCCGACTAAGAGACTAAGAGCAACTTCAGGGCCATTCATATCCGAACAACTTCGCCCGAGAAATATGCCTCATGCAGTTGAGAAAAGTAAATCGAGCTCTCTGGCCTGATGGACTGAAGTCCTGTCGCTGTTGTCCAGTGAACAGGTGTCAGTTGGCAAGCATCGATCCGAGGTGACGAATGTGTGCGTCAGAGTCTGCTAACAGACATGGAAAAGCTTCGACGGCTCTTTGTCATCCGGCTAGAGGAGTGGTGAGCACTTGTCACGGAGCGAAGGGCGAAGAATACGACACCGTGATTGTGTTTGGATTTCTCAGTGGATATTGTGCCCATTCGGTCTTCGATAAACGTGCAACGCTCTTGGACCGGCGGACCAAACACAAAAGACTTTTAATCCGATAAAAATAGTCGTATATTAACTAAGATCGATTTGGTCGTATATTGTGACCCCGATGACCATTCGATCAAATGTCCTATTTTTTGCACCAGATCCCCGCGTGCAACTCTGGCCGAGTTCGCGAGGACCTGGCGCTTCTACAGGCCCAGTGGACTGCAGATGCCTATCACTATAGGTTTTTAGCGGCTCCGCCATCAACCCTGGCTGCTCCCCGGCTGTCAGACGGAGACATTCGCTATGGATCATCCAAAGAGTCATCTTCAAACTGGCGACGCAGGCCTGCGCCGTCGTCGCAGCCGTTCGCGCAGCCGCTGGCTCGCACTCGGAACTGTCACCGCATACGCTGCTGTCGCGTTCGCACGGCCAACCCCCCAACAGAGCACTTCTCCCGTCTTGGCCAACGACCCGAAGCAGTCATCGGGCACTCAGAACCTGACCGTCCGCCGCTTCAACATCACGGCCGGTTCGCTTGATGTTGCCGTTGCAGCCTTTGAGAGATTTACGGGCGTGCACGTTACGCTTGCCATTCCTCCGGAGACAATCCCCGGATTCCGGTCGCCCGGAGTGGTTGGTTTGTACAGCGACAGCCAGGCACTGACCCTGCTGCTGGCGGGAACCGGGCTGTCCTCACGTGCACAGAGTGACGGAAGCATCGTGATCGCAGTTACCGCGAAAGAAGATGTTGTCGTTTCGGCTGAGAACTCCGCACCGCAAATTGAACTCGATCGTTACCCCATGCCACTGTTGGATACACCGCAATCGATCACGGTCATTTCGAAGCAAACGATGCAGGACCAAGGCGCAGCCACCTTGCGCGATGCGCTGCGCAATGCGCCGGGCATCAGTCTGGCGGCGGGCGAAGGCGGTTCACAGGGCGACAATCTGACGCTGCGCGGCTTCACCGCGAGGAATGATATTTTCCTGGATGGCATGCGTGATTTCGGCTCGTACTATCGCGATTCGTTCAACTACGAATCCGTTGAGGTGCTGGAGGGGCCGTCTTCGGTGACCTTTGGCCGCGGCTCCACGGGCGGTGTGATCAATCAGGAATCGAAGTCGCCCGAGTTGCACCCATTTGTCGTTGCCGAGGGAGATCTTGGTACGGATGTGACGCGGCGTTTCACCGTTGATATCAATCAGCCTCTGCCAAAGCTGGGTACCGGAGCCGCAGTGCGCCTGAATGTGATGGGACACGATGCCAATGTGGCCGAACGCGATGTGACGGAGAACAAGCGCTTCGGTATAGCCCCTGAACTGGCATTGGGACTGGGAACGCCGAACCGTCTGCGCGCAAGCTACTTCCATTTCAACGAGAACGATATTCCTGACTACGGCATTCCGTGGTACTTCAACCATCCGGCACAGGTTGCGCGGCACAACTACTACGGCTTCCGCGACGGCAACTTCCTGGACACGAATGTGAACATGGGAACCGTCAAGGCCGAGCATGACATCGATGGCTGGGCCACGCTGCGAAACACCATTCGTTATGCCAACAACGAGCGCCACGCGCGCATCACGGAGCCGCAGGTAAACAACGCAACAGCAGGTGCCATTACACCCACCACGCCGCTCGATCAGGTGAATGTGAACCGTAACCAGATTGCTGTCTACAGCAACGAGAGCTTTCTGTGGGATCAGCTTGATGCAACCGTTCATGGAACCACGTTCGGTATCAGACACGTAGCCGTGATCGGCGCAGAGGGCGGCCGCGAAACCTCCGATCCAAAGCGTCCAACGTTTAACTATGTAAATGCCGCCGGGCAGACGATCAACACTGTGCCAACTGCAGATTTGTTGCGCCCGAACGAAGACCAACTCTTCGCTGGTACATCGGCTCGGTCGAGCGATGTACACGCGACCTCCACCAGCTACGGAATCTACCTACTCGACACGATGCAGTTCGGACGGCATTGGGAATTTACCGGTGGGGCTCGCTTTGACCGTTTCAACACAGATGAAAAGAGCGTCGCGTATCCCACGCCGAGCCAATCCACTGCGGGTGGCCCAGTGACGCAGGGATCGCCAACCATCACCTATCCGTCGCGACTGGACCGCAAGCCGAGTTGGCGCGCAGCGGTTGTCTATAAGCCGCGCGAGAACGGCAGCATCTATTTCGATTACGGTACTTCGTGGAATCCGTCCGCCGAAACGCTCGCACTGACCGTGGGACCGAGCGGCACCGGTACCGCGAATCTTGCGCCAGAATTCAACCGCTCCTACGAAGTCGGCAGCAAGTGGGACTTCAATCAGTCGCGCCTGTCGCTGCGCGCGGATCTCTTCCGCACAACCAAGGACAATGCGCGCGAAGCGTCGCCCACAAATTCACTGCTGTATGTGCTTGCCGGCACACAAAGAGTGGATGGCGCCGAGGTTGCTGTTGTCGGCCGCATCAACAGTCAATGGCGCGTGCTCTCCAGTTATACGTACATGCATAGTGAGGTTGTCGCTTCTCAATATTATCCGCAGTCAGTAGGCTTCAAACTCGCCAACGTTCCCGATAATCTGTTCAACCTGTGGATGACGTATCAGCCGACGAGCCGCTGGGTGATGGGTCTGGGAGGGAACTTCGTCGACAGCCGCACGGCAAGCTCGACGGTGCCTCTCGATCCGACCACCCGTCTGATCAAGCAGGTGCCGAGCTACTGGGTCTTCAATGCCATGGGCAGCTACTCGATGGGCGAGCATGTCTCGCTACAGGCGAACATCTTCAACCTCGCCGATCGCAACTACATCGACGAGATTCATCCGGCGCATATCGTGCCGGGTGCCGGAACATCGGGGCTCTTCGGCCTGAACTTCAAATTCTAGACAGACGATCGACGGGACAGAGCCACCGTGTGCGGCCTCTGTCTCTGTGTGAAAGGAATACGCAACCATGTTGATTACAATTCCAAATGTTCTCGACCCAACGCAGATTGCACATGCACGCAAACTGCTTGCTGAAGCTGACTGGGTAGACGGACGCGTGACCGCGGGACACCAATCGGCCCTCGCCAAAGACAACATGCAGCTGTCCGAAGACCACCCGGTAGCGCAGCAGTTGGGCGACATGATTCTGCAGGCGCTGGGACAGAATCCGCTTTTCATCTCCTCTGCATTGCCGATGAAAGTTTTTCCGCCGCTGTTTAACAGCTACAGTACCGGCCAGAAATTCGGTGTTCATGTCGACAACGCGATCCGCCACGTAAAAGGCAGCTCGCACCGTGTACGCAGCGACCTTTCTGCCACCCTCTTCCTTACGCCTCCTGAGGATTATGATGGCGGCGAACTCGTCATCGAAGACACCTACGGTGTACACACAGTAAAGCTGCCGCTGGGGCACATGGTGCTCTATCCTTCGTCGAGCCTTCATCGTGTCGAGCCCATTACGCGCGGTCGTCGCGTAAGTTCCTTCTTCTGGATTCAGAGCATGATCCGTAGCGACGCGCAGCGGACGTTGCTCTTCGATCTGGACAACGCAACCCAGTGCGTAAACCGCGACATGCCGACGAATGCCGTCGCCGTGCAGCTTACAGGCATCTATCACAACCTGTTGCGCCAATGGGCAGAGGTATAGAGCGTGCGGCGAGTGCACTTCTGAAGCATCTGGATGCTGGCGCTCTGGTTGGCATCCTGATCCTCCTCGTTCGATTGCTGGCCTGCCAGCCGGAGCGGATCCCTCGGAGCATATCTAAACAAGATAATTCGAGCCATTCCGGGTTTTGAATCAGGACCGTCAAATTTAATGATGACAACTGCCGCTCAAATCGGCTAAGTTGAATGCCGTTTGCGGATGGTATATCCCGCGACCGAGCAGAAGCGCCCACAGAGTGCGCTTTCAGGGCCCTCCAATTTCTCCGATTAGGGTTTTCACAATTCTTCCGTTCAGTTTAAGGGGATGGCCATGTCTGGTTCACATCGCATGCCGCGCTCCGTCGTCTCGTGCCTGATCGCTTCTGTTGTGTTCGGGCTAGTCGCCTTAATGATCGTTCCCGCTCTGGCCCAAACCACCCAACCCGATGTCATTCCCAACCGCATCACGCAACCCATCAATCCTGATGAGCGCGTCACGCTTCAGAACAGTGTGCATCCGCTGGCGCAGGCAAGATACGACCAGGGACCTGCGTCCGGATCATTGCAGACAGGACGCATCATGCTCGTCCTCAAACGCAGCGGAGTGCAAGAGAACGCTCTCAAGCAATACCTTGCCGACCTGCAAAATCCAAACTCGCCGAACTATCGCAGGTGGCTCACGCCTGTGCAATTCGGCGCGCAGTACGGGATCAGTGATACGGACCTGACCACTGTGACCGCGTGGCTCCAGTCGGAAGGCTTTACTGTCGAGAAGGTTCCCGAAGCGCGCAATTTCATCATTTTTTCCGGAAACTTGGCTCAGATTCAGCAGGCATTCGACACCACCATCCATCGATATTCCGTGAATGGGGAAATGCACCTTGCCAACTCGACGGACCCACAGATTCCAGCGGCGCTCGCCCCTGTCATTGCTGGAATCGCGAAATTGAATGATTTTCGGCCGAAGCGGGGAGCGGTCGAAAGCAGAACGGCGCACTTCGATTCTGAGACGCGTAAAATCAAGCCCGACCTCACGCTGCAATGCAATGCCTCAGGAGCTTGCTCGATCCCGAGCGGCACCAATGGCAATATACTGTTTGCTGTTCCTGCAGACGCCGCCACCATTTACGACACCCCCAACGCAACGTTGAATGGGAATTATTCGAAGGTCAGTTCGCTGCTTGGTGGCAAGAGCTATGACGGAACTGGTTTGACCATCGGCATCGTAGGTGATGCCAACATTAACGCGCAGGATATTGCCGCCTATCGCGCTGGATTTTTGCCGTCGAGCTATAGCGCGCATCCGCCCAAAGTCGTCATCGACGGCGACGATCCGGGCATCAATCCCGACTCTATAGAGGCCTTGCTCGATCTTGAAGTTTCCGGTGGCATAGCTCCTGGCGCAAGCATCAATCTTTACATATCCGCTGATGTTGGCCTTTCGTCCGGCCTGGATTTTGCAATCATCCGCGCTCTCGCCGATAACAACGTCAGCATTCTGAATGTAAGTTTTGGCCAATGTGAGCAGTCTCTGGGCTCATCGAATGAGACATATAGTCAAGACTGGGAACAGGCGGCCGCTCAGGGCATAAGCGTAACAGTTGCGTCTGGTGATAGCGGCTCCGCCGGTTGCGATGATTCAAACTCTGAATCGTCCGCGCAATTCGGACTGGCCGTCAGTGGCTTTGCTTCCACCGCATATAACATCGCAGTGGGCGGCACCGATTACGACGTTCTTCTCAATGACTTCGCTACGTATGTGAATTCGAGCAACGCTGCCGCCAGCTACTATCGGACCGCACTCAGCTACATTCCTGAAAATCCATGGAACAACTCGACCCAGCCGCCAAACAGCGGCGGATACAGTTCGAATACACCCTTTATGGACAGCAATCAAAGCACCAATATTACCGGTGGAGGCGGTGGCGTAAGCAGCTGTACGCAGACCAATGGGGTTCCTCCGAACACAACCTGCGTGCCTAATTCTGGATACCCCATACCCCCGTTTCAGACTGGTGCGCCGGATTTCACCTTCAAAAACCGTGCCGTTCCTGACGTATCCCTTCTTGCGGCCAACGGGTTCTACAGCGCTATATGGCTCGTCTGCTCAGACAGTGAAATCAACGGGCAGACCGCAACTCCTACACAGACAGACTGCGAACAGACAAGCGGATCCTTTACCAACGGAACTACGTTTACTGGCGTGGGCGGAACCTCAGCAGCCGCGCCAGCCTTTGCCGGAATGCTTGCGCTTGTATCCCAGTCACAGGGAGGAGTTCGGCTCGGTCAGGCTGACAACGTGCTCTACAACCTGGCCGCCCAATCAGCGCTTTATCCGAGCGTCTTTCATGATGTAACTGCTGGCAACAACTCCGTTGTATGCATGGCAAGTACACCGAATTGCGGTGCGAATGGCTTCCTTACTGGCTACAATACGGGCACTGGTTACGACGCGGCCTCCGGGTTGGGCAGTGTTGACGCAGCGCAACTCGTCGCCAACTGGACAAAGGCATCATTCACGCCCACCACAACCTCATTCACGATCAATGGTGGAACCAGCCCCATTAGCGTTAAGCACGGAACGCAACTCAACCTGGCCGCCAGTGTTTCCCCTGGCGCGGCAACGGGCGATGTTTCCTTCGTCAACAACAGCGGTGTCGAAAACAACCAGGCTCTCATCGGTTTTGTCACGCCCCTTTCCACCGGTAAAGCCAGCGTGTCGACGAGTGATCTACCCGGCAGCCCTCAGCCTAACAAGCCTTACAACGTGTATGCCTACTATGGCGGGGACGTGAAGAACGCTGCCAGCCAGTCTAATCCGGTTCAGGTGACCATTTCGCCGGAATCCAGCAGCGTGGTTCTCGGCATGAGCATGATCGACCCGTCGAGCAGCAATATTCAATGCGACGATATCGATCAACCGCCAACGACATGCAAGGGACAGACTATTCCCTATGGCTTCGCCACTGTTATCAGCGCGCAAGTGAAAGGGGCATCAGGCTCCAACACAGTTGCAACGGGAAATATCGTCTTGGCTGATACGGCTGGCTCTTTACCTGCACTTCCCATTTCAAGCTCCGGAGCTGCCGCCTACAGCAACTATTCGAATCCGGCTGAGTCATTGTCCGTTGCCGCGCATGGTGTAACGGCCAGCTATGCAGGCGATGGCAGCTATCTGGCTAGTAATTCAGGGAGTGCGTACAGCTTCACGATTAGTAAGGGACAGACGACGCTCACGCTCCTCGGATCACAGAATCAAAATGCACCCACAATTACGCTAACAGCCACGGTGAACACAGACAGCATCGGTCTTCCGCCTGGGGGAGCCATGACCTTCCAGGTGGGAAGCACCACTCTTGGAACAGCACCTGCTCCGTCAAAGGTGGGATTTGTAGGCAGCGCGATTACAGCCCAATACGAGATCACGATTCCCACAAATGCAACGGGGCTGGTAAGTGGCAACAACACAATCACCGCGACCTATCCCGGTGACACGCATTACTCCAACAGCAACGCTAGTACCGTCGTTACCGTGACGGCTCCCTCGTTCACCCTCTTCGGCACGAACGTGACCGTCGCCGCCGGAGCGACAACTGGAAATACCGCCGACGTGATTGTAGAAGGCTCAGGCGGATTTTCCGGCACAGTGGCTCTGGCGTGCGCCATCACATCCAGTCCGTCCGGCGCTACGAACCTTCCCACCTGCAGTCTTAATCCCACCTCGGTATCGTTGGCCAATTCGACCCTTCAAGAATCTACGCTGACGATCAACACGACGGCGACGACAACCACAGGAGCTTATGTTGTCACTCTTACAGGCACAAGCGGTTCCGTGTCTGTAAAGAGCCCGCTGAATCTTACCGTCACCCCCAGCGGTGCCATCGGCAGCTTTACCATCAATAATCCCGCCCTGACCGTCGTTGCCGGAGCTTCCACTGGAAATACCACCAGCATGGTTGTAACTCCCACGAACGGATTTACAGGAATGGTGGCTCTAACGTGCGCCATAACGACCAGTCCAGCGGGCGCCATGAGCCCGCCAACCTGCAGCCTCAGTCCAACTTCAGTATCGATTGACAGTATGACACTCGGTGCCTCCACGCTGACGATCGGCACAACCGCGACGACAACAACAGGCGCTTATGTCGTCACGGTTACAGGAACAAGCGGCTCCACGACTGCAAAGGGAACCGTGAATCTCACAGTGAGCGCCAGCAGTTCAACGGGTAGCTTTAACGTGTCCGGTACAGCGGTGACAGTGAATGCTGGAGCCACTACGGGCAATACGTCTACCGTTACGGTGACACCAAGCGGAGGCTTTCTGGGAGCCGTGAATCTGAAGTGCGCTCTCACAACCAGTCCCTCTGGTGCGATGGATCTGCCGACATGCAACATTCCGTCCTCCGTACTCATTAATGGGACGTCAGCTGCGACCGCGTCCATGACGGTGAGTACGACCGCTCCGATGAGTGGATCTCTTTTCTATCCATTGAAGGACCTGCTCCGAGGTGCTTCAGGAACCGCGCTGGCCTGCGTCTTCATGCTGGTGGCACCCGTTCGCCGCAGAGCATGGCGCACCGTCCTTGGCCTGGTTGCTTTCGGGATCGTCGTGTCGGCTCTGGTTGGCTGTGGTGGAGGCGGAGGCAGTCATACAAGCGGCGGAACGACAACGGGTGCTTATGTATTTACCGTAAGCGCTTCGTCGTCAAATTCCGGAGGTGGGACGAAGGCGACAACCACAATCCAGGTCATGGTTAATTAAGCTACTGCATGAAGCTTTGAAAATACTTCGGAATCCTGATGCGGACGACGGCATTGCTGTACGATCTGGTGATCATTGGCAGCGGCGTCGGGTCGAGCCTCTCGGCATGGACGTTTGCAAGCCGGGGACAGCGAGTAGCGGTGGTCGAGAGAAAGCTATTCTTGCCAAGAATTTCTATCTTGCAGAAGGAGCCTGAAGGAACGTCGCCGGGACCGCAGTTTTATGCCGGGCCGCAGCCATCAAAGCAAGCCCATATGCCACAGAAGTGAAGGCTTCTCCGCTTTGCACACGATCCTCTCCAAACCGCTGAGTGAAGAGATTTCGAACTGCCGGCACAAGCGAGGTTCCTCCGGTCAGGAAGACGCGATCAACCTGCATAGGAGAGATCCCCGTTTTCTGCATAAGGTCCTCCAGACACCCTTCCATCCGCGCGAGCTCGGGCGCGATCCATTGTTCGAATTGCGCACGAGTCACCTGCGCGCGCAGATGAAGGAGATCCGTATCGAGAACAAATTCCGCCTCTGCCTGATGTGAGAGATCGACCTTTACGTGTTGGACTGCCTGATGGAGCCGATAGCCCAGGTCGTGCTCCACAATCGTAAGCAGGGCGGCAATCATCTCCGGTTCCGGAGCACGCCTTTCCGCAGTGCGAAGCATATCCATCGTTGTGCGTGTCCGCAGGAAGGACAAAGTATGCCAACGTTCAAGATTGGCGTACACCCAAGCAGGCAGCACCGGCATGATTTTTCCTGATGTACGGGTGGTGGATTCCGAGCCCAATGCGGGAGAGATGAGCCTGCGCACGATTCTTGCATCGAATGCATCTCCGGCAATCCCGACGCCGTTGTTTCCGAGTACCTGCAACCCATGGGAGGTTCGCGCAGACGGCCCGACACGAAGGAGAGAAAAGTCCGTCGTGCCTCCACCGAAATCGCCTATCAGGACCAGTTCGTCCTTGATAACAGTGGATTCGTAGGCATAGGCTGCTGCCACAGGCTCCATCGCAAATGTCACATGCGTGAAGCCTGCCTGTAGAAACGCCTGCCGCAGACGGTCCAGAGCAAATGCATTATCGTCTTCCGAGTCGGCTCCAACGAACATCACAGGACGCCCGGCAATAGCCTGCTTTACCTCAAAACCAAGCCATTCGCTTGCGCGCATACGGAGGTCGCTCAGGATGCGCGCGACCAGGTCCTGGAAGAGATATTGTCTTCCAAAGATCTCGGTGCCGGTGAGGTTGCGGGCGGACAAATAGCTCTTCAGGGATTGAATCAATCGCCCCTGCACTTCGTCGCTGAAACTGTCGTGCTCAAGGTACTTTTCAATGCCTTCCGCACCTGTCCAGACCGAGACTGGCTTGCGTGCCAGTTGCATTTGCCTCTGGAGGTAGAGCAGTGACCGAGACGAGAAGGTCTCTCCGTCCGCTGAGAAAAACGGCACCATGCGCACCTGACCCTTGTGTGCCAATGCGATCGAGCTATTCGT
>Ga0206863_1317_pt1 | contig 12892 bp, 9 predicted proteins | sample Alteio_BWOrgCont_41_FD_152634 | JGI IMG/M metagenome (GOLD analysis project Ga0206863, IMG submission 152634) | Enriched cells from forest soil in Barre Woods Harvard Forest LTER site, Petersham, Massachusetts, United States -... | ecosystem: Environmental > Terrestrial > Soil > Temperate forest > O...
CTTTTAAAGGTGGCGGAGGCCTTTGGTCATACCACTAAAATAACATTTAATGGCCAGGGCCGTCCTGGTGACCCTCGTTTTTATCACGCTGATATAAAGGGAACATTAAAACTTGGCTGGATCCCGGATATTTCTTTGCAAGAAGGTATTGGTCGTTATGTCGACTGGTTTAAGAAAGTAGAGCTATGATCCGGGTTGGTTTTATTGTCAAAACCGACAAATGGCTTGGAGGCATCAATTATTTAAAAAATCTTTTGTATGCCGTTTCTCTGCTCAAGGATCGTAACATTGAGACAGTCATTTTTCTAGGCACCAAAGGGCATAAGAACATTGAGGATATGTTTTTTGACTATGCCCAAATTGTCCGAACTCCGTTCTTGGACCAATATTCGTTGGTTTGGTTTTTGTGGAAAGGATTTGAATTTTTGGGCTTGGGCAATTTGGTCTTTGAACCGTTTTTGTTAAGCCAAGGCATTCAAGTTCTTTCGCATTCAGATAAGGTTGGATTTAAGAAAATAAGATCTGTTAATTGGATACCAGATTTTCAACATAGACACTTGCAGGCGATGTTTGATGCTCCAGAGATCGCCAAGAGGGATAATCATTACAGGATATTGTTGGAAAAGAGCGATCGAGTTATCGTGAGCAGTCAGGATGCTTTTAAAGATGCCATCGCCTTTGTTCCTGAGGCTGTTTCTAGAATTTCAGTTTTACCATTCGTTGCTCAGCCAGATCCTAAGGTTTTTCGGATGAAGAAAGAAGATGTTCAGCAAATAAAACAAAAATACAATCTGCCGGAAAGATTTTGTTTTTTGCCAAATCAATTTTGGAAGCATAAAAATCATATCGTGGTTTTTGAAGCGTTGAGTCAATTAAAGCAAGAGGGTTTTGGGGTTTTTGTCGTTTGCAGCGGGTCATTGGATGATTATCGAAACCCGGAGCATGTTGAAACTCTCAAGAAATTTATTGCTGATCACCACCTGCAAGAGAATATTTTTTTGCTGGGCCAGTTACCTTATGAGGACGTGGGGTTACTTTATGCAGCGGCTTCGATTGTTATCAATCCTTCATTGTTTGAAGGCTGGAGCACCAGCGTTGAGGAATCTAAGAGTATAGGCAAAAAAATCCTGCTTTCGGATATTCCGGTGCATCGGGAACAATCACCTCGGGGAGGGGTGTATTTTAATCCGCATGACCCCCGTGATCTGGCCAAGCAATTGCGGGCGGCATTAGCCATAGAAGATACAAGTGCATCGTTTGGTGTTGTTGATGATTTGCAAAAAGATTTGAACGAGCGTACTCAAATTTTTGGAGCCAGTTATCAGCGATTGATCGAGGATGTTTTATCAGCACCTTCAAGAGAGAAAACATATGTATAACAAAACCAAAAAGTTAGCAAAAAAAGTGTTGGATAATATGTTGGGTACAAAGGAAGAGTTTACGGATAATGACAGGATCCTTGTAGCCAAAGGAATATTATCCCAGCAGATGCAATTACAATCAAAAAATATCCAGGACTATGAGTTTAAAGTTTTTTCTCAATTCGGTGACGATGGAATCATCCAATTTTTGACCAGAAAGGCAAAAATAATTAATAAATGTTTTATTGAGTTTGGGGTTGAAGACTATAGCGAAAGCAATACGCGATTTTTATTAATGAACAATAATTGGTCAGGTTTGGTGATGGATGGATCTGAGGAATCAGTGAATAAAATAACAAAACAACCCTATTTCTGGAAGTATGATCTACGGGCCATACAGGCATTTATTACCAAAAAAAACATCAATGCGTTATTACATGAGGCAGGTTGGGAAGATATTGGCTTATTAAGTATCGATATCGACGGCAATGATTATTGGATTTGGCAAGAAATAGATATTTCAAAATTGAGACCGACCATCGTTGTTTTAGAGTACAACAGTTTATTTGGCGGGGATAAAGCATTAACAATACCCTACAAGGAAGATTTTAACCGGACCACCGCTCATTTTTCCAATTTATATTGGGGTGCTTCATTCAGGGCCTTGGTTCATTTATCTGAAAGCAAAGAATATGTTTTTGTTGGATGCAACACGGCAGGTAATAATGCCTATTTTGTGAAGAAGGATCGATTAAATGATTTGCATCCTGCCAGTGTTAAAGAAGGGTATGTTGAATGTAAGTTTAGAGAGAGTCGGGATGAAAAAGGCCAGCTGACTTTAAAAAGAGATAAAGACAGAGTGGCTGTGATTAAGAATTTACCTGTATTTAATACAGAAACTAATAAAGAAGAGAAGCTCTAAAAAAAGAGGCGAATGATGCTTGAAGTCTTGGTCGTGCTGATTTTTTTGTTCTCTTTGTGGGTATTTGGCCGCAGCTGGCTTTTGGCCTGCCATAAAGAAGACTGCGATTGGCTGGCGATGCCCATCGGTTTTTGCCTTGTCGGATTGATCGGTAATGTGCTGTATTTTATCTGCGGTTTATCCGTTCAATCAATGCAGCTTTTATTTTTGTGCGCGCTGGTTCCCTGCCTCGTCATGATTCTTTACCGGGGTGTTGATCGCAGCGCATGGGTCCGTATGTTAGCAGTGATGGGTATTTTTTTATTCCTTGCTCTTCCGTTATTTATCCGTGGCGAACAGTATGGTGTATTTCGTGGTAACGGCGAGGATCATTTTAATTATATCGACGAAAGCCTTGCGATGTGGGGTAATCCTTACGCTGCTTATAAAAACAATCCTCTTGCGATTTGTAATTATCCATTAACCCTTCCTCAAAAGGCTTTATTTGCTCACAAATTTCTGTCCCATGATGTATTGCTTCATGGCATGGAATATATATACATTCGGCCTGCAGTTGGGCTGGTGCTTGCTACGCTATTGCCGGATGGTCGGGGTAATATTCATTGGCTGGCGTTTCTTTATGTGACAGCAATCTGGTCCTTGATCTTTGCAGCAATGTGTTTTGCCTGGAAGCGGGTCCTTGAAGCATATGAAATTAGTAAGAGTTTGCTGCTTTTAATGGGGCCGCCGTTGGCCTACACAGTAGGTTTTTGGGGGCAGTACATTTTTGACATCAATTCCTGGTCGGAAATTGCATCAATATCGTTGCTGTTGGCATTTGTCTTTGAGTATGCGCAATTACTGCAATATTTATCCGATCCATCAAAGCACGAAGGTAAGTCCATTGTCTCTCAGTATCTGGTGACATTATTGTTGGCCGCAGGTGCGTATCTTTTCTATCCAGAAAATTCATTGCCGCATGCGGTATTTATTGTGGCAGCAACGGTTTGGTGGTGTATGGCCACGCGTAAAATTCTTCGATTCACAGCAGTGGCCTCGCTTGCATTTTTTTGGGTTGGAGTTTTATTAATATCATCTGTTCCCAATTGGAAGGGGACAGGAGCGCCATTTATAGTGCATCAGATGTATGACGGCATGGAACAGATTCCCGAGTGGATGTATTTCGACAGTTATTGGCTTGGGATACATGGTAATGTTTATTTTAACCATACTTTGCCAGCCGTATTTCATGGCTTAGGCGTGCTCAAGAGTTTCCACAGCTATAAATTAGGTATACCTCCTGTCCATGTTTTCTTTAGTCATCTAGTGCATGGCTTTAAGCTGCTCAAGAGTTTTGATGTGTATTGGTTTGGAGATCATGTGTCGCCGGTGATTGGCTGTATCAGTACATTGTCCAATTTTATTCTTGCTTTAACAGGGATGTTTTTCGTGACACCGGACTATGCGACATCACTTTGGCTTAGGTCGGGTTGGATTTTCATCACTGTTATTTTGGCAGGGGCGGCTGTTTATAGTTTAGTGGTTATTTTATTCGTTCGTTTTAAGAGTAATCAAAAAGTTATTTTTTTGAAAGCATTTTTTCTTTTGGGATTTTTTTTCCTTCTATTTTTATTGATGAGAGGCTCATTATGGGGTTTTGGAAAGGGAGTATCCTATTTGTCAGCTTATTTATTTTTGGTGCTTTGCCTGGGGCTTGTTGAAAATGGTTTTGGTCACAGGGCAATAAGAATATTTGTCATTGTTCTTATCATCTCTCAGATGGCTTTTGGTATGGCTCGCCTATGCTCTGCGCGTGATCCCAATGGTATAGGCTATGATAATTCAACGTATCCTTCCCTGCGGGGAGGCGCTGAGATCAAAACTCAATATTTTTTGGATATGGATCCTCATGTATACGCACATTGCCAGGGCGTTGAGTTGCCCAATGCCGCGAGTCCTTATTATATGGAGTATATAAAACAGAAGTTCACTTATCTTAGGATTCCATATTTTTCTTCTATGCCTGTCAGGACTTTTTATCATCAGGCAGGAGTCGAAGTGGGAGCTCAGCCGCCCATGGTGACTGATTGCAGGATGGGGATTGAGAAGGTTATGGATAAATGGGTAACGGTTAAGTTATAAACTAAATTCAAGGCCGACTTTCTAATATGTTTTATAAGGAAACGGCACCAATCTTGTATCATTTGAAAAAGAAGCGCTATGGAAGGAAAATAAAAATGGAAAATAATAAACCAAAGATTTCCGTAGTTGTTCCTGTTTATAAAGAAGAATTAAATATCCGTCCGTTTTTGGCCCGTATAGAAAAAGTTTTCGAGCAGATGGCCAAGAGCTATGAGATTATCTTTGCGCTTGATCCATCCCCGGACCGGACAGAGGAAGTTATCATTGAAGAGATCAACCGGAATCCTAATATTAAGCTCATGGTATTTTCCCGTCGATTTGGCCAGCCTGCTGCCACCATGGCAGGTATTCTTGGCTGCTCTGGCGAAACCTGTGTTGCCATTGATGTTGATCTTCAGGACCAACCGGAACTCATCGAAAAGATGTATGTCAAGTTAAGCGAAGGCTATGAAGTGGTTTATGCCAAGCGGCGCTCGCGCAAGGGGGAGACATTTATCAAGCGTGTGATCTCTCATGTCGGCTATTCCTTGATTAATCGTTTTAGCGATGTCCAGATCCCGCGTAACACGGGGGATTTTAGGATCATGACGCGGCGGGTCATTGAAGAGTTGCGCCGATTAAATGAGAGTCATGGTTTTCTGCGCGGTTTGGTGGCTTACGTGGGTTTTAAGCAAACATTTATTGAGTATGACCGAGATGAACGGTACTCGGGTAAAGGAAATTATAACCGCCTGACAGGTTCACTCAAAATAGGTTTGAATGGGCTGATCAGCTTTAGTTCCAAGCCTTTATTCATGATGTCCATAGTCGGATTTGTGATTGCGGGATTAAGCTTTTTGCTGGGGGCCTGGTATGTGGTCCAGAAAATTATAGGGATTGATTTAACTCCAGGGCTTTCGACGACGGTATTAGTGGTAAGTTTTTTTGCCGGTGTGCAGTTGCTGGGCTTAGGACTGATTGGTGAATACGTTGGCCGGATCTATGACGAAGTCAAAGGGCGGCCAATGTATATTGTGGATCGGCAGGTTAATTTCGAGAAAAAAGCATGATGATTGAAGTCCCCGTTGTTCTAATCTTTTTATTCTCCTTGTGGGTGTTCGGTCGTAGTCTAATCCTTGCCTGTCGTCTAGACGATAGTGACTGGCTTGCTATGCCCATAGGGCTTTGCCTTGTTGGCTTAGTCAGCAATATCTTGTATTTTACGGTTGGTTTAAGCGCTCAACTAATACAGCTGGTATTTTTGAGTATTTTGATTCCCTGTCTGGTGATGGTTTTGCAGCGAGGCGTTCCCCGTTGCGAGTGGAGCCGCCTTTTGTCGGTGCTGGGTGTTTTTTTATTACTGGCCCTTCCGGCATTTATTGGCGGCGAGCAGTATTACGTATTTCGCGGCAATCACTGGGACCAGTTCAATTATATCAACCAAGCTTTGACTCTTTGGGACAACCCTTTTTCGGTTTATCATCATGCCCTAGCAAGTCATTTTTTGGCTAAGGATATTTTGGTCCATGGCATGCCGTTTATACAATACCGGCCTGCGGTTGGGTTGGTATTGGCATTGTTATTGCCTGGTGGTCAAGGCAATATTCATTTACTGGCATTTCTTTATGTGACAGCACTCTGGGCATTAGTTTTTCCTGCACTCTGTTTTGCCTGGAAACGGGTTCTTGAAGCCTATGATAGAGGGACGGATCATTTTTTAATTTTAATAGGCCCTGCTTTTGCGTACACGATAGGTTTTTGGGGACAATATATTTTTGACATCAATGCCTGGTCACAGGTGGCTTCTTTGCCGTTGCTCTTGGCCTTTGTTTTTCAGTACATAAGATTGCTGCAATATTTAGTCGATCCATCGGCGTACAAAGGTAAATCCATTGCCTCCCAGTATATAGTGACAGGGTTATTGGTTGCAGGCGCGTTTCTTTTCTATCCGGAAAACACAGTGATCCATACAGGGCTTTTGTTGGGCGCGACAGTTTTGTGGTACGTGATTACCCGTAAGGTCCCTCAATTTACGGTTTTTGTTTCACTGGTGGTTTTTTCTATAGCCGTGTTATTAATTTCATCTCTTCCTTACTGGAACGGGACTGCGGGATTCCTGATGTTTCAGGTCAAAAACGTATCCGCTGGACAGGGTACTAATTACTGGCGATATTTTGACAGGTATTGGCTGGGGATACACGGCAATGTTCTTTTTAGTCAGATCAAACCAGCTGTTGTCCATGGCCTTAGCGTGCGCACTTGTTTTGACCACTACTGGGCGGGTGTGCATATCCCTCGATGGCTTGGCTACATCAGTACGGGTGCTAATTTTATCCTTGCCTTAACAGGAATGTTTTTTATTACCCCAAACTACGATGTGCCGTTTTTGCTTCGATACAGCTGGATTTTCATCACCATTATTTTGGCAATAGCAGCTGTATATCATTTAGCAGTTAATTTCTTGCCTCGTTTCAAAGATAATCAAACGGCTGTTTTTTTGAAGGGATTTTTTTTATCAGGCATTCTATTTCTTCTTTACTTACTCAAAAAAAAGGCGTTATGGACCTTTGGCAAGGCATTGTCCTTCCTGTCACCTTATTTGTTTCTGGTCTTGTGTTTAGGGTTATTCGTAAGGAGTAATTCTTTTGGTGACAGGCTAATAAAAATGTTTATAATTGTCTTCATTATATTTCAAATTGTTTTCGGCATGTATCGCCTATGGTCTGCTCGGGACCCCAACGGCATAGCTTATGACAATTTAACGTATCCTTCTATTGAGGATACGGCGATGAAAACCACCTATCGATGGGACAGGGATCCTGGCATGTATACACATTGCCAGGGTATTGATCTTGATGGGGGGATTTCTCCTTTAGGAGCTGTTACGAAAAAAGCATTTTCAGATGATCATCTGGATGCAGACGCAGTTTGGGGTGAATTGATAGAAAGAGGATACATTGATCCACAGGGCGTAATTCAAGCTAAATTTGAAGGACTTAAAGATTCTTCAGATATGATCTTGTCCAGGATGTATGATTCTCAGAAAGAACAGATTTATGCCATTTTGCAAGAGGCCTCTTTTTATTTGGAATACATGAAACAAAAGTTTATCTATTTACAGATACCCTATTTTTCTTCATTACCAGTCATGTCTTATTATAACCAAGGGGACCAGGTGGGGCGCCAATTGCCAATCGTCACTGATTGCAAGATGGGGATCACCCAGGTTTCTGATAAATGGGAAACGGTCAAGCTATGAGTATAAACACGGATCAAAAATGGCCTAAAATGCGTTCTTCGCTTACACCAGAACAAACAGCTATCAGCGATGATTTTATGAAATATTGGCATGAGGTTTTGCCGCGCCGTTATGGGATTGTCGATGAGTTTGGCCATAACTATGTGGTCAAGACAGCGCCCCGGGAATTTACCCGAACATTAGAGATTGGTTCCGGGATCGGGGAACATCTCAAATATGAAGATCTTGATCAGAAGCAGAAAGAAAATTATTTTGGCGTCGATATACGGGAAAACATGGTTGCAGAATTACGTAAACGATTTCCGGAATATCATGCCATTATCGGTGATTGCCAAAAACGTATGGATTTTGAAGACGGCTATTTTGACCGTATTTTTGCTGTCCACGTCCTGGAACATCTTCCCAATCTCCCGGCGGCGATCAGGGAAATGTACCGGCTTTGTGATAAGACTCGCGGCGCATTGTCTATTGTGATCCCTTGTGAGGGCAGTATGGCTTATTCCCTGGCGCGTAAAATATCTACCGAGCGGATATTCAAGAAACGCTATAATCAAAATCTCCGCTGGCTCATGGAGCATGAGCATATCAATCGTCCTTATGAAATTTTTGAAGAATTAGCTCCCTATTTTACGTTAGTTTCTACAACTTATTTTCCTATTCCGCTAAAGGTTGAATTTTGTAATCTTTGTATAGGGGCAACATTCAAACCAAAGCAGACTTCAGGATAAAAAAGATGTTTCCATTTGATTTGCCTGCACCAGCGGGATATTCGGTTTCTCCTAAGTGGGACGGCCGGAATTTTGTGATGGGTGACAAGAACTCCCCGGTGCTTGAATACAGCGAGAATTATGCCGGCTGGTCAGATGAGTTGAGCGAGCTTCACAATAAAGCTTTGATAGAAAGCCATCCTATTGAACTTGCTTCACGCAACGATGCTTTACGGCAAGTGAAAAAGTTTATGCCGTCTGCTCGTGCCGTTATCGTGGAGATTGGTTGTTCCAACGGTTATTTCATCCAGGATTTGGCAAGGTCTTTCCCAGAAGCGGCAATTATAGGTGCAGATGTTGTTAAGGATCCGCTTTACCGCCTTGCCAAGAAATTGCCGGGGATCCCTTTGATTCGTTTTGATTTACTGCATTGCCCTTTGCCAGACCAAAGTGTTGATGTGTTGGTTATGTTAAATGTACTGGAGCATATTAAAGATGAAATGGGTGCTCTACAAAAGGCATTCAATATTTTGAAGCCTGGGGGAGTTCTGATTATTGAAGTTCCAGCATCACCCGGTCTTCATGGCGCTTACGATATGGAGTTGTGCCATTTCAGGCGTTATTCAGCAACGGGCTTAAATAAGAAATTGACCGCCGCAGGTTTTACAGTAAGCAGAAAATCGCATCTTGGTTTTATCATTTTTCCGGCGTTTGCAATAGTCAAGTTGTTGAATAAGTGGTTTTTGCGTAGAAAAAAATCAGTTGTACTTAAGCAGGCAAGCAGCACGTCTACTAATGCCTTGGTTAAATGGGCAATGGGATTCGAATCCAGATGGCTGTCTAATTTTTCATTGCCTTATGGGATAAGAATACTTGCAGTTGCAGTCAAAAAAATAGGTAGTTTATGATCATTATCGGTCTATTTGTTTGCCTTTTAGCCTCAGCTCCGTTAGTTAATCTTCATAATGTATTTTATGGTGACTGGAACTATCGCCTGTGGTTTATTGAATATTTTGGGGAGTGCTTCAGGCATTTGACCTTACCAGTGGTGATTAATACCAATCAAGTTGTCGGCATACCGGTCACGTTGTTTTATGGCCAAAAATTCTATGCTCTTTTGGGCATTTTGAGTGCGTTCTTAGGGTCTGCTATTACGATAAGAGTGGCCGTGTTCATGGTGTTCCTACTTCAGTTTTTTCAGGTTTATCGTGCCGCGATGAAACTTGGGTCAGCTAAGAATGTTGCTACTGGCATAGCGGTTATAGTGACCTGGGCCATTTATCCTTTAACAAATCTTTACAATCGCAGTGATCATGCTGAATTCTTTGCAGTCGCTTTTTTGACTTGCTCATTAGCATCTTTATTATGTGTCATTATCAATCCAAAGAAGCATCCTGAGAAATATGATGTAATTGCCATGGGATTGTTCTATGTTGCCGCAGCCATGACCCATCCATTGACAGCAGAATTTGGTGGGACGCTGCTTTTCATTTTAGGGGTAACAGCTTTGTTTTTTTGTGAAAAAGAGAGAAGGCCAGGTCTTCTTAAAATCTTTTCTGCCACCGCACTGCTTATTTTTTTGGTTTTATCACCCTGGATTTATACGCTCTGTCAATTTCAGCATAAATTACCCGTTGCTTCGCGTGAAGCGCATGAATCGGTTTTTCACGGCGGCGGGTTTTACCCGCATAGCATAGATAATATCATGTCCAGGTTATCTCCCTTTCCATTAGATCTCAGGGCAACGATGCAAGGCGTACAAAATGTACCCACTCCGTATCTCGACGCCCAGATAGCTTTGCCTTTGATTATATTAATAGGGGTATTTATTTATATTGGATGGCGGGAAAAAAATACGAAAAATTGTCTAAGTGCATGTGAACGGGCAATCGTTTGGAGTTCTGCTGTTATGCTGATGATAGTTTTTATTGTGTCAGTTTACTCTAAAGCTTCTAGTTGGTTTGGTGGTTTTTTTGATATCATGGATGCTCCGTACCGGTTAACGAATTATATAAATCTATCAGCCCTGGCAGTTCTTATTATACTTGCCGGCCGTATTGGCGGGGCAAACGTCAATAATAAACAAGTCATTAATGTCTGTCTTGCCTTTTGTATCGGTATATCGTTTTCTGCGGTGATGGAGAAGCTTGTTCATGTACGGGCGACTTCACAAAAATTAACGGGTGTAAATACGCAAGGCTCAAGCGCATACGTCGAGAATCATTATTTGCCGCCGCCAGATAAAGAGCCATGGGTACCATTGCCGCATAGATCTAATAGTCATTTAAATGAAAAACCATGGGGATTTTATTGGTATGGGTCCTTTTCCGTTATTGACGGTTTTGCAAAAGATACAAGAGCAGGTCTTGTGCCTGTTGTTTATCAGAATTTTAATGTTTTAGATGGGGCCAGGTTAGGCCAGGTTCAAGGACTAGACGTTAATCTCACAAGACCTTCTCTGGTGGTGACGAATGTTCAGCCGTTTCCATGGAACCAAATAATTGTTGATAGCGTACCACGACCTCAATCGGATATTATTGTAGCTTCATTCTCTCCTGGTTCATCGTATCTTGAAGTTCCTCCTGCAGGACGAGAGGCTGTTTTATTGTCCCAAGGTAGTCATCGCCTGCAGTACGTGACCAAGGTTGATGGCGTTTGGAAAATTTTAAATTTTTTATCCTGGGTCATATTGTTTGGGTGGATGGCCCTATATACGGTTTTTTTATTTAAGGAGGATTATTTGTGAGGTGTACCTATGTTGTTACTGGCTGCGCTGGTTTTATAGGCAGCAGTCTTACGGACAGACTTTTAGCTCAAGGGCATAAGGTCATAGGCGTTGATAATTTTTCTACAGGTCAGCGTCGGTTCCTTGAAGGAGCTTTGGTGCATCCGAATTTTAAGATCGTCGAGATTGATTTGCTTGATCTGGGTGCATTAAAGCAGGCATTTGCCGGTGGGCAGAAGGTTTTTCATTTGGCTGCCAATGCCGACGTGCGTTTTGGTGTTAATCATCCCGAGAAAGATTTACAGCAGAATACGATTGCTACCTTTAATGTGTTAGAAGCGATGAGGGCCAACAAAATTAAGGATATTGCTTTTTCTTCCACGGGTTCGATCTATGGAGAAGCGGAGATTATCCCAACCCCGGAAAATGCTGCATTTCCGATCCAAACCTCATTATACGGGGCGTCTAAATTAGCGGGCGAAGGGTTGATACAAGCGTACTGCGAAGGCTTTGGATTTCAGTCATGGATATTCCGTTTTGTTTCAATATTAGGGGAACGCTACACGCATGGGCATGTATTTGATTTTTATAAGAAACTTCTGGATAATCCTGATGAACTATTGGTTTTAGGTAATGGCCTTCAGAAAAAGTCGTATCTTTACATACAGGATTGTTTGGATGCAATGCTTTTTTCTATGGACAATTTTAAAGATAAAGTTAATGTTATTAATTTGGGAACCAATGAATATTGCCAGGTAAAGGATTCCATTGGCTGGATTTGTGGGCATCTTGGTCTTAAGCCAACACTTAAATTTAGTGGAGGAGAGCGTGGATGGATCGGAGATAACCCCTTCATTTTTCTTGATACCGCTAAGTTAAACAATGCTGGATTTAAACCGAAATTAGGTATCAAAGAATCAGTGATCAAAACATTAGAGTATCTGGTCGCGAATCAATGGGTGTTGGAGAATAGGGAATGAACGTTTGCGTTTTTGGTTTGTGGCATCTGGGGGCTGTGACGAGTGCTTGTTTGGCTAAGCTGGGGCACAACGTCACTGGTCTTGATTTTGACCGTGAAGTGGTTAAAGGACTTCAACGGTCAGAAGCTCCTTTATTTGAACAGGGGTTAAATGAGCTTATTTCAGAACAGCTGAAGGCCGGAAGATTGTCTTTCTCCTATGATGCACGCGAGGCCTTAAAAAAAGCACAAGTGCTTTGGATTGCCTTCGATACTCCGGTTAATGAAAAGGATGTGGCTGATCTTTTATTTCTTGAAAATAATTTTAAGAAAGTAATGCCGTATTTAAATAATGGGACCGCCATAGTTGTTTCTTCGCAGGCACCGGTCGGATTTGTCAGTAAGCTTGAAAAGGAATTTATAAAGAAATATCCGCATAAAAAATGTTATTTTGCCTCCTCACCTGAAAATTTAAAATTAGGAAAAGCTTTAGATGCCTTTTTAAATCCGGACAGGATTGTCGTTGGGATCAGGGATCAGCAGTCAAAAGAAATTCTTTCTCCGTTATTTTCTTCGATTACCGATCGATTAGAATGGATGAAGGTTGAATCTGCTGAAATGACCAAGCACGCGATCAATTCTTTTTTAGCTATTTCAGTTTGTTTTGCCAATGAAATTGCCTGCATCTGTGAACATACTGGTGCCGACGCAAAAGAGGTTGAGAGGGGTCTTAAAACTGAATCACGTATCGGTCCCAAAGCGTATCTTAAACCAGGGGTGGCTTTTTCTGGAGGCACTCTTGCCCGGGACATAAATTTTTTAGTTAAATTAGGTGATAAACAGAAATTTCCAGCCTATCT
>Ga0206863_1318_pt1 | contig 12806 bp, 11 predicted proteins | sample Alteio_BWOrgCont_41_FD_152634 | JGI IMG/M metagenome (GOLD analysis project Ga0206863, IMG submission 152634) | Enriched cells from forest soil in Barre Woods Harvard Forest LTER site, Petersham, Massachusetts, United States -... | ecosystem: Environmental > Terrestrial > Soil > Temperate forest >...
GCCACAGGCTTTCTATTACGGAAGCACTTCAGTGGGTGTCTGGGCTCGCATTTCCGAGATTGAGAATCGGTAATTGCAAATTTGTCATTGGTAATTTGAGGATGAAACTGGCGGCGGGACGCCGATGGAACACGCGAGCGGAATCGCGCACCCTACGATCGACAGACCTCGGTTCAGCGATAACAAATTCTCAATTCCCTTCGGAAATCCGAAAGCAGCTCTCCAGCGGTGATTGAATTGCATCTCGCCGACCAAACCGTATCAAAACGTCACTTCAAAGGTTCAGTCGGTTTTCCAGGGTCCCAAGAACTGCACGTCGTCGATGAGGAATCCGAGGGCGGTATCAGGAATCAACTCAATGGTGAAGTAATCCACACTCGCCAGCGGCACGCCATTAAAGCTGTTGAATGGGACGTCTGACTTTTCCCATTTGGAAGTCAGGCTTGGCTCAACCGTCGAAGTTGCCGCAATCTGGTTGGTGGTAAAGGCATTTGCGTAAAGCGTGAACCTCGCTCTTCCGCGGCCTTGCACGGTTCGCATCCAGCAAGTCACACCCGTGGCACCCACGGAGAGGATCTTTGTGCCTCGCAGCAACGTGGTCCCGATCGTGGTGGATTTCTTCCTTCCAGAGGCGGGGGTCACCAGCAAGGATGCGCGTCCGGATTTGCTCAGAGGCGAGGTCGTTAGCGGCGGCACACCCACATCCGCATCCAACAGGCCCCAGTTCTCGAACCCATTCTCGAACCCTTCGAGGAAAGCCCAAAACAGCCGTGTCGGCCATTGCAAACCGGCCTCGAGGGGGTTACAGACGCGCATCTCGGAAATATTGGTCGAGCCGGCCTCCACGCTCGACAGAAAGTAGATCATCGGAATATCGAGGTCCTCCACCGGGAGTGACACCTCCCAAACCTCGCCAGCCCGACTCATGGGGTAGGCATGCCAGTCGCGCGCCGGCCAATGCCCCGGCCGGTCTTGACTCGCGATTATTTTGGCGGTGGCGCGCGGGTCATTAGGAGTCCGGCATAGCACCTTGAGTTTTTCCGCGATCACTTCGGCGTGCAACGATGGAAACCCGTTCGATTTGATCTGACTCGGACTAACCCAAGATGGAAAAGAGTGTTCGCTCCGCAGCCAGTCATCCGCGACCGGCGGCGGTTTTTCCTGGCCAGCCAATCCGGCGGCGAACCCCAGAAGAACTGCGCCGAGCAGGCCCGCTAATGGGAGTGATTTAACTAGGCTGCTGTGCAAAGCAAACTCCGGGTTGGGCGCCGACGGGCGCATTTGCGAGATCTCGCCGGATTTTACCGGAGCCAAAAGAGTTTATCGTCCCGGAGGGACAGGCGAAAATAGCCCGGCGTTTTAACGCCGGGTACCAATCCAAGAGATCCGCGAGTCCCGAAGGGACGACTGAAGCTGGACTGTGGCGTGTGAACATTCAGTCGTCCCTTCGGGACTTTTGCAATTGGAAATATTTCCCGGCGTTAAAACGCCGGGCTATTGTCTGAAGTCCCTTCGGGACCAGCAGCAGGGCCGGAGGAATCACCGACCGGTCGCGCACATACCGGGCGCGGACGCAAATTTGGGCGTCAATGGCGATGAGTGACCGCATGAAACGGTTGTAACACCGCTGTCCGTGAATGGAACGGAATTCGCTCGCGTTCCACCATCTGGCGGATGGCGGGATCGTCCTCGACCAAAATATATCCCGGTGTGAGGGCGAGCGGAAAATGGAGGTTGCCGATTTGCCAGGCCGTCCGGGCGGCTTGATCGACGGAGAGGAGCGGAATTTCCAGGACCGGCTCCGGAGCTTGGACAATCACGAAAATCTTTTCGCCATCGATTTTCACCGCGTCCCCGGCAAGAAGCGGGCGTTCGAGGTCAAATCCGAACTCCGTCCCGTCGTCCGCGACCCCGCGCCAGCGGCGTTTGGCAAGCGTGTGACGGTCGGTCACGATCTGAACCGCGTGGGACCGGTCAGCGGGACGGCCAAGAGATTCGCGAACCAGAATCATGGGTAAAACGGCGATTAGAAAAGGAAGTAGCGCTGCGCCAGTGGCAGGACCGCAAGGGGGTCGCATCGTAAGACCCGTCCGTCCGCCTTCACGGTGTAGGTTTCAGGGTCCACCTCCATCTTTGGCGTGGCGTCATTCCACATCATGTCTTTCTTTCCGATCTGGCGCGTGTTTTTGACCGGAACCAATCTTTTGGAAACACCGATCCGCCCGGCGAGGCCGGTCGAGAGCGAGGCGGCGCTGACGAAGGTGACGCTTATCGCGAAAAGCGCGCGGCCGTGCGCGGCAAATTGTGGGCGATAAAAGGTGGGCTGCGGTGTGGGAATGGAAGCGTTCGGATCGCCCATGTTGGCGCAGGCGATCATTCCGCCTTTGAGAATCAACTCGGGTTTGACCCCGAAAAAGGCGGGTTTCCACACGACGAGGTCGGCGAGTTTGCCAATTTCCAGCGAGCCAACCTCGTGGGATATGCCGTGGGCGACGGCCGGATTGATGGTGTATTTCGCCACATAGCGCAGCGCGCGAAAATTGTCGGCCAGGGGATGCCCGGGAGAAGGCAACACGCCAAATTGAACCTTCATTTTATGCGCAGTCTGCCAGGTGCGCGTGATGACTTCCCCCACCCTCCCCATGGCTTGACTGTCGCTCGACATCATCGAAAACGCGCCCAAATCATGCAGCATGTCTTCCGCCGCAATCGTCTCGGGACGGATGCGCGACTCCGCGAAGGCGACATCCTCCGGGATTTTCGAATCCAAATGGTGACAGACCATTAACATGTCCAAATGCTCGTCGATGGTATTGACGGTAAAAGGGCGAGTCGGGTTGGTGGAAGACGGAAGCACGTTCGCTTCGCCGCAAACGCGAATGATGTCCGGGGCATGTCCGCCTCCAGCGCCTTCGGAATGAAAAGTGTGGATCGTCCTTCCCTTAAACGCGGCGATGGAATCCTCGACGAATCCCGATTCATTCAGGGTGTCCGTATGGATGGCGACTTGAACGTCCAATTCCTCGGCGACGGTGAGGCAAGTGTCAATGGCGGCGGGGGTTGTTCCCCAATCCTCATGAAGTTTCAACCCGACGGCGCCGGCCAAAACTTGTTCGCGCAGGGGTTCGGGGGTCGAGCAGTTGCCTTTGCCCAAGAACCCGAGGTTCATCGGATAGGCATCCGCCGCCTCCAACATGCGATGCAGATTCCATATTCCCGGGGTGCAAGTCGTGGCGTAGGTCCCCGTGGCGGGGCCGGTCCCTCCGCCGATCATGGTGGTGATGCCGCTGGCTAAGGCGTGGTCAATCTGTTGCGGACAGATAAAGTGGATATGGGAATCGATGCCTCCGGCGGTGACGATACAACCTTCCCCCGCAATCACCTCCGTGGCCGCGCCGACGACCATCGAATGTTTGCGCTCGAGGGCGGGATCGGCATAAGCCGAGCCCAGGCCGGATTGGATGCCCGGATTGCCCCCGTGCCCGATGCCAGCGATGCGCCCATTTTTGATGCCGATATCGGCCTTGATGACACCCAGGGCCGGGTCGAGAATCAATGCGTTAGTGATGATGAGGTCGAGCGACTGGGCATCGGTGGCGGTGGGGGACTGTCCGAGGCCGTCGCGGATCACCTTGCCGCCGCCGAATTTGATTTCGTTGCCATAGCCGCCTCCTTCGGCGATCAAATCGCGCTCGACTTCGATGAAAAGTTCCGTGTCCGCCAAGCGCACCCGGTCACCGACGGTGGGTCCGAACATCTCCGCATATTGTTTCCGCGTCAAGTAGAGTGACATTCGTCAGGGGAGTTTGCCGTTGACGCGGTTATTGAGGCCGTAAACTTCGCGGGCGCCAGCCAGCGCGACCAGGGCCACCTCGCGAGTGTCGCCCGGTTCGAAACGGAGCGCGGAGCCGGAGGGGATGTTGAGACGGCAGCCCAAAGCCGCGGCGCGGTCGAAGTGAAGCGCGGTATTAACTTCGTAAAAATGAAAGTGGCTGCCAACCTGCACCGGACGATCACCGGTATTCGAGACACGAAGCACGACGGTGGCGAGGCCGGCATTGGCTTCCAGCAATTCCGGTTGGTCGCCAACGATGATTTCACCCGGGATCATAAAGTTTAGAAGTTAGCGAATGGGATGGTGAACGGTGACGAGTTTAGTGCCGTCGGGAAACGTGGCTTCGACCTGGATCTCGTGAATCATCTCGGCGACGCCCTCCATGACCTGGTCTTTTTTGAGGAGAGTGGCTCCGTAACTCATCAATTCCGCGACCGATTTACCGTCGCGCGCCGCCTCCATGATTTCGTAGGTCACAAGGGCGACCGCTTCGGGATAATTCAAGCGCAGCCCGCGAGCCTGACGACGCCGGGCCAAATCCGCCGCCACCACCACCAAAAGCTTTTCTTGCTCGCGCGGACTCAGGTGCATGAAATTTTAGACCGTGAGATGTTTGCGAACCACGTCGTCATTCAGATGGGCAATCGGCCCTTCCGCGACGATGGAGCCGCGTTCCATTATGTAAAAACTGTCCGCGACGGAAAGCGCAAAATCGAGGTATTGTTCGACCAGTAGTATGCTGACTTTTCCTTCGGCGCGAATTTTGATCAGGGTCTCGCCGATTTGATCGATGATCGAAGGCTGAATTCCTTCAGTGGGTTCGTCAAGAATCAGCACCTTGGGTTCGGTGAGCAGAGCGCGGGCGATGGCGAGTTGTTGTTGCTGGCCGCCACTGAGCACGCCGCCTTTCCGTTCGAGCATGGTTTTGAGCACCGGAAAAAGTTCGAGCACACGGTCGAGTTCCCCATTGGCCTTTTTGCGGTGAACGACCAGGCTAATCTTGAGGTTTTCCCACACCGTGAGCTGGGGGAAAATGTCGCGGCCCTGCGGAACGTAACCCAGGCCTTTTCGCGCTCGGGCGTCGGAAGTGAGCGCTCCCAGAACTTCGTTGTCCAAACGAATGGCGCCGCGGGACGGTTTCAGGAGTCCAACAATGGCTTTCAGGGTGGTCGTTTTACCCACGCCATTCCTACCCATGAGGCACACCACTTTTTTCGCGGGAACGACAAGGCTGACACCACGCAAGATTTGCGAGCCGTCATACGAAACATCGAGTTGCTGGACTTCAAGCATGTTTTTTGCGTCCGAGATAAACTTCGATGACTTTTTCGTTGTTTTGCAGTTCATCCACCGAGCCTTCGCACAAAACCGAGCCTTGGTGCAAAACCGTTACTTTGCGCGCGATTTGGCGCACGAACACCATGTCGTGTTCGATGACGATGATGCTGTGTTTGCCGGCGAGTCCCATCAATAACTCTCCGGTGCGCGCGGTTTCCTCGTCCGTCATGCCCGCCGCTGGTTCGTCCACGAGGAGCAGTTTGGGGTTCTGGGCGAGAAGCATGCCGATCTCGAGCCACTGCTTTTGGCCGTGGGCGAGGGTCCCGGCCTTGCGGCGGGGTTTGTCGGCTAAATTAACCAGTTCGAGAATCTCCTGGATTTTTGCCCGTTGCGCCGTCGTGATTCGATTGAAAATGGCGGCGAAGAGGCTTCGGCTCCCCTCGAGGGACAACAAAATGTTCTCAAAAACCGTGTGATCGGTATAGACGGAGGGGGTTTGAAATTTTCGTCCGATGCCCAGGCGGTTAATCTGGTATTCGTTCAACAGGGTGAGATCGGTGTCGCGCTCGAATTCGATTTTGCCGGAATCGGGTTTGGACCGCCCGGTGAGCAAATCCAGAAAGGTGGTTTTGCCGGCGCCATTGGGGCCAATGATGGTGCGCAACTCTCCGACGTCCATATAGAAATTGAGGTCCGAGATCGCCTTGAATCCTTGAAAAGACTTGTTAACCCCTTCAACGGTCAGAATGAATTGCGGTATCATGGCCAGTTAAAGGGAGCCGGTGCCGTTGACGGTCTCGTCCCTTGGCGGGGGGGGCGCGGGCGTGCCCGGCTCGGCGGGACGCGCTCGCCCCACCTTGTCGGCGTCTTCCTCCGCCGGCACGGGATTGGTTTGGGAACGCGGGCGGAACTTTTGCCAGAGGTCCTGGAGTTGTCGGGGAAGTCCGACCAGACCTTTGGGCATGAAGAGCACAACGAAGATGAACATGCCGCCGAGCAGGTAATACCAAGAGTTGGGGAACGCGCGGGTGGCGTAACTTTTCAGCATGTTCACGCCGACGGCGCCGAGGATCGGGCCTAGCAGCGTGCCGCGACCGCCCACGGCGACCCACACGACGGCCTCGAGTGATTTGTCGGGGGCCATCTCGCTGGGATTGATGATGCCGGCTTGCGGGACAAAAAGGGCGTCCCCGAGTCCCGCCAGGACCGCGGCGAGAACGAACACGAAAAGCTTGAAATTGGCGGTCGCGTAACCGGAGAAGAGGACGCGGTTTTCACTATCGCGGATGGCCTGCTGGACTTTGCCGAAGCGGGTGTGGGTCAGCCACCGGCAGAGCAGGTAGGAGCCGAACAGGAGTAGTCCTGAGGCGATGAAGAGCCCGCGCTGGGTGGCGGAAGCGCGCAGGTCGTGACCCAAAATAAACTTGAAATCAGTCATGCCGTTATTGCCGCCAAAAGTAAAATCATTGCGGAAAAACATCAGGCAGGCCGCGTAAGTCAGGGCCTGGCTCAGGATGGAGAAATAAACCCCTTTGATGCGGGAACGAAACGCGAGAAAACCGAAGATGGCCGCGACGGCGCCCGGGACCCAAACGACGGCGGCGGCGGCGAACCAAAAGTGATAAAAAGGGACCCAGTGGGGCGGCAGCCGTTTGTATTCGAGAAAGACCATGAAATCCGGCAGGTCGTTATGGTACTGGCCGAGCTTCCCGATCATCAGCAGGAGATGCATGCCCAAAGCATAGCCCCCAAGGGCGAAAAAGAGACTTTGCCCCAAACTCAGCAATCCAGTGTATCCCCAGAGCAGATCGACCCCCAGCGTGAGAACGGAGTAGCAAAGATATTTCCCATAGACCGTGAGCGTAAAATCAGTGACATAGAACGGCGACGTCTTCGGGAGGAACGCATTCAAACAGGGCATCAAAACCAGCACAACCAGCGCCAGTAAAACCAGCACGATAGTCTCGCGCTTGCTCAAAAAACGATCGGCGCTCATCCCTCGAGACTCCGGCTGCGGGTGACGAATATCCCGGATGGACGCCATTGCAGGAATAGAATAATGGCGCTTAACACCATGATTTTGCCGAGCACGGCTCCGAAAAAGGGTTGCAACATTTCATCAACGACTCCGATGCCCAACGCCGCGGTGATGGTTCCGACCAGGTTACCCACCCCACCCAGGACCACCACCATAAAGGAATCCACGATATAGTTTTGGCCGACACTTGGTCCGACATTCGCGAGTTGCGACAAACAAACGCCCGCCAGACCCGCGAGTCCGGAGCCCAGCGCGAACGTCATCATGTTGACCCGCTCCGTCCGGACACCGATGCAGGCGGCCATGTGTCGGTTTTGCATCACGGCTCGCACCTGCAGGCCGAGGGTGGTGCGGTTGAGAATAAAATAGGTCAGCGCCATCACAAAGACCGCGAAACCGATGACAAAAATACGGTTGTAGGCGAACGAAACGTCATTCACATCAAAACTTCCGCTGAGCCAACGCGGAGAGGTCACATCCACGTTATTGGGGCCAAATTCGGAGCGGAAAACTTGTTGTAGAACCAAACTGACACCCCAGGTGGCAAGGAGTGATTCCAAAGGGCGCTTGTAGAGAAAGCGCACGACCAGCCTCTCGAGCAACAAACCAGCCAGCGCGGCGGCCACGAATCCGACCACCAGAGCGACCGGGAAATAGAATTCAAATCCGCGGCCGCCCGAGCCAAACCACTTGATAAAATAATTTTGGGTGACGTACGCCGAGTAGGCGCCGACCGTCATGATTTCGCCATGGGCCATGTTGATGACCCCCATCAATCCGAAAGTGATCGCCAATCCCAGCGTGATCACCAAGAGCACGGCCGCCAGACTCAATCCACGAAACGCGGTGCCGACCAGCATCCCTTTGAACATGTATTCTTCGATCTGTTTGACGGAAATGCGGGCGGCTTGAACCACTTCCTTGGGTTTTTTCGCGGTGTCTTTGACCAATCCCCGGAGTTGGTCCACCGCCGCAATGGAGCGCATCTCTCCGAGCTTCCGCGCGGCCCCGGCTTCAACGTTGGCGTCCGGGTCCGCTAGTTCCGTGATGGCAATCGCCTCGTCCAGGGCGCGGCGCACCTTGACGTTCTTCTCCTTCTCCATCCGCGCCTGAAAAAACCGCAGATTGCTCTTGTTCTGGTCTAAGCCGAGTTTGTTCACCGCCGCCTGCCGGACTTTAGGATCAGGATTGGAAAGCGTTATCAAATCCAAGTCGTCCTTGATGACAATCCGCAGTTTGGAGGTGGTGTCCACCGGGGTTAAATCAGCGGCCAGAAACCGTATCGGCTTTTTTTGTTCGTCCTGAAGCGGTTTGCCATCTTCGATGCGGATGGCGGCTGATTTGCTGTCCGCTTCGACTTTCGGGTCAAGCAGGAACGGGGTTTTGACTCCGTTGGTTTCGTAGATGAACACACCTCCCTGCCGCCAGGCGGCCAGGGCCTGTTCGACCATCGGGTCTTCGGCGCCTTGTAGCTTTTGCACCAGACGGATTTGCTCATCGACATCCTCGCTGAGCAGGGCTTTGAGCAGGATATGGCGCTCGTCGAGAGCCGGCTCCGCCTGAGCCATGACGAGCGGCGGACAGAAGAGGAAGGCGCCCGCCAACAATCCGCGGAAAAGTTTGGTCAGCATGCGCATCCTCAAGCCCTTATCAGGAGTGAATAAAAGAAGCAAGGGGCGGGCCGTGGAGCGGCCGGCCCCGAACAAACCTCGCCCGTCGCGCAAAGCGAGATAACAACAACGTTGAGAACCGGGTGGCGCGACACCAAATCAACGTCTTACTTCAGGAATTTCTCGCTGAAAGGCTCGCCCGCGACCGCGCCGAGCCGCTTGATGATTTTGAACTGACCCGTGGGAAGGGTCTCGCCAATGAACACGTAGTTGACCAAATGATGATTGTCTTGCATCGTCACTTCGCCGTTCGGCGCCTTGAATTTTTGGCCAATCATGGCGTCACGCACTTTGTCCACATCAAAGGAACCGGCCTTCTCGACCGCCTGTTTCCAGAGATAGACACCGATACGCGAGAGGTTCATCGGGCTGCAAGTGACCCGGTTTTCTTTGACCACACCCGGCTCGGTCGTGGTGGCAAGCCAGGCATTCCAATTCTTGATGAATTCCTTGTTCTCCGGGGTTTTCAGTGACATGAAATAGGTCCAGCAACCGAGGTGTCCGGCCAGTTGTTTGGCGGGCAGACTGCGGAATTCATCCTCCGAGATGCTGAATGACACCACCGGACACGTTTCAGAGGTGAGCCCGGCGTTGGCAAACTCTTTGAAGAACGGAACGTTGGTGTCGCCGTTGAGGGTGCTGATGACGGTGGCTTTGCCGCCGGCGGCAAATTTTTTGATGTCCGCCACGATGGTCTGGTAGTCCTGATGGCTGAAGGGCGTGTAAATCTCGATCACGTCGGAATCCGGAATCCCTTTCATTTTCAAGTACTGCTTCAGAATCTTATTCGTGGTGCGGGGATAGACATAATCCGAGCCCAAGAGATAAAACTTCGTTTTGCCCTCGCCCAGCATGTAGTCAACCGCCGGAATGGCTTGCTGATTCACGGCTTCGGCGGTGTAGAAGATGTTTTTGGAAAGCTCCTCGCCCTCATATTGTACAGGGTAGAAAAGCAAACCATTCTCCTTCTCGAACACCGGCAGGACCGATTTGCGGCTGACTGAAGTCCAGCAGCCAAACACGACCGACACCTTGTCCACCGTGAGCAGTTGACGGGCCTTTTCGGCGAAAAGCGGCCAGTTTGACGCGGGGTCCACGACGACGGGCTCAATTTTTTTGCCCATCACACCGCCCGCTTTGTTGATTTCGTCGAAGGTCATCAACAGCACGTCGCGCAGGGACGTTTCGCTGATGGCCATGGTTCCGCTTAAGGAGTGGAGAACGCCTACTTTCACCGTGTCGTCCGCCGCGAATGCGGGCATCGAATGCGAGAGGACTCCGGCGCAGGCGGTCAATAGTGCGATATATTTTTTCATGATCATAATTGGTTTTTTGCGATTTGGTTGGGGATTAAAAGAGGTAGGAAGCGCCCATGCCGACAATGAGCTGGTCATGCCGGCCGTTCAACGCGCCGGAATAGTCCGAATGGTTCCACCGTATTTCCGGCTGAATTTTCAGGGACGGAACCGGTTTGTAGTCGAGGGTCAGCGTCACGCTGGTCAGAGCTTGGCCGGCCCCGCTGGTATAGATGGCGGTGGGAAAGGCGGCGTCCGCCCCGGGCGCCGGCGAGTTGTAGATCGTGCCGAAACCGGTCGGGTCCTTGAGGTATTCGCCGCGCAGGGCCACGCCCACTTGCGGGGTGAAATCCGCGGTCAACCACGCCCCGACGGACCAAAAGTCTCCCGAATGAGCCCCGGTGGGGAGGCCTGCGGCGGCCGAATTGAAGTTGCTAAAGCGGAAGTAATCCGCCTCGACCGCCAGCGACAAATTGTTCTGCTCGAGCAATTGACGCGAGCCGATGAACGAGGCCCCCGCAATATCCCACGCGGGTGTGAAATTCTGTCGCCCGGCAAAACCGAGAAACGCGAGGGACGTTTTCTTGTCCGGGTTGATGTAGAGGCCGCCCATAAAGGTCTTGCCTCCCGTGGAAACCGGGCCGTTGTAGAGGCCGTTTTGCAGGCGCGCCTTCAAGCCGACGTACTCGTTGAAATCGTAGCCCAACTGCACGCCGCCATCCGGAGGGTTGCCAGTATAATACCACTGGTACCCCTGTGAAAAGTTGCCGTTAACCGCGCCGCCGTCCCCAGACTCATAGTTCAACAGGGAAATGAGCTCGCCCGCCTTGATATCCAAGCCCGTGCCGATCGGGATGTTCAACTCGACATAAGCCTCGCGCAGCCAGGAGAATCCGGGAACGCCCGTGCTGCCGGTATCGACGATGGGCGCATCCTGGCCCCATATAAAGGAGGCGCGATAGGCGGCGTCCCATTTGTCCTTTTCCACCGCCGGACTGGCCAAGGTCAGCTTAACTTTATTGATGGTGAAGGAGTTCAGACTCGTGTTCCAGAGGTAGCCGGCCGGATGGGTATCCTTGGAATTGCCCACGTCGTAGAAATAGGAACTGCTCACAAAACCGCTGATCGTCATCTGAGAGAGGGCCTTGACCGTGTGGGTTTTTGCGTCCGCGCTGGACTGAATCCCCTCTTTTTTGAGGAGGTCTTCGAGCGCGTCGAGCCGCTTCTTCAAATCCTGGTTTTCCTGTTCGAGTTTTGCGGTTGCGTCTTGCGCCAAGGCGCAAGTCCCGCCTGCCATCAGAGTCCCGGCCAGAACTCCGATGGCGGTTCTCGTCAGTCGCTGAATTGTTTTCTTTCGCGTCATTATGGTATTTAGGTTGTTCGTTGTTTCGGCGTCGCGAACCCCCGGCACGGTCTTGAGTTGACTGGGTGGGTCGTTGGCTATCAAAGCGATAGCGCAACCGGGGAATCGCGACACATTCTCCCCCAAGCAACCTGCGGACCACGAGGCATGGGGTGCCATTAAATCGGTCGCGCAATGATCTATTCTGTTCCATGAATGCGATTCATGGATGTCGCATCAGCGAGCAAAACGAGCCATTCGGCCGGGGATTCACTTTAGAAGTTGCGCGTCATTTAACCATTTAAGTTCCTGCTCGGGTTCAAAAAAACGTTCTACTAGCCGAGCCACGCGACCGCCTTCCGAGCCAAACTGTCGTTTTTTGACCCCTCTGGACGAAAACAATCGATAGAAGCGCCGGATAATCCGCCGGGCAGGTCCCTCCTCGCCCCCGCAGACCGTTGATTCGCCCCTATTCCGAGCCTCTCCGCTTCGATTTCGACTCAACCCGTCCCTGCTGGCTCGATTCGTGCTGTTTCGCTGGAGGCATGCGGATTGGGTCGAATTCGGGCGTCGGCTCTGGCGTCCACTCACCGGTCGAAATGCCGGTCGTCCTCCTTGTGGCGGGCGAACTCGACTGAACACAGTGCGAACCCCGCCAAGTGACGGCGAAAAAGGCACGAAAATTCTTGTTGTCAAGAATGAGCGGCTCTCATACTGTTCGGCAAATGTTTGGTCACACGCACCGTTCAGGTGCGCGGGTAAAACCGTTTTTTACCCAGTCGTTAAACGCATAAACGCACTCAACCAGTAAAACAGCAAACAGCAAACATCGCAGGAGGAACCTTAATGAAGATTAATGAATGGACGCTAGGATTGGCCGCCGTCGGCGTGGTCAGCATGGCGTCGGTAGCACGAGCCGACGAAGTCAAGCTTGTGCCTTTGAACACGGCCTTGGCCTCCACAACCATCAGTGGTTATGTGGACACCTCGGCCACCTGGAATCCGGGAACGGGCAACGCGCACCCAGCGCCTTATGCCTTCAACGCCGGAAAGCAAGACGGGTTCAATTTGGACCTCGTCGATATCAAGATCAGCAAACCCCTCGACGAAGGAAAACTTTCGGCCGGTTATACCGCTGAAATTTTCTTCGGTCCGGATGCGGCGGTGATTAACCCTTCCGGAGGCTCCTCCGCGAACATTCGTGAAGCGCATGTTGATCTCCGCATCCCGATTGGCAACGGCTTGGACTTGCAGGTGGGCCGTTTCGGGAACCTCATCGGTTATGAATCCACCACCAGTTACCTGAACCCGAATTATACGCGCACCTACGCTTGGTCTATGGAGCCGA
>Ga0206863_1320_pt1 | contig 12719 bp, 13 predicted proteins | sample Alteio_BWOrgCont_41_FD_152634 | JGI IMG/M metagenome (GOLD analysis project Ga0206863, IMG submission 152634) | Enriched cells from forest soil in Barre Woods Harvard Forest LTER site, Petersham, Massachusetts, United States -... | ecosystem: Environmental > Terrestrial > Soil > Temperate forest >...
CGGATATCGCACGATTCCTTCAACAAGATTCTGGATGCGGATACGCCGCTGCGCTTCGACGGCGAAGTGCGGACCGCATCGGTGGTGGTGTGCGAGATATTCAATCACGAGGAGCTGATGGAGCATCTCTCGACCGAGCACTTTGTCGCGGCGACCAATCTGCTGCTCAAGCGCGGGGCGGATTACCTGGTGGAGCGGGGCGGGTACCTGGACGAGTGCGCGGGGGAGACGCTGCGGGTGATCTTTGGCGCGCATGTGGCGGATGAGAACCACGCGGAGGTGGCGTGCGAGGCGGCGCTGAAGCTGGCGGAGGAGCTGGATATGGTGAACCGGGAGTGCATGGAGAAGTGGAACCAGGCGCTCGATTTCCGGATCGGGGTGAACTCGGGGGAACTCGTGTGCGCGGCGTATGGGTCGAAGCGGCTGGGGATGTTCAGCGTGGCGGGAGAGCCGGTGGATTTTGCGCGGCGGCTGTGCGCGGCGAATACGATTTACGGGTCGCGCATCCTGGTGGGCTCGCACACGCTGGAGCTGGGGGCGCAGGCGGTGGAGGTGCGGCCCATGGAGCTGCTGCGGACCCGGGATGAGCGGAGCCGCGAGGAGGTGTACGAGCTGCTGGGCCTGCAAAATTCGCTGCCGGACGACGCACTGCACCGGCGGGATCTGTTCTGGAAGGGGATCATTTATTACCGGAAGCAACTGTGGGATGACGCGCTGGATCACTTCCGCGCGGCGCTGCCGTACGATGCGGTGGATGCGCCGCTGCAGTTTTACATCCGGCGCACGGAGCAATTGCGCGATGGGCTGCCGGCGCTGGAGTGGTCGCCGACGAGGCTATAGCGAATGTTAAAACGCGTCGAGTACCCGGGGCCTATCAGCGAGCTGGTGGCGCAACTGCGGCGGATGCCGGGGATCGGGCCGCGGAGCGCGGAGCGGATCGCGCTGTGGATGAACCAGTCGCGCGATGCGCGGCCGGGGGAGATCGCACGGGCGATCCTGGCGGCGGCGGAGGGGATCCAGCCGTGCGTGCGGTGCGGGTTTTTCAGCACGGGGCCGGTGTGCGAGATTTGCAGCGATACGTCGCGGAATGGGATGCTGCTGTGCGTCGTGGAGCAGGCGACGGATATATTGCCGCTGGAGCGGACCGGCGTTTACCGCGGGCTGTACCATGCGCTGGGCGGGCGGATTGCGCCGCTGGATCACGTGGGGCCGGAGGAGTTGCGGATCGATGAGCTTTTGCAAAGAGTGGACGTGGAGAAGCAGGAGGAGGTGATCCTGGCGCTAGGGGCGGATGTGGAAGGGGAGGCGACGGCGAATTACCTGGCGGAGCTGCTCGCGGAGAAGGGGCTGCGGGTGACGCGGATCGCGCAGGGGCTGCCGGCGGGGGGCGGGCTGGAATCAGCGGATGAATTGACGCTGAGCAGGGCGCTGGCGGGGCGGCGGTGAAGGGGCGGTTATTATAGTGGTTTGGAAACTGCGCGAGGAGGTCATTTGCCGCGCGAGGGGTTTTTACTTTCCAATGGGGCGATGGGTTGGATAGGGAATGCCGATGATCTTGCGTGTATTGTTGTGCGTGGTGTTGGGCTTGTCCCTGGCCGGCTGCAATACGCCGAAGAAGAAGGATGCGGCCAAGAAGAAGCCGCAGGAGCCGGCGATGGCGGACATGTCGGAGGATGTGGATTTCCAGGCATTCGTGGGGAGGCTGCGGAAGGCTGTGGCGATGCACGATGTGCAGACGGTGGCCTCCATGATGACGGCGAATTTTGGCTACCGGCTCGACCCGGTGGGGGAGGGGGATGGGGTGTTCCAGTACTGGGACGATGAGCTGCTGTGGCCTCAATTGCAGGCGGTGCTGAGCGAGCATTTCGCGCCGAAGGGGCAATTCATGGTGGCGCCGGCGGGATTCGTGTCGGACCCGAATTTCCACGGGTACCGGGCGGGGATGACTTCGGTGGGAGGGTCTTGGAAGTTTGCTTATTTTGTCACGGATTGAATGGATGGAAGGACGTGATCCAATTTCCTGCGGGTTGCCGCATCGGGAGCCGTTTGTGTTTATCGAGGAAGTGGTTGAGGTGCGGAAGGGGGAAGCGGCGGTTTGCAAGAAACGGTTCGAGGCGGGGGAGGATTTTTTTCGCGGTCATTTTCCGGGGCGGCCGCTGGTGCCGGGGGTGATTTTAACCGAGGCGATGGCGCAGACTGCGGGGATTGCCGCGGGGGAGCCGGGGAAGCTGTTTCACCTGTCGGCGATTCGGCAGATGAAATTTATGCGGCCCGTTTTGCCGGAGAGTGTCGTCGAGTTTTCCGCGACGAAGACGGGCGCGATGGGAGGGATGGTGCAATTCCAGGTGAATGCGCGCGTGGATGGGGAGGTGGTGGCGGAGGGGGTGATTATCCTGAATGAGGTGGAATGATCTGCACAGGCATTCTGGATCTAAGCTCCACGCAGATGCTTCCGAATCCATGCAGGGCGGCGCCGGCAATCGACGACTGCATGGATAGAGATCGTCTCCTGGGCCAACGTGTAGAAAATGGCGAAGGGAAAACGTTTCGACAGCAAACGGTGATATCCCCGGTAAGCGATTCGATGAATTCCCGCGTAGAGTGTTAGCGATTGGATGTCCGAGTACAGGCTTTCGAGGAAATAGGAGCCCAGGCCCGGCTCTTGTTCCTCGTAGAATGAGTAACCCTCGACGAGGTCAGTTTCCGCGGATTCGAGGATTTGAATCCTCATGCAATCCTGTCGCGAATCCTTGCCTTGGCAGCGTCCCAATCGATGAACTTTGCTTCGCCTGCATCGATTTGGCGTTGGCGCTCATCGAGGAGTTCCTTGTGCCACTCCTGTACCGGAATCTGGCTTTCGTCGCGGCAGAGACTGTCCCAAAGCGCCTCCATGGCCATCAGCTTCTCCGCGAGGGTCATTCGATCCAGCGGCAATGCGATGGTATCCATGCCCGAAAATGTTCTCTCGAACTGAGCATTTATCAAGGTGAATTGCGGGGAGGAATTCGCCTTAACCTCCGTGGAGGTTGCTGATCCCAGCCGGCAGGTCTTCCCCGAGGTCGTAGAGGGTGCCCCAGTCGCCGGTGGCTGTGACGGGGAGATCTTTCCAGGGCTGGGTGGAATTTGGGTAGGCGGCATCTTCGCGGTAGCCCCAGTAGAGGTAGCGGACGTGGAGCGTGGTGGCAATCTGGCGCCAGCCGGGCTCGCCATTCATGAGGGCCGTGAGCTGGTCGAGGCGGGGCTGGTAATCGATGCCGTGGCTGAAGAGGTGGCCGTCGTAGCCCTCCACCACTTTGCAGCCGCAGAGGAGGAGGGGGTGATTGTAAGTGGGCCATGCGGCGAACGTGGCATCGGTCGGGAGATGAACGACGGCGAACGTGACGGGGTCGAGCTCCGAGCGCTTCGCGATCTCCAGACCGGGGCCGCGCATGCCTCCTAGCATCGAGATGAAGCCGGAGAAAAAGAGGATGATGTAGGCGGTAACACGAACGCTGGGGAGGGATCGCTCCGGGATGCTCAGGAGCATCTCGTGGAGGAAGGGGAGCACCGCGAGGTAGCACCAGATCATGAGTTTCATGTTGTCCCACTCCCACGGGGCGAACATGACGAAGCACGCGATGATGAAGACCGTCAGGCTCGGCGCGACGAAGGCGTATGTGCCGCGAGCGGCGGGACTCTCCGGCAGGCGAAACCAGGCCCATGCAAGAAGACCGAGCCCGGCGAGCGGTATCGCGACGGTGAGGAGATTTTCCGCGAGGACGGGAGCGCTGACATGCCAGGGGAGGAAAATCACGGCGCATACCGATGAGCCGAGGAGGATCACGGCAAGCGCCGCGCAGGCGATGTCGCGGAGGACGAACCCGCTCGGCAAGCTCCTTTCGGAGCGTTTGCCCTTTCCTGCCTTCTTAGGCAAAGGGGCATTAGGGACCTTGGGGGCCTCGGGAAGTCGGGCGCAGGCCAGGATGAGGAGGATGAGGACGAGGAACGGGAGGATGCCGAAATTGATTACCCAGAATTTCAGGAAGACTTCGCCATCCTGCATCCAGCCGGGGAAGAGATGAATGATGTGGACCGTGCTCTGGCCGCGCTGGAAGAGGCCGGCGACGAGCGCGGTGCAGGCCGTGGCGGGAAGGACCGACCAGAGGACGAGGTCGATGACTTCCTGGCGGAGGCGCTTGTTGCCAATGGCAAACCAGAAGCCGAGCAGGGCGGAGAGGAAGAGGAATGTGTGGAGATGGAAGAGCGGCATCGTCGCGTAGAGCGCGATCTGGACCCATTGAGGGAGGCGGGTTGCGGGCTCTTTTTCGCCGGGAGGTGGGAACCATTGTGCGCGCCATGTGGCCAGCAGGAGGAGGCCGGCGGGGATGGCGTAGAGGAGGCCGCGCTGCGTGACGAACATCGAGAGCGGGATGCTCTTCCAGGCGAATTCCTGCTGGAAATCCTGGATCTGGTATTTGAAATGGTGGAAGAACTTCCAGCCCGCGAAGCCGCCATTGCAAAGGAAGCCGACGACGGCAAACCAGCGGCCCCAGCGCAGCAGCGCGTAACAGGTCACACCGGAGGCGAGCAGCCCGACCCAGATCAGGGCGCGAGTGTCATCGCAACCGGCGAGGCTGAGCAGGGCATTGAAGATATCGATGCCGGCGGGGTAGTGAAGCGGGAGGCCGCTGTAGATGGGATTCTCGGGCCAGAACTTTGGGCCGCGAGCGATGTAGCGGATGTAGGTGAGATGGAGGGGGAGATCGCCGAGATTATTGCGGGAGAGGACCCGGAGGCTGTCGCCATCCGTAAAGACGAGCCAGCAGAAGGCGCGCAGGGCAAACATGGCGAAGAGGAAAACGGCGAACCACTCCGGCCATGAGAGCTTGAGCGGGCGCGAGGTGGGTGATTTCCACCAATAAATGGCGGCGCCGATGACGCCGGCGGCGAGCGAAAACCAGGCCACCTCGGGCGTAAGCGGCGCGTTGAGCACCGCGAGCGGCAAGGTCGCGCAAACCGTGGAGAGGCAGACGGCGAGGAGGAGTGCGGTGGCGGGTTTCATTCGGCAGTGCCGAGCGGAAGAGAAGGGCTACGGGATAAATTAAACAATCGCCGATTATTGTGGGGGCAGTGGAGCCGGTATGGTATCGGCGGGATTTTTTTTGGAGGGGGTGAAATCCGGTTTGCGACCGGGGAAGAGCGGGCCGAATTTTTTGACGCTGAGATAAAGGCGCAATGGGTCCTGGGCGTCGCGCAGGTGGAGCGGCGCGGTGAAATAGTCGCTCTTCAGGGCGGCCTCCACGTCCTCGATGCGGTCGTCATCCACGAGCAGGAAATCGGCGTCCATCTCGCTGGGGGGACTATCGTTTTCGTAATAGCCGACCTTATCAAAATCGCCGAGGAGCCATGGCAGCGGGTGGTAGCTATCGACCAGGATATGGCCCGTCATGTGGTAATTCGCGGGGTTGCGCGCGACGAGCGCGTTGACCGGGTCCATCAGCTTGTTGATGTCCGTGTAGGTCTGAACGTAGACGTAGGGCTGCTTCTCGTCTGTGTAATGCCGGAAATTGAGGCTGAGGCTATCGCACATATTGGCGGCGAGCACCGATGCGGCGATCGCGGCGATGGGCGGGCCGAAGGGATATTTTTTGAAAACGAAGTCAACGCCGTAGCCGAAAAGGAAGAGGAAGGGCCAGGTGAGCGAGACGATGCACCAGGGGGTCTTGTAATGGATGATGCTGTAGGCGGCCAGCGCGCCGCATCCGTAGATGGCGAGGGCGCGCGGGACGAGCGGCAACTTGGGAATGGCGCACCAGAGCGCGACGAGGAGCATCGCGATGAGCAAAAGATACGGCCAACTGGGAATGGCGAGGCACGCGGATGTGAGGCCATCGATGGCATCTTGAGGCGTGCGATCCGCCGAAAAAAGGCCGGCGAGCAGGCTGGAATTTAAGAACCACGCACACAACCTGGGCAGGAAGCTGAGCGTGTCGTAGATGAAACAAAACGCGACGAGTGATACGGCTGAGGAAGTTGCGATGACCCGGACGAACTGCGAACTCCGCGGCATCAGGAATGGAAGGCCGATCACGATTCCGACGCACGCCGGCCACTCGTAAATACCGAGTAGTTTAATCCAGTAATACCAGTCTTTTTCGTGGCCGTTGCCTTTGTTGCCGGTCTCGCGCCACGCGTCAAAGGTGGTGTAGAGGCCCTTGAGGCCCTGCATGTCCAGGAATGTCCCGGAGTAGAAAAAGACAACGGCGGCGATGAAAACACCGAAGGCGATGGCGAGGTCGAGCATCGTCCACTGCTGGCGAGCGGGCTTCGCCTCCGCCGTGGCCTCGGGCGAGATTTTTCCAATCACGAAGATGCACGCAAATGTAAGGCACGCGCATCCGAAGTGGATGAAGTAGGTCTCCTTCGTCAACACCGCCCCAGTGACGCCCGCAGTGATGGCCCAGAGGTATTTTTTTTCGCCAAACTTCCAGAGCCCCGCGAGCCCCCACGCAACCAGCATCAGCGAAAGCACCAGCCAGTACTCATGAATCGCGTACCGCCCATAGAAAATGCACCCGGGAGACACAGCCATCGCGGCCGCAGCCCAGAGCGCCGCGTTGCGGCCAATGAAGCGATCGAACTGCGTGGCGAACCCGACGCACGCCGTGCTGACCAGCGCGAGCGGCAGCCGCAGCGCCCAGATGTGCCGGCCAAAAAGCACCTGAAATAGAAACAGGACGTAGAAATGGAATGGCCCGTGGTAATTGGTCGGGTCGTAATGGTAAAACCCGGTGCGGCTCATCTGGTCGATAAAGTAGCCGTTGACCCCCTCGTCGAAGTGCGGGGGCTTGATGCTCAGGCACGCCAGGCGCAGCACCGCTGCCAGCGCGACGATGGCCGCGGCGGGCCACTCCTGTTTTATCTTGGCCTTGATTTCCATTTTCTAAAGTATCCCGTGCAATGCCGGGCAGCGCCGTTTCACAAGTATCGATAGTGATCCCGGCCTACAATGAGGCTGCGCGGCTCCCGCGGTCCCTCGCGGTGCTGGCGGAGTACCTGCGGGGGTGGGGGCAGCGGCCGTATGAGGTTTTGGTAATGGTGGAGGAAAGCACGGATGGGACGCTGGAATTAGCGAAGGAAACCGTGCGGGAACAAGTGAATTTTCACATCATCGACAACGGGCCCCAGCGCGGCAAGGGCCACGCCGTGCGCAGCGGCATGCTCCAGGCGCGCGGAGACATCGTTTTTTACATGGATGCGGACCTGAGCGTGCCGGTGGAGGAAATCGCGGAATTCCTCGCGTTTTTCGACGCGCATCCGGAGCTCGATGTCCTCCTCGGCAGCAGGCAGCACCCGCAGAGCCGCATCGAGCGTCGGCAGGGGTGGCTGCGGCAGACGATGGGGAAGACTTTCAACCGGATCCTGCGAATGCTGGTGGTGCTGCCGTACCGGGATACGCAGTGTGGGTTCAAGGCATTCCGCAAGGGGGCGGCACGGGAGATTTTCTCACGGCAGCAGATCGATGGGTTCGCCTTTGACGTGGAGGTGCTCCTGCTGGCGCGGGAGATGGGGTACGCGGTGGCGGAGCTGCCCGTGCGATGGCTGAACTCGCCGGAATCCAAGGTGCATATCGTGGGGGATAGCCTCAAGATGCTGCGGGACGCCATGATGGTGCGGAGCCGGATTTCTTTTACGAAGGGAAACACGGGAGGGGCAGGGGATGGAGCCTAAGCCCCCGATGTAGAGGAGCTCAGCTATCCTCGGGGTGTCCCATTCGCGCTAAAATGCTGGCGTCATCGGACAGCCCTGATAAAAACCGGCGATGCGATTGCTCGTGACTGGCGGCTGCGGCTTTATCGGCAGCAATTTTATCCGGTATATCCTGGAGCACTACGACCCGGAGTTTGTGACCAATGTCGATGCGCTGACGTATGCGGGGAACATCGCGAATGTCGAGGGGCTGGCGGCCAAGTACGGGGAGCGGTACGAGTTTTTCCACGCCGATATCGCGAATGCGGACCTGATGGATGAGCTGATGCGGAAGCATCAGTTTTTCGCGGTGGTCAATTTCGCAGCGGAGTCGCACGTGGACCGGAGCATCAATTCGCCGCAGAATTTCATCCACACCAACATCGTCGGGACCAGCGTGCTGCTGGAGGCGGCGCGCAAGCATGGGGTGCGGCGTTTCATGCAAATCTCGACGGACGAGGTGTACGGATCGCTGGGGGCGGAGGGGCTTTTCACCGAGCACTCGCCCCTGCAGCCGAGCTCCCCCTACTCCGCCAGCAAGGCGGGGGCGGACCTGCTGGCGCTGGCTTTTCACAAGACCTACGGCGAGGAGGTGGTGATCACGCGGTGCTCGAATAATTACGGGGCGTACCAATTTCCCGAGAAGCTGATCCCGCTGATGGTGCTGAATGCGCTGCGGGACCGGAAACTGCCGGTGTACGGGGATGGGCTCAATGTGCGCGACTGGATCCATGTCGATGACCATTGCGCAGCCATCGTGGCGGTGCTGCTGAACGGCAAGGCGGGCGAGGTGTATAATGTGGGGGCTGGCTCCGAGATGAAAAACCTCGAGCTGGTGGAGGCAATCCTAAACCACCTCGGCAAGCCGAAGGAGCTGATCGAGTATGTGACGGACAGGCTGGGACATGACCGGCGGTATGCAATCGACTCGACCAAGATCCGGACCGAGCTGGGCTGGAAGCCGCTGAAGAGGATGGAAGCCGCGCTGCCGGAGACCATCGAGTGGTACAAGGCGAACCGGGAATGGTGGGAGAAGCTGGTCCAGTGAAGATCGCTATTTTAGGAGCCGGCGGCAGGCTCGGTGCGGCGCTGGCGCGGACGTGGAAAGAGGCGGGGGATGAAGTGCTCGCATACGCGCGCGCGGATATTGACTTGTCAAAGGCTGGCGAGATCGATCGCGTGCTGGATCCCATGAGCTTTGACGCGCTCGTGAATTGCGCGGCGCTGACGAATGTCGATTATTGCGAGACGCACGAGGAGGAGGCGATGCGGATAAACGCCGAGGCGGTGCGCGAGATCGGTGCACTCTGCGCGCGAAAAAAAGTGCGCTGCCTGCACATCAGCACCGATTACGTTTTCGATGGCGGAAAGCGGGACCCGTACGTCGAGGAGGATGAGGCGGTGGCGATCAGCGTGTATGGGGAGTCCAAGCTCCGCGGCGAGAAGGCGCTGCTGGAGAGCTCGGCGGAGCACCTCGCGGTGCGGGTGTCGTGGGTCTTCGGGCCGGACCGGCCGAGTTTTGTTGATGGGGTTTTGAAGCGCGCGCTGGAGCACGAGACAGCGGAGGCAATCGGCGACAAATGGTCCGCGCCGAGTTACACGCTGGACCTCGCCGCGATGCTGCGGCCGTTCCTGGATGAGATTCGCGCGAGCGGCTTGCTGCATGCGAGCAATGGCGGCGAGTGCACGTGGCGCGAGTATGGGGAGTTTGCGCTGGAATGCGCGCAGCGGGCGGGTTTGCCCGTGAAGACGACGAAGGTGGGCTCGATCCCGATGGCGTCGATGAAGGCATTTGTCGCGAAGCGGCCGGTCTATACCGTGCTCTCGCCGGCGAAGCTGGAGCAGATGACCGGCAGGCAGGTCCGCTCGTGGAAGGATGCCGTGGAGGAGTATGTCGGAAATATGAAATAGCCAAAAGGGGCGCATGGAGGGGGCGGGGGACGAATAAGAGGTATATGCGTGAACAAGAATCCCCGGAGCAGAAGGGCCACATCATCAATCATGGCGAAGGAATGGGTGTGCCCTCCCCGGAGATGATCGAACAGCGGGCGCGGGAAATCGCGGTCATCGCGGGGCGCGCGGCGAGCGAATACACGGACGAGGATTTCCGCCAGGCAAAGATCGAAATGCGCGACGAGCCACTACCGGACGACGAGGAGCAACGCGAGGAGGACCTGCCCTTCGAGCCCGGCTCAGGCGACATCCTCGGCGGGCAAGGCCATCAAGCCCGAAACTTCGGTGCCAGCGACGAAACCACCGTAGGCGAGGAATTAATCCAGGAAGGCCTCGACGAGGCGCTCCACGACGAAATGCTCGAGGCGAGCAAGATCGATATCCACGAGGCCTCCTAGACTCCGATTAGTTTTGCGGTTACTGGTTCAGGCTGCGTGCGCTGCCGAAGGCTGAAGCGTGGAAATGATAGGTGCGGCTGTTATTGAGAATTGCCCAGCGGGTCAGCAGAAATGCCAGCGTTACGAAAATTGTGACAAGCGATGCGGTGACAATGGCGGGGAACTGTTGATCTCCCTTGATAGGAGAGAGAACCTGAGAAACCACCATGATTACAATCATGAGGATCCAGCCGCCGGTTCCGATACCCCGCCAGACCAGGGCCGCAACGCAAAGCGCAAGAGGAATGAGCCCGAGCAAAAAGTTATTTAAAAACGGCATGGCAGCGGAAGCGGATGGCGTGAATCCGATGCCTGCGGCGAGTACCAATCCGGCCCCGATAAAGGGCAGAATCGCAATGGCGATCATGGATGCGGCGAGTCTCGACGCAGAGACGGGGAGCGAGCGCAGCAGTCGCAACTGGCGGGTGGAGGGTGCAACTTGAAATATAACAATGTAGAACCAGGTGAAGAAGGACATTCCCGATCCAGCCATTAGCCGGATGCCCTCAACCCATGACTTTGCGAGACCTTCGAATGATTCCACCACAGTTATGGCTAAGACGATTCCGGCGGACGAAAGGAAGCCGCGGAGGAATGTATTGGAGATGAGGAAGGACAATCCGCCGAAGCCGGTGGGTACGCGATGCTGGCGCGCTGTATCCTTGGATCGGCCTGTCTCGCGGCTAAAAGTCGCGCGCCCGATGACGAAGAAATCCGCGTACAGCCAGCCGACAGCGGTTAGCGCAATACCCACGGCGGAAACGGCCAGAGCTCCAGCTAAGTTATCCCAGAGACCATTGGCCGAAAGCAAGGCTCCACCCACCATCAGACTTCCAATGATATTGGAAAAGGCCCTGCTCGAGCCCGCCCGGAATCTGCTGCGAAATCCGCCCATGGCTCCGATGTAGGATGTGAAGCAAGTGCCGAGGCAGAGAAAGGCGAAGAGGCCCGTGGTCGCCAGTGTTCTGACCGGAAATGCAGTTTCTGGATGGAATGCGTGAGACATGCCAGCTCCCAGATACAGAAAGGCCGAAATGACGACTGCCGGAATGCCGACGACCGAAAGCCACCAGGCGCGGCCGATCTGACGAGGAGTGAGAGGCAGGGTTGCTACGGTTCGCGCGACGCCCTTGTTCAAGTCCAACGAGAATGGCAGCGCTCCCATGAAGATTGCGATTTGCAACGAGAGGTTGGGCATTGCCAAATGGGATTTGGAACTGCTCGTGGCGGCGGAATAACCGACCAATAATTCAAGCAACGCTCCCCCGGCGAGGATCCACCACCTGCGGCTAAAAAAATCGAGGATGAGCCTTCTCATGCGACCTCCTCATCCTTCGCCAGCGCGACGAACAAATCCTCCAATGTCACGGGCGTCAGCGAAATCTGCTGGACGCCCCGCGCTTGCAGCCAGGCGTGGGTGCCGCTCTTTTGATCGAGCAGCGTAAGCCAGCGGTTTTCGGTTCGTTTCAGGATAATGAGGCCTTCGCGATTTTCTAGCGTTGTGCCATTGCTCGTGAAAAATTCAGCGAATCGGTAACGGTCCACCACTTCATCCGTGCGCCCTTCGAGCAGCAGCTTCCCATCCTTGATCATGCCGACATGATCGGCGAAGCGCTCAATATCGGTGAGGCCGTGCGAGGAGATCAGGACCGTGCGTTCGCCATCTTCCACGGCCTTGAGCAATTCGCCGAAGAGCTGCTGTTTTGAAATGGCGTCGAGGCCGGTGGTCGGCTCGTCGAGGATCAATATTTCCGGGCGGTGCGAGAGGGCCAGAAGCAGGCTGAGTTTTGTTTTTGCGCCGAAGGAAAGCGTTGAGGTCTTGTCGGTGTCGTTGAGATGGAATGCCTTCATCAAGGCAGTGCAGTATTCGTCGTCCCAATCGGGATAAAACCCACGAACGAAGCGGATCGCTTTGCCGACGTTTCCCCATACGGCGAAGTTCAATTCCGGGCTGACGTATGCGGCACGGCGCTTGAGGGAGACTTCGTCGGCCCGATGATCGAGTCCGAGGACGCTGATGGTACCCGCGTCGTTTTTGCCCATTCCGAAGATGAGGTCGATGGCCGTGGTCTTGCCCGCGCCATTCGGGCCGATGAGGCCGTAGATTGCGCCGCGCGGAACCGTGAGGTCGAGCGGCCCGAGCTGGAAATTTGAATACCTTTTCACCAATCCCCGGATTTCGATGGCATTGTCATTCATGTGGATTTTCCTCTAATGGTTTTCTGGGCGAGTTCTAAAATTTCGGCCGGCTTCAATCCCGCCTGCGCCGCTTCGCGAGCCCCCTTTAGGAACAACTCCCGGGCGACGCTGAGCTTTGCCTCGCGGCTAAGGAGGTCTCCCCGCTCCGCGACGAAAGTGCCAAGCCCCTGCCGGCGATAAATAATCCCCTCCCGCTCCAACTCCTCGTAAGCCCGCTTGACCGTGATAACGCTCACAAGCAAATCCTCCGCAAGCTGGCGGAAGGAAGGCAACGCGACACCCGGCTTAAGCCGCCCCTCGCTGACCTCGCGTTTGAGCCGGTCAACGATCTGCTGATAAAGCGGACCCGTCGCAGCCGGCGAGATCGGCCCGATCAACCAGGGCTTGGTACCATTTGTCACT
>Ga0206863_1288_pt2 | contig 12609 bp, 3 predicted proteins | sample Alteio_BWOrgCont_41_FD_152634 | JGI IMG/M metagenome (GOLD analysis project Ga0206863, IMG submission 152634) | Enriched cells from forest soil in Barre Woods Harvard Forest LTER site, Petersham, Massachusetts, United States -... | ecosystem: Environmental > Terrestrial > Soil > Temperate forest > O...
ATATTTTTTCCACAGCTTTAATAATCTTATACCAGCGAAAATAAAAGCTACTGAAGCAACATACTGAAACCATCTTAAATTTAATATTTTTTCCATCTCTAAAATTATTCTAATTAAAAATCCCCAACATCTGCACCTCCTCCTGAAGAACCTGTATCTCCTCCGACACCTGGTATTTCAGGTGCAAGGCCTACAGGCGTTGGTGAGCTTGAGCCTGTAGAAGAATTGGAAGCTGTTCCTTGAGTTGTGTTTGCATTACTTTGAGCCTCAGTAGTAGCCTTATCAGTAGTATTAGGAGTTTTAAGAGGACCCAAAGACCCATGATCAGGAGCAGTAGTGTTAGTTTTTGGGTCGGAAGTGCCTTGATTACCGCTCGGATTATTAGTAACTTGAGTAGTAGCTCCTTGTGCAGTTGCTGTTTTAGTATCTGCTTTAGCATCTACAGCTTTCTCTATAATTGTCGAGTTAGCTTCTGAAAGCAAAGAAATCATTTCTCCCCCCAAGTCTTTCTCTGTAAGTTGTAAATAATTTAATGCTGCTCCTTCCCCATAATACCCCCCAACAGTCAATCCTAATGTAGCTATTGCTTGCCCTCCATGCCCTTGTACTCCCTGTGAAATAGCTCCCGTCACACCAGAAGCTAAACCAATTGCTGCACCTGTGCGAAACATTCCCGCTCCAAACTCAGCGCCTACACCAGTTTCCGAGGTTGTTGCTACTACGACAGCTCCCCCAATCATTAATCCGAGACCTAAAATTCCAGCTTCTGCACTTGCTCTTTCAACATCTGATGCATTGACATCATAGGTCGATCCTGAGGCCGCCTGAGATTGCTGATTATATTGTTGTACATCTATGTCCGCTTCTTTACCATCTAAATCGCTTGCTTGTATAGGCGTGTTTGAAGCAAATTGATATGTACTTAACTCAGGGAATTTTTTATATAATGGATCAGTACTCATAAACCTTCCTAATCTTGGGTCATAGAATCTTGCCCCATAGTTATAGCTATTGTCTTTTCCGTATATATTATCGTCATGATACTTTCCATTGAACAGATATTTGTAAGTGCTGTCTCCTGATAAAGTATAGCTTCTGCCAGGTTGTATCATCCCGAAAGGATAATAATCTTGTGCGTTTACTACAATAGGTAAATAATAACTTGCAACAGTATCATGTGTAGCAGCGTTGGTATCTACAGGCGTTTTCCCGTCACTTACGGTTACCAACACATTCCCTAAATGGTTATACAACTCATATTGCTTTTGTCTCTCCAAATAACTTAGCGTGAGCGAATCTATAGTTCCATGTCCTGTTACTAATTTTTGCATCCGCAATACTGTATCTAAAGAACCAAGTCTTTTGCTTCCGTAAATATCAAACTCGCTCAATCTTACTGTATCTTTCCTTCTGTCATAAATTGCCATGATGTTACCCGTTGCGTCTCTGGTATATTTCACGGTATCTGCTATTCCACTGTGCGGGAAAGTCCGTTGCTCCAATCTATTACCTATCGGGTCATACATGAATACTATACTATCATTATTAGTTTTAACTATTTTTTTTACTTTGTTGTATACGGTCCAATAAATAGAGTCTATCCCTGCTATGCTATCACTTGCTAACTCACCTATCTTATTATATCTATAGTTATGCTTGCTTGTTTCGTTGTGTATATCCACCGTGTAATAAGTAGATGGTATCACATCCGTCACTGTTGCCAACTGGTTCGTATTCTTGTTATAATGATATGTCATGCTATCCATTCCCAAGTGTCCTACTGCGGTATTTCCATGACGAAGATACGTTAAAATGTTTCCGTTCTCATCATAACTTGGTTTTTCTTTCAAATCGTTTATACCTGTCCGGGTTGCCCAGGTGTTTGTTCCGGGGTTTTTAAACAAGCTATCGCCCACATACCTGTTTAACTGGTCGTAATAATAAATATATCCCAAAACAGATGGAATTAATGTCTGCATGGAGTAGGTAGCCCCGCTTATATTTCCATTATAAAGGCCTGTTACCGGTAATCCCGGAGCAGCAAAAGAGGTATGTGCAATAGAGCGGTAATCTCCCGTAAAATAGTTTAGCACATAGCCGTATGCATCCCTTCCAATGGTAGCATTCCCATCATGTATATTACCATCTGCCCCCATATCGTAACTTGGGCTTAGTATACTACTATTCACTCCTTTTACCCATCCATTTATGGTATAGGCATAATCTATGCCTTGTACCTGCCGTTGTCCTATTACTTCCCTTGCCAGTGGCCCGTGGTCGTAATATTGGTAGCTGGCATCGTTTTCCCAATACAAGCTATCGCGGCTGGTAAACACATCCGTTATTCTATTGTCCGCGTCGTATTGGTACACGTGTATAAACTGGTCTATGCTGTCTTGTTCATATATCATTTCATTTACATTCCCACTCACCAAATCATAATAATAGTTTATTCTCTTATATCGTTGGTGCACTATAGTGTCATGGGGCACATCAATCAATATGCTTGCCACGTTGCCTTCAATGTCGTAACTGTAGTGTATGGCATTGTCGTAATCTTTGGCAGCGCTGTCGGGCCTGCTGTAAATGCTGTCGGGGTTGTTGCGTGCCCCGTTGGGGTTGTTATTGTTATCCTTATAGGTAATGCTGGCAATGCGCTTGCGCAGGTTCGATTGCGTCATGGGAATGTACTTAAACATAGCGCTGTCGTAATAGGTATGCACCAGCTGGGTTCGCGTACCCAGGTTTATAAAGTTTTCCAGTTCCAGTTGGTTGAGGGTAAAGGTATCGGGCACCACAGGCTTTACTTCGTAGGTTATAATGCAGTGGTTGCATACAAAGCAACCGGGCAGGTTTTGGGGTACCGTGCTTATTTGTCCCACTTCTGTAATGCGGTTAAGCGCATCGTATTTGGTATAGCCATATAGATACCAGGCGGGCCTTTGAATGGCATTTTGGCTCAATACTACGCGTCCCAGCCTATCATACCAATAATGCACACTGTCGCCATCGGGGGTTTGCTGCTTAATGGGGGAGTTGAGTGTATTGTAAAAGTAGCGTGTTATCAGGCTGTCCGTAGGGTAGGTAGGTGTTCCAAATGTCCCCGCGCGGTACTTGGTAATATCGGTCAGCAGAGTGGCATTGGTTATGGGATGCACCCCTTGTGGAGGGATGGTCTTCACCAGATTTTGAGCCTGGTCGTAATAGTACAGGGTATAGTGGTATTCATCAAAGGGCATCACCATGTGGAAGCTGTCGTTCACATTCATGCAATGGGTGATATACGAGCTCCTGAAGGCATTTTCCGTCGAGTCGATATAATCGCCATAGCTGTTCTGCGCGTTTTCGGCCGCATTCATCATCAAATAGGTATAGCAGGTATTGGTATCATAATTAATCGTAGCCGCCTGCGGGTATTGGTTCAGCGGTTCATTGCACAGCGTAGGCTCCAGGCTGTCGTGCTTCGCGCCCGTTACCTTGCGGTTGTGCATCCACCATACCGTATCTGCCGGGTTATAGTTATACAGGGTATCAATCACCGTGTTGCCATTCGGCAGCACGCTATCCACCACCAGGTAGTCATACGTCAGTCCTACAGGCCCGGGCTTCGTCCATAGCCTGTTTGTCCAGGTATAGGCCCCATAGCCGTCGTTCCAGTTGCGGGTAGCCAATGTGTAGGTGCTGTCCGCATTGTTGTTATACAGCGTATCTATAATATTCTCCCCGTCGCAGTTCGAGTCTATCCGCTCGCCCTTGTAATGCAAGCTTCCTACCGTTATATGCCAGTAAGTAATAGTTACCACACAGGGCGAAGACAGCGGGGTCGATTTGCGGTGAAGCAGTACCCACGTAGGTGTAATGGTATAGTTGTAGGAACTGTCAATGGCAGTAATTTCGTTGGAGGAGAAACTGGTATCCGATCTCCTGCCCAAATAAGTATGCGCCCCCACAGGAATGTTCCATCTAGTTATATGTCCGGTATCAGAAACAGGCGTAAGCCCATGTGCATAGTAAGAATACCTATACCACCGGAAGTTATAGATAAGGGTATCTATAACCCTGACTACTCCGTCCCACAGCGTATCATTATAATGTGCAGTATATGTAAATGGGCTTATAATTAAACTGCTGGTGGCACTGGTGCCGCTGTAGCTGCCCCCGTAAATAGAGTTTATATCTCCTATTATAGTCCTGTTTTGGAGTACCCAATAGCTAACCCCGGTTACTGCATAGGAAAAAGTATCTATGGTAAGAACGCCTCCGCAGTTGCTGTCAACAACCATTTCGGGTATATTGCTGCCGGGTATGTGTGTGTATACAATAGTCCAAGTGCAGGGCCCGTTGCTATAGCTGCGCTTAGTAAGCCGATTAATATTATGTGAATTATTATTATAAAAAGTATCAATAATGGTAACGCCTCCACGGGTAGAGTCATATACGTATGCAACTATAGTATCCGATCCACGTATGATGTTGTAGTGGCTGTTTGTTACCGTCCAGCCCAGGGTTCCCGTATGATGGTGTATCACCGTCCAGTTATTGGGCAGCGGGGCATTGTAAAAAGTATCTAAAATAGTAGTTCCTCCGCAGGTAGAGTCGGTGCGCATGCCCCTGTAGGGTGGCCAGCCCGGAATATCAAAATACGATACCGTTTCGGTGCAGTGTATCGCTTTGCATTTGGTATAAAATGTATTATATTGGGCATAGGAAAGATTGAAGCCGTACAGGTCGTTCAAAAAGTTGGTAAGCAAAGCCTGGTAGTTCGGCAGGGTATCAGCGCCCGCCGGAGACAACTGCGTATATATGCGCATCCCCGCCTGTATGTCCGAGCATAGTATGCAGCATCCCTGCGATATCTGTACAGCTGTGTCCCAGGGGATGGAGGGGTTGCTGAACAGGTGCCCGAATGACGTGTCTCTGCAACAGTTCATCCACATCGGTGTTTGGAAAGCATACGGAAGGTACGTACACGACGACTTGCACAAAGCCAATATCTGGTATACCGTAGAATCGGCCAGGCTTCCGCCCAGGTTCTTATTCAGGTAATCGGCAAAATTCACATACGTGTGGTCGCCGCTAAGGCTGTCGGGCTTATAATAGCGGGTAAGCAGCGTATCCAGCTTATTGCACATGCACGTGGTAGGCCTTGTATAGCTTACCTGCGCCCCTGCCAGCGCATTCGAATCATTGTAGGGCGGCGGCATATTAATCAGCAGCGAATCGCATTGCGTATTGCTCCGCGAAACACCCAATACACTTACCAGTATATCTTCCACATCCCTGTCGCCCGAATCATCCGGAATCATATATTGTGTAGTAAGCGACCCCACAGGGTGGCCGGTATTGCATCCCGATTCACACAAGAACCGGAGCCTGTTTATCAGCCTCGCCGAGTCGGTATGCAGCACCGATCCGCAAGTGCTGAGCTGGTTATACCAGGAAAAGGCATAATTCAGGCAGGTAGTATCGCAGGTGGCCACTATTACGCTGTCGGCAAAATGAATATCATTGGGCTTGCTGGGGGTATTCGGCCCCAAATTCGCCTGCGATTGGGCATACTGCTCCGTAATATGGCGCGGCGTTTTGGTCTGGTAGTTTGTACACGTAGGGAAGCCCACACAGCCAGCGGCGGGATTACAGGAGTCTGCATTAGCAATATCTAATAGGTTCTTTACGCTATCTTTTAATGACAGGTACAAGCCTTTAAGATTCGACCATGCCATATTGTTATCGCCCACTCCGCAACCGCTTCCCATAGCGGTGTCTGTCCCGTTGTAGCAATTGGCCATGGATAACCCCGCAATGGTATCGGCGCCGCAATATTCCATAAGCGATGCCACACCCCACATACTAAGCGTTACCGTACCCGAACCGGTAACAAATGACATATAGCGGTCTATGCGGTGCTTCATGAAAGCGGCTTTAGATACACCATGGCCGGTATGGAAGTAGGGGTCGGGATTTACGGTGTCGCATACATTCCGATGTTGAAAGTGGCCAAGCGGGGCAAGATATCCTCCCGTACAGGCGGCAGAATAGGTCGACGTGTTTTCTATATCATAATCATACCTGTTGCTGGCGCTATCGGCTATGCAACGTGTATAAAAACAATATTCCGGATGTAGCCCGACGAGGGCGCCTGCCCAGGAGGGTTTCCAGTTTAATACAAATTGGTTCAACGTTAACTGCTGGGGAGGATATTTCAGGCCATTTATCACTACCGAATCAGCAATTCCGGCAGAATTTTTATACGGAGGATTAGGTGGGGTTGTGTAATTATGCAATGCGGAATAAGTATCACCCGCCGCGTAGTTTCCCCCTACTAATGTATAGGTGCAATATTGGCCTCCCAAAGAAACGTCGGCAAGTATTTCATCGTATAAGCCCGTGCAAGGGCTGAATGTTCCACATAATGCATTGCACTGTGCCAATGCCTGGTTATAAGCCGTATCGGCATTCACCGTATCGGCATGGGTGTGGGTGAGTTCCCCTGCATTATGCAATTCTGTCATGTATTTGCGTCGAAATGTAGAATCTGCTCCCAATGCAGTCAGGCAACTGGCACAGGTCATATTGCAACCGCTAAAGTTAGTATTGGCAATAGCATTGCTTAAAAAGGTGCTGTATGGTTTGATGCAGGTGTTTTTTTGTGCATCACGGTTGGTATAATAGCTTATCGCTTTTGGGTCGACTGTTATCAGGCGGCTTACATTATAATTGCCGGGAGTATTAATAAAAACACTGAAGGTATCCAAAATATTATCGTGTCCGCAAGTAGTATCGAAAGCTTGCTTATAAGTCAGGTTGCTGTCATAGTGTAATATAAAGGGCGCATCGCAATCGCCTGTTACCATCAGTTGTATGTCGTACAGGCAGTCGGTGCAAGGGGCGGCGCTACAGGTTGGATCGGTATAATTACCCGGGAAAAGTTTATAGGTAAAATAATATCTTCCCACATTGGTAGCTAGGAAAGTATAGCCTGAATAGATGGATGTATTTTGATGGATATTGCCGGCGCTGTCCAACAGATTAACTGTAAGTGTAGTAGGAGTGGCAATATAGGAACCGATAGCTTTCACATTCGAAGGTAATTGGCCTGCGAGTGCCGTGGCAATTGTTTTCCCGTTTTCATCAATATAGCTCACGCTTATTTGGCCATTGGCATCTATCACCATATTTTCCAAATAATGGCTGCAATCGCCTACTTCATTGCCAAACAACCTGTCTAATTCAATCTGCGCAGGTTTTCCATAATAATATTTTGTTTCATGGCCCGAACCAAAACGATGCGTTTTACCGGCTATGCTTTGCCGGCTTATTCTCCCTGTATTGTCAGGAGTATACTCCGTCATTGTGAACGGATATCCCTGTGCATCGGGCAAGAATCTGTCGAACCCCGATGTGGTATCCGGATTTGAGGAAGAGTAATAGCGGGAAGACCCTACGATACTATCCATGCCAATAGGGGTATACTCGCATAAGCCGGTATCAAAATCTGCCCGGTTATACTCCGAACCACTGGGGTCAACATTATACTTGTCGTAGAAAGTAAATTTATTTGAATCCTTGGGGCCAGGCAAGGTAGTAACTGCGGGCCTGCCTTGATAGTCATAAATAGTTTCCCCAATGATTGCTTTATTTTCGGTATTATTTATTGTAACACTTTGCCTGTTCCGCAAAGAACCATCAAAATAACTAGTTACTTCTTTTCGCTTGCCTTGCTCCGCATAGGCAGCCGTGTATTGCCAATTCATAGCATTTTCATGCCCTTTCCAATGGAACCTGTTTACAAAGAATTTGAGTTTTAGAGATGTGTCGGAAGACCAAGTCCCTTCAATGCGATTTCCATTCATATCATAATGTATGGGCCGTAATCTATATAGTACATATCCCGGGTTATAAACAAGGTTTATAGCGTATTGTATTCCCTGCACTGTTACTCTTGTAGCGTTATTTTTAAATAGAGTGCCCATATCAGAGTAGGTAGTAGAGGCGCTATCTTTAGACACCGAACTACTATCGTCATACGTGGTAAACTCCAAATCATACTCATCTGCACCAGCAAAAGGGGGCCAACTTATATTGAGTTGTTGGCTGGCAGGAACGAATGTATGTGTGGGTTTTGCCTTACTTCCGCATATAAAATCATAAACACGGGCAATATAAATATCTCCTGCAAGTGTAAATACCGCAGGGAAGTGAGTGGTTATAGTACCATCGTATGCAATGGTAAGAATACGCGCTTTTACCTTATACCCACCATTAAATTTAAAAGAAGAGCGGAAATTAAATCGTTTGGATTTCGTTGTGTCATAATTAATGATTAAGGTGGTAGCCAAACTATCGGCATGGCCGGCGGAATCATAATATGTTATTTCGAGGTCTACCCTATAGCTATGCTTGGCCGGAAGATATAAAGAAGTATCTTCATTTAATTGCAGTGTTATTATATCCGTTACTTTAATGTTTTTTTGTATTGTGCTCCAAAGGGGTGTTCCATATTTATCGTCTTGCACAGTTAATGATGAGTCTTTTGCAAAATGCTTTCCGTTTATACTGTTATAAAAATGCTCTTGCGCTCCATAGGTATTAACAACAGCCATCAACATACCCATAAGTATGCACCAAAATTTGTATGAAGCGTATCTATTCACTTAGCTTCTTTTTGAAGGTTTATGGACATAGTCCAATAACTTATATTTTTTATAAGTATCCGTTAATACAATGGCATTGGAAGTATTATAAAAGAATTTATCCTCATTAAAAATGGTGTTGTCAACCTGTCTGTTGGAATAGGCAGAATAAAAAATCCCAATTCTTGGCCTGCTATAATCTGTTCCAAGCATTTTTCCCCGGGAAGATGAATACATGAACATTTTTTCGAGTAGATAATTGGATTTATTGAAAGTCAACTTTAATTTATCCCAGTTGGCGTTTTTCATCACTATTGTATATTCCCCCTCGTTCTTCCCTATATCTTTATAAAATACCTTTACCCCCGGAGTGTGCATCATGGAGTCTACTTTGCTTATGTCCCACAGTTGCTTCGGAGAACTGGTACTTTTATCTACGGCAATTGCCGATAGGGAATGGTCAACAATAAAATAGTATTTAGTATTCTTAAAATATTCGTAAGATGCTCCGCTTGATGTAATTTTACAGTAATAATTTTGTCCGCTCATGCAACAATAAGCGTTCATGGAATCACTAATGGTATTAAGAGAGTCGTATGGGTAAAAACGATATTTCATGTAAAATGAAATATTCCCATTTTTAAATGCTCCTATTATTTTCTTCATGTCTTCAGAATAGTTCTGGCCCGACATATAGCAGCTATTTCCTAAAAGGATAAAACCACAAAAGAGGAACTTATATAATATAATATTCTTCATATTTTAATTTCTTGGATAGCTTGACCTGCTTTCCTTAATAGTCATTACACCCTTTTCTGTTTCCTTTTTCACGCGCATTAATATTCCTTCATCATTGTATTCATATATGGTGGCATAGTTATTTTCATCCAACGTGGCCGATAGCCGCAAACTGCTTGGGTCATATACATAGGTTTTCATTTCGGCGGCAAATGGTTCCATCCGGATATCATCATAATATGCGGTATTAGTTCCCGCCACAAGCTTAACCGCTATGGCAGTAGCCTTGCCCGGCACTTTAAACTTGTTTTCAAACCGTTGCCATCCTTCAATAACAGGCCCTGCCGGTTTCATAACATAGGTTAGCGATGAACCTGTATAACTTACCACAATACTGTCTTTTGTATAGCCTGTAATTCCGCATGCGGCTAATTCCTTCACCCAGGCGCTAAGCAGGTATGTACCACTATCGGGTGAGAACAGGGGTATGTTGCCACCGTTCAGCAAAACATATTCATATGGCGATATAGAGGGTTCCACACTATCAATCGAGTGATAATAATAATTGATGCTTCTGCTAACAGAGGCATTGCTTCCCGGGCTAAGCTTTAATGAATACTTACCGGTATGCGCCTGGGTTGATGTAGTGTCTGAAATGTAGGTGATATAACTGAAGTGTGTATTATCGCACGGGCTATTGCATGAATTGGTGAATCCATAATCTTCAAATCCATCAAACGCTATCTCTTTGTATTTTGCGTTGGATGAAACAGCAACCGGCAAAGAACCCACGTAGCCATATAGTGCCGATGAATACCTGTCCAAGGCATCTACATCTTCTACTTCATTTCCTTTTTGGTCGTATTTGGCAACCTGGCTCGACCATATCCAAGCAGAATCCGCTGTGCCACTCAAAGTCCATGGAACACCGCTTCCGGTCCATGCGGGGGTAAAACGGTTAAACACCCCTGTATTCCATATATTGCTTGTAGTAGCAGATAAGGATGGAGAACGGGAATAATAGTACACATAATTAGCCTCTGCCCTCCAATTGCCCAATATTCCCTGTGCATACGGATTTACAACATTGTTAACAGCCAGATTTTCGCAGGAGTCATGGCAAATTGTAGTTGATAAGCAAGCAGTAGCCATTACAGGTGGATTGCAAACACCACGCTCAAACAAGTTAAGGCATCCGCCTGCACTTATAGAATCTCTAATAGTAACAACAGGTCCAACAGGGCCATTATAACAATGTTCATAATATGTAGTAAGGGAATCGAAGTTTATTGGCATACCGCTAACGCTGTAAATAGTTAATGTCTTATTACCGAGTACTGCCTGGAAACTAGACATATAATCTTCTCCTACCGGTTCGGATAAGGCGTAGTATTGGTTTGTATAATCAGCATCGCAAATGCCGATACGGCTTAAATAATTTCCCATAAAAACTTTATCTGCAGGAATTGCGAAAAGCTTGTGATATATAAGCATTGAATCGAGGAACACCGCCAGACATGTATCAGAATGCGTAGTAGTAGTTACACAAACAGGTGTTTCAACAGAGTTATAAGGTATCTGCCACAAATTATTATATGTAGTAGCGCTTGCCTGTAGAATATCTGTAGATGCCGAAAGGCTGTTAAGCCCTGCCGTGAGAGGAGAAACCATAGACTCCACTTTCCCGATAGGGGCGCTGGCCATGTTCCTTCTTCCCGAACGTATAATTTTTACGAGATATCCGGGGCTAGGCATACTAATAGGATGGCCATACACATCCATAATTGCATAGCTTGTAGGCGTAGGACAAGTTACCCAGCCCTTTGTAGAAGAAAGTCCGCCGAGGCCATAATATTCTATTTCGTCTCCCGGTGCAAAATAGCTGGCTGGAGATGTAGGGGCAGTTGTAATTTGCCCATTGGTATTGGTAATAACGGTAACTTCCTGGCCAATGTTTTCGTATCCCGAACCCATTCCATCATAGGCCCAGTGGGCAGGATAGGTGAAAGAGTAAATAGGCTTATTGAATTCATTGTTGGTTTGGGTAAGCAGCACTTCGCCCGTTTCACCATCGTATACCAGATTTTGAGTGGTTGCCTGCGAGCCATTTTGAATTTTAATAACATGGTCAAGCAAGCCGCAGCGATGGATATATTTGGTCATAACAGCGGAACGGAATTGGGTTTGTTCGCTGCTATATGATGGTACTACAATAGGAATTACTATGAGCGGAATTATCCATAATGAGAAAGATTCGATATTGAGTGTACCATTTATGCCATAGGTCTGCGTATTTTGTTCTCTCATGTCCTCGGTAACATCTATATCCTCGCCGACAGAAGTGGTGATAACGGCCCCCGTCGGGTCAATCGTCTGCACATTGTTGTTCAAATGCATACCGAGAACATTGGGGTTATCTACATTGTAATAATATTGTGTGCTGGAAATGAGGGCTCCTGTTTGATCATATATCTGCTCAGCTTTTTCTTTACCTGCCATATCATTTGTTTCTACCACAAATCCCTGAGATACGTTCATTAAGTCTTTCACTCCAATACTCAACAGGCTTGTCAGTATATTAGGTTTAATTCTATCCACGGTCATCCCTGTCCAACCATTGAGCACAGGGAAATCATAAGCCGTGTAAAATTCATTCACTGTATATCCGGTAGCGGTTCTGCTGACTCCCGGATGGTATAGGTTGGCTACTGTAACTTTGCTATATACAATTCCGGGAGAAGGATACAAACATTCTCCCAAAGGTGTTTCGGTGTAAAAAGCATTGTTGGGCGCGAGCAAATATTTAGGGTCGTAGGGTAAAGGCTGGTGCAGTGGATTTTCATCTCCGCCCACCATAGGTTCGTATGTCGCCACTCCGGTGCTTACCACCTGCCCGTTGGGCAATTTGCTGGTATAACTAAATGTTTGTCCGTATTGGAAGCTGCTCTGTCCGGCTGCCATGGATGACCAGTTATCCGATATATCAATTTCTTTAACTCTTGTTCCTCCGCCCAGTTTTTTATAATTGGGATTATCGAGCCTTATATAGGAATAGTTGGGAACAATGGTATTGCCAAAAGATGACCCGACGGCACGCTTGTCAAAGCCCGTAAAAATATCAATAACATCGGGTATTATTCCTAGTATAGCTTCGATAGCGCCTAAAGGCGATGCTGAAACGTTTGAGCCCGGGAGGCACCCCTGTCAGTAAGTTGTATTTCAGGTTCCTGATGAATGT
>Ga0206863_1322_pt1 | contig 12543 bp, 8 predicted proteins | sample Alteio_BWOrgCont_41_FD_152634 | JGI IMG/M metagenome (GOLD analysis project Ga0206863, IMG submission 152634) | Enriched cells from forest soil in Barre Woods Harvard Forest LTER site, Petersham, Massachusetts, United States -... | ecosystem: Environmental > Terrestrial > Soil > Temperate forest > O...
CCGTGTTATCCTGGGCCGAGTTGCGAAAATAATTGCCGACGATCGGCTGTAAAACGTGATCGACCAGGTTCTGCATCGAGCCGACACGCGAGATGACTTTGGGCGCGTCCAACGCGCCGACATGGATGATCTGGGCGACGTCCAAGTTAAAGGCGAATCCATCCCTCGATCGCACCGTGATGGATGAAAGTTTCGCGTCGTAATTGTGCGACTCGGAACGGGCGGCCCAATTGAGCACGATATTGGTGGTCGGCACCAACTCCACCTTCGCCACCGCCGTGTTGATCGGGTGCTTGCCGGGATACAACGGCGTGACCCAGACCCCTTTGTGCCCCACGTTGACCAAGTCTCCATGCTTGAATTCGAGACCGCTCACGTCCTCGTGCTCCTTACCCACGTAAGAAACCACCACGCCCACGTAACCAATGGGGATCATGACCATAGGCACCTGGTTTACGCGCGCGAACCAGGGGTTCAAATTCCAGCTTCCGGAAAGGAGGATTTTCTCCTGCAACCCGCGGCGACCCCCGCCATCGATGAAAACTTGTGGCAATTGAAAATTATCATGCCCCTCGACAGCCGGCCCGGCGATCTCACCCGTGGCGATGGGCGCCCCGTCCAGCGTGGTGATAATTCCGACCTGATCCGGCGCGATCTGGTGGATGTGCAATTCCAGCGCGGCCATTCCGTGCGCTTGCGCCGTCGCCGCGGATATAACATCGAAGAGCACCGTATTGATTCGATATGTCCCCGCCGTGAGAATCGCCATTTGCCGCCCTTTCTCACCGCCGTTCGCCAGAAATTTCCTGGCGTTCTGAAAATTATCACAATCCACAATTTTCCCCAGGATTCGTTCGGCGGGCATGGGCGCGCCATCCGCTGCGATGACCAGGGCTATCTCACCCTGCGGCACCACCGTGATCCGGGCTTTGATAATTCGGTATTGCCAGAATCGGTAGCCAAAATGAAGCCCCGGCGAGAGCGTGTCCGCTTGATAGCCGGCTTCGCCTTCCAAGGCCATAAACCGTCCGGGTGGCAGGCTGCGGCCCGAGATCTTTTTGACCACGATGCCGACCTCGGAGGCGCGGATCATGACCATTCCGATCAAGACCGACTGAAGAACTGCCAGAATTACAATGCTTGCCGCCAGCCAGACGGCGATTTGCAACCACAGGGGGAGTGTGCTCATAGTTCCTTTCTTACTCTGCTTGCCAGCGCGAGATGTCTTTTACGCGCGGTTTTTACGCGCGACACGAACTTGTCTTGTTTTTATCGGGGAGATCGTGGTGCTCGCACACGCGGACCCTAGAGGATCGCCCTTCCATACGCCGGCGAGGTTAGCTGACGGGCTGGACCTTGGAAGTGGTCCCGAACGCGGTTCGCCGCGCCCGTTCGCCCCATCCCCGAACTCCGGGGATTTGGTTCCCCCGCATTAGCTCTCAGGAAGGAAAGCCAATTTAGGCTGCTTTCTATACCATAACGCCCCAACCTTGCACAACCCTCCCAGCCTGTCAAATCCGCCCGCCGACAGCTACCGGACGATCCGTTCCACCCGGACGGCGCAATGTTTGTAGGACGGTTGGCGCGATTGAGGATCGAATGTGTCAGCCGTGAGCCGGTTGACCTCGGAAAAATGCATCGGCATGAAGATTTGCCCGGGAAGCACTATATCCGTCACCACCACTGCGGCGCTAATCGAGCTTCGCGCCGAACTAATGCGAATTTGTTCCCCGACCGCTATTCCAAGGGCTCGGGCGTCCGCCGAGTTGATTTCGGCATAAATACACTGTGGAGAAAGCTGACGCAAAATCGCCGATTTATCCGTACGCGTTAATGTGTGCCATTGCGCGGAGCTGCCCCGGCCCGTGAGTAGGATGAAGGGATACGCCTCGCTCGGAACCTCGGGCGGCGGTTTCGGAGTGTCGAAAACAAAAACCGCCTTCTCGTCAGCGTGAAAAAACTTCCCGTCCTCAAACAAGCGCCGCTCCGGTAACGGGGCCGTGCCACTCTCGCGGAATGGCCACTGAATCCCACCCTCCGTGTCCAGCATGGAATAATCGTGGATGCCGGAAATGTCGCACGGCCGGCCCCGGCTGAGACGCTTGAGTATCTGGAAAACGGCTTCCGGCGTGCTCCATTCGCGGAAGAGTTCTTTGCAACCCCAGTAGAGCGCGACGAGCTTGAAGATGCTGAAATCGGACAACGCTTCCCCGGGCGCTTTCGCCACTTTCTTAACCAGACCAATCCGCCTTTCGGAATTGATGAACGTTCCCTCTTTCTCCCCCCAACCCGCGGCGGGTAGGAACAAGTCCGCGTGACGAACCGTCTCGGTGGTGGTGTACATATCCTGCACCACGAGAAACTCAAGTTTGCCGAACAACCGCGAGACCCGCTCCTTGTTGATCCAGGAATGAGCCGTGTTCGTCGCGATGATCCACAGCGCTTTGATTCGCCCGGAATCGATCCCGTCGATGATCTGGTCGTAAGCCCAACTGCTCCGATCCGGAATCAAAGCGGGGTCGATGTGGAGCAAATTACCGACCTCCGCCCGGTCGGCGGCATTCGTGAATTCTCTTCCGCCAAATAAATTTGTCGTGTTGCTATAAAGTCGCGAACCCATCGCGTTGCACTGGCCGGTGATCGAGTTCGCCCCGGTGCCTGGACGTCCAATATTCCCCGTCATGAGGGCGAGATTGATGATGGCTTGGGCGGTGCGTGTCGCCTCGTGGCCTTGGTTCACCCCCATCGTCCACCAGAATGACACGCGGCGTCCCGGGTGAATCATCCTTGCCAGTCGCAGAATCGTCTCTTCTCCGAGGCCCGTGGCGCGCACCGTTGTTTCCAGCGTGAATTGCGCCAGATGCCGGGTGAATTCCCCGTAACCCGACGTGTGTTTCTCGATAAAGCCGGTATCAACCCAGCCGTTCCTCACCAGCAGATGAGCCAGTCCGTAGAACAACGTCAGATCCGACTTTGGCGCCAGCGCCACATGCGTGGTCGCCATCATCGCGGTCTCCGTCTTGCGCGGATCGATCACGATGATCTCCGGTCGTTTCCCGTTCCGCATGATCCTTTGCCAAAGAATCGGATGGGCGACACAAAGGTTCGATCCGATCAATACGATCACATCCGACTGCTCGAAATCCGCGTAAGTATATGGCGGCGCGTCGAACCCGAATGATTCCTTGTATGCCGACACGGCGGTGGCCATGCACTGGCGCGTATTCCCGTCTCCGTGAACCACTCCCATTCCGAATTTGGCCAGCGCCCCCAGTAAGGCGAGTTCTTCCGTGACAATCTGGCCCGTGCCCAGCCAGGCAACCGAATCCGGACCGTGTCGCCCCTGGACCTCCTTCATCCGCTGGCAGAAAGTGCGCAATGCCACATCCCACGCCACCGGCACCATTCCCTTGCGCGCATCACGCAAAAGCGGGATCACTCCACGATCAAGGGCCTCCAGCGGAGCCAGGGCTTCCCAGCCTTTGGGGCAAGCCATCCCCAAATTCACCGGGTATTTCTGTGCCGGCGTGAGGTTCACCGCGGTCCCTCCCTTCAAATGCACGCTCAGTCCGCAGCCGGTCGAGCAGAACCCGCAGGTCGTCGTTGTGGTGGCGTCAGGTATCGTCCGGGCTGGCAGGTGGCCAAGGCCGAAAGGTCCCTGGCGCAATTCAAGTTCCGAGGTTAACGGTCCTTTAAAAGCCCGCAAAGGAGACGGATTCTCCAGTCTGGCAACCTCCCCGCTCACGGCAATGCTCCCGGCATCCTGAGCGGCGCCACGGCTTTGAAAAAAAGAAACCGCTCGACCAGTTCTCCGCCCAGCAACGTCGCCAGTCCGCCCAGACCTAGCGCGATGGAGTTTAAACCCTCGGTCGAAAACGCCTGCGCTATGACACAGCCAATCCCGCACAGGCCCAAACCGAAACGCACTTTTGTTACGACACCGAGCTCGTTCAGCATCGCGCGCGCCGAGTTCTGCAGCGACCCGACGCCGCCAGACCCGCCACGAAGCAGGAAGCCGGCCTCCCCTGATAGTTTAAGCAAGGCTGCGGCCACCAATAACGATTGCAACCACCATCCCGACATCACTCCGCCGCCTGAAATCAATCTCTCAAGATTCAAGACGGCCAAACCCGCGAGGAAGCTCGTGCCAATGAACTTGCTCGCGGAATACCTCAACCCCCAGAAATCCCGTCCCGTGTCCTGATAAACCATCATCGAACAGCCAACCCCGACCCAACCGAGACCGACCGCAAGCAGGCGCCATAGCTGCATGGTAAGAGTCGCGCCGTCACTCCAGAACAATGGGGTAACCATCGCCAAATAGGCGCCAAAAAAAACGATTTCCCGGCTGAGCCACGATCTTTTGAATCCCAAAAACGCCCGCCACGCGTGTTGCGGACGCCCCAAGTGCATAATTGAAAGCAGAATGCCCATCCAGGCTGTCCCTGCGGAAATCCCGTCGAGCAAGTGTCGGGTTCCGTCCGCCACCCGCCACTTCGAGATGAGAGATTCAAGCGTGAGGATGCCGACCGAGGTCTGGGTCAGAACCAGCATAAACACTAACGGCAAATGACCGGGTTCCGCGCGCTTAACAAAGTTCTCGATGGTGCTGCCATCGTTTGGCAAAGGATTCCGCCGGATATACCGTGTCGTCGGCTGCGTGATCCGCGAAGACGGCGCGGTCGGAACCAGCGGGTGGAGAGAAAACACGCCGGACTTTTCCACAATGCGAATCCGAATCGCTTGACTCGGACAAGCCTGCGCGCACGCCGGCGCCTCTCCTTCGCTCAAACGTTGGGAACACATGTCACATTTCCGGACGATGCCTTGGCGCGCCGAATACTTCGGGACGTCGTAAGGGCATTTCATGACGCAATATTGGCAGCCGATGCATTGGTCGTCCAAGTGACGCACGATCCCGGTGGCAGGGTCTTTTTCGTAAGCCAAAACCGGGCAGCCATTCAGGCATTCCGGGTCCAGGCAGTGGTGGCAGGCGGTGGTGATGGTTTGTTGCCACGAGATCCCCCGGGTTACGCCCTGGAGGAGTCCGGTGCTCCTCCAGCTTTCGCCCTCGTCCAGTCCGTTCAAACTGTGACAGGCGGTCACGCACGCTTTGCAACCGGAGCAACTATCCAAGTCCACCTCGAAGGCATACTGCTGGCCGGCTTCCGGCGCCCCGAGCGGTATCAGATCGCGATAGCTCGAACGGCTCGACCTTCCAGGAGGCGATTCGTGCTGGCGCGCAAATTTATCGACGGCGGTCATCGTTCTTTGCTCCTCGAGATAAAGATCGATCACACTCTTCTCCCCGTCCGATTCAACTGGCGCGCTAAAAGCCATTTTCACAACACCCTCTCGAGCTCAAAACTTGTAGCGGACCCCGAGTGAGGCCACATGCCGCGTGCTCTCCCAGTTGGCGGTTCCAAGAGCATCTACTCCACTTATAAACCGGTCGTAATTATAACTCGCCTCCGCGCTAAAGTGCGCGGTGAAATTATAGGCCGCCGACACATTCGCTCCGTACCACCACTCCTTGCGCAGGGGAGCGTCGAAATCCCAATACTCGGCGCGGAAACCCACGCTGGTCGAGAATTTGTCCGTGAATTTATGCCGCCAACTGATTTCATAGATCGAGTCGCACAAAACGCTTTTACCCAGGTATCCGGGCAGCTCAAACCGCTTCGCGCCCAGCGCGATAGTGTCCGCGGTTGAGGGCATGATCGAGGCGGTGGCGTCAAAATAGAGCTTCGTTTTGTGCTTGTTAAAGCTCGCGGGGATAAATGCGCCGGTGAAGGTGCGGAAATCCGGCCCGGCGACGGCGTTGATCTTGAGCCACTTGGAAGGCGCGCCCTCGATTCCCACCAGCGCGCGCTGATACTCGTTTGAATAGGAGGGATTGGCCGCGTTATTCACCACTTGCGCCTGATTTTGGGCGCCGTAACGGTAGCCAAGGAAAACATCCGCATTTTCCTGTATCTTATACCCGGCATCCAAGCCTCCGTTGATGTCGTTCCGATCCACATAGTTCGCGTAATACGAGGTCGTTCCCGCGACATGAGTCACCGCCTTTTGTTGCGTCATGAAATCCTGGACAAACGCGGTGGCAACCGGGCGCACGAACCAATCGCCAATCGGCTGTTCGAACTTGAAACTGTCGCGATAAACCGCCTGGTCCCGGCGGTCGCGCAGCGGGCTGCCGTCCAGCGCGGGCACGGGTGTGATGCCGGGCGTGGTCGGTCCGGCCCAATAATACGTGGGACCTTTGCTGTTGCCCTCGACCCAGTTGATCGAGTTGTCGGTCTCCCATTTCCCCGTGCCAACATTTCCTCCGAGGTTCAGCGCCGCTTTATGAGCGACGTAATCCTCGCTGTGGTCTGAGGAATAGGAAGCCAGTTCGGGCGCGTAGGAGCCCTCCAACCAAAACTCTTTGCACGGCTTCCACTTCAGCCCGAGGGACGGAACGACGATCGTGACAAAAGAATGGTCGTTGGCTAGCGGTCCCTGACTTTGAAGAAATACATCGCTGTCGTAGCTCTCCTTTGCCATGACACTGACCGTGGTGGTCAGCGTATCGCTCTTGGGCGGAGGCGCCACCACCGCGGAGGCCGCGGGAGTTTGTTGGGCTTTGGCCGTCAGCAGCGCGGGCAAAGCCGCGCCTGCAATTCCCAGCTTCCATGCCAGGTTGGCGCCTGAAGGCATTCGCTTCGTCTTAATCCGCGGCCTCAATTTTGTCGGGGTGTGGGTGTGCTTCATCAATGGGATTTTGTTCATGGATCTGTTCGGTTGGTTTTATCTACGACCGGCACGGCTTCATTTCGAAATCGGAAGCACCGCGCGATTGCGCCAGGCTTCCTTCGCCTCGAGGCCGTTTAAGTCGGTGGGGATCGTCATCGTCAACGCGCCGTTTTTCTCCAGGGGATTGGAATCCGCCTTCCCACCATCGGATGGTGGAGGACTGATTGCGGAACTCGCGGACGATGATGGGTGGCGATGGGCTTGATTCTCGAGAAACTCGATCAATTCTTCCCGCAAAACGTAATACTCAGGGTCTTCCAAAAGGCGGTTCCGATCCCGCGGTTGCGCGAATGGCACCGAAAGTATCCCCCCGATGCCCGCGGCGGGTCCGTTCGTCATCATCACAATGCGGTCGGCCAGGAAAATGGCCTCATCCACATCGTGCGTAACCATGAAAGCCGTTTTTTGGTCCTTGCGCCAAAGCTCCGCGAGGACTTCTTGCAGCTCGCATCGCGTAATCGAGTCCAACATCCCAAACGGTTCATCCAGCAGCAGCAACTTTGGCGAAAGCGAAAATGCTCGCGCTATCCCCACGCGTTGTCTCATGCCTTGTGACAGCTCGAAGGGTCGCTTGTGAAGCGCGTCTCCCAGTCCCACGATCACCAATTGCTCTTCCGCGAATTTTTTCCGCTCGGCTTTCGTGCGATCGGATTGCACTTGGTCCACCGCTAACAGCACGTTTTCCAAAGCCGTCAGCCAGGGCAGCAGACAAGGCGATTGAAAAACAATTCCCCGGTCGGTCCCCGGACCGTCCAATTCTCTCCCGGCCAGAAAGATGCCACCGGTAGTGGGCTCGGAAAGTCCCGCCGCAATGGCCAAAACCGTCGATTTTCCGCATCCCGAATGGCCAATCAAACAGACAAACTCGCCCTTTTGAATCTTTAAATCGAAATCCTTTATCACCACATTCTCGCCGGTGCGTCCGGGAAAGGATTTCGTCAATTGCGAAATGTCGAGATACGCGCTCATGACTCGATCTCGGCGGTCGCAGGCTCAATCGCCTCACACTTTGACGGGGTAAACGGTCTCCACGTCTCCTCCTCGCCTCTCCGGTTGGGCGGCGCGATTGTCCTGGATTGGTCAGTTACATTTCCGTCCATTCCCCCGCCGCCGGCTGCGCTAACGTGAGGTTTGGTCCGGCCTTCCCGCTTCGCTTTTCCACTCGCCAGCAGATAGTCGATGATATCCTTGCGGATTCTCTTGAAAGACGGTTCGTGATTTATCTCTTTCCTGTTTCGCGGCCGCGGAATGTCGATCCTGAACGAGGGGCCTAGGGTCGCCCCCGGTCCCGCGCTTAAAGGGATGACCCGGTCAGCCAATAAGATGGCTTCATCGACGTCATTGGTTATCAACACCACCGTTTTCCTCGTTTCCCGCCAGATTTCATCGATCCGGTCCTGCAGCGTGGCGCGAGTCAGCGCGTCCAGCGCTCCTAATGGCTCATCCATCAGCAGAACCTGCGGTTCCATTGCCAGCGCGCGCGCCACCGCCACTCGCTGTTTCATCCCGCCTGAAAGTTCAGCCGGCTTTTTGTGCTTCGCGGGCGTGAGACGCACCATCTCGATGTAATGGTCGGTTTGTCCCTTTCGCTTTTCCACTGTCCAATCCGGGAACACCTGGTCCACCGCGATCCTGACGTTTTGCTCGACTGTCATCCAGGGAAGCAGGGAATAGTTCTGAAACACCACCCCGCGATCCGGTCCCGGCTCCATGATCTTCTGTCCCCGCAGCAGAATCGTCCCCCGGTCCGGGTGAATCAGGCCCGCAATCATCGAGATGAGCGTGGTCTTCCCGGCGCCGGAGTAACCCACAATGGCCACAAATTCGCCCTCTTCGATCTCCAGATTGATCTCCCTCAGCACCGCGAGCGAATTCCCTCGCGAAACATACGATTTATCCACCCCGCGTAATTCAAGAAATGACATGTTAGGAGCGTGGTTCTCTAAGCGGCTGTTTTAAAGTGACGCTCCACCAAGCCCATCAGCCGGTCGAGAATGAAGCCCGTCACTCCGATGGTAATGATGCAAAGGATGATATGCTCGTAAACGAGCGAGTTATATTCCTGCCAAAGGAACCCGCCCACCCCCGGTGTGCCGGTCAACATTTCCGCCGCCACGATGACGAGCCACGCGATTCCCAGGCTCAGTCGAAACCCCGTAAACATGTAGGGCAGCGTCGCCGGAACCAGAACCTTGGTCAGGGTTTTGAACCGCGAAAGTTTCAAAACCCGCGCCACGTTCAAATAATCTTGCGGAACCGACCGCACCCCCACCGCCGTGTTCAACACCGTCGGCCACATCGCGCAAAGCGCGATGGTAAACAGAGCCGAGGGTTGCGGTTTTTGAAACAATACCAACCCCAGCGGCAGCCAGGCCAGCGGGGAAACCGGACGCAATATCTGAATGATCGGATCGAACGCGGTCGTAAAAAACTTCGACATCCCCAGCAGAAATCCGAGCGGCGTCCCAATCAGCAACGCCAAGGCGTAACCTTTTCCCACCATGATCAGCGAGTACCAGGTGAACCTCAGAATCCCCTGATCCTGTTCGCCCCGTTTCTCGAACGGCTTGAGAATGTAAATCTTGCTCGCCTCCCATGTTTTCAACGGCGACGGCAACCCTTTGGCGAAAGTCGAACTGGCCACGGTCCACAGAATCAGCACCGCGATGATTCCGATCGGCGGCAGGATCAACCAATCCCATTTTGTATTTCTTTTTTCCATAAATATGAATGTGTCAAATTCCTGCCCGGTCACGCTTTGAGGCTGTTGACCGCAAAGGCCTTGGCGTACTCCTCCGGTTTGGCCGGATCAAACACGATTCCGTCGAAGAGCGTCTCGCTCTCTTTGTTCGGTCCCCCGTGTTGGTAACCAATCTCCTTCATTGCCGCCTCATAGATGTCGGGTCGCATCACCTTGCGCGCGATGCCCTCGTAATCAACCTGCCCATCGACCAATCCCCACCGCCGATACTGCGAGAGGAACCACGTCGCGTATTTGTATTGCGGGTAATTACAATTGCGCTCGTGGAATATCATGTAGGAAGGGTCCTTCTTCTTCCGCCCGTCCCCAAAATCGTAATTTCCCAGCAACCGGTCGAGAATGATTTGCGCCGGGCAGTTGATGTAGGTCGGCCGCGAAACGATCTGCGCCTGCTCCGGGCGGTTGGAAAGATCGTCCAGCCACACGCTCGCTTCATGCAGCGCCTTCAAGACCGCTTTCACCGATTTTGGATTCTTCTCCGCGAACTCCTCCAGGAACGCGCAAACCTTCTCCGGGTGGTCCTTCCAAATGTCTTGCGTGTTCAACGACGTGAACCCAATCCCTTCGACTACCGACCGGTTGTTCCACGGTTCTCCCACGCAAAATCCATCCATTTTTCCAATCCGCATGTTGGCCACCATTTGCGCGGGCGGCACCGTGATCAACGAAACATCCTTGTCCGGGTTAATTCCTCCCGCCCCAAGATAGTACCGCATCCACATGGCGTGGGTCCCGGGCGGAAAGGTCATCGCGAATGTCAAGGGCTCCCCCGCCGCTTTCGCCTTGTCCACAAACGGCTTCAACGCTTTTGGATCATTCGTAACCTGGCCCTTCCACGCCGCCTTCAGCGTGATGCTCTGTCCGTTGCGGTTGATCAGCCATGGAATCACCATCGGCTTCTTCGGAGACCCCGCCAGCCCCATCGTCGAGGCAATCGGCATCCCAATCAGCATGTGCGTCGCCTGAATGTCGCCGCTCGAAAGCGAGTCGCGAATCGCCGCCCAACTCGCCCCCTTCGCCACCGTCGAATTAATCCCGTGCTTCTTGAAAAAGCCCTTTTCATGCGCAATCACCACCGACGAGCAATCCGTCAGCGCGATCATGCCGAACTTCATCTCGCTGACCTCGGGCGAATCATCCGCATACGCGCTCCCGACCCAGCCGGGGGGCAACCCGCTCAGGAGCGCGGCGGCCCCGGCGGCGCGGCCCGCTTGGGACAAGAATCGCCGCCGGTTGACCATTACTTTCCGAGAAACGGCTTTGTTATTTTTCATGCGCAATCGTGTTGTCGGGAACCAGTTCCATCGCTTGGTTGAAGAGGTCGGGACGGAATACAGGTTTTTGGTTCGGAGTCGGCGCGCCGGGCGCGGCCGTGGTCGGACCGCTCCGGGCCATCTGCCGCTGCAGCCAGGTCGCCTTGTCGTAACTGGGAATATTGGCCCCGTACCGGCTAAAGATGGCGAAATCCGGCAGCTCGCCTTTCTTCCCGTGCCCATAATTGAACTGCCCCGAAAATCCGTTCTTCAACGTTTCCGCGGGCACATTCACATATTGAGGCAGCGCCAGCAGCGAAACCACCGCGTCCAAGTTGTCCGGATTATCGCAATATTGACAGGCCTCGATCACGGCCGCGATCAGCCGGATGTGGATCGAATTGTTTTCCTCCGCGAACTGTTCGCTCACCAGCAGGATTTTTTCGGGATGTAACGGAAATATCTCGCTGCTCGTCGCCGCGCACCATCCCGCGTTTCGCATGATCGCCACGCTGTTCCAAGGCTCGCCCACGCAGTATCCATCCAGATGTCCCGACATCAGCCGCTCGCACATCTGTTGCGGTGGCAGTGTAATCAGTCGCACTTCCTTCTCCGCGTCGATCTTGGCCGCCGCCAGCCATTGGCGCAGGAGAAAATAATGCGACGAAAGCATCGCGGGCACTCCGAAGATGACCGGATCATCCCTTCGCTCCTGCGACAAGTATTGGCGCAAGGTTGCTCCGTCGCGCACGCCAGCCTCCCAAAGCCGGTTCGAAAGAGTAATCCCGTCCCCGTTCAAACTTAGCACCACTCCTGTAATGCACCGTTTGCGTTCATACCCCGGAAGCGTTTGCGGAGCGAATGGAAGGGAGGCCAAAGCGTGGGCCGCGTCCAGCTCTCCAAAACAGATTTTATCGCGGATGCTGCCCCAGCCCAACTCGCGCGAGAGATGAACGCCGAGATCGTATTTGGCAAAGAACCCCATTTCTTTAGCGACAACCAACGGGGCGCAATCGGTGAGAGGGACAAACCCTATTCTCAAAATTCTTGCCTGTTTGCTCTCATCAAAACTCATAATTTCAGCACCGCGTGGCGAACTGCTTGTATCTCATCGCCGGTTTCATTAAGCGCGGGCTATGCCATCGGGCTGACTGATGGCGAAATTCCCCTCATTTCAGAAATGAAAGCCGCTCATGAAAGGCTCTTGGAAGCTAAAAGTGGCCTCAAACCCGCGGTTTTGTCGGGTTACAGGCGCGAACGGAACCTAAATCCAAGTGCAAGGAGGCCATCCTCGACAAGCCGCTATCCGCCCCAATTGGCGAGTTTTATCCAGCCTGCGCAAGTTTGCCTTTCTTTGATCCGTTAAAGATTTCAAAGCAAAGACGCAAAGACGCAAAGACCCAAGGGGAAAGCATCCACACGTGGGTTTTAGCAGGGCCGATTCATGAGTCGCCCGTCGTCCATATAACGGTCGCGGCGAGGGTGCCAGCCTGTCCTCCATAGCCTTGGCGACGGAGGAAGGGCTGGCGCAGTCCAAGACCTGGCGGAATTCTCCACGACGCCCTCCGTCGCGAAGCGTCTTGGACTGCGGTAGCCCTCTACCGCTTTTGCCCGAAAATGCGAGCGGCCAGATTCATGAATTGGCGCTGGAATTTTAGGTTTCAAATCCTTGCGTCTTTGCGTCTTTGCGTCTTTGCGTTAAATCCGGGTTGATTGCTGCTCGTCGCTTCGCTT
>Ga0206863_1323_pt1 | contig 12513 bp, 12 predicted proteins | sample Alteio_BWOrgCont_41_FD_152634 | JGI IMG/M metagenome (GOLD analysis project Ga0206863, IMG submission 152634) | Enriched cells from forest soil in Barre Woods Harvard Forest LTER site, Petersham, Massachusetts, United States -... | ecosystem: Environmental > Terrestrial > Soil > Temperate forest >...
TTTTACGTTTGGATGGTAAAATATTAGGATGAGCGGCTCCTAATTGATTAGGAAAAAGTCAACCCCAATAAAAACGCTACGACGCAGCCCAGCAGGACGTCTTCGGTTCTATCCAGTGCGATCTTCAAAGACGTGCGAAGGTCGGCGTGTTGTTGAATGGCGGGAATCATGACGATGGCTACGGGCGCCACTTTCCAGGAACTGGGGTATTTGGGGAAGGAGGTGGTTACCAGGATGGCGATGGTCAGGGCGATCATCATCGAAAGGAAATGAGCGCCCATCAAGGCCAGGCAGAGCGCGCCAATGATGCAGCCGAAAATGGTATTGATGGACCTCGTGATGGTATTGGTCTTCAGGTTGTCATAATCGGGTTCGGAGTTCCGGGACATGGGTTATTGCATACTGTCGAGCATTTTTCTGCCTTCGGCTTTTATAGCGGGGTCGTCTTCCGTTTGTACGGGTAAATGGACCAGCGTGGTGAGGGCGGCCAGTGCTTTTTCATTTTGGTCGTCGGCTTTATAGGCCTGGGCCATGTCCAGGTAATTGGCGATAAAACTGGGATTGACGGAGCGGCATTTTTCAAAACAGCGGATGGCCTCCTTGAGGCTGCCTGCGGGGATAGAGCCCCCATAGAAGACTTTGGCTGCCGCTTTTTCGGTACCACTCAGGCCGTTCACGATGATATTCCATTGGCCCAGGATATAATAGGCCTTGAAATTGTTTCGGTCCAGCTCTATTGCTTTGTCAGTATATGATTTTATATCGCGCAGGGCTTCGGCTTTGTGCTTCCCGCCTTCGGCGGTGGCCATTTTGATCAGGGCGATGGCCATGACCAGGTGGGCGAGGGAGGAAGTGCTGTCCACCTTCAGGGCCTTGGAGGCATAGTCCTGGCCCTGGGTGAAGAATTCCATGGGCTTGCCTTTCTTTGGGTCCTGACGGCTCCCGATGCGGCAGGACAGGTCGGCGATGGCGATCAGCGCGGTGAGGTTGTCGGGTTGGATGACGATGACCTGTTGGTAGGTTTTCAGGGCGTCTTCTTCTTTGAGGTTTTTGACTTGTTGGGCGGCTTGTTGGTCCAGGTCGTCGGCGGTTTGGGCTGTGGCGGCGGTGCCGAGGCTGAGTGCCAGGGCTGTTGAGAGGACGATGCGTTTCATTGATGTAATTTAGCCATTTATTCAGTTTGAGGGTGTAGGCATGACTGATACACCTCCAAAATCCTCTTGGTAGGATCATCCGGGTATTCAGGAGAATCCTTAGTTCCATTGGTCAGAAAACGGATCACCTTGTTTTTATACAAATAATACCTGTACTCTTCCCAGCGGTCGGTCCTGGAATCGGGTGCCAATTCCTTTTTATATAGTTCCACTTTTTGGTACGCAAAAAATACCAACCCGTTTTTTATATACAATTCCCACCACCCTTGGCCCATTTCCCCAAAATCATGGGTCGTGATCTTACGCAGATTACCTGTGGAATCATAGTACAATGTTTCCTCCCCTCCCTCCGTCGACCCCCCCCCAGACATCCTTGGTTTCTGCTTTAAAGGAAGCCGAATGCGCATTGATCTTCTGGAATTCAGCCCTGATTTGCCGGATTATGGCGGCAGTGTCCAACGATTGGGCTCTTGCAGCGCCGGTCAGCGTGGCGAAGGATAACAGAAAGCAAAGCCGTTTCACGTCAGAAGGATTTATGATATTCCACCGCAACCGTCCCCTGGAAATTAAGGAGGGGCGGGTTTATCTTGGCCACGCGTATTTTGACGTTCGTGAGTTGGGGGAAGTTTTCCTTGAACTGGGCCGTCATTTCCATGGCCAGGGTCTCCAGGAGCTCGGCGGGCTCCTGCATGCGCGACTTGATCAGGTCGTACACCACGACGTAATTGATGGTCTCGTGGAGGTGCTCGATGAGGTGGTCCGGGTCGGGCCAGTCCAGGGTCACGTCGAGCTCGAACCAGGCGCCCAGCTTCCTTTCGTGGACGTACAGGCCATGGTAACCATAGAAACGGAGTTGCTCGAGGCGGATGGTCATACGGCCGCTAAGCGTTGGTGGTGTTCCAGGACCGAAAGGTAGCGTTCGGCGTCCAGGGCGGCCATACAGCCGCTGCCCGCGGCGGTAACGGCCTGACGGTACGTTTTGTCCTGGACGTCGCCGGCGGCGAAGACGCCTTCTATATTGGTCCGGCTGGTGCCGGGGATGGTTTTGATGTAGCCCTGATCGTCCATATCCAGCCAGGACCGGAAAATGTCCGAATTGGGTTGGTGACCGATGGCGACGAAGAAGGCGCTAACAGGGATGACCTCTTCCTTGCCGGTTTGTTTATTCAGGATGCGCACGGCTTCCACCTTGTTCTCCCCAAGGACTTCCAAGGCTTCCGAGTGCCAGTACACCATGATGTTGGAGGATTTAAGTACGCGTTCCTGCATGATCTTGGAGGCCCTCAATTCGCCCTTGCGCACCAACATGTGAACATTGGTGCAGAGCTTGGAGAGATAAAGGGCTTCTTCAGCGGCAGTATCCCCGCCGCCCACGATGGCGACTTCCTTTCCCTTGAAGAAAAAGCCATCGCATACGGCACAGGCGCTGACGCCGAAGCCATTGAGGCGCTGCTCGCTTTCCAGGCCCAGCCATTTGGCGGTGGCGCCGGTGGAAATGATCACGGAATCGGCGCTCAGCCATTTGTCTTCGTCTACTTGTACCCGGAAAGGTCTGGTGTCGAAATCCACTTTCGTGACGATGCCGAAACGTATATCGGCGCCCATGCGGACGGCTTGCTTTTCGAAGTCTATCATCATTTCGGGGCCCTGGATGCCGGCAGCGTACCCCGGATAGTTCTCTACCTCGGTGGTAATGGTCAGTTGGCCTCCGGGTTGGATACCCTGGTACAATACGGGCTTGAGATTGGCCCTGGCTGCATAAATGGCGGCGGTATAGCCGGCGGGGCCGGAGCCTATGATCAGACAATGTACGTGCTCTGTTGTGTCGTGTGCCATGTGCTATTTTATGTGTGCAAAGTTAATCAAAAAAAAGGCCGCCCGAAAAGGCGGCCAATTCATTTGCTCTTGAAAAGTCGTTTATCCTAAATAAGCTTTCAGCGAGCTGCTGTACCGGGCCTTCTGCAAACGCTTGATGGCCCTTTCCTTGATTTGGCGGATACGCTCCTTTGTGAGGTCGTACTTCTGACCGATCTGTTCGATGGTCACTCCGTTTTCTCCGTCCAAACCAAAATACGCATTCACAATTTCCGCTTCTCTCGGACTCAGTGATTTCAACACCCGGCGGATTTCAGCCCTGAGGGAGTCATGCATGACGTCCTCATCGGTACTGTCTCCACCTTCCAGTAGGTCGCCCATGGCCACGTCCTCGGCTTCGTGCACGGGTGCATCCAGCGAAGTGTGGCGCGTGTTGCTCTGGAAAATGTTGTTGATTTCCGTTTCACTCATCTCCAGGATCTCGGCCAACTCTTCGGTACTCGGCTCTCTCTCGTGTTCTTGTTCGAAAGCCATGTACGCTTTGTTAGCCTTGTTGTAGGTGCCAATTTTGTTTTGAGGCAGGCGGACTAAACGTCCTTGCTCTGCCAACGCCTGCAGGATGGACTGGCGAATCCACCATACCGCGTATGAGATGAATTTGAAACCCTTGGTTTCATCAAAACGCTGGGCTGCTTTAATCAGACCCAGATTACCTTCATTGATGAGGTCACTCAATGATAATCCCTGGTGTTGATACTGCTTTGCAACCGAGACCACGAAACGCAGGTTGGCCTGTACCAGCTTGTCCAACGCTTTCTGGTCTCCCATCTTGATGCGTTGTGCCAATACGGTTTCTTCCTCCGGAGTGATCATCGGGATTTTGGAAATCTCTTGCAAGTACTTCTCAACCGCCTGTGAATCACGATTGGTAATTTGTGTTGCAATCTTAAGTTGCCTCATAGACTTAAATAATCTTTCTTCAAACTAATTAGCCTCGTTCTTTCGAAAACTATCTGCAAAAGTACGTCGAAACTGCCGAATTTCATAACCCTCACGCTTATATTTACCAAAACTTTCACTAACAAATGTTTGGGTGACACTAATAAATGCCCGTATTCCCGAAATTGCAGTACTAAATCGATTTTCAAGCCATGCCGATAGATCTTCGTTCCGATACTGTTACTAAGCCCACGGCCCCCATGATGGAAGCCATGATTCACGCCAAGGTGGGGGATGATGTATTCCGTGAGGATTCCACCGTAAATGAGCTGGAAGGCCGCCTGGCCAATACTTTTGGGATGGAGGCCGCCCTCTTTTGCCCTTCCGGCACCATGACTAACCAAATAGCTATCAAAATGCATACCCAGCCGGGTCAGGAGGTGGTTTGCGACAAATCTTCACACGTTTATATATACGAAGGCGGCGGGATTGCGTTCAATTCGGGCTGCCAGGTCAGGGCCCTGGAAGGGGACAGGGGGCGGATCAACGCGGCCCAGGTCGTGGAAAGCATAAACCCCGACGACGTGCACAAAGCCCCTACCCGCCTGGTTTCCCTGGAAAATACGGCGAACCGGGGAGGGGGAAGTTGCTACGAATGGGGCGCGATTCTGGGGATTCGCGAGGCGTGTAACCGGCACGGGCTGGCCCTGCACCTCGATGGCGCCCGGCTTTATAACGCACTGATTGCCAAAGGGGAATCGCCTTTGCAGTATGGGCAGGTTTTCGATTCCATTTCAATTTGCCTCAGCAAAGGGCTGGGCTGTCCCGTGGGAAGCGTGCTGCTCGGCTCATCGGCGCAAATCCTTATGGCGCGGCGTATTCGCAAGGTTTTTGGAGGGGGTATGCGCCAGGCGGGCTTTCTGGCAGCTGCGGGTATATATGCCCTGGACCATCACGTGGCACGCCTAGCCGAAGATCATGCCCGCGCTGGTCTTCTGGCGGAAACCCTCGCCGGGTGCGATTTTGTGGGGGACATATTACCCGTGGAAACGAATATCGTCATATTCGCGGTAGTGGGCCGGTTTACGGCCGCCGCTGTGGCAGAGGTCTTGAGAGGACGCGACATATTAACAGTGGCTATATCGCCGACCCAGGTTCGCATGGTAACCCACCTGGATTTCAGCGATGCACAGGTCAAAGAGGTTTGTAAGGTATTGAAAACCATATAAAAGCAAAGCGACCCGAGGGTCTCTCGGGTCGCTTTGACCTCAGCTTTTCTTAAATTATTTTAGTTATTTTGACCGGATAATTTCACTTTCTGTGCGGAAGCCAGATTCCCTTGACGGATCATGTCATTGACAATATGAACCGTCTCTCCAAGCTCCAGGTCGCTTTTGAAGGTATTCAACCAGGTCGAATTGCGTTGTGCAAAGACCATGGCCTGATGCGTGGAATCAGACCCTTCCCCGCTATTGGGCGCGGGTTCCAGGGACATATCCAGGGGACTGGGTAACTTCTGGACCTTTTCGAGCTCGTTATAGGTCCGCTGCATTTCGTCCTTTTCCTTACGGAAGGCCTCTATCTGCAAGGGGTACATCTTATCATTCTGGTCGGCCAACCAGCGGGCATCCCTGGCCAGGGTTTGGAACGCGTTGTTGTGCTCCATGCGGTCGTCGCTTTCCTTACGGATCAGGCTAGGGTCATAGCCGGGCCTCCAGGTCGTGTAGTCCGCCTTGGAGATTTCGTCCCATTTCAGGGCATCGGGATTATCCCGCTCCCTTTCCTTAAAGAATTCAAACTGGTCAGGAATAGCCACGTCCGGGGTCACCCCTTTGAGTTGGGTAGAGCCACCGTTAATCCTATAGAACTTGCGAAGGGTGAGCTTGATGGAGCCCAGGTCGGCAACGGAATCCCGGGGCCAGTTCCCGGTAATCCGGGGGTCAAGTTCGATTTCCTGTTGCACGGTCCCTTTCCCGTAGGTATCACTGCCGATGATCAACCCGCGATGGTAATCCTGGATGGCGGCGGCAAAGATTTCACTGGCCGAGGCACTTCCTTCGTTGACCATAACGGCCAGGGGCCCTGTATACAAAACGCCCTGGTCGTTGTCCTTCATGACATTGGGTTGGGCTTCTCCCCTACCCCTTACCTGGACCACGGGCCCATTGGGTATGAACAGGCCAACCATCTTCACCACATCTCCCAGGGAACCGCCCCCGTTACCTCTGAGGTCGATGATCAGGCCGTCAATCTTTTCTTCCTTCAATTTTATGATCTCCCTGGCCACGTCGACGGAGCAGCGGGCCCCATCAGGATGGTCGAAATCAGCATAGAACACAGGAAGGTATATGTAACCGAGCTTGCGGTCTCCGTCATTGATGATGGCGCTGCGCGCAAAAGTATCTTCCAGCAGGATTTGATCCCGAATGAGGGATACCACCTTAATGCTACCGTCGACCTTTTTGAGGGTCAGCTTGACAACGCTGCCCTTGCTGCCCCGGATGATTTTAACCGCGTCTTCGCGGGAATACCCGGAGAGGTCCTTAGCGGAGTCATTTCCCTGGGCAACCTTAAGGATGACGTCCCCCTCCTGTACCTGCCCGGATTTCCAGGCGGGGCTGCCTGCAACCAGGCTGGCTATTTTAATGTTCCCGGCGTCATCTTCGACCAGGGAGGCACCAATGCCGAAAAAGCTACCGCTCATGAGCTCATTAAAGGACCTGCGCTCTACCGGAGGGAAGAAATCGGTGTGGGGATCCATGGTGTTCGTTATGGTATTCACCATTTCATCGAATTGGGCGTCCGGGGTCTCCTGTGTTTTCAGGCGCGCGAAGTTGCGGTCCATGATCTTGTAGATCGCCTGCCTGGCCTCCTGCTCCAATTCGGCATCGGTCTTTTTGACGGCGCCCGCGGTGTCCTTGCTCCTTTGATCCTGGAGGTCCACATACCTTTCCAGGACGAGGTATTTCAGCCGCTTCCTCCAGCGGTCATAGCGCTCAGCCGGAGTCGCAGCGAAGCCCATTTTGTCATAGTTCATGTCCACGTCTTCCCTGACCGAGAAGTCAAAGGGCTTGTCCAGGATTTGCTTGAACAATTCCGATGCTTCATCCAGCCGCTGGGAATAGACCTTGCTGATCGCAAAGAAGGATTCCAGCTTGGCGCCGTGGATTTCGTCGTCGATATGCTTTCCATAAAGGTTCCTGAGGGAATCAACGTCCCCTTTCAGGAAATACCCTCTGTCGCCATCGAGGTTGTTAACGAATTTATCGAAGACTTTGAGGTAAAAATTATCATCGATCTTCTGGGGACTGTAATGTCCTTCTTCCAGGAACGCACCTACTGTCTGCAGGATTCTTTCATACTTAGAAGCCGGGTTGTCAAACGCCTTATACTTCACGGCATACAGAACACTAACCCCTCCGAGCAACAGCAATAGGATAATGGGTACACTTTTCTTACTAAACATAGACATAAGCCTTTTTTGCATCTTGTAAATATAACGCAAATCGCCCGCCGAAATATGGAGGGAATTAGTGAATTAACAAAGGATTTGATGGGCGGCGCATCATAATCGGGCCGCTAAAACGTTAAAAATGGAGATAAAGCGCTGATTAAGATACAAAAAATTGCGATCCCGGTCTCGTTTTCTTATCAAATGAAGTACTTTTGCCCGGTTTTGCAACACTGGACATGAATATGCCTAAAAGGACGTTGTCTTTCATCGGATTTTGCATGATGTTTTGTTGCGTTGCGACTTGCGCTGCGACGCAGGTAGCGGCCCAGGTCAAGACCGATACGGTACCGGCCGTGGATACCGTTCTTCGCATCAGGAACCTGAACCCCTATTTCACGATTCACGTCGACTCGACGCTGAGTTACAAGTTCGAAATAAATAAGGATTCCATACGTTATTACTGGTTCCTGAAGAACTCGCCCGTGGGGATGAGGATTAATAAGGACAACGGGAGCCTGACCTTCCACGCCGATAAAAGTTTTTTCCTGTCAGGGAGGCTCAAATACGACTTCCCCTATAAGGTCAGTATCGGCGTCCAGAACCTGGACAACCCTTCGGACCACGTTGACACCTCTTTTACCGTCCTGTTTTACAATACCGAGATCATCCCTTCGCACCTGAAACCCTCGGTGGAGGGGGGCAACCTCCTGGTATCGGAGGGGGATACCGTCAGCTTCGCCGTTCAATGCGATGATGGCAGCTTCCCCATCGAGAACATAACCTTCTTCACGAGCGTTCCCATCAATAACTTTACGGTCGTCCGGAAATGCGGGGACGGCTTCAAGTGGGGCGTGCCTTTCGATTTCGTGAAACCGGACGACGCGGAAAAGCAAAAAACATTCCTGATCAGTTTCGTGGGTACCGACAAATTCTTCAACAAGGACACGGCCAACGTCAGGATCACCGTCAAGGCCGCCGTCAACTACCCCGAACAAATGGGGGAATACAAAACCCTGGAGCATAACATCCACTTCTATATCCTCCAGCTCAAATACACCTTCATGGTCCTGGACCGCCAGATCAAGGGCAACAAGAATACCCGGACCACCTTCGACCTGACCAGCGCCACCACGGCCCTGACCGGGACCGTGGTAGGGGCGTTGCCCAACAGCCAGGGCGAACCCACGGGGACCATCCTACCAAGTGTGGGGGTAGCCCTGGTGCCCGTCAAGGAGGCCGTGGCGCCTACCAAAACTTACGAACAGAACGCGGCTACGGCCATTCGTTCCAATATCAAACGGTTGGAATATTCGCTGAATGAAAATGCCCCTATCGGGGACAGGGATCCGGACATTGGGGCCAAGATGAAAAAGCTGCGCGATGACCTGAAGCAGGTGCAGTTGGTGTTGATCGACGTTCCCCTTGAAATTGCAGAGAATTTGAATGAAGAGCAGCTCAATGCTTATTTCAACAATCCCAAGGTGAATAAGAAATACCGGATGTCGAGGCACTAGGGCTTGGCGCTTTAGGGCGTTTTTCGCTTTAGGGCGTTTTGAGTTTCGCGCGCAGGCGGTTTTGCGTTTCCTTTGCTTTGTCGCTCGGGTACATGGCGACGGCTTCATCGGCCCACGTTAATGCCTGACGCCAATTTCGGGGATCTTTTGACATTTCATCCACTCTTTCCGCGCCTTTGTTCAACTGCTCTCCCACGAACCTGGCCACGGAAAAGGCTTCGGGGCGGTGGTGGAGGGAATCCTCCGTTTTTAGCGAATCGGCGTCCAGGTGCATGAGAAAGCGATCGTAATACGTTCCCGCCAATTCCAGAAAACGTAACGTATCTCCTGTGTTGTAAAAGTATTCGAGCTTGATCCCCTGGAAGGCACGGACTTTCGCGATGGGACTTTGATTGGTACCGGCTGCGAACGTAGCCGCGAGGGTGGCCTCATCTTCATTCGTGTCGATCGCCGCCTTTTGCACCGTCTTTTCAATGACTTCGTTGTTGATGCGCACCCTGTCGGCGATAGACAGACTGTTCCATACTTCCGTGAATTTTTGGGGGTCCTGTCTCAGCAACTGGTTGGCCAGGCTGTTAAGGATCGGCGCCTGGAGGGCCAGGAATCTTAGCGTTTGCCTCGAAGTCGCGGAGTCTTCCGGCAGGTTGTTGACGTACACTTCCAGGAGGCTGTCGGTTTGCAGGTGCTCTTTCGTCCTTTCGGCGATGATGTATTCCAGCTTGTTTTCATCGGTGTCGCCAAGGATGCGTTCAGACTCGAAGAGTTTGCGTTGGCGGATGGCGATATTCCGGTCCTGGGCGATGAGCAGTCCGGCTATGATTTGGTCGTCGGTCGTTGGCCCGGAGTGCGCATACAGGGCGGTTTCATCCCCGTTTTTGAAGGCAAAGGTCGTATCGCCCATCTTTTGGCGCACTCCTGCGGCGCAATACCTCTTCACACTGTCCATCGCAGGTTTTCCTGGTTGGGTAGCGCAGATAAAGATCATGCCTTTGGCACTATCGGCTTTGGCCAGGGCTTCTTGCTGAGTGGGCGCCCAGAATTTTTGGGCGGTTGCTGCCTGGGAGGCGGCCAATAACAGGACGAGTAATTTCTTCATGGACGGGCGCAAAGCTAGCGGTTTTCCCTGTTGTGTGTCTGGCTTTAACATTAATTTGCACGTATGCGATTGTTGATCCTCCTTTTGCTTCTTCCTGTGGGTTTATGGGCTCAAAAGCCTATCATCTTCGACAGCGATATGGGGCCCGACTACGACGACGTGGGGGCTATTACCTTGTTGCATGCCTATGCGGACAGCGGGTATGTGCGGATACTGGCCACCATGGCCAGTACGCGGTATCCGGGGGTGGCGGGCGTCATGAGCGTATTCAATACCTATTTTGGAAGGCCCTCGATTCCTATTGGGCTACCAGGTGGTGACGGTCTAGTCTTGCGGGACTGGCAGCACTGGTCGGATTCTTTGCTGGCACGATATCCGCATGCTTCGGTGTCTGTCGATGCGGTTTCACTTTACCGGCGGGTTTTGTCTTCTCAGGCGGATTCCAGCGTGACCGTCGTTACGGTGGGTTTTCTTACGAACCTGGCGGACTTGTTGAAGTCGGATTCATCTGGGCTGGTGCGGCGGAAGGTGCGGTTGTTAGTGTGTATGGCGGGGCGGTTTCCTTCGGGTTATGAATTCAATGTAATGAAGGATGCGGGGGCTTCGGCTTATGTTTTTTCGCATTGGCCTTCGCCGATAATATTTAGTGGGTTTGAGATTGGGGAAAAGATTTTAGTCGGGCTGCCGCTGATACATGATCGCGCGATTCATGGGGACCCGGTTCAGGATGTGTTTCGTATTTCTATTCCTCTCGCTGCGGAAGACAGCCTGGGGCGGAAGAGTTGGGATGAGACGGCGGTGTTGGTGGCGGTTCGCGGATATGCCCCTTATTATCGATTACAATATGGGCGTATCGCGGTGGCTGCTGATGGAAAAGATATCTGGGAGGATTCGAATACGCCGACTTCGCAGGCACATTTGGTGGAGGCGGTGCCTCCGGCAGTAGTCCAAGGAGTGATCAACAAAGCAATTATGCACCTTCCGGGTCAAGGACGACGACCTTCTTTTCCTTAGCAAATCTTAGTGCATTTAAAATAGCTGGCAATAAAGGAGAAATGTGAGTAAGTGTATTTCGAAGAATATCTAAAACGATAATCTGACAAGGAAGGTTGGAAATGTTTTGCTGGTATGGTATATTTTTATCAACAACAATCCAGCTATCGAAATTGTTATCCTTTAGAAGTTTTAGAAGTGCTCCGTTTTTAACGCCATTCCATTGCATATCCCGGACTGTAAATACCTGATGGGATTCTACTGGAAATTGCGACTTGAATCGGACATCAATATTTTCATCCAGCAGAACTTTCATTTAACCGCTTCAGATAAATATATTGCTGCCGCTTCCTCGATAACAGCAGAGGCCTGCTCCCGGGATACGGAAGGAAATCCTTCCAGGAATTCGTCCAGCGAACTTTCTTCCAAATAGTCAAATAAGGTTTTTACGGCCACCCTGGTTCCTTTAAAAACGGGGACCCCAGCGGCCGTATCCTTATCAATAGCTATATAGTCATTTATCGCTGACATCGATACAAATATACTAAAAAGGGGGCTTTTTAGGCCGCAAAAAAGGCCCCCACTGAAGTGGGAGCCTTCCATCGAGACATGAAGAAAAAACTAACGCTATGCAGAGTTTACACAGCCTGGCTGATAAGGGAACGGTCCTTGCTTTCGAGCAGGGAGGGGCCGGAGCCAAGGAATTCATCTACCTTCCGCGCGCATTCGCGGCCTTCACTGATCGCCCACACTACAAGGGATTGGCCCCTGCGCATATCTCCTGCGGTGAATATCTTGGCGATATTCGTCTGATATTGTTTCTCTGATGCTTTTACATTTCCCCTTTCATCGAGTTCCACCCCCAATTGGCTAAGGAGACCTTCCTGCTGGGGGGAGACGAAGCCCATGGCGAGCAGGGCCAGTTCACAAGGGATTTCCCTTTCGGTCCCTTCTCTTTCCACAAAACGGGCGGGGCGCCCGTCATCCGAGATTGCCCATTCCAAATCTACTACTTTCAAACCTTTTAATCTACCATTTTGGTCACCTATAAATGCTTTGGTTGCCAAAGCCCAGTGGCGCTCGCAGCCCTCCTCGTGGGAAGTGGTGGTTTTCAAGATCATAGGATAGGTGGGCCAGGGCATTTGAGCTGTCCTTCCACCCGGGGGTTTGGGCATCAGCTCGAACTGGGTCACGCTGGCAGCACCCTGACGGTTGGAGGTACCTACACAATCTGAACCCGTGTCTCCGCCACCGATGACGATGACATTCTTTCCCGTGGCAAGAATTTCGGCGGCCGGGTTATCGTGCCCGGGCGGCACGGAGTCGAAAGGCAGACCAGCTATCCTTTTATTCTGCTGCTTTAGGAAATCCATTGCAAAATGTATGCCTTCCAGTAGACGGCCCGTCACGGGCAAGTCTCTGGGAATGGTGCTACCCCCTGCGAGAACGACGGCCTGGTATTCGCGGAGGATATCGTTTATGGATACGTTAACGCCCACATTGGCATGGCACCGGAACTCCACCCCCTCTTCCTGCATGAGACGGATG
>Ga0206863_1324_pt1 | contig 12500 bp, 7 predicted proteins | sample Alteio_BWOrgCont_41_FD_152634 | JGI IMG/M metagenome (GOLD analysis project Ga0206863, IMG submission 152634) | Enriched cells from forest soil in Barre Woods Harvard Forest LTER site, Petersham, Massachusetts, United States -... | ecosystem: Environmental > Terrestrial > Soil > Temperate forest > O...
TGAATGCGCCTGAGAAATTGAATCCCGAATTATGCACTTCGCTCACCTGGTAATCGATCAGGCTGAGGCTGACCGAACGACCCTTGTTATAAGCGATCTTGAGGCTGAGGTTGTTCACCGTCGTTGCCTCTATCGAAAGGAGGGGAGAGAATTGTTCTGTAATGGTGGTATTGGGCACATAGAAATAAGGTACGAAGCTACGCGAGATGGTGTCGATGAAACCGGGCCAACCGAATCCCTGAGGGTCGGAATAGGTCAGGTTAGTACCATATCCTGCCATGGCAAGGCTGCCCACGTAAGTGTTCTTCAAGGTCAGGCTCCTGAAGACATCCGCGATACCCGGGATATTGGTCAGCCCGGTATACGTGATATTCCAATTGGGCATAGGCTTGTATCCCGAGAATGGATCCGTTCTGAGCGATGAATTTTGCTGCCCCATAACCGCAATCTTGTAAGGGTTCTGCCCGGAGTAGGCGGCAATGAAGGCCGGGACCAGTACGTCCTGGGAATATTGTCCGTATCCCTTACTATATCCTCCCGTCGGGAAGAAGCCCTGACTATAGGGGTTCATATCTCCCAGGCGCTCGGAAAGGATCTTCCGGTAATTCTGGAACTGGATGAAAGTTCCCGAAGTCACGTTTGGATTGAAGGGTCGGAAAAGGGCCTTTAGGGCGATATATGACACATTGAATCCACCCGCGGCATAAGGGCTCAGTGCCTCGAATTCGCCATTCCCGAGGGTGTCCTTGAAAAGCTCGGAAAAGTTCTTCTGGAAGGATTTAGTTATGGTCAGGTCGATGGTCATCCCCTTGATGGGAATGAGAGAGGCATTCCCGGTCAGCTCCTGGTCATAGGTTTGGTTCAGGGGCTGGTTAAAGGCCGTATCGCTGGTCAGCAAGCCCTTGGCTGCCGCATTATTCAGCCACGCCTGGTTTGGTTGGGCGCCGAACATGAAGCCCACGCCCGGGGCATTGGATCTCCAGTCCCGTCCAAAGGCCACGGCGCTGTCCGTGAATCCGGGCAGGACGGTGGAATACCCCTCCGAGTAATTGATCCCCACCGTTTTGACCGCCGTAAAGAGGCGTCCGAATACCCGCGCCGTTTCATAACTGGCCAGCCCCGATACTTTAGGCGGAGGAGGCTGGGACGGGGGCTTCTTCAGCCTGGCAGCCGCCGAGGTATCCTTTTTATTCAGGGGCGGGGGTGCGTTGGACAGTGTATCGAGTTGCCTGAAGAACCTCAACTTGTTGTACAGCTTCTTCATATCGAACGTGAGTTTCCCCGTTCGCATGGAGGTATTTTGAATGATATTACCCAGGTCCAATCCCAGCTCCTGCTGGAGCAGGGAAGCCGCGTTCCATTGATAAGTCGAGTTATACCCCACCGTCAGGTTGATCCATTCCACCGCGGGGAGTTTTTGCGTGGGCAACTGGTAGGTTGCCGTAGCGGTCTGCTTCCACATCGTATTGCGACCGCCCTTGAAGAAATTGTGCCACACACTATCTCTTTTCGACTTGGTATCGATCCGCCCGTCGGGCTCATCCACCCGCGCGCTATCCAGGGCCTGAATGTTGACGTTCAGGGACCGGGTAATGTTCCATCCCAATCCATAGGTCTTTGCAATGGTAAAATATTTGTTGTACGTCTCTGGTATGGTGTAGGCAGAGGTATCGGTGGTTACCCCGGGCACCAGGATGTCACGCGATTGCTGGGCCCCGAACTGCCGGTTCACGTCCTCCCGGAACAAGATCTGGTTGGGTTTGTAATTGAGGTTCAGGTCCCGGACCATGTCCAACCACTTACTCTTGTTCTTTGGTTTCGACTTTTTAAGGGGCTGCCAGAATTTATTGGCCCCGTTGTAGGTGTATCCCAATCCCCCGTAGTATTTCTTCATGAAGTCCTCCACGAGGGTTGGGCTATGGTGGTTCATTTCCGTAAAGGAAAAGCTCAGATCGAAATTGGAGATGTCCAGGATTTTCGAGCCCCCTCCCGTGGCCTTCAGCTTGCGTATGTTGGTCAGGTTGAGCGTCGTGATGTTCATCTTCTCAACGGCATAGCTCTTGATGGAATCCTTCGCTGCCTTGGTTTTCAGTAAAGCGAACTCCTGCTTCAACTGGACGTCCTGGTTGAAGGGGTCGTACTCTGGCGTTATCGAGGTCGTGGAATAATCTCCGAAGAAGGGGATGGCCAAATGCGCTTTCTTGGGCAGGAGCTTGGACAATTCCAGGGTAGTGGACACATCCGTTTGCGTGGTGGTGCTCAGGGCCCTGGACGCCACATTCTGATCGATGCTGCCCCAGCCCACGGTCTTGATGCTTCCCGAAGCCGAAAGGGTTCCCAGGTCGGCGAGTTGCAGGTCGACACGTCCCGTCGCCGCGTATCCTCCTTTCTCATTCAGGCCGCTCAGCCTGAGTTCGTCGACCCATACTTCGGTGCTGACGGTCGCTCCGTTGGCGGGGTTTTGAATTCCGATCATGACCCCGCTCACCTGGCCAAGATTGGGCACCCCCATCACCGAATATCTTACGCCCCCGGGTTGGTCTTCCGAATACAGGGTGGTGATGGGCCCTACTCTATGCAACTTCAATTGGACCAGGTCCTGCAGGACGAGGTTCAGGTTGTTGGCCGTGGGCCAGATGGCCGTATCTATGGTGGACCCGGCAGGCGTGACCTGCAGGGGAATCGTGATCTGGTAATAGTTGTTCACGAAATCCTGACCTATGCGGATCACCGCCGAAATTTGTCCACTGGACAAAGCCACATTCTGGGCCGCTTCGCAGTGGAGGAACATTTGCATGTTCTTGTATTGCCGCAGGTCCAGGTTGGTGGTCTTGTACACGGCGCGGCTGTCTCCAGCGGCGAGGTTATAGACTTGCAGGCTCATGGATTGTTCGTTCTGCAGCAGCGTCACGTTGTTCGTACTCAGGACCTGCTGGCGCTGGACCCCCGGAGGAATGACGTAGGGGATGGGCTGGCGTTGGTCGTCCTGCTCGATGTTCACCGCCGTGACATTGAATGTCGTGTTGTTGATTGCCGGGATCGTATCGTATTGTCCGCTGGAATCGACCCGGTAATTGAAGGTGCGCCATTGATTGCGAACTAGCTCCAGCTCCCCGAAACGCAGTACCCTCACGGAGTCCGTGAAGTTCGTCATGTACATGCGCATGAACTGGATGGAACTGAAATCAGGTAAGTTCCCCACCTTGGCCTCGTAGGAGTTGACGGGGATCCGGAACTGATACCAGTACATCTTGTACTGAGTGTTATCAGCATTGGTCTGGGTAACCAGCCTTTTGTCTGTGATGAAGTTTTGCCCGATCTGCATTTCCGGGTTGTTAGAGGGCAAAAGGTCCACGTGGTATTGGAAATATTCTTCGTCCTCGTTCATGGTATTGTCCCCGTTCAGGTCCTCGTTATCGGGGTAAAGCGTGGCCGCTGAAGAATAGGTTGCGTTGGCACTCACCACCGGGGAATTGCCTTCGGTATTGTTGTAGAATTGATAGCGTTGCAGGATACCAGCCCCTTCGGCATCATATCGGGGATCCCTGTAATGGACATAGTCATCCGAGGAGGGATCCGACTGGGCGACTTGATAGGCCGCCGGGCTTATGATTGATGAGAGCTGTTGGAGGTAGGGGCCCCGCACGCGCTGTTCGGCAGTATCGCTCATCCCATCGAGGCCGATATCCTGGTAAGGTCGCTCCGTAGGATCATTGCTGAAGGCATTCGTGATCTGGATCGGGTTCCTGGGAACATAACCCCAGACAGAAGTATCTTCCGGCGCCGGGTTAACCGGAGTGTTCAGGCCGTTTTCGAAAAAAGTGTTTCCCATCCTTGAGGATGTCCTCGGACACATTTCCCAGGTTGAAATAAAGGCGTGGTATCGTGGGCAGGTTAACGTTGGAATCCAGATAGGGGTCCTGAATCCAGAATTCGATGTATTGGACGTTCCCCGTCTGAAAGTCCGTCTGGTCCATGGCCCTCATGATCCCGCCCCAGCGCTGTTGAGGGTTCGTCAGGGTACCATTCGGATTGACGTCAACATTAGTGTTGTCGTAATTGTATTGTCCCCGGGTTGTAGGATAGTAGGCAAGGTCGAAAGTTACAAGCTGGTTCTGTCCGATGTCCGTGGTCTGTTCGGGGAAGAGCGCCTGGTAGTTGATAGCGACGACGCGGGGATCGGATATGGCTCCCGGAATATTTCTGACTGGGTTGTCACTACTGGAGGGATCCTGTAATGTCGTTTCGATATTGTACCAGGCCAGACGCGCGCGGTTCTTACCATAGGCCAGGTTGTCGTTCAGGGCCGCCTCGGGGAACATCAGGTTCCCAGTTGGGTCTGTGGCCCCGTAAGGCGTACTGGCCGCGGCCCAGGCCGTAAAGGGAAAGCGCATGTCTTCACCGCTTGACGAAGCCTCGAAGTCGTCTATATACACCGCGCCCTGGGTGCCCTTCCCGATTTGGGGCGGGTGACCGGGAATGAGTTTAGCCACTTCCCCGTGGACTTGAATCGAGGACGCAGTCGTGGTATTGTACAGACTGTTCAGCCACTTGGTCATCCGGGGGAAGGGCGCGGAATAGTTGAAATCCGTACCCAGCATGGCATTGTTGATCGGGTCTTCTCCATATTGCACCTTGGTGTAATAGGGCCTTTCCGCCAGCTTTTCGAAGGTGAATCCCAAACCCAGATTTTTATTGACCTGGTAGTCCGCCCTCAACCCAATGAAGTTTCTTTGCTGGAGGCCATAGGTACCATTGTTCTCGTATTGTACATTGACGGGGATACCCGATTGGATGATGGATTGGTTGATGATTTTCACCGTACCAAGGTTATAGTCCACGGTATAATCGACGTTTTCCTTCAGCGTCGTTCCACCGGCGGTGACGACCACCGATCCCGGTGGTATGTTGAAAGCGCCCAGGCTGACCTGGTTCGCCACGGTGCCCTTGAAGGAGCCTTTCAACTCGAAACGGTCCAACTGGGGAGACTGCTGCGCATAGTACTGCAAAGAATCGTACAGGACATAAAACAACGTATCCCCCGCTTTCGCGGGCACCGGGTTGTAAATCACTGAAGCCAGGTCCCGCCCGAAGGGTTGCAGAACGGGGAAAATGATTTTAGAAAACTGGGGCAGCACCGTAAAATTGGGGATGAAGTCAAAGACTCCGTCCGGCTGCGGGTCATTGTTGCTGTTGAGGCGATCCAGGCCCACCAGGCTCAATATGGGTTGACCCCGCGTTGCTCCACCCCCGAAAGGCAGGTAGGTCTTGTCACCTCCCCCGGGCTGATCGTACAGGACGTTCAGGAGAAAGCCCTGTTGTTGCAAGGTCCCGCTCCCGATGGAATACACGTTTTTCATCATCAGGTTCCAGATCGGCAGGTTAGGCCTGGGGCCCGTGGCCTTGAGCAACTTCAGGAACAGGGTTTGCTGGTTCCCCTGGGAATTGGCAGCCGTATCGGGCGTGATGTCCGTGGAAAATTCCCCCACCTGGTATACCTGCCCGTTGTTGGTATACTGGTAGGCCACGGCCAGGACGTCGTTGGCCTGTAATTGCGTATTGACGCAAATGAACCCCACCTGGGGGTTGAAGTAATATTCGTTCGAATTCAGTTTCCGTGCATATACCTGCTCGTAATCCGTGACCTGTTGCAAACCCAGGCCTGCCAATGCGGACCCGACCCTGGTCACGTCCCTGAAGGTAGGGTTGGAAGTAACGGACCCGTACAGTGTATTGGATCCGTTGCTGGGAAGGGGGTTGTTTCCGATAGGATGTACGAGCGCGGTATTGGCGGGCTGGCTTTCTCCTAAATCAGCCAGGCCTACGACGATGCGGTTGTTCAGGGTGGCGCCCTGGCGGTTGGTCACCCAAACTTCCAAACGGACGATGTTGATGGGAGAGGTCATCACGGGGGCCGTGGACATCACCTTGTTGAAGTTGTTCTTGAAGTACTGGGCCAGCAGGAAGTTCCGGTTGACATCGTACTGGGAGGACTTCAGGTCGAAAGTCTGGGTGGCATTGCCACCCTGAAGGGTAATGGACTGGGTGGCTGCCTTTTGGTTGGCCAGGGCGGCGGTTATGAAAAGTTTCCCGAACTGAAGCTGGGCCTTGATCCCGAATAGGGACTGGACGCTGGGGATGAGGCTGCTCTTGGTCGTAAAATTGATATTCCCCGCCTCTATCTTTTTGATGATGTCGTCGGGGGTCCCTGTATATTCCAGTTTAAGTTGGTTGGTAAAGTCGAAGCTGGATTGGGTATTGTAAACGATGGGGAGCTTGAGCTTGTCCCCGATGTTGGCATTCACGTTGACATTCGCGTTCATGTTGAAATCGAATCCGCCGTTGGACCGTGCTCTCTCCGGTAAGGTAGGGTTATCGATCTTCTGTCCCTGGTACCCCGCAAACACGTCGATCAGACCCTGGGGCTTGATGTCCAGCTTTGGGATGCCCGTGGTGGAAAAGATCCGGTTGAAGAAGCTGGGGTATATCTGCAGGTTGGGGTTATCCACGTTGCGGTTCAGGGCGCTCAGGGCGTCAGCCCTTTCGCGGAAATACTCCCTTTCCGCTTCGTCGCTCATGATCTTGAAAAGCTCGTCGAAGGTATAGGCCGTGGGCATCCGGTAATAAGATTTCCCCACCTTTTCATAGATATAGTAACGGTTACTGACAGGGTCGTAGGCAACGGAGTCCTGGATGTTCTTTGGATCTTTTAAGTTGAGATTATTGAAATTGCTCGTGGAAAAAGGGTCGCCTCTCCTGTCTTCAATGGGATAATGGAGGGTATCCTTTGAAGCCGGCAGTGTATCTCGTACATTTCCAATCCCGCCCCCCCAGGCTTTCCCATCGGGCAGGACGGACCAGAGGGTGATAAGCAGCGAGGACACGACGAGACGCAGTCGTGTACGGGTCAAATTCTCAAAGCTGTTTTTCACAAATAAAATAATCTTCGGCCAGGTGGCCTAAGCCACTTTATAATACCTGCAAGGCCCGTTTGATCAGTTGTTCCACCCCGGTAACCCCTGGATCCGAATGGGTCACCTTACGTAAAGCCTGTTCGGCAACGGACCTGGCTATCCCCAACGCCAGCAGTGCATTTAACGCATCTTCAACGCTGGTATTGTGTGTAGTCCCGGGAATATCTGTACCCCGGGGGGTCAGGGTCTGGCCGCGCCCCAGCTTATCCCTCAGTTCCAGGACCAGGCGCTGCGCCGTTTTCTTCCCGATACCCTTCACCTTTTCCAGGACAGGCTCGTTACCCTGGACGATGGCCCGTGTAATTTCGGCGGGGGGCAGACTGGACAGCATCATTCGCGCGGTAGCGGCTCCCACGCCCGAAACGCTGATCAGGTGCAGGAACAGATCCTTTTCCTCGGGTTCGAAAAAGCCATAGAGCAGGTGCGCGTCCTCCCGGATCAGCAGGCAGGTGAGGAGGGTGCCTTTGTCCAGTCCCTGGATTTTGGAGTAGGTATGCAAACTGATATTCACCTCATATCCCACACCCTGGACTTCAACAACGACCATGGTTGGGGTCTTGACCGTGAACATCCCCTTCAGGTATGCCATCATATGGGTGGCAAAATACCCCCAATTGTCCATTTCTCCTTACTTTTGACTCCTTGTTTTCCACACATAGGTCATTGATTAAACAGAAACTATGCAAAAAATCACGGCCGCGATCACCGCTATAGGAGGATTTGTACCAGAATACAGGCTTACGAACAAAGAATTGGAAAAAATGGTGGATACCACGGACGAATGGATCAAGACGCGAACGGGTATCGAGGAACGGAGGATTCTCAAAGGTGAAGGGTTGGCGACTTCGGATATGGCAGCTCCGGCCGTTTTGGAAATCTGCAGGAAAAGGGGCATCAGCCCGGAAGAGATCGATTGCATGATCGTAGCTACCGTGACCCCGGACATGATTTTTCCCGCTACCGGGAACCTGGTTTGCGACAAGATAGGCGCGAAAAACGCCTGGAGCTATGACCTGAACGCTGCCTGCTCAGGTTTCGTTTTTGCCATCAGCACGGGCGCCATGTACGTGGAAAGCGGGCGTTTCAAAAAAGTCGTCGTCGTGGGCGCGGACAAAATGAGCTCTATCGTCGACTATTCGGATCGGGCTACGTGCATCCTTTTCGGAGACGGAGCCGGTGCGGTGCTCCTGGAACCCGATACCCACGGATACGGCATATTGGATACCATCCTCCGTACCGACGGCAGCGGGGCGCCCTACCTCCATATGAAAGCGGGAGGATCCCTTCATCCCGCCTCTGTAGCCACGGTGACGGCGGGCATGCACTATGCATTCCAGGAAGGAAAGACGGTGTACAAATTCGCGGTCACCGAGATGGCCGAAGTTTCCTATCAGATCATGGAACGCAACAACCTCAAGGGAGGGGATATTGCCTGGCTGGTCCCCCACCAGGCCAACAAGCGTATCATCGATGCCGCCGCCCAACGAATGGAGTTGCCCCAGGAAAAAATCATGATGAACATCCAACGCTACGGAAATACGACCGCCGCCACCATACCCCTTTGCCTTTGGGATTATGAACAGCAGTTGAAGAAAGGGGACTTCCTGGTCCTGGCAGCCTTTGGCGGCGGATTTACCTGGGGTTCCGTGCTCGTCAAATGGGCCTATGACCCAAAATAATTTGTTATGAACAACGAAACCTTTTCCATCCAGGGCTTTGGCTCCACGGCCATCCATAGCGGGCACCATCCAAACGATGCCTATGCCCACCTGGTTCCCATTTATGCCTCCAGCACCTACGTTTACGACACAGCCGAACAAGGCATGCGCCGTTTCAGCGGGCAGGAGCCCGGATATATTTACTCCCGCTGGGGAAATCCCACTTTCAGCGAAGCGGAGGAAAAGATCGCCGCCCTGGAAACCTTCGGTCTCGGCTTTCCCGCCAAAGGGTTGCTCACCGCATCGGGCATGGCCGCTATCAGTACACTCCTCCTTTCCGTTTTGGGCAAGGGCCGGAAGGTCCTTTCGCATTATTCGCTCTACGCGGGTACCCAGGAATTGATGGACCGCACTTTGCCCGGTCTGGGCATCGACCCGGTCATCACGGACCTGCGCGACCTGGGCAAAGCCGAAGAAGCCCTGAAACGCGACCCTTCCATCGGACTTCTATACCTCGAGACCCCCGCCAATCCCACCATGCAGTGCGTTGACCTGGTCTCCCTTTGCACCCTGGCCGCCAAGTACCGCGTCCCGGTGGCCTGCGACAATACTTTTGCCACCCCCTATCTTCAGCAACCCTTCCGCTATGGAGTGGATTACATCGTCCATTCCACCACCAAGTTCCTGAACGGCCACGGCACGGCAATTGGCGGCATCCTACTGGGCAAGGACCTGGAGCGCATGAACGGCCCCGTTAGCAAGGTCTACAAGTTGCTGGGCGGGAACAGCAATCCTTTCGATGCATTCCTGTTGATCAACGGCATCAGGACCCTGGAGCTGCGCATGGAACGGCATTGCGACAATGCAGAACGTGTAGCGGCCTTCCTGAACGCCCATCCCGCCGTGGCCTTCGTCAATTTCACGGGCCTTCCCTCGCATAAGGAGCATGGCATTGCTTCCCGCCAAATGAAACGCCACGGAGGCATGCTCAGCTTTGAACTCAAGGGGGGATTGGAGGCTGGGGTCCGGTTTATCGACCGCCTGAAAATGTGTACACGTACGGTGTCCCTGGGCACTTGCGACAGCCTGTTATGCCATCCCGCGTCCATGACGCACTACAGCATTCCCCGCGAACAAAGAGAGCAATACGGGATCACAGATGGCCTCATCCGCATGAGCGTCGGCATCGAAAACTCCGGGGATATTCTGGCCGACCTCGACCAGGCGCTGGCCTAGCGGCGCCCCGACTAAAATTATGAGTACGAGTATACGCAGGGCCGTCCGCGAGGATTGCCCAAGGTTAATGGAATTAATCGTCGAGCTGGCCGAATTCGAGAAAGCCCCTCCCGGTTCCCTCATCGCCACCCTGGCCCATTTCGAGGAAAGCGGATTCGGCCCGCATCCCGTATGGTGGGCCTTTGTAGCCGAGCAGCAGGACCGGGTCGTCGGGTTCGGATTGTATTATATCCGCTATAGCACCTGGAAGGGGCAGCGCCTCTACCTGGAGGACCTCCTGGTCACCCTGGAATGCCGCGGCCAGGGCATCGGAAAAATGTTGTTTGAACGGCTGCTCCAGGAAACGAAGGAAAAAAATTATTCAGGCATGGTCTGGCAAGTTCTGGATTGGAACACCCCAGCTATTGAATTCTATAAGAAATACGGCGCGAGTATCGAACCCGAATGGTGGAATTGCATACTCGACATGTAGCGCGGAGCTGTCTATTGATGACCGTCGACGGTAACCTCCCGCGCGATCTTTCCGATCAACCCTTGTAAGACCTTCCCCGGTCCCACTTCGGTGAAATGATTTGCCCCGTCCCTGACCATGGCTTCTACACTCTGGGTCCAGCGGACAGCTCCCGTGAGTTGAGCCACGAGGTTCTTGCGGATCGTTGCGGGATCACTTACAGCGGTAGCCGTCACGTTTTGATAGACAGGACAGGTAGGCGCTTTGATCTCGGCGCGCTCGATCGCCGCGGCAAGCTCTTCCCTGGCCGGGGCCATGAGTGGGGAATGGAAAGCGCCGCCCACGGGAAGCAGCAGTGCGCGTTTGGCGCCCGCCGCCTTCAAGCGCTCGCAGGCAGTTTCCACACCCTTGATCGATCCCGAGATCACTAATTGTCCGGGGCAATTATAATTCGCCGGTACCACGGCCTCTCCCGTTTCCTTTTCCACCTGGGCGCAAATTTCCTCCACCTTCTTATCTTCCAGTCCCAGCACCGCCGCCATTGTGCTGGCCTGGACCTCGCAAGCTTTTTGCATGGCCGAGGCCCTTATGGAAACCAGGTTCAAGCCATCGGTGAAGGAAAGAGCCTCCGCGGCCACCAGGGCAGAAAATTCACCCAGGGAATGTCCAGCGACCATATCGGGTTTGGGATGATTCAGGGTCGCGAAACAAGCGACGGAGTGTAGAAATATGGCGGGTTGGGTGACTTTGGTTTGGCGGAGATCGGACTCCGTGCCTTCAAACAGGATATCGGAAATCCGGAAGCCGAGCTGGGCATTTGCCTGCTCGAACATTTCCCTGGCCCGGGCATGGGTGTCATACAGGCTTTTCCCCATTCCAGTGAATTGGGAGCCCTGTCCCGGGAACACATAAGCATGCTTCATAGCGACAAAAGTAAGGTAATTTCGCAGCCCACAACGCCCGGGGCGACGCTACATTGGCGCCAGCAGGGTGTGCTGACTCGCGGTATGGATGTCCCGCCAGACCCGGTTGATCTCCGTATGCATTTGCATCATCTCCATCCCACCGTATGGATAAAGCCGGTCGGCGCAATGCAGCGCCGTTCGCGTTGCCGTCCGTGCCACGTCGCCGACGGCGGTTAGGAGGGCCTCGTTGGAAGGCTGCATCCAGGATGCGCGAATAGCGTCGTAATAGGAAGTCCTGACAGCGGCGATCGCAGCCCGCGACTCCAACAAAACCGGTTCGGCACGCGGAAATCTGCCCAGGATGCGTTCTTCGAATAATTCCAGGAAATGCGCCGCCATCCCCAGCAACGTCACCGACAATACTGCCTCCGCCTGTTGGCGGAATGGATAGTGATACAAAGGACCATCCACAAAGGGTTTGTCTAAAGAAAAGGTGCGCTCAAAAGGCACAAAGGCATCCCGTACGATCATGTCCTGACTGGCCGTGGCCCGCAATCCCAGGGGCTGCCATCCATTCGAAAGCGTAATCTGTGATGGGAGAAAAATGACCGCCCGAACCCCATCCGGAAAGTGACAATTCGCCGTATACAGCGTCGCATGCGGAGCCCCGCTCGCATAACGCCAGTGCCCCGAAACCCGGTACCCTCCCGGCACGGACACGGCAACCCCCGCAGGAAAACCCGTACCCGCGACACAGACATCGGGGCTACCAAACAACTCAAGTGCAACGGACCGGTCCACGAACCCCGCAAAAAAACCCGCTCCTCCGCAAAGTGCGAGGACCCATCCGAAACTACCATCCGCACGGGAGGCGGCCTCCTGCAATTCCAGCAAGTCGGGCAGATCGTATTCCAGCCCACCGATAGATCGGGGAATGAGTAAACGGAGCCAACCTTGCTCCCGCATCAGTTCGAGCTGCACCGGGGTGAGCATCCCCAAAGCTTCGGCTGCTGAAGACTCCGAGCGGATCAGGTCAACCAAAGAAGGTGTCATATCAGGTCGGCGGTGATCAGCTTGGTAAACTCGCTGCGCGTTTCCGCCTTTTCGAATTCACCCCAGAAAGCGGAGGTCGTGGTCACCGAATTTTGCTTCTGGACCCCCCGCATCATCATGCAAAGGTGCTTGGCTTCTATGACGACCGCCACACCCAGGGGATTGAGGGTGTCCTTGATGGCATCCAGGATTTGGGTCGTCAGTCTCTCCTGGACCTGGAGGC
>Ga0206863_1325_pt1 | contig 12452 bp, 6 predicted proteins | sample Alteio_BWOrgCont_41_FD_152634 | JGI IMG/M metagenome (GOLD analysis project Ga0206863, IMG submission 152634) | Enriched cells from forest soil in Barre Woods Harvard Forest LTER site, Petersham, Massachusetts, United States -... | ecosystem: Environmental > Terrestrial > Soil > Temperate forest > O...
CACTACAGGTACAATCGCGTTCGCCCCAACGATCGTTTCCTGCATGCCGAAGACCGAGCGGTTCGCCAAGAGCGAATTTGGCCCAAGGCCGTAAAAGAACAGCTCGTTGAGCGAAATAGACTGGGCGGTGACATTGAAGACGGTATAAGGATGCACGCGGAGGTTAGAGTGCGCAGGCGTGCCGGAAGACGCGGTAGTGGCGGTGATCGTCTGGACGGGCGTATGGATAAATTTAAGGTAACCGCCCGCGCGCCATGAGCCGTTGATCGTTCCGACTGCATCCGTATCCCAACTTATGCGCCAGCTCTCATTCGGAGTCCAGTGACCTACCACAGCAGCTCCTACGCCGACACCATTTTGCGGAGAGAGACTGCCCACGGCGATGTGTAGAGGGTGGTCGGTGAAGAGAAGCTCTCCGCATTCCTCCATGGTTTTGGGGGAGAAGACTTCGCAGCTTTGTTTGAAGCGAACTCCTTCGCCACGGAAATCGGCGTGAAGTGGGCTTTCCTGAGCACAGGCCAGAGTCGAGGCTGAAAGCAGAAGCGCGGTCATGAGCGGTCTTTGCACATATCCTCCTAACTGCTTTGCTTCGCCTTCGATTTTTTGCGGCCGAGTGGATGAAGAACTTTTGTTACTGCGGCAATGTAGGATGCAGCCTCAGCTTCCGTCCGAATGTCTTGCGGAGTCCTGCCATCGCGTTTGTGTTTTGGCAGGCGGCCACTTTCGGCATGATGGAGGTGCTTCAATTGAGCCTTGATCAAGTCGGAGATGGGGCGGCTCTTATTCATCGCGGAAGCCGGAGGCTTCGGAACCTGGACGACAGTAACCTCACCGCTGGGCTGGGGTGCTCTTCCTGGTGTCGCTGCACGGCTGCGTTTTGACGTCCGTTTCGTGGTTTTCGGCGCTAGATCATTCATCGATGTCGTCTCCTGTGATCTAAGTGTTGAAGATGAGGCTGTCTGTTCGCATCGTGTCGAGCGAGAGCAGGTCAAGAAAAGTCTGCGCGTTCTTCTCGCGCGGTGTTCTTGCGTCGTAGTTGCCGATGAAATGATTCGTGGCAGTTGCTGGGATGGAAGCATGTTCAAAGACGCGGTCTGCGCCGACAACAGTACCTTTTGGCACCCACGGCGAAACGAGAATGGCCGGCACGCGAATGCCAAGACGGTCGAAGTTGAAAGAAAAGTTTAGAAGGGTGTCTGCAGGGCCTGCAGAATAGCCGTCCGGCGTGCAGGCTGGAGGCACCACATGGTCGAAGATGCCGCCGTGTTCATCGTAGACAATCAGCAGCGCAGTGCTCGCCCATAGAGTGGGATTTTCACGGATGGCGTTATAGACGGAAGCGATGAAAATCTCTCCAGCCTGGATGTTGTGGTCCGGGTGCTGGTCGGAGGCAAGTTGTTCGCCGTCGTCATTGTCGTGATCGGTGTAGTTCGGCTCGATGAAACTGTAGTCGGGTAGCTTTCCTGATTTACAGTCGGCGAGAAATTGATCGTAGGTGCCAAAAAGCTGCGGTTGATGCTGGAGGAGGTTGACGACCTCTATCGTTGAGCTGGCTTGATCAAAGTAGTAGAGCTTCGATGTGCGCCCGGCGTTCTGCAGTCGCTCGTAGACGCTCTTGCCCTGCGGATAGAAGATATTCATGTCGACCTGCCCGAACGATGTGCCGTAGTGCGCAAAGGCGCGATTGCAGACGGTCGGCCCTGGAATGGAAGCAAACCAGCGATTGAAGACGGCAAAATTTGTCGCCAGAGAAGTCAGTACCGGTAGCTTCTGCTGGCTGAAGTAATACATGATCCTTTGTGAGTGGGCTGCATCCTGCCGCTGCTGAAAGTAGCTTTTTATGAAGCCCTGCATGTTGGGGACTCGATTCGGACTTTGATCGCCGCCAAAGATCTGCAGGTCAACTGCAGGGAAATGATGATCCGGGTCCGGATCGAGCTGGCTTTGAAATTCGGCAAGCGGCTGCACGAACACTTTGTTGCCCTGGGTATCAGGGTTCGATTGCGTGCCGTCGACTCCGTCAATCTGTGGATTTACTGCCTTCAGTGAGCCAAGCATGTGATCGAAGGAACGGTTTTCCATCATGAGAACGACAATGTGCTTCAATGCGTCGAGGCCTGGGGGCATGAGATTCACATTCCAATCTGCGCAATGCAATCGCCTGGAGGCAGACTGTGGTTGCGCACGTAATCCTGCTGTTTCGGGGGAGCCGTATGATTCGACTTGATGATTGAGCGTCTACTCTTGGTGAGCAGGTATGGAGCGCCAGTGAGCGTCCAATATCAAGTGTGCCGAACTGTAGCATAGTGAAGCGAGGATACGAACTGTTTCATTTGGCATCTGCTGATCGGAGAGAAGTTCCTTGGCGATGTGGAATGCAATCTATGATTTGATGAGCACTTAGATCAGGCGGGCGGGATCAGAGCTATCATTTTTTTAGGAAGAATGTGTGTTGCGCAGCAGAATCTCAACAGTTGAAGATCACAGATCGGAGATAGGTACGGATGAGTTATGTACCCAATGCAAAGCGGTATGATGAGGCGCAATTTCGGCGGTGCGGACGATCAGGGATTGTCTTGCCGCCGGTTTCGCTTGGGCTATGGCAGAACTTCGGTGGCGCCGATGTTTTCGAGACATGCAGGGCTGTCATCCGGCGAGCATTCGACCGCGGTGTGACGCACTTTGATCTGGCAAACAACTATGGACCACCCTATGGGTCAGCCGAAGAGAACTTCGGTGAAATTCTGCGGAAGGATTTTCGTGATCATCGCAATGAGCTCCTGATCTCATCGAAGGCGGGATGGGATATGTGGCCGGGGCCATACGGTATCGGCGGTTCGCGCAAGTATCTGCTGGCGTCGCTCGACGAAAGCTTGCTGCGCATGGGACTCGAGTACATCGATATCTTCTACTCGCATCGCCCTTCGCCCGATGTGCCGCTCGAAGAGACCATGGGGGCGCTTGCGCAGGCGGTGCGGCAGGGCAAGGCTTTGTATGTGGGCATCTCGTCCTACAGCCCGGAGCGGACGCGCGAGGCGGCACACATTTTAAAGAGTGAAGGCGTGCCGCTGCTGATTCACCAACCATCGTACTCGATGCTGAACCGTTGGATCGAGGAGGAATTGCTCAGCACGCTGGAGGAGCTTGGCGTAGGCTGTATTGCCTTTTCTCCGCTGGCCCAGGGACTACTGACCAACAAATATCTGAATGGCGTGCCTGAAAATTCACGCGCAAAAGCAGAAGGCTCGTTTCAAAAGGATTTTCTGAGCGAGGGGAACCTCAAACGCGTGCGAGCGCTGAACGAGATCGCGAAAGAACGAGGGCAAACTCTGGCACAGATGGCGATTGCCTGGGTATTACGTGATAAACGCGTGACCTCGGCTTTAATTGGCGCCCGCAATGTCGAGCAACTGGACGACTCCCTGGATGCCGTTCAGAAGCTGCAGTTTACAACGGCTGAATTGCACGAGATCGACCGCTACGCCCAAGACGTAGCCATCGATCTTTGGAAAGATGCTCGCGAGGGAACAGCTTAACGGATCCGAGTGAAGAGTCCTAAAAAAGGCGCTCCTCTGGGAGCGCCTTTTTTTGTTTTTTTGAATTTTAAACGACATTGAGACCCGCGTATTTTCATCCATGAAAAGGCATGTATCTCTGCGGATATGTGCCGTTAACGCTGAAATCGGCTTCATTTCTCTATGAAATGCTCTCTTGACAATCGATTGACTCGTGATGTTAAATTCCCGCGGATTTTGAAGCTAGATCAAAATTCAGTCTAAAAAACCGTTTTACTTAGTCGTTTACGTTGGTTTTTGAATTTTCTGGAGGCACGTATGAGAATTGCACGGTGTTTGCTACTGGCAGTCCTAACTGCCCTGCTTTCAACAGGAATCGCAATAGCACAAGAAAATGCAGAGATCACCGGAGTCGTCAGCGACTCTACGGGCGCTGTTGTAGCCGGAGCTTCCGTTACGGTGACTGCGGGGGAGACGGGTGCAAAACGGACAACCGTCACCAACAGCAATGGTCTTTATGATTTTCCCGGCCTGGCAATTGGCCAATATACGTTGACTATCTCGGCTCCTGGATTCGAGGCGTATAGCCAGACAGGCATCGTGGTGAACGTTGCCCAGACACTCAGAGTAAATGCGACGCTGTCGGTTGGCGGCAGTAACCAGACGGTGACTGTGCAGGCGAATGCGCTCCAAGTGCAATCGGAGACGAACGAAGTCAGTACGCTCATTACAGGCAGGCAGATTCTGCAGCTCTCGACGAACGGCCGCAATGTGATCGCACTGACGACTTTGGGCTCGGGTGTTTCCACTACCAACCCGTCCTTTAACGGCGTTACAGCCCAGGGCAGCTCTTTTAACCTGAGCTTCAACGGCATGCGCCCCGATCACAATAACTGGCTGGTTGATGGCGGCGAAGTCTACGACCGCGGCAGCGGCGGCAAGCTGGACGTTATGCCCTCTCCCGACGTGATTGCCGAGTTCCAGACGCTTAGCAGCAACTACAGTCCTGACTACGGCATCTCCTCGGGCGGAACGGTGACGATGGTCCTTAAATCGGGGAGCCACGATTTCCACGGCGGCGTGTGGGAGTTTAATCGCAACGATATCTTCGACGCGAACAATTACTTTTCCAAGCAGGCCAATCAGCCGATCCCGGAACTGCGCTTGAATATCTTCGGTGGCGAGATTGGCGGTCCGGTCTTTATTCCCCATGTTTATAACAGGGACCGCAAGAAGACGTTCTTCTTCTGGAGTGAGGAATGGCGCAAGTTCATTTCAGGCGCGAATCCGAATGCCGTCAACACCATTCCAGCTTCAAACTTCCCAGTAGCCGGGCAGAACCTGCAATATGTCGACTACACGAAGACCGATTCGGCAGGGAACACGCTGCCCGTGTTGCCGCTGGTACCAGCGACGAATGATCCTGCGAAAACCGACCTATACAACTCGCTGGGCCTTACTGGTGGACAGCCTTTTCCATACACCTGCAGCAGTGCCGCGTCCTGCACCTCGACCATCCCTTACCAGCTTTTTGATGCTAATTCCGTCCTGTTCATGGGGACGGGCGCCATCCCGCAGCCAAACTTCAGCGGTAATCAGTACATTGCCTCGCCCAAGCAGCCGACGGATGTGCGTGAAGACGTGGTCCGCATCGACCACGATATTACCGACAAAATGCACCTGATGGGCCACTGGATTCATGACAGCATGTCGCAGACGATTTATCCAGTGATGTGGAGCGGCGACAGCTACCCCACAGTCGGGAACGTATTCGGGAATCCATCGTGGGGCTCGGTCATCAAGTTGAGCCAGTCGATTTCTCCAACGGTGCTGAATGAGACAGCGCTGAATGTGAATGGGAACACTATCAGTATTACGCCAGCAGGCATCTTTGCTCAGCCTTCAGGCTGGAGCGCCACCGGCATCTTTACGGGCAACAACGCGATGAACCGGCTTCCTTCGGTGGCCTTCTCCGGCACCGGACCCGGCACAACATACACGACGAATTACTGGCCATGGCATAACTCATTCCTCGACTACCAGATTCGCGACGACTTGTCGTGGACCAAGGGGGAGCATTCTCTGAAGTTCGGCGCGGGGTACATGCGGATGGATAAGAATCAACAAGTCCAGGCCGATACGCAGGGCGACTATACGTTCAACTCCTCTTCTTACTCTCAAGATTCGTACGTGAACTTCCTGCTTGGATTTGCCAACAGCTATACCCAGTTGCAGAACCAATGGATAGCCCACTGGGTTAATAACACGTACTCAGCCTACGTAATGGACAATTGGCATGTACTCCCACAACTCACGCTCAACCTGGGCGTGCGCTACGATGCGTTGCCGCATGTCTTTGAGAAAAACAATCGAACGGCTAACTTTGTGCCTTCGGGCTTCAACTATGCCGATGCCCAGATACCTAGTGCCAGTAACGGAAGTCTGGATCCAACCGGTCCAGGGTTCAGCCAGCCGGCTGGTGCGCCGGTTCCGTTCTACCTGAACGGCGTGCAGCTGGCGGGTGTGAATGGATTCCCCAGAGGACTGGTGAATAACTCCTACGGCACTGTCCAGCCGCGTGTTGGTTTTGCTTATGACCTCTTCGGAACCGGCAAGACCGTGATTCGCGGCGGCTATGGATTATTCTTCGAGCGTGTTCAGGGCAACGACATCTATGGCACGGACACAAATCCACCCTGGGCCTATCAACCTGCCGTCAACGCTGTCTACTTTTCCAATCCGAATACCAATAACAACACCGGCGAGACCGCCACGGTGCCTACATCTCCAGGAAATTTCAGCGCGCTGGACCTGAATTACCGCAACCCTGCCACGCAGCAGTTCAGTCTAGGCGTGCAGCACGAGGTGGCGCCTTCGACGGTCTTTACGGTGCAGTATGTTGGCATGACGGGATGGAATCAGAACGATGAACGGGCCATCAATACCTTGCCCTTGACCGATTCATCGGGCTTTGCCAACCGTGAAGCAGTTGCCGGCGGAGCAAACGCGAACCTTTACCGGATTTATCCTGGATGGGCCAATATTACAAGGACAGAAAACGCGACTAATAGCAACTATCACTCGCTGCAGGCGGCGCTCCGCATGGAGAACAGGCACGGGCTTACGTTGCAGTTCGCCTATACCTATTCGCACGAGATCGACATCCAAAGCGGTGATCTTACCTCTTCCACGTTATCCGGTTCGAGCGGTCAGCTCTCCAATCCGTTCAACCAGGATTATGATCGGGGATCTGGCCTGTTCGATCGCCGCCACATCTTCAACGCGAACTATATCTATGACCTTCCATTCTTCCTGCACTCCAGTAACGCCTTCGGGCGGACGCTGCTAGGAGGCTGGCAGATCTCAGGTATCACCGTGGCTGAAAGTGGAACTCCCACCAATGTCAATTATGGAACTGACGTTCTTGGACTGGGCGGCAACACCACTAACCGTCCGACCCTGAGCGGCCATATGAGCTATCCCAAGAAACAGCTGGGATGGTTCAACACCGCATCGTTTTCGGCTCCTGCTGCTCCGTGGAATGGAGGAGGCAATCAGGGCTTCGGCGCCGCCGGCAAGGACGCGGTGGTGGGTCCCGGTCTCTTTAACTGGAACCTGAGCTTGTTCAAGGAGTTTCGGATCACCTCGGCTGAAGGCCCGCGCTTCCAGCTTCGCGCCGAGTCGTATAACACCTTCAATCACACGGAATTCCAGAATGTGAGCACAGGGTTTACCAGCAGCAACTTCGGGCAGTTGACCTCAACGTACGATCCTCGAGTCCTGCAGTTTGGCGCGAAGTTCCTCTTCTAACGTTTGTAATCGGGCGCAGCGGCATATCTTGCTGCTGCGCCTTTCCTTTTCTGGAAGGGCTTAGAGAGGTAAGCTGCCTGTTACGGTACTATGCTTGCAGTTTCCCATTGGATGGCAGTGTGCCGCGTTTTCTTGTAGCTTCCGCGGTGCTGATCTTCTTTGCATTTTTGGGCTTTTGCCGCTCCTATCTCAATTGCACAAAGTTCAGGACGAAGGGCTGGTACGTCAAATGACCGGTTCTCCCCTTGCTGCACAGCCCCACTCAAGAAGCTGTTTCAAACACATAGCCGGCCCTCAGCGGCAAAAGCCTCGTCGATCTTGAATGCGGTTGTAAACGGGTTAATACTCACACCGCCTGCACCCCGACTCTTTTGGGAAGGTTTCTCCTTTTTGAGCAAGAGTACAAATTACTGGGAAGTGTACGAGCGCTTCTAAATCGCCAAATACAACAAAATGTTGCCAAAATACGCGGTACCGGATTTGGCAGGTTGATTGCAACTTGTTGTTTGCTTTCGCGAGTGAGCCTGTGCATCGGCTCTCTCCGTTGGAAATTTGACTGCCTTTGCTCGGAGTGTGTTGCCCATGGTGCTCGTGTGCTCGCTGTACCGCATTTCTGTCTTGCTTCGCCGTGTGTTCTTTTTGATGGTCGCAGTTTTCGCCGTACCGATGCTCCCGGCGCAAACGGTATCTTTCATCAGCGCGGTTTCAACTACTGCCAGTGGTTTCAATCACGCTCAAAGCGTTGCCGTTGATACGGCCGGCACCCTTTACATTGCCGATTCAGGTAATGATCAGATCGTTAAAGTAGCGCCAGATGGGACGAAGAGCGTACTCAAGACCGGAAGCCTTTCTCTTTCCATGCCCTTCGGTATCGCTGTGGATGCGGCAGATGATGTCTTTGTCGCAGATACTGGCAATAATCGCATTGTGAAAGTTGCGGCAGATGGTACTGCATCGGTGCTCAACACCGGCGGGTATCAGCTCGATTCCCCCGAGGGAATCGCCGTCGATAACTTGGGAAATGTCTACGTTGTTTTCAATAGCTATGCCGGTCCCACGGAGATCGGTGAGATATTGAAAATTTCAAGTTCCGGGAACACTTCATCTGTCAGCACGGGAAGCATCACGCTCGACTACTGCACAGATGTCGCCGTTGATGGCCAAGGAAATCTGTACATCACTGACTACCAAACCGACCCCCAGGGCAATAATGTAGGACGTGTCATTCGGGTCGCCGCCAATGGTCAGGCTTCCATCGTTAACATGAATGGACTAAATTTAAACGCTCCGAACGGTGTTGCAGTCGACGCGGCTGGCGATCTCTACGTCGCCGATACGTTCGATGGCCACGTCATCGCAATTCCAATTGGCGGCAATGCATACGATGTCAAAACGGGGGAAGGATCGTATTACACCTCCGATGTTGCGGCGGCAGGCAATGGAGTGATCTATATCCTCCAGGATTTCGATATTTCTTCGGATTCCTCGAACAAAACAGATCAGTTGGTCAGGGCGCAGCTCCAGACAGCGGACTTCGGCACAGCCAACGTATGTCCCGCCGGTCAAGCGTCGCCAGCTCCGTGCAGCCAGGCTCTGATTTTGAATTATGATTTCGGCGCTGCTGTGAATCTGGGGACTCCTCGTTTTTCAAATTCTGAATTCAGCATTCAGACTGGGACCTGTTCCGGCAGCTTCCAAAGCGGTGATACGTGCGAAGTGACGGTTAACTTCACTCCTACGTCGACGGGCGCGCAGAGGGGGGCTATCGAGTTAGTCGACGCGAATGGCAATCTGCACAGCACGTCTTATCTCTCAGGGCTGGGTAGCGGGCCTGTAATCGGTTTTCTTCCCGGAACGCCGAGCGTGGTCAATACGAGCAGTTCATCTCTAGTCCTGCCTGGTGGAATTGCCATCGATCAGAAAGGCAATCGCTACATTGCTGATCGCTCCCGCAATCAAGTTTACGCAGTCACATCCGCGGGCGCTAAGTCTACGATTAGCACCGGAAGTCTCGCGCTTTCGCAACCAAATGGCGTGGCACTTGATGGTGCGAACACGCTCTATATCGCAGATAGCGGCAACAACCGCATCGTTGTGGTCCCTGCGAGCGGCGGCGCATCGGTTCTGAATATAGGCGGTCTGACACTGCAACAGCCACAGAGCGTTGTTGTCGACGGCTCAGGCGCTGTCTACATCGCGAGCACCGGCGACAACCATATCGTCAAAGTGACAGCGAGCGGCAACGCATCAGTTCTAGATACGGGAGGCATCACCCTGCAACAACCGCGCGGAATCACGCTCGATACGGCAGGATCTATTTACATCGCTAACACGGGTAACAGCAGCATCGTCAGGGTCATGGCCAGCGGTAGCGCGTCGATCATGAACATCGGGAATGTGACTCTCGAGCAGCCTGAAGGCCTTGCGATGGATGTGGCGGGAACGCTTTATATCGCCGATCCAGCCGCGAATCATGTTGTGGAGGCCCCCGCGAGCGGTACGGCTTGGGTAGCTGGCAGTGGCAATTACACCTTGAATCAACCGAGCGCGGTGGCACTCGATTCGTCAGGCAATGTCTTCATCGCCGATTCAGGCAACAGCCGTGTACTCGCCATTGACCGCACTACGCCTCCGTCTCTTAGCTTCGCGCAAACGCCCGTCGGCGCAGTCAGCAGCGCCCAGATCGTGACGCTGACCAACCTGGGCAATGCGAATCTTGTTTTCCCGGGTCCGACAACGGGAAGCAACCCAAGCCTCTCAGCTAACTTTATTCTTGGTAGCTCGAGCACCTGCCCGCAACTTGATGGGCCGGTATTTGCCATCCCATTCGGTCCTGGCGCTCTTTGCTCACTGGTCGTCAGTTTCGCGCCGGAGAGCGAGGGCAGCGTGAGCGGCTCGCTTATTACTACGGATAACTCGGGAAATGCCACAAGCCCATATGTATCACAGGTCATCACTCTCAATGGCAACGCTGTCGGCACTTCGACAGCACTTGCTCTTCATAGCAATCTGAACCCGTCTGCGTATGGGCAGGCAATCACGTTTCAGGTAACGGCCACCGCCGCGGGAACTCCGGCTGCAGGTACAGTCACTTTCTACGATGGTTCGGTGGTGCTTGGAACTGCTTCGATTGGCGCCAATGGCGTCGCGTCCATGGTTACTTCATCGCTCAGCGTTGGCACGCACAATGTTATGGCGAATTATGGGGGCAACGGAAACTTCCTGACATCTTCGTCATCTGTGCTCACACAAGTTGTCAGCAAGGCTGCGAGCACGGTCGTTCTATCAGCCTCTAACGATAGCCCCAATGCGGGTGATTCCATCACGCTTACGGCTACGGTAGCTTCGACTGCGGGTATGCCATCAGGCTCTGTACAGTTCCTCGATGGCACGTCCGCGCTGGGCATGGTTTCGCTCAATACTCAGGGAGGTGCCGTGTTCACCACGGCATCCCTTTCAAACGGATCACACACTATCTATGCTGTCTATTCTGGAGATCAGAATTTTCTTCCATCGCAGACAACACTCAGCGAACAAGTCAAAACAGGTGCGCTCTCACTCTCTCTCAATACAAACATGCTGACGGTAAAACAGGGCCAGATGGGAAAGCTCACAGTCACGCTGCTGCCGCAAAACGGATACAAAGGCACAGTGAATTTTTCCTGCTCGGGCTTGCCGCAGATCGCCACATGCAGCTTTAATCCGGGTAGCCTCACGGCGAACGGCACAAAAGCTTCAATGCCAGCGACGCTGACCATTGCTACGACTGCCACGAGCACCGAATCAGCAAGCATTGGACATGCTCAGACACCTACGGCCCTTACCAGACTCGCTGGATTCTGGTTTCTGCCCGCGGGAATCTTTGGCGCGATGTTGCTATGGCAACGCCGCAGGCTGCAGTCTGCGGGTCATTTGTTTGCTCTTCTCATTCTGCTTGGGTGCGCCATGGGAATCATGGGGTGCGGAGTCACTTATAACGGCCTCGGCACCACTTCTACAGTGACGATTCAGGCAGGAGACTCAAATGGGACAACAACTGCCACGACATTTACGCTGCAAATTACGAAGTAAAGGATCGTCTTTGCAGCCTTGAAACGCAGTGTGTAACTCCGCTTGGGAGATGGGCAAGCATGGTCCGAGAGATGCTAGGATTCAGTCCGGCTTGCGGCAAGCAAACTCTGCCAGCCAGCTTTGCTCATCTTCAAGCGGTGCCCATTCGACAGGAGCACCCATCCCTCATTTCGTCCCTCACGAAGGATTTCGCGCACATGATCGATGTTCACGATCGCAGAGCGATGTACGCGAACGAACTTCCTGGGATCGAGGGTCTCCGCAAGCTGTTTGATGGTCTCGCGAAGCATGAAATTCTTTGGTCCGACGTGCAGGCAGGAGTAGTAATCCTGAGCCTCAATCCACTCAATATTCTCTACGTTTACAAATGAATCTTTTGTTCCGTTGTGCACAATGAGCCGTTTGGGATGCTCTTGACGCGCAACAGGTCGATGATTCAATGAGGCGAGAACAGATTTCAACTGCTCGTGCGTCATTAGCGCAGCCTGTGAGGCGATCCGCTCCTTTACGTGGCGCAGCGCCGTCTTCAGCCGCTCCGGTTCAACCGGTTTTGTCAGGTAATCAAGTGCATGCACTTCAAATGCTTTGACCGCATAGTGGTTGTGCGCTGTTACAAATACGGTTATTGGCATGTGTGCCTGCCCGACCTGCTCAATGATGTCGAAGCCGCTTCTTCCTGGCATCTGGATATCAAGAAAAAGCACGTCGTAGCGTTTCTCTTTGAGCTCTGCAACGACTTCCTTCCCGTTGCGGCATTCCCCGGCGATTTCAAGCTCCTCATCTTTGGACAGTAGGAACCTCAACCGCTCGCGGGCCAGCGGTTCATCATCGGCGATCAGGACTTTCAACTTCATTTAGCCGCGCTCGTATGGGATCGTGATGGCAACCTCGAAGCCGCCCATCTCCAGGGGCTGTGCTTTCATATCGTATGAGTCCTGATAGAAATGTGCGAGCCGCTCTTTCGTATTCTTCAAGCCGATGCCATGGCCTGGTTTCGCATGGCCATTTGAACGCGGACCACTGTCGCGCACCTGCAAATGAAGAAAATTTCCTTCG
>Ga0206863_1304_pt1 | contig 12432 bp, 4 predicted proteins | sample Alteio_BWOrgCont_41_FD_152634 | JGI IMG/M metagenome (GOLD analysis project Ga0206863, IMG submission 152634) | Enriched cells from forest soil in Barre Woods Harvard Forest LTER site, Petersham, Massachusetts, United States -... | ecosystem: Environmental > Terrestrial > Soil > Temperate forest > O...
CGCAATCGTATCCTCAAGACCGGCGATGCCGCTGACGGCCCCGGTTTCCGCCACGAGCGACCAACTGGCCGAGCTCACCGCATCCGCGGGCACCAGGTAAATGGCCTGGCCGCCGCCGGAGAAGGTCACGCGAATACCGATGTCGCTCCCATCCGCGCGCCAGCGTGCATCCGCCAGCGTGCCGGGGCTGCCTGTGAGTGTAGTGAGTGTCGCAATGGTCCTCGTAGTTCCATCGATTGCGACCGTCTCGCCTTTCTCTGCAATGATTTGGGACACGCCGCTTGCCTGCGCTTCCAACGCGATATTATTCGCCGAAATCGCGTTGCCGCCTTGCAGGAGCGCGAGCACGAATGTATCCGCCCCATTCGGATCGGTCGCCAAAACCTTCTGCGCGGAAACCCCGGCAGGGAGCAGGGCGGACTTCAGGGAAGTGGCAGCGGAGCTACCAGCGGCAGAGGTTGCCATCGGGATCTCCCTGGTCGCATGGGTGCTGACAATGCTCACGCTGGAAGCGGCCACGGCAGACGCCGCCTGTATTGCTGCGGTGCTCAATTGCGCCCTGGCGCTGTCCGAGGCCGGGGCAATCGCGATATAGTTTCCGTCGCGGAGATTCGGATCGCTACCCGGAATATTCTGATTGTTCGTGAACGCGTTGATCAAGGTCCCGTCCAGCGAGTATTCATCGATATAGCTGATGCCGTGCCCCTCGTACGGCTCGCCGGGCACCTGCGTGTGGTGGTAATTGGCAACGAAGAGATTCCCGGCGCTGTCAATCGCGAGGCCGATGGGATTGTAAATCCCCTCCGGATTTGTCGGATTATTCGGATCGCCGTTGCTTGCGAAGACGCTTCCCACTCCGTCCGGGGTAATCTTCTCAATGCTATTCGTGCGGTAACTCGCGAGGTAGAGATTTCCAGCCGAGTCGAACACGAGACCCTCGAGCTGATTGACAATCGTCCAGCCGCCATCGCTCCAGAAGGTGCTGACCTGCCCCTGCGGGCTTATCTTGACCACGCTGTTGTTGTTCTGGTTCGAGACGTAGAGAAAACCATCTGGGCCAAACGCCAGCCCCTGCGGCGCGCTGAGCCCGCTGGAGACAAATGTCGATGCCGTGCCTCCGGGCGTGATCTTCGTAATGGTGCTGTCGCCGCCGTTGACGACAAACAAATTACCGGCAGAGTCGAATGCGATCGCCGCCGGCTGGTTCAACCCGGAGGCAAACACACCCAGGTAATTGCCGCTCGGATCGAACCTGGTGATGGTGTTGTTCCCATCATTCGCGACGTAGAGGTTGCCATGCGAATCGAGCGCAATGCCATTGGGCGTTGCCGTCAGCGTGGTGGTGGAGGGCAACGCGCCGATGTCGGTATTGACTCCGGTCGTCCCGCTCGAGTTGTACTCCTCCACGTAGTTGTCGCCATTGCTGTAGCTGATGTAGAGCGTCTCGCCGCCGGTGGTCACGGTGGTGGAGGGGCTGCCGGTGGCGAGCACCAGCGTAGCGCTGCCGGTGCCGCCGAGATTGACGGCGCTGACGGTGATATTGCTCGTTCCGGTTGCGGCCGGCGTGCCGGTGATGAGTCCCGTGGTGGGATCGACATTCAACCCGCCCGGCAGCCCGGTGGCGCCGTAGCTGGTCGGGTTGCCGGTCGCGGTAATCTGGTACACAAATCCCTCGCCCACAGTAGCGGTTGCGGTGAGCGCGCTATTAATGGCGGGCGGCGCAACGACGACCAGCGTCACCGGTTCAACATCGGTGTAGCCGGTGGCCAGGTCAGTAAAGGTGATGATATCCGTGTACGTGCCCGAGGCCAGCGCCGCGGCGTTGCCGTTGATGCTGGCGGTTACTGTCGCGGACCCGCTCACGCCAAGCGTCCCGCCCCCGGTAGAGAGTGTAAGCCAGCTCTGAGTCGCCGCGGCAGTCCAGCCGAGCGAGCTGTTGCCGCTATTGGTGATGATGTAACTATCCGTCGCCGGTGTGAACGGCGCGCTCGACCCGCCGGTGGACATGAATGCCGACGTGGAGGTCACATTCAGGCCCTCCACTGCAGTGGTCGCGGCCGCGCCGGTGATGGCGATGTAATTCCCATCGCGCAGGTTCGGGTCGCTGCCGGGGATGCTCGGGTTATTGGTGAAGGCGTTGATGAGCGTCCCATCCGGCGCATACTCATCGATGTAACTAATGCCGTGGCCTTCGTACGGCTCGCCCGGCACCTGCGTGTGGTGAAAATTCGCGACGAACAGGTTGCCCGCGCTGTCGAACGTCAAGCCGATCGGATTGTAGAGGCCTTCCGGGTTGGTCGGATTATCCGGATCACCATTGCTCGCGAAGATACTGGACGACCCATCCGGCGCGACTTTCACAATCACATTGGTGCGGTTGCTGGCGACATAGAGGTTGCCCGCCGAGTCAAACGTGAGGCCCTCGAGCTGATTCGCGATGGTGTAGCTCCCATCCGTATAGTAGGTGCTCATCTGGCCCTGGGGCGTGATCTTCTTCACGGAATTGCTACCCTGATCGGTGACGTAGAGATTCCCGGTCCCATCGATGGCCACATCCTGCGGGCTGCTCAGGCCGCTGGAGACGACCGTGGTGGCGATCCCATTGGGACTGATCCTCACGATGCTGCTGCTGCCGGCGTTGACCACAAACAGGTTGCCGTGGATGTCGAACGAGATGCCCGCAGGCTGGTTTAACCCGGAGGTGAAGACGCCCAGGTAATTGCCGCTCGGGTCAAACTTGCTGACGGTGCCGCTGCCAGTATTGGCGACGTACAAATTACCGTGCGAATCGAGGGCGATGCCATTCGGAGTGTTGGTGAGGGTGGTCGTGTTGGGCAACGTCCCAAGGTCGGTGTTGACCCCGTTGAGCGAGCTGTACTCCTCGACGTAGTTGTCTCCGTTGCTATAGGCGATGTAGAGCGTCTCCGCCCCGGACGCTTTGCTGGTCGATCCCGACGTGAGTACGAGGACTGCGGTGCCGGTCCCGCTTACATTCGCCGCGCTGATGGTCACGCTGCTCGTCCCGCTCGCCGCAGTGGTGCCGCTGATGAGGCCGGTCGCGGTATTGACGCTCAAGCCCGTGGGCAGGCCGCTCGCGCCAAAGCTCGTGGGCGTATTGGAAGCTGCGATCTGGTAATTGAATGCCGCGCCCACCGTGGCGGCCGCCGTGAGCGTGCTGGTGATCGCCGGCGGCGGCGGCAGGATGGTCAGCACCAGTGTGTTGGTCCCGGGGCCGCTCACATTTGACGCGGTGATGCCAATATTAACAGTTCCGGTGGTTGACGGGATGCCGCTGATGATTCCCAACGTGGTATCCACGTTGAGCCCCGTCGGCAGATTGCTGGCGTTGAAGCTCGTAGGCGTGTTCGTCGCGGCGATCTGGTAAGTGAAGAAGGCACCCGAGGTCGCGGTAGCCGTGAGCGGGCTGTTGATGACCGGCGGCGGCGGCAGAATGGTGAGCACGAGCGTGGCGCTCCCTGGTCCACCCGGATTCGACGCGCTGATATTGATGCTGCTCGTGCCAGTGGCACTGGTCGTGCCGCTGATGAGGCCGGTGGAGGTATTGACGCTCAGCCCGCCAGGCAGCCCACTTGCGGCGTAGCTCGTGGGCCCATTGGAAGCCGTGATCTGGTAGCTGAACGCGGTGCCGACCGTAGTGTTCGCCGTGAGCGTACTCGTGATGGTCGGGGGCTGCGGCAGAACCGTGATCACCAGCGCAGCACTCCCGGTGCCACTTGGGCTGCCGGCGCTGATGCTGACAGTGCTGGTGCCCGTGCTGGTCGCGGTTCCACTGATCAAGCCGCTTGCGGTATTGACCACGAGCCCAGTCGGCAGCCCGTTCGCCCCAAAACTCGTCGGCCCATTCGATGCTGTGATCTGATAGTTGAACGCCAGCCCCTGGCTCGCACTCGCCGTCAGTCCACTCGTGATTACAGGCTTGGGCGGCAATACTTTAATGACGAGCGTGGCATTCCCAGTCCCGCTCGTATTCGCTGCGCTGATGGTGACGCTGCTGCTCCCTGTCGTGGTCGCGGTGCCGCTGATCAACCCTGTTCCCAGATTCACCGTAAGCCCCGATGGCAGACCCGTTGCGTTGAAGCTCGTGGGGCTGTTCGTCGCCGTGATCTGATAGTTGAACGCGGCTCCAGACAACGCGTTCGCGCTCAACGAGCTGTTGATGACCGGCGCCGGCTGCGCGGCCACGCTCACCACCAGCGTGGCGCTCCCCGTGCCGCTTGCATTCGCGGCGGTGATGGTGACGTTGCTCGTCCCCGGGGCAGTCGTAGTGCCGCTAATGATGCCGCTGGCCGTATTGACGATGAGGCCCGATGGCAGCCCAGTCGCGCCAAAGCTGAATGGGGAATTCGTAGCCGCGATGTGATATGTGAACCCGGTGCCCACTGTGGTGCCCGCCGACAAGGTGCTCGTAATGACCGGGACAAACGACGGCTGCACTGAGAGCACCAGCGTGGCTGTGCCTGTCCCGCTGATATTGGCGGCGCTGATGGTCACGTTGGCGGTCCCGGTGGTGGTAGCCGTGCCGCTGATGAGGCCGCTGGCGGTATTGACGCTCAAGCCGCCGGGCAACCCGCTTGCATTGAAGGCGGTCGGGTTATTCGATCCCGCAATTTGATAGGAGAACGGAGACCCGGCTGTCGCATTCGCCGTGAGCGTACTCGTGATGGCCGGAGGCGCGGGCTGGAAGGTGATGGCCAGTGTGGCGTTGCCGGTGCCGCTGATATTCGACGCGCTGATCGTGACATTGACCGGCGCGGTGGTGCCGGAAACATTCGCGCTGCCGCTGATGAGGCCGGTGGAGGAATTGACGCTCAGCCCTGGTGGCAGGCCACTTGCGGCGTAGCCGTTAGGATTATTCGTAGCCGCGATCTGGTAGCTGAAGGCCGCATGCGCCGTCCCCGTCACCGCAAGAGGGCTCGAGATCACTGGCGGCGGTGGCAGCACTGTGAGCACCAGCGTGGCGCTTCCGGTCCCGCTCACATTCGCGGCGGTAATCGTCACGTTGCTGGTCCCGGATGCGGACGCCGTGCCGCTGAGAAGGCCCGTCGCCGTATTCACGCTCAGCCCGCCCGGCAGTCCACTCGCGTTGAAGCTCGTCGGGTTGTTGGAGGCCGCGATCTGATAACTAAACGAAGACCCGGCGGTCGCAGTCGCCGCGAGCGTGCTGGAGATCACGGGCGGCGGCGGTTGAATTTTCAATACCAGGGTCGCGTTGCCGGTTCCGCTCACATTGGCTGCGGTAATCGTAACGCTGCTGGTCCCCGTGGTGGTAGCCGTGCCGCTCACCAGACCGGTTGCCATATTCACGCTTAACCCACCCGGCAGTCCACTCGCGTTGAAGCTGGTCGGGTTGTTGGAAGCCGCGATTTGGTAAGAGAACGAAGCGCCAGCAGTCCCGCTCGCCGTCAGCGCGCTGGAGATCACCGGCGGTGGCGGCAGTACCGTCAACACGAGGGTCCCAGTCCCGGTCCCGGTCACATTCGCTGCTGTAATAGTAACACTGCTGGTCCCGCTCGCGCTCGCCGTGCCGCTGATGATTCCGGTCAATGTGTTAACGCTCAACCCAGTGGGCAAGCCGCTCGCATTGAAACTCGTCGGCCCATTGGCGCCCGCAATTTGGTAGGTGAACGCAGAACCTGCGGTCGCAGTCGCAGTCGCGGGGCTCGTGATCACCGGTCGAGGCGGCAGCACCGTCAGCACCAGTGTCGCGGTTCCAGTCCCACTTACATTTGCTGCTGTAATGGTAACATTGCTGGTCCCACTCGCACCCGGGGTACCGCTAATGGCACCGGTCGACGTGTTGACATTCAGCCCGGCGGGCAGCCCGCTCGCGTTAAAGCTCGTCGGCCCATTGGAGCCCGCGATCTGATAACCAAACAAGGACCCGGCAGTCGCACTAGCCGCGAGTGTACTCGTGATGACGGGTGGCGGCGGCAGCACCGTCAATACGAGTGTCGCGATTCCGCTGCCTCCGGCCCCGGAGGCGCTGATCGTCACATTGCTGGTCCCGCTCGCACTCGCCGTGCCGCTGATGAGCCCGGTGAAGGTGTTGACAGTCAACCCTCCCGGCAGCCCGGCCGCGTTATAGCCCGTCGGTCCATTGCTCGCGGTAATCTGATAACTGAAACCCACTCCCGAAGTTGTCACTGCCGCCAGCGCGCTCGTGATGACCGGCGCCGGAATCACGACCAACTGCACCGGCTGCTTCTTCGTAAAGCCCGTTCCCTGGTCAGTAAAGGTAACCGTGTCAGTATAAGTGCCAGGTGCCAGCCCGTTTGCATTCGTATTGATGCTCGCGGTCACCGTCACCGATCCGCCCACGCCCAGCGTCCCCCCATTACTGGAGAGCGTCAGCCAGCTCTGCGTTGCCGCGGCACTCCACGACATCGACGCCGCGCCCGAGTTTGCCACGACATAGCTATCCGAGCCAGGCGCAAACGGGCCGCCGGCTGCCCCGCTCGATGCAAACGATGAAGTCGAAGAAAGCTGCAAGCCCTCCACCACGACCGCCCCACCGGTTCCCCCCACCACGACCATGTAATTCGCGTCACGCAGGTTCGGGTCGCTACCGGGGATGGACGGGTTATTGGTGAACTCGTTGATTAACGTCCCATCCGCCGCGAACTCGTCCACATAGCTGATCCCATGGCCCTCGTACTCAAACCCCGGCACCTGGGTATGGTGGTAATTCATGACGAACAAATGGCCGGCGGGATCGAAAGTCAGCCCGATCGGGTTGTAGATCCCCTGGGGATCAGTCGGGTTATCCGGGTCTCCATTACTCGCAAACGTCGTGGCAACACCCGCGGGAGTAATCTTCTCGATGGTATCCGTCCGGTAACCCGCGATGTAAAGATTCCCAGCCGAGTCAAATGCCAGGCCTTCCAACTGATTGACGATGGTAAAACTGCCGTCCTGGTAAAAGGTGCTCATCACTCCTCCGGGCGTAATCTTTTTAACCGAGTTACTTCCCTGGTCGGTCACGTACATATTCCCGCTGGCGTCGAATGCGACATCCTGCGGATTGCTCAGCCCGCTCCCGACGACGACCGATTGCACTCCGCCGGGCGTGATTTTCACGACCGTCCCCCCGCTCACGACATAGAGATTCCCCGAGCTGTCAAAGTTCATCCCCGCCGGCTGGTTCAGCCCGGTGGCAAATACCCCGAGGTAATTCCCATTCGCATCGAACTTCGTGATGTTATTCGTCGCATCGTTGGCGATGTAGATATTCCCTTGCGCATCCTGCGCGATTCCGTTCGGGTCCGCCGTGACGGTCGTCGTATTCGGCAGCGTCCCGATATCGGTGTTGACCCCATTTACGGAGCTGTATTCCTCCACGTAATTATCACCATTGCTATAGGTAATGATCAGTTTCTCCGCCCCTCCCGCCACCGCCACCGCGTGGATGTTCAACGCGAGCGTCGCGCTTCCCGTCCCGCCCGCATTGATCGCGCTGATCGTGACATTGCTCAAGCCGGAGCCGGTCGCCGTTCCGCTGATGATGCCTGTCGCCGTGTTGATGCCCAATCCGCTCGGCAGCCCCGCCGCCGCGAAACTCGTCGGCCCGTTGGAAGCCGTGATTTGATAACTGAACGCCGCCCCCGCCGTCCCATCCATGGTGAGCGTGCTGGTGATCGCCGGTGCGGGAATGACCACCAGCGTCACGGGCTCGGTCTGCGTGTAACTCGTCCCCTGATCCGTAAAGGTAATCGTATCGGTAAACGTCCCCGACCCCAGCGCCGTGGCATTGCTGTTAATGCTTGCGCTCACCGTCACCGACCCACCCGCTGCCAGGCTCCCGCCCGGCGTTGAAATGGACAGCCAGCTCTGCGTCGCCGCCGCGCTCCAGTTCATCGTGCTGGACCCTGTATTGCTCAGCACATAACTGTCCGACACCGGTGTGTATGGCCCGCTCACTCCGCCACTGGATGCAAACGCCGAGGTCGATGTAACCTGCAATCCTTCTGCGGGCGGCGGCGCGCTCGCGGTGACGGTCCCGCCGATTGCGATGAAATTCGCGCCGCGCAAATTCGCGTCGCTCCCCGGGAGACTCGGATTGCTGGTGAACTCGTTTACCAACGCGCCATCCGGCGCAAACTCATCGATATAACTGGCTTCGCGCCCGCCACCCACCTGGGTGAAATGGAAATTCGCCACGAACAGGTTCCCGGCGCTGTCAAAGGCCAGCCCGATGGGGTTGTATAGCGCCGCCTGGTCAGTCGGGTAATCCGGATTCCCGTTGTTCAAGAAAATGCTGGCCGCGCCCGACGGTGTGATCTTCAGGATGCTGTTGGTCCGGTAACTTACAACGTACAGATTCCCTGCCGGATCAAAGGTCAACCCCTCGAGAAAGCTGACGAAAACCCAGCTCGGATCCTGGTAAAAATTGCTGATCTGCCCCTGTGGCGTGATCTTCTTCACGGAGTTGTCCCCCAGGTTGGAGACATACATGTTTCCGGCCGCATCGAACGCCAAATCCTGCGGGTCGCTCAGTCCGCTCGCCACCGCTGTGGTCACAGTGCCGCCGGGTGTGATCTCGGAGATCGTGCTATTGCCATTGTTGACCACAAACAGATTGCCGTGCGCGTCGAATTTCATCCCAGCCGGCTGGTTCAGCCCGGTGGCGAAGACCCCGAGGTAATTCCCGTTCGGGGCAAACTCGGTGATGGTATTGTTCCCATCGTTCGCCACGTAAAGATTCCCCTTCGCGTCCAGCGCCACGCCGTTCGGTATCGACGTGCGTGTAGTGGTGGAGGGGAGCGGCCCGAGGTCGGTGTTGATCCCATTGGTCGAGCTGTATTCCTCGACGTAATTATCTCCGTTGCTATAGCTGATATACAACGTCTCAGCGCCACGCGATACGAGCGCACCGCCCAGGAAGATTGCGGCAAAAACAGCCACGCAGTGTGTGAGAAACGCCAGCGCGCGATGGAGCCGGGCATACCGGTTCAGAAATGTGTCGCACGGGTTCCGGCAAAGCCAAATCATAAGCCCTTTATCAATAGCGGCGAAGTGTCCCAAACGAAGCCTCTTTTGACGCCGTTTTTTGTGGGAACTGGCCTACATCCTTCGTCAGGTTTTGTCTGTCGTACCTGAGATTACGTTGTCAATTTACCGGTTGACCATCTCATATCGTACTGCGATATGTGGACTACGCCGTGACCGTAAAAACCCCTCCCCATCACAAACATCTGCCTCCCGTTTCCGATGCCGATTACCAGCAGCTTGCCGCGTTTCGCCACGCACTCCGGGAGTTTCTCCGCTTTAGTGAGGAGGCCGCGCTGGCTGCCGGCGTCGCTCCCCACCAGCATCAGGCCATGCTCGTGATCCGCGGCTGCCCACGGGACACCAGCCTCACCATCGGCGACCTCGCGATGCAATTGCAGATCAGGCATCACAGCGCCGTTGGACTCGTCAATCGGATGGCCGCCGAGGGCCTTGTCGCAAAAAGCGCTGACCCGAAAAACTACCGCCAGGTATTCGTCCGGCTCACCCAGCGCGGCCAGCGCATCCTGGAGACGCTCTCACCCGCCCACAAGGCGGAGCTCGCCCGCATCGGCCCCGCTCTTCGCGAAATCCTCAACCATCTGGAATCCGAATCTTGAACTCAGCATCCCGCGCTTCAACGCCTCCGGCGCCCACGCATCACGCGATTCTCTTCATCTCCGCGATGTCCGTGCTGCTGGGCATCATCAGCGGATTCGTCGCGCCCGCCCTCACACATCTCATCGGCTTCTTCACCAACCTCTTCTTCTACGGCCGCTTATCAACTTCCTTCACTTCCCCCGCCGGCAATCACCTCGGCCTGCTCGTCATCATCGTCCCGGTTATCGGCGGACTCATCGTCGGCTTGATGGCCCGCTTCGGCTCCAAGGCAATTCGCGGACATGGCATTCCGGAGGCAATGGAGCAGATCCTCGAGAACGATAGCCGCATCCCCGCCCGCATCACCTTTCTCAAGCCAATCTCTGCCGCGATCTCCATCGGCACCGGTGGCCCCTTCGGCGCGGAGGGTCCGATCATCGCCACGGGCGGCGCAATCGGCTCCGTGCTGGGCCAGTTTTTAAGTACCACTGTGGCCGAGCGTAAGACCCTCCTGGCCGCCGGCGCTGCCGCGGGCATGGCCGCCATCTTCGGCAGTCCCATATCAGCCGTGCTCCTGGCGATCGAGCTTCTGCTGTTCGAATTCAGGGCGCGCTCCTTCGTTCCTGTCGCCCTCGCAGCCGCCACTGCCGCCGGCATCCGCATCCACCTGGAGGGCGGCGCACCCATCTTCCCAATGCCGGCTTTCGGCCCGGTCTCGCTCGGTTCGCTTTGCGTTTACGCGCTCATCGGCATCGCCGTGGGAGTGCTCGCGGTCGGCGTCACGCGGGCCGTCTATTGGATCGAGGACATGTTCGAGCATCTCCCCATCCATTGGATGTGGTGGCCCGCGCTCGGCGGCATCGCCGTGGGCGTCATCGGGTACTTCGCCCCCCGCACGCTGGGAGTCGGCTACGACAACATCTCCCAGATCATCTCGAATCAATTGCCGCTACGCATCATCGCGTTTCTCACCGTCATGAAATTCATCTCATGGTCCATCTCGCTCGGCAGCGGCACCTCCGGCGGCACGCTCGCTCCGCTCCTCACCATCGGCGGCGGCGCCGGCAGCCTCCTCGGCAGCCTTTTCGCATGGCTCGCACCTATCGCGGCCATCGACATTCGCGTGGCGGCGCTGGTCGGAATGGCCTCCATGTTTGCCGGAGCCTCGCGCGCCCTGCTTACAAGCATCGTTTTCGCCTTCGAGACCACGCTTCAGCCAAACAGCCTCCTGCCTGTAATGGCCGGCTCCGCCCTCTCCTTTCTCGCCGCCCGCCTCCTGATGCAAAACTCCATCATGACGGAAAAAATTGCGCGCCGCGGCCTCCGCATCCCGGAGGACTACGATCCAGACACGTTCTCGCATATCACTGTCGCGGAAATCATGGACTCCAATCTTCACACGCTTCCTGCAATTGGAAAACTCTCCGAGCTGGCGGATCGCATAGCGCGCCACGATCCGGCCGTCTCAGCCTACCAGGCATGGCCGCTGGTGGATGAAGCGGGCGACCTCTCCGGCATCTTGACCCGGGGCGATTTGCTCGCAGCGATCGGGAAATCGGGCGCCCGTGAAATGACTCTCATCGAGGCGGGAACTTCGAATCTCGTGACGGCTCACGCCGATGAGACCATCCACGACGCCGTGGCCCGCATGCTCGCACACGATGTCGGCCGCCTCCCTGTGGTGAGCCGCGACGATCCCAAAAAACTCATCGGCTATATCTCGCGTACGAATCTTCTCTCCACCCGCCTGAAGAAACATCGGCAGGAAAACATCCGCGAGGATGGCTGGTTGCGCGGAGCAACCCGCGCGCGCGCCTAAAAAAATCAGACGTGCGCAGCAAACATCATCGTTACGCGCACGCCCCCTTCCTTCCGGTTTGCCACGGTCAGCGCCGCGTGATGCAAGTCCATGATGGTCTTCGAGACCGTAAGCCCGAGGCCTGTCCCCTGCCCTGTCTGCTTGGTCGTGAAAAACGGATCGAAAATCTTCTCCAGTTGGTCGGCCGGAATCCCTGTCCCGTTGTCCTCTATCTCCACCGCCACGATCGTATCGCCCGCGCGAAAGAGCTCCGAACGCGCATCGCCGATATTTGCACCGAAGGTCGTGATCTGCTTCGAGTAAGTCCGCACGGTAATGCAGCCGCCCGATGCCGGCGCAGCATCCGCCGCGTTGGTGAGCAGATTCACCAGCACCTGCCCGATCTTCACCTTGTCGATCCGCAGTGGAGGCAGCGTGGGAGCAAGCTCCCGCACCAGCTTGATCTTCTTCGCCGCAAACGTCCCGCGCGTGAGCACCAGCGCGTCTTCCACCACCTCGTTGAGATCGCGTTCATCCAGCGCCAGGTCCTTGGGTGCGGAAAAATCCAGCAGCCCCCGCACGACCTGATCCGCTCTGCGCAAAGCCTCCGACACCTCGCGAATAATCTCCGGCACACTCGGCTCGCGCGAGAAATCGAGCTGCGAAAGGTAATCGATCCCCATCGTGATGATCGCCAGCGGATTTCTCACCTCGTGCGCCACGCCCGCCGCCAGCCGCCCTATTGATTTCATCTTCTCCGCCTCCACCAATTCCATTTGCAGCGCCCGCAGGTTCTCGTGCGCCTCCTTCAGCCGCGCGTGCGCGCTCAGCAGCTCCTCCTTCGCACGCTTCTCCTCGGTGATGTCGCGGCTCATGCACACAATTCCCATCACGTGCCCGGCGGCGTCGCGGTAGGGAACCTTGGTCGTCGAAATCCACCGCCGGGTCCCATCCTCATCGACGATCGGCTCCTCGCGATTCAGGAGCGGCTGCCCACTTTGCAGGATCGCCTCGTCGTCCTCGTGAAA
>Ga0206863_1326_pt1 | contig 12324 bp, 10 predicted proteins | sample Alteio_BWOrgCont_41_FD_152634 | JGI IMG/M metagenome (GOLD analysis project Ga0206863, IMG submission 152634) | Enriched cells from forest soil in Barre Woods Harvard Forest LTER site, Petersham, Massachusetts, United States -... | ecosystem: Environmental > Terrestrial > Soil > Temperate forest >...
TTTCCACCGTATATAACAAGAAGCGCCCGTCTCGGGACGAGCTGGTGGCGTACTTGTATCCATCGCTTGCCTTCAGCAGAAGCCGCTCGTCGCCAGCACCGCTCGCCAGCTTGAGATAAAGGTTAACCTCGCCCGCACGGATTGAGTCAAAAATGACACTGCTTCCGTCAGCAGACCAGACCGGGGATGAAGCCCGGACTTGTTCGTAGGTCAACCGTGTGCTCGTGTTCCGCGCTACGTCGAGCAGCCACACGTCCCAGTTCGGCGTATTTTCGGGATTGGTGCGCGAAACTGCGACCCGTTTGCCGTCCGGTGAAAGAGCCATGCTGTTGTAACGGCCGGGTTCCGCCCCTGTAGCGAGGACTTGTCCTCGCTGGTCAAGCCATGTGAGTTGGTAAATTTGTCCGGCATCGCTCCTGTAAACCAGGACACCATTGCTCGAAGCCGAGAAGAAGCCGTAGTCGAGGTAGGAGCCAACCTGCTCGGCGATCGGAACGGCTTCGCCAAAAAGTTCCAGCCGATGAGCATCAAACCGCTGCGCCATCAACGTCCCCTGGCGCACGAACAGCACTTGCCCAGAATCTGAATCTGATGAAGGCACATACACTGGCGCGGACGTGGTTGCCAGCAGGCGTTTGGAGTCCTGTTCTTCCGGTTTGGTATTGACGGAGCCTATATAGGCGCCACTGTACTCTGGGGAGCTCGATGCGCGCAGGTACAGAAAATGTCGCCCGTCCGGAAGGAAGAATGGAAGGACGTGGACAACTTCCTTGCGCGATGGATCAAAAGTGGTCAGCGGAGATGCGACTCCGCCAGCCGCAGAAACCTGCATTAAGCCTCTGGCGCTATCCGCGAAAACGATCACATCTTCACGGTTCCACGAACCACCCACTACAGACCCCTGCACCTCACACAGTGTTTGTGCAGGGCCGCCAGATATCTCGATTTTTGCGAGTTTTCCCCCGGCTTGAAATCCAATGAAGCGACTGTCGGGAGACCAGAAGAACGGCGGCACAATTCCGCTGTACTTTATAGTTGCAGGGTGGCTATCTGAAAGGACCCGAACCTCTAGCGAGTCCAAGTCGCGGATCCACAAGCGGGCTATGCTGTCAGAACCGGTCGCGGCGAAGGCGAGATGACGTCCGTCAGGCGATATCGCGAACGGGTCGCCTTGGAGCAGTTTTCCAGATGGAGAGATCTGGAATTGAACCGGCGTGGGCACCAGCGGCTTCTCGTGGAAATGAATGAGGGATAGCGTTGCTAAAGCTACGAGAAACACCGCCGCGGCGCCCCACGCAAGCCAAGGTCGGCGGATCTGGCCAGGAACCGGAACGGTTTCAGGCGACAGGTGCGTGCCCCTAATGGGCGGATAAGGCGGCATAGCCCAACCCGGGCGCTGGGCTCGCTTCAGATCTACGACAATCTCGCGCATTGACTGGTATCGCTCGGCCGGATTCTTCTCCAACGCTTTCTCGACCATGATCCGGTACGCAGCAGGAGTGTCGTCACTCAATGGCGGCAGGTCGCCCTGCATAATCGTCTTGAGGACTTCGAGATCTGTCCTTCCACCAAATGGACGCTTGCCTGACAGGAGCTCGTACAGCACGACAGCAAAGGAGAAGATATCGCTGCGGGTGTCCAGCGCTTCCCCTGAGGCTTGTTCTGGAGACATGTAGGCAATCGTGCCGAGGATTGCACCTTTTTGAGACGGTAATACCGACCAACTGGGATCAACCTCGATCCTGTCACTCAGCGCAAGCTTCGCCAGGCCGAAGTCTGCCAGCTTCGCGTAACCGTTCTTCGCAATCAGAATATTCGTTGGCTTGATGTCCCGATGCAGCATGCCTGCTTCATGCGCAGCAGCCAGACCATCCGCGACGCCGGTCAACAATTCGGCGATCTCTTTCGGTGTCCGCTTCTTTTCTTTCGCCCAGTCTTTCAACGTCCCGCCATCGACGCATTCCATAACAAGGTACTGTCGTCCCTCGAATTCTCCGACGTCATGCACGGTGACAATATGGGGATGATTCAGCGAGGAGGCCATCTGAGCTTCCCGCTGAAAACGGCGCCGGGCCTCCGCGTCAGCAAGATGATCGGACAGAAACTTGATAGCGACATGGCGTTGCAACTTTGAATCGGTTGCGAGATAAACCGTACTCATGCCCCCCTCGCCGAGCTTCGACTCGATACGATATTGGCCGACCTGGAGTCCCGCAGTGAAGAGCACACGCCTCGTAATGGTGTGGCGTGGCGGAGTACTCTCGTCGGGAATCAATCCAACCGGGCGTTGCATGAAACCTCCCATGCGCTCTTCCCAAGAGAGCTCATCCGTTATCGCACGATGAAGGCCTTCATCGCCCTCGCAGGCAATCCGCAAGTAAGTCTCCCGTTCGGACGGTGGCTTCTGGCGTGCAGTCGCCAGTAACTGCATGAACCGATCGTCTTGTTCGGGGCTGCCTGTCATGGTTTCCTTGTGAGTCTGTCGAATAGCCAGCGACGAGCCCGGGACCACTCCCGCTGAAAAGTATGCAGTGTGAGATCAAGTGCGACAGCCCCTTCCTGATCCGTTAGCCCAAGAAAGAATTTGACTTCCACTACGGAGCGTTGAATTGGTGAGGCCTTTTCCAACTCATTCAATAGTTCATCAATCGCAATCACCAGCTCACAAGGTGTGCGTGTACCCAGAACTTCTTCCGGAGCTCCGTCCATCGGAAGAAAGATAATGTCAGGACGGACTCGTGCGCGTTCGATCAAGAAGCGACGCATGACCCTTGCCGATATTGCAAGGAAATGACCCGTGTCCTGCCAATCGACGCCCTTGGATTTTGCCAGGCGAATGAAAGCTTCGTTGACCAGTGCAGTTGGCTGCAGCGTGTTTCCTGGGGACTCCCTTCGAAAACAGCGTTCCGCAATTTTATGGAGATCCGGTAGCAGAAGCTCGAAGAGTCTGGTTTCGACTTCGGCGTCACCAGCCCGCCATCGCCGTAACAGCTGCGTGACTTCACCGCGGTCAGGCTCCATATCAGCCCCGCCTCTCAGATTCGCGATTATAGACGCTAAATTGACGAGGTTGGCGACCAAATGACTGGTTACCCATGTGGCCCTGGAAATAATTTTCCCAAGAAAGTGGCGGCGAATTCTCCTAAACCTCACTTAACAGTGTGAGACCGCGTTCGTGAGCACGACCGGCCAGATAACAAGGAGGATTACCGTGAAAAGGAATCTCTTAGCAATCGCTCTGTCCCTGCCCCTGCTGTTGAGCGCAACTGCCCAAGCCCAAACCACTCAACTGAGGGTAACGGTGCCCTTCGAATTCATCGCCGGTGACACTGTGCTTCCAGCAGGCCATTACGATGTTCAATCCATCGGCCCTCGGGGAGGAAGAGTGCTTTCGATTCATAATGCGACTTCGAAGGCGGGGACTCTCTTTCTCTCGAATCCGTGCCTGTCAGCGAAGCCATCCGATAGTAACAAGCTGGTGTTCCATCGTTACGGCCAGAAATATTTCCTCGCCGAAGTGTGGACCGTGAACCCCCATATCGGCCGAAAGGTGCGGCTCGACGAGCGCCAAACGGAGTTGGCTAGAAACCAACAAAAGGGCGAAGTTGTGCTCACGGCGTCGGGGAAATAGTGCTGACGTCCACTTCAGAATCAAGCCCGAAGCGACCTCGATTTCAAACTCAGAGGAGAAACTCATGATCACCAAACGAAACATAACAGCTATTAAACGCAGGGCAGTCAGCCTGTTAAGAACCTTAACCATCCTTGCTCTTGCAGTTCCAATCCTGAACTCAACTGCCATGGCACAAGCCGATGCACAGGAAAATGCGGGAGCCATAGCCGCACCGATCGAGGGATCGTGGATCTTCTCTATTGACGCAGGCCCGGTCTCCTTCACTGCCTTGGCTTCGTTCTCTGCCGGAGGCGTCTTCTTCGGCACTGGCTCGCTCGATCGAGTTAACCCGGTTTCGACGTTGACGGGAACCTGGAAGCGCACCGGCCCAAACCGCTTCGATTCAACCGCCTACTTCATTGCATTTGATCCCGCTGGCAATGCTGTGGCAATGCTCAAAACAAACCAAGTCTTCCATCTCAAAGGCCGCAGTGAACTGGTAGGAGCAGCCCTTGTATATAGCTGCAACCTGCAAGGAGAAAATTGCGTAAGCGTCTCACCCACGCCAAGTAAGGTGACAGGGAGGCGAATGGAATAAATGTCTAGAAGAGACTCGTTGGTCTTCCGTCATGGCCGCCTGCAAATCATTGCCTTGTCCGCACACAACGTGTTTGAAAACTGGGACGCTAGCGAGATCCGTAACCCCAAAGTAAAGGGTTTCACAAAGCAAACGAGCACTGGACCAGCCAGGTCTAGTGCTCGCTGCTTGTCTGAGAGAGCAATCTGTGTCCAAGCTGCGACCACACTTCGAGGACGCCTCCTGGTTGGCAATACGCGAGTCCTCAAGGTTTCTTTTGCACTTGTCCGCCTAAAGCGAATCCAAGGTTTCTAACTTCGGATTACAAATTAAGTATTGTGCGAACGATCTGTTATGTTGCGCCAAAACGCATCATAACCCACCAAGGAGGGCGTCAGCGAATGCAACGCAACATAAAGCGCAACACCACATAAGAGATCTTATGTTGATCATGACATAAGATTTCGTGGGTCCATTCCGGGTCCTTCCAGAAGTTTCGAGACCAGCAAGCAGTCCAGGGTCTCTATGAAGCTTACGTTTCGCGACATCGCGCCGCTTTTCTCGGTCATGGCGTTGTCGTATCGACTAAAACAGCCGACGATAAGGTGGCTAGCGTGTCTTCCACTTCGCCATCTCTAGGCGGTATCGACATATAGTTGAAGGTGTATCTAGAAGTAATCCCTTGCAAGGAGGCGTTTGATATTTAGGTGCGTCCTCAAACAGGCGCTCATGTTCTGAGAAAGGTAAGACCGAATGACCAATCCCCCAGCGTCACGTATCAAGTATCTTGTCCGTCAGCCAAGCCTCTGGATCGCTCTCGTGATCTGGTGCCTGCTCAGTGCGGCAGCCATCCTGTTCTGCCGGAACGGCGTGCCGCTCGACCGGCCCGAACTCGCCACTACACCGCCCATAACCGATGTGCTCAACAACTCCATCGGTCTCTTTTCGATCATCATGCTCATCGGCATCGTCTCCTTTCTGGCGCGTTATCGTCCACTTCCCAACCTCGCCGAACGTGCTCCCGAGCGGGGCATCGCGTTACGCGAAACGCTGGCCATGTGGATTTACGGCGCCCTCGTCCTGTTCGCTGGCCGCATCCTTGGACAGCACTATTTCGGCGAAGGGATTGCGCTGCATCTCAACGGCTGCCTCTTCGGCGCGACGCACGTCCAGTCACCGGCCGCGGTCTACACCTGGGCTGCGTACAACGGTATCTTCCTCGCGCTTCTTCCGTATCTCAGCTTTCGCTGGCGCGGCTACTCGCGCCAGGCGCTCAATCTGTGGTCCGCCAACTGGAAGAACGACGCGCTCATCATAGCCGTTGTCATGCTCATCGGCTGCGCCTACGAGCTCGCCGGCCCCAACATCTTTCAGCTCACGCCGCATCAGCAGCTCGTCGGCGGAGCGCTCTCCTTCGTACTGCATCTGTGCGGGACAAATCTCCCCATAATGATCTTCATCTATGCGATTCTACTGCCGCGCTATGCCCGGTTGTTCTCTCCGCCAGTCGCCTTTCTGGCAGGCGCCGTCAGCTACCCGCTCATGCACGTCTTCGAATCATGGACACTCTATGACTCGCCTTACCACGCGACAGTCTCCGTCATCTTTGTTTTGCTCACGTTCTTTCCAGCAGGTGTTATGAAGTCATTCCTCACATTCCGGACAGGAAATGCCTGGGTCCATATGTGGGCCTTCCACGCCATCACGCCACACGTCATGGTGGACACGCGCCTGGTCGTTCACGATTTCAATATTCGCTAGATGTCACGCATCAGGCCGCCCATTGTGTGTGGCAGTGCTTTGTTCGAGCTTCTCGACCAGTTTCGTCCACGATTCCAACCGCACTTGGCAGCGCGTACAAATAGCCAGGTGCTTAGCACGATCGATGATCTCTCCAAGGTTCGAAAAGATGCCGGCGAACTCCGCTCATTTCAAAGGACCTGGCCGGGCCGTTCGTGAAGCGGGACGCTCGGGCTTTCATATCGTGAATGTCGATCACCAATTGCAATTAAAAATAGATAACAAAATATACGCCGCTCGCTGGCCTAGCGCTTGCTGCGCGGTTTAAAGTTATCAATCAAAGTCTATTCAAGCCGCGTGATCGCTTGCATTCAGTTCTCGATCGGAAAGGCTGTTTATGGCAGATACTCCTAAAATAGAAATTTCCCGCCGAGGATTCTTGAAAGGCGCCGGCATCACCGCCGCGACCGGCGTAATCGAGTCCGCAAATGCGTTCGCACGCGATGCGAAGGGCGCGCTACATGGCGCTCAAACGATCGGTCCGGACGCGCAGCCGATCAAGTTGCACATCAATGGTCATGAGCTTGCGGTCTCGGTCGAGCCTCGCTACACGCTCGCCGAGACTTTGCGTGACAATCTTGGCCTTACCGGAACCAAGGTAGTGTGTGATCGCGGATCGTGCTCGGCCTGCACGGTGTGGATCGACAAGGTTCCGGCGCTGGCGTGTATGACCCTTGCAGTCGATGCCGTTGGCCGCGAGATTACGACGATTGAAGGCTTGTCGCACGGCGATACCATGCATTCGGTGCAAGTGGCGTTTGTGAAACACGATGCCATGCAGTGCGGTTTCTGCACACCCGGTATGGTGATGAGTTGCGCCGCTCTACTGGAGCGCAACCCGAACCCGAAGTTGGACGATGTGAAGCACGCCGTAAGTGGAAATCTGTGCCGCTGCGGAACCTATCCAAAAGTCTTTGCCGCAACGCTGGACGTAGCACAGCAACGTGCGCAGGCTTCAGGTCTGGTTAACCTTGACACGGGAACGGAGGCATAGCATGACGCCGGAAACTTTCCTCCTTGAAGAGCAACAGGCGGCCGCAGCGCAAGAGAAGCCGCAGGAGCCCAAACGGACTGAGAATTTCGTCTTTGGTATTCCGCAAAACGGTCTGCAGCAGAAGCAGCGAGAGGTGCCGGTGGATGAGCCACCACCGCTGCCGGCGAATTCGGAACTAACATACATCGGCAAACCAACGCAGCGCTACGACGGCCCGGCGAAGGCGCTGGGTAAAGCAAAATACACGGCCGATGTGCAGCTTCCCGGCATGCTTTACGCGCGCATGGTAGACGCAAAGATTCCCCATGGCCGCATCGTGGCGATTGACACCACCGAGGCCGAAAAACTGCCGGGGATTCGCGCCGTGCATGTGATTGAGCATGTATATGGCATCGCAGAACTGCGGGACCCGAAGCAGGAGCCGCCTTCGCGTTATCCGACGATCCGCTATGTGGGGCAGCCGATCGCGGGCGTCGCTGCTGTGTCGCAACAGATTGCAGATGATGCAGCAAAGCTGGTGAAGGTGCAGTATGACGCGATACCGTTCGTGGTCGACCGCTCTGCTGCTCGCGCCGACGATGCCCCGATGGTCTTTCCCGGACCAGCCGATGCTGCGGGAAGTGCAGGCGGCGGTGGCGGTCCTACGGACGTTCCGCAGAAGGGAAATGTGCACGGGCCAAAGCGTCGCCTGATAGGCAATATGGACAAGGGCTTTGCTGACGCCGATGTTGTCGTCGAAAGCGAGTACTTTACGCAGGTCCAGACGCACTCCGCTCTTGAGACGCATGGTTTTGTTGTTGACTGGAAACCGGACGAGGTCACGATCTACGCCTCAACGCAGGGGACCGCGAGCGTCCGCGATGAGTTCGCGGATGTCTTCAAGCTGCCGAAGAGCAAGGTGCGCGTTATCACCGAATACATGGGCGGCGGCTTTGGCGCGAAGTTCGGGGCGGGCAACGAAGGTGTGGTTGCGGCAAACCTTTCACGCAAGGCAAACGCTCCGGTCAAGCTGATGCTCGATCGACGGCAGGAGCATATCGTCAGCAACCGGCCCGACTCGCATCAGAAGCTCAAGATGGGCGCAAAGAGCGACGGCACGCTGACGGCCATCCAACTTACCAGCTACGGCACAGCGGGTGTGGGAACCGGCGCAGGTACTGCAGGTCCGGCAACGAATCTGTACAAGTGCCCGAACCTTCTGACGGAGGAATACGACGTCTTTATCAATGCTGGTCCTGGTGCTGCCTTCCGCGCACCAGGGCATCCGCAGGGATGCTTCGCATTTGAACAGGCCATCGACGAACTTGCCGTCAAATTGAAGATGGACCCTCTCGCACTCCGCGAGAAGATCGACGAGAGCCCCGCACGCAAGGCTGAGCGCCAGCTGATTCTGGAACGCACGAACTGGCGCAATCGCAAACCTGACGGGTCCGATACCGGCCCCATCAAACGCGGCATGGGCATCGCGCAATCGGTCTGGTATCGCTTTATCGATATGGATTCTTCGTGCGAAGTTCGAGTTTCGCGCGATGGTTCCGTTGAGTTGATGTCCGCTGTGCAGGATCTCGGTGGCGGCACGAAGACTATTCTCGCTCAGGTCGTAGCCGAGGAGTTCGGCATACCGCCGGCTATGGTTGTCATCCGTATCGGCGATACGCGCTTTCCTATCGGCCCGAATTCCGGCGGCAGCGTCACAGCCGGTTCCATTACGCCCGCGGTACGAAATGCCGCATACCAGGTCAAGCAGAAGTTATTTACCGCCGTGGCCCCGTCATTGGGCACAACGGCGGACAATCTTGTCGTTCAAAATGGTCGCGTGGTCTTCAGGAATGACCCGTCAAAGACGTATAGCCTGAAGCAAGTCGCAGCAAAACTGCCTACGAACGAAATTTCGGCTCGCGCAACGCGTGTTCCAGAATACTCGAAAGCACGTCTTACATACGGCGGCGTGGATTATGTCGAACTTGCCGTCGACACCGAGACGGGCCGCGTGCATGTCGAGAAGGTCTTCGGAGCGCACGACTGCGGCCGTCCCATCAACCCTACCGGTGTCATCAGCCAGATCAACGGCGGCATGTTGCAGGGCATTTCCTATGCGTTGTTTGAGCAGCGCATTATGGATCGCAATGCCGGTTACATGTTGAACGCAAACCTCGAAAACTACAAAATCCTGGGTGCGCGCGAAGTGCCTGAGATCGAAGTGGTGCTGGTGGAGAACTACATCGCGCAGAGTTCCACCGACGCCGCGGGCATTGGTGAGTCTGCGGGCATCATCACGCTGGCCGCGGCAATCGGCAACGCCTTCTACAATGCCACCGGCGTGCGCATGCGCAGGATTCCGATGACTCCGGCAGGCGTGCTCACCGCACTCGGTAAAGTGCAGGAAGAGGTGCAAGCATGAACAAGTTCGCGTTCGTAGATTGCAAAACGGTAGATCAGGTTCTCGGGCAACTCGGCGATGGGGCCATGGTCAAGGCGGGCGGCATCGATCTGCTGGACCTGATGAAAGAGGACATTGTTTCTCCGCCGAGGCTTGTCAATATCCGCAATGTTGATAGCCTGCGCGGCATAACGATATCGACAGATGGCCTGCACCTGGGACCACTGTCGACATTGAGTGAGATCGCCAGTCATCCTGAGATTCAGCGGAGCTACTCTGCTCTGGCCGATGCTGCTGGGCACGCAGCTACACCGCAGGTACGCAACATGGCCACACTCGGCGGCAACATCATGCAGCGTCCGCGCTGCTGGTACTTCCGTTCCAGCGACTTCGACTGCAAGAAGAAGGGCGAAGGCAGCGACGAATGCCATGCACATAACGGCGAGAACCAATATCACGCCATCATGAACAACAGCTCCTGCGCGATGGTGCATCCATCGTCGACTGCTGTGCCCTTGCTCGGGTTGGGCGCACAAGTGGAGCTCACTTCAAAGCGCGGCAAACGCATGGTCGCGATGAGTGAGTTTTATGTGCCACCGGAGAAGAGCGTCGTGAACGAAACCGTAGTCCGGCCGGGAGAATTGATCACGAGCATCTTTGTTCCGGCACCCGAACCAGGCACGCGCTCCGCCTACCAGAAGTATGGCGAAAAAGAGAGCTTCGACTGGCCGATCGCAGATGCAGGCATAGTTCTGGTAATGGATGGCGCACGCTGCCGCAAGGCTTCTGTGGTGCTTGGCGTGGCCGCGCCTACGCCAATTCGGTCGAAGGAAGCTGAAGCTGTCCTCGTCGGCAAAACTATCGATGAAGGCACAGCACGCGCCGCCGGGAAGGCCGCGATGTTGCACGCAACACCGCTTTCGCAGAACGGCTACAAAACACAGCTCTTTGAGACTGCAATCTATCGCACTGTGCTGCTTGCAGCGGGACAGATGCAGCGTGACCAAAGCGCCGTCGGTTAAGGAGGACCAGATGTCTACCCAACTTGTACAAATTCGTTGTGCCTCGCTCCGCAGCAAGTCCTCGTATGGCGCCTTCGGTGAATTCCACGACGAGCTTCTCGATCTGGCAGGAGCCACAACAACCTATTGGTGCCTGAAGACTATGGGAAAAGCAGGACCGGACGATCACTATGTCCACAGCTCCGTCTGTCAGGAAGGACGTTCTTGCTGGGAGAGTTGTGAGTTTTAGTGAGCCAGAAGAAGTACCAGCATCCAGCCGATTCACACGCGGTCTCTGGATGCCGCATGGCAACACGATAATGAGTCTAGTTCTTGTGGGAGAGTTCGGCAGCTTGTGCTGCGCCCTGTAGTGCCCCGCGCCGTCCCGGCGCATTTACAAGTGCTGTCTCAAATTCTTTTAGCGCCGTCCTCGGGTGCTTTTGTTCGAGAAGCAAGAAACCGAGCTGTTCGCGGGCGGGAACAATCGGTCCCGGTGTCACTGGAAGCTTCTCCATTGCGTCCTCGTCATCGGCTGACGCGCGCATCAACGCTGCGGCTTCATCCGTTTTCCCGTTCGCCTGGGCTGACCACGCCATGACTTCTCTCCTCAGAATCCCAACCTGCGTGGCCCAATAGTCATCGCCTGACGTGCGAAGCTGCTCTTCGAGCTGCCATAATCGATCAATTTCCGTGCGCGCTTCGGCGGCGTCTCCACCCCGAGCGAGTCCCTGGCCACGAGCCCAAACCGCAATTGCGACAACAGGAAGCGGAGCTTCTTCTGCAGGGATGATGCCGGCAGCGTCGCCCCATTGACCCCGCTCAACCGCATAGCGAATCGGCATAGCAACGGAGGCGTAGGCTATTTTGAATTCGCTGACATCCAGCTTCGGCATGTTTTTGAGTTGCTGAAGAACCAAGGCAGCATCATTGTCGCGCCCACTCTGCAGGTAGGCATACACCAGATAATCCATGGCGTGGAGTTCTTCGCCCGTGTCACCCTGCCGGTGCGCTGCTTCCCTTGCCGCGAGGTTGGAGTTGATTGAGTCTTCCCATAGGCCGAGTCGCGTGAATATATGCGACGGCATGTGCAATGCATGCGGTGCTGAGGGTGCAATCTGGGAGTAGGCCCTTGCCGCCGGGAGACCTTTTGGTGCGAGCTCAGCATTGTCGTACGCATGGATAAGGTAGTGAGGAGCTCCCGGGTGTTGCGGGTAGGCGCGAGCAATCGGCTCGAGTAGATCGGCGGCTTTTTTCTGTTTCGCATGCGTCCTGTCCGCAGGAGTTGCGTTCGCCAGCAGTGCGAGCGCATAAAACACCTGTGCTTCGACATCTTTCCTGTCCTCTACAGCGAGATTGCTCATCGCTTGCTCGTAGTTCATCACCCGCGTACGATACGGAACGGTGGCAACGTCCTGATAGAGCAAACTCAGCGCATGGATGAACTCGCGTTCACGTTCGGATCCTGCCCTGATCTGCTGCGCCCGCTGGATCTCCTTTTGCGCGGTCGAAATTGTCGCGGGCTCAATAGGCGGGTCCCAAAGCTGGTGAAAGTAGGTCATCGCCACTCCCCAATGTGCCATTGCGCACCGCGGATCCAACTCGGCCACGTCCTGAAATACCTCTTCTGCAGCCTTATAAGCGAAGGAGTGAAGCAGAGCCACGCCTCGGTCGAACCGGTCCTGAACGACCGGTAGGCAGGAGATAGGAAACGATACTTTTCCCAGTTTTTCAGGTGCACGGTGGCTGTGTGTCTCTTGTGCTGACGAGAAGGGGACGAGAATCATCAGGGGGAGCAAGATTCGCCAAAGGTCGGGCATCCCTTATCTCCATAGCGTACGGCGCTTCTGAGTGACATACGAATTCTAAATGGAAGCCAGGCGGCAAAGCCCTCCCTGAGGTTATTTCAGACAAAGCGAAGGCCCGCTAGAAGGGAAAGCCCGGGCAAGTTCGATCAGAACC
>Ga0206863_1327_pt1 | contig 12275 bp, 8 predicted proteins | sample Alteio_BWOrgCont_41_FD_152634 | JGI IMG/M metagenome (GOLD analysis project Ga0206863, IMG submission 152634) | Enriched cells from forest soil in Barre Woods Harvard Forest LTER site, Petersham, Massachusetts, United States -... | ecosystem: Environmental > Terrestrial > Soil > Temperate forest > O...
ATGCCGGCTGGCCCCACCCAGCGCCAATTCATGAAGCTAGTTGCTCGAACCTTCCGGTCCCTTCGATCACGGGCAATCCTGAAAGGATTTGGCGTCACTCAGCCCAGCAGCGAGTCTGCGAGCTACCCTGGGTATCCACCATCAGGCGAAGCCTCTGGCCGGGACCCCAGGGTTCCCCAAATTCACTTTACCACACGCTTCATGAATTGGCCCTGGGCCGTGCCACGGGCGATCATTTCCAGCTTGCAAGTTTACTCAAATCCACTGTTTTAGTGTTCAGTAAAACATTCACTTTGAGTAAACAAAAGACCGCAGCGGGTCGGTGATTTCACACTGGCTTGCGACGCGCAAATTTATCTCGACCTGTTGCACGTCGGGTTGCGGGGGCCTGAGCAGGCAAAGGCGCTGCGGGAATGGGCGGATTCGGACGCGTCAAGCCATGAGCAACTGGGCTTTGAGGCGACACTTTGGTCCGCCGCTGAGAACCATCAAAGCAAACCTGAAAGGGCTGGGTTAAGGCTTCTGATTGCGGCAAAAAAGAAACCCCGGCTCCTGTCTGCCGGAACCGGCCGAGGAAGGACTTCCGAGGTCAACATATAGACCCTGCTCCTCGTTCCCACGGATTGCAAGCATGAACCACGTTTTTCCCAGCAGATCGAGGGCATTCTCGCCCCGGAACGCCTTGACGCCTACCGGCAGGATGGCTGGAACGGCTACGCCACCAGTGGCCCGATCCGGCTGCCCCGACCAGGCGCCATGACTCATTCCCGTTGATAAGCCTAGGAGCGCTCTCACTGATGACTTCGAATCGAGCGCGAGCACGAGCGGGCGACGACCAAAACGGAAAGCATGTGTTCGTTTTCACACCTCACCAAAAATGAAAAAGCGTCCTGCTTTGAAAACAACGCGAATGCGCGACGTTCGTTTAATTTGGACTTGCTTCTATTATTCCGTGGCGGAAACTGATGTTATGAAAGAAACGGACCTGTTTCGCGAATTATTCCGGATGCAGGAAGCACTGAATGAGCGCATCGGCGTCCATACGCAGGGGATGAGCGCCGAGGAAAAAACGAAATGGATTTTGAATTATTGCAGGGCCATGAGCCAGGAAATTGCAGAGTTGACTGACAGCGTTCCGTGGAAGTGGTGGGCCAAGTACCAAAAGTTTGATGAACAGAATGTGCGAGTGGAAATTGTGGACCTATTCCACTTTATCATCAGCCTGGCCCAGGTTGCTGGCATGAGTGCCGATGACGTATTCCAAGCCTATTCCAAAAAGAACGAGGTCAACTTCAAGCGGCAGGATTCCGGATACGTAGTGAAGGATGAGTCCGACTCCGGGCACATCTGATTCCAGTTTGGCTGGATGGCCCTCAAACGCATGCTACATGGAAACGTCGAGCTTTTCTATTCCCAAAGATGGCGAGATGTTCGTCGACGTCGTCCTCGAACGATGCCGGAATCTTGTCGATTCAGGCATTTGGGACGGGCAGTTCTCACATGTTCGATTGGACACTTGGATGGGCAATTTTGCGACCCAGACTGAGCGGTATTTCGGAGCCTGTGTTCTAGATGCCCTGATCTATCGATCGGAGCGGCAGACGGTCGCACTGATGGAGCAGCTGTTCGAAAGGATTATCCCTGATCTTGTACGCCGTTTTCCTCCGGCTCCGGTCAATGACTGCTCCTGGTTGGAAAAGCCGCGCGAGCCCTTGCAGATGCCATCGCCGCAACTTCGGGTAATTCCGGTTCTCAAATTGAATGATCCGCCGACAAAAAGCGGGCTGTTACTGGGCCGCCTGTACAGGCGGGCTCTCGGATTGAATGACGCTTGGATGCTTTGGCCGTGGTTGATTGAGCACTCGAAGAATGTTGGGATCAAGCAGTTTCTGTTCATAGATGATTTTCTAGGGACTGGTGACCAATTCTGTGAATTTGTGGATCAGTTCTCACTGGTGGATCGGCTTAAGGATTGCTACGCAGTGTATGCTCCTTTGGCTGCTCATGTGAAAGGAATCGCCAAAGTAAAAGAAAAAATCCCTGGACTGCATGTCGTAGCGGTTGAGGTGATCGATCAGAGCTATAGCCTTTTCTCGGTGGAATCTAACTGGTTCAACGATCAGACCAACACACCGGGTGCTGCACGCACGTTCTACGAACAACTTGTTGGTCGTGTTCTCTTTCCGGTCAAGCCGGAGGCGATCCGTGGGTACGGGAAGTTAGCACTCGCATACGCGTTCAGTCATGCGACCCCCGACAATTGCCTGCCGATTTTATGGGCGGCGGGCCCTAACTGGAAGCCGCTCTTAACGCGTTAGATATGAAACTTTCTGATGTCTCGCTACGCACAGTTTTTGCGAAGAATCGAACCGAAGAACTGGGCATGGATGTCTGGCTTCACTTCGTTGTGCCGCTCTTCTTTGACAGACTTGATCTCGGTACCGCGCGGAAGCCTCGGTTGTTTGTTGGAGGGAGGGGATGCGGCAAAACGATGCTGCTACGGTATCTGTCGCACCAGAGTGCGTTTTCGCTGGACCGCAAACTTATACCCGCAAGCGCGATAAATCATATAGGATTGTACTGGCGAGTTGACACTCAGTTCGTGGTCATCATGAATGAACGTGGACTTCCCGCGGATACTTGGCATTCCGCTTTCAATCACCTGCTTGCCCTTTTTTTGGGTCTTGAGATATTGGGGAGCTTGAAAAATATTGGCAGGTCCAAATTCCCATCAACCAAGCCTCTCGCACTCGAAAATATCAACTTCGATCGACTTTCAGTTTTCGATCCGAGTTTTACGGGTGGATTGGATGAGCTTTCCAGAACCCTGGAATCTAAAATCTGGGAATTTGAATCTTGGGTTGCGAATGTCCGGAAGTCGCAAGAGCCAAGGTTTCTTCCAGGCGCTCGTTTTCTTTCGGCGGTGATCGCTCACATTAAGTCGGTTGTTCCTTGTCTGAGCGGAGCCCAGTACTTTGTTTACGTTGATGAATTTGAAAATCTGCTCACTTACCAACAGCAAATTCTTAACACCTATGTTAAACATAGCGAGTCACCCCTAATTTTCAATCTCGCCATGAAGAGGCATGCGTTTGAAACCTTTCATACGGTGGGCATTGAATCAATTCAGGGAATAGCCGATTTCCGTACGCACGATCTTGATACCTATCTCCTCGAAAATAATTTTCCACTTTTCGCAGCAGAGGTGCTGTTCCTCAACCTTGCAATGGCGAAAGTTGAAGGTGTTCCCATTGATGTGCAAGCCCTGCGCGACTCTGATCGCATTCAAGAGCGACGGGTAGATTCTTACCAGAGGAAGGTTCTTGGCCAGATACGTGAGATTTTTCCGGGGCTTACGCAAGCTGAATTGGCGATGCAAGTTTTTGCCAATGAAGCGTTAAGTCGAAAGCTTTTGGATCGCGTTGAAAATGCAATAAAGCTGAGACAGGTTGAATTGCCAACGGCTAAATTGTTCCGCCCAACTCAAGCGCAGGCCACTATAATAATTCCTGCCCTTCTGCATCGTAAAAAACTAGCCCCGGAGGAAATCGCCGAAGAACTTGCTCTGCTGGAGGCGGGTATCGTGGGGCAGGCAGTTGATGATCGTGGGTCAGCCGCAGAAGGCTTTGCGCGAGAGAATTCGGAGTGTGTTCATTTGTTTTCCTACAGTCCGGAAACGTTGAATGTAAGTCTGGATTCAGTGAGGTTTTCTGCGGAGTCGGTCGATGGCGCGTTGGCGAAAATGGCGAAGACGCGAATCTTGGTTGAAGCCACAACCTTGGGCTTCGTTGAAATTCTACTGTGCTGCCGAGCGCTGAAACAGCTCGGCGTTCCCGGCATTTCTTTGGCTTATATTGAGCCCGCCAGCTATTTCAGGCCTCACCAATCACTCATCGTTCACCGAAGGGATTTCGAGCTTTCTGATGAAGTCGACAACTTTTCAGCGGTTCCTGGCAATGCTGTCCTTATGAGGTCCGATCGCACGAAGGTTATTCTTTTTCTCGGATTTGAGGGACAGAGAATGAATCGCTTTTTAGAGCAAACCGCTATTTCCCCTTCCGCATGCTCAATCACGTTTGGAGTTCCGGCGTTTCGGCCCGGCTGGGAAATGCATGCCTTTGCGAATAACTTCATAGCGCTCAGAGGAAGCGAAATGGCAGGAAAAATTCAGTTTTGTGGCGCTCAGAATCCCCTATCTGCTTATGCAGCTGTAAAACGGATCTATGATTCATGTGCTCCAAACGAGCGTCTCGTAATTGTGCCTGTTGGAACAAAGCCGCATGGCATCGGGGCTGCTTTGTTTGCGAGTGAGCATCCGGAAACCGGCGTGTCGTACGACAATCCGAAGCGAAAAGATAAACGCAGCGAGAGCGTAGGCGCGTGGCATTTGTTTGACGTCGTGTTCTGATTTCTATGCGTCGTCACGAAACACCAGCCGCTGTCGCCTTGGTACTTGCTCGGCATAGTCCTCGCACAATTAAGCGCATTTTGGATCCCTCCGTTGGGAACGGTGTGCTTTTGGAACCTTTCTTCCGGCGTTTTCGGGGCGGTGATGTGGAAATCATTGCTATTGATAGCGACTCGCGACCATTGAAGCGAGTCAATCAGAAATTCGGGGCTGCGTACGGGAAAAAGCTGGAAATTGTCCAGGCCGATTTCCTAAAATGGGCGTGCCAGCCCCAAAGGGGATGTGAGCGAGGTTGTTTTGATTGCATAGTCATGAATCCTCCATATGCGGCTCGTAAACACAGGTGGAGGTCATTCATCGAACTTGGGAGGAAAGTTGGCGGCGACGGTGTGCATAAAGCAGGACCTGTTGAGGCTGGGTTCGTTCTTGCGGCCATTTCTCTTTTGAGACCGGGAGGTCGCCTACTGGCGATTTTGCCGGCCTCGCTCGTATCGGCTCCTTGCTTAGGCTGGGTTAGAGAGTTCATGGTGGCTCGAGGGTCGATCAGGCACGTTCACGAACTGCCGAGATTTACTTTTCCCGGAATAGAGGGGCGCATTTATCTCGTGGTTTACGAGAAGGGTAAGCAGGAAAAACAAAGTCTGCTCCTTAACCACGATTTGATCGAACCCGAAAAAATGTTGATTGAGTGGGCCGCAGATCCTTCGCAACGGCTTGATTTCGGGTACCATGATTCGATCGCAAAATTAAGCGGCTTGAGTAAAAATCGATTGCTCGCTTGGCAGCGCCTAAGCGCGCTGGCGACTATTTGGCGAGGGACGGAACGTACCCCTGGTGTGCCGAGCACAGTAATCCACACAAGTAACTACCGCGACGGGTTTTGGCGCGGATGCGCGACCCCCGGATCGGGAGAGTCTGTTGCCACAGCGAAAGGGATTAAAAGAGGTGACATTCTAGTCAAGCGGGTCAGCCGGAACTGCGCACGATCGTTTGGCCTTGCAGATAAAATTCACGGCGCTCTCGTTTCTGATTGTGTGTTGGTCATGCGGCCGAGGTGTAACGTCAGCAGCATTCAAATTCTCTTCGCCATCCGGTGTTTGATGGCTTTGGACTTTGGACCGGCTATGTTGGAAAGAGGAACAGGTGCTTCGTATTTGGCTCAAAGCGAGCTTGGTGAATTAGAGATTCCGTATGCACTCTCGAACGAGTATAGTCGGCATTTTCGGCTATATAGGATCGCTGTTCGACGTCGCTGCCTTGCATTGATGCAGAAGATCGAATCAGAAGTCACAATCAGGCTGCTCCACGGACCCCATAAGGATTGATAGGAACAAATATGGTGGGAGTTGGGCATTTTACGGCACCTGAACGCACAACTAAACCAAACAAGTCGGAATGCTTAGTTTCACCTCAACTGTGTGGCAGTACCGCCCTTTGCCGGACAATTCTGGCAGGCATGGGGGCCACTAAGGAAGTTGAGCCGGGCCTGCAAATCGGTAAGAACCTCTTCAATTCTTACCTTAAGATTTGTCTCATCGTCGATTTCAAGAATCTTTTGCAGGTGGTAGGAAAGCACTTCGGAAAAACTTGAATAGCACCCGAATTGTGACCGGCTGAAAGCGTTTTCCACGAGATCGCCAAGCTCTTTCACATTCATGGAAAAATGAGGGGAGACGAGGGATTTGTGTGAATCGGATTGTTCTGTTTTGTAAAAGCCCTTGCGAGTCGGCAGGCCGATACCTTGATTCAAGCGAGCCATTTCTGCTTGTCGCGTCGTAAGGAATTTGATAATTTCCGTGCCAACAGCTGGAGCTGCGGAGTATGATGGAATGCCGAGATACCATTCCCCTGCGATCGCAATTCCACCCGGTAACATACACACCTTAACCTTTGCTCTCTCTTCGGAATGCTCGATGTCCGCAAACATCTGATTCAGCGTCGAGTACCAATGCCTCCAAACAAGAGCATCAACTCGCACTCTCAGATTGGTCGACTCGTCAGATGGCGTCGCTTCGAGTTTGAAATCGCTGTTTTCGGTCGGTCTAAACAATGGACCCCGTTGCTTGAAGTTTCGATAGGCTCTGCGGGCTAGTCGCCAAAAAATGTTACAAGCTTGTCTAGCGCGGGCGCTACCAAGCCATGAGAGCAAACCACATCCTGTCGCAGTTTGAGGCACACGCCCAAGTGAAAGTAATATTTCGAGGAACAGGCAATTGTAATTCTCAGAAGAATTCTTTGGAAAATCAAAAAACAGCAAATCCCCCGGGTTTTGTTTTTCCCATTTCCTGCATGCCTTCGCGATTTCCTTCCACGAAGCAACTGTTTTGGATGTTACTCCATCCTTATCCGAAACACGATAAGCCAAAAGTCCGATGTTTACATAAAAAGGCAGTACCTTTGGGTGCTTTTCTACTCTTCGCGCCAAACGATCAATAAACTGGGTACGATCATGTTCGTCACCAAAGGAATCGGGAGCCATTGAAATTAATGCCACCTCCTGGTCATGATGTCCACTGGGTTCGGGGACTTGGAATTCGTCAACCTGCCACACTTGCAACTCGTCGATTCCAGAATAGGCAGACAATCGCGCGGCATGACCTGTGAAAATGCGTTCTATTGGCTCGATTCGCGCCGCCGAAAGTGTGGACTGCAAGGCTCTTTTCAGATCTTCGTTATACTTTGACTGCATTTCACTTTCCGAATGAAGTAAAAGACAAATCGGCACAGGCTTTGCTTCGCCGTCTCGTCCGAATCGCAATAAAGGCGAGCCGGGCTGAATCTCCAATCCGCGCCTAGTCACAACGAGCTCTGACAGGTCGTTTCGGTATTCAATCCCTCGGGTCTTCAACACTCGCACCATAACCCGTTGAATTCCCTTAAACATTGGGCGTTCAAGGCGAATCACGGTGTCGGCACCGTCAGCGATGGACCTTTGTAAAATCGAGCCGTTTTCTCCCGCGGAATCATCGCAGACGAGGAGGCTCGTCACACCTTGCCGACGTAAAAAACGGACTAATGTATCGCCGAATATCACGTCTTCAGATATGAAGGGAGAGACTAGTTCGACATGCGCCAGATTGTCGAACATAAGCCGATCAACGCGCAAGCCCTTGGTTCGCACCAGATCAAATGCATCTTCCAACTTCTGGAAAACATAACCTGGATTAACGAAACCCGTTTGAAGCGAGCATATTTGAATATCGCCGGCCCCCTTTAATCTGCTCGTCCTCTGACAATCGTCAAAAGAAGGTTCGGCCAGCAATCGTCGAATATTCGCCGCATCATCCACTGCCGCGACCACAAGGGCGCAAGGTGTGGGCCGAGAGCGCCCCAGATTTCCGGACGATACCGGATCCCGTGCGCCCCCTGTACCCAGAAGAAAAGCCAAGCCCAGCCGAGTTTTGTTCGTTCCAGACGGCCCCTGAAGAACCAATACATCGCCATCAAGAATTGCAGAATGTCCCAACATTTCGTCAACGGACGCTAAGCCAAACTTAACCCGAGGTTTTTGGGAGGAATTCGATCTGCGACCGGCGATCCTTGCGTTGACAGCGGCAGATGAAGGAAATATGCGAATCCCAGCCCCGGATTGGATTGAAAAGGCATGCTCTCCACGTTGCTCACGTTGCAGTCGCGACTTACAAATTTCAAAGTATCGTTGTCGATATCGGTGCCTTTCGTGTATGGAGAGACGTATGACAACGTCGGCAATATAAGCTTCGTCTATAAACTCATCTGTGTGGGCTTCACTCTCCTCCGCGACAACAAGCACATTTGTTCCCGCGCTCTTGATTTTGTTCAATCGGTCCACCGTTAATCTCCGCACCTCAGTTGCTTGCGCGTCCTTACCGGGCACAACGCTGTTGATCGGGTCTGCCACCAACAACCGGAGTGAAAACCCTTCCAAGTAAGCCGACGTTTCTTCTAAGGTAGCTAGGAACTCGTCCAAAGAACTTCGCGGGGAATCAAGAATCACTAAAATCCCAGCGGAGTTGGTTGGGTAGGGGATAGACTGTTGCGGAGGCAATTTTCTCAACAAATCGATTTTCTGAGCAGCCTCTACTGGGGAAGTCACGACCATTACTTGACATTCGCGATTCAGCCCCATGGATTCCAAGGCATACAAATAATCAGCGGCACCCTGTTCCAGCGGAGAAATCCATGAAATGCCACCCTTTTTAGCCACCTCGACGGCCAACTGAAGGGAGAGAAGTGTTTTACCCGCGCCAAACCGTCCTCTTATCAAAACCATTCGCGCCGGAAGAGAGGAATCCATAGAATGTTCGGGCAAGATCAGCCCACCGCCGCCAAAGAGTGTGTCGAACCCGCGGATGCTCGTTGGTAGTCCAAAAAGATGCGAAAGTAAAAACTCCGTTTCCAATTCGTGCGCGAGAAACCGGACGCATCCGAGCTTGTCATGTGCCTCGAAATAGCCGACCATCAAACATGTCTCGATGAAGGCATGGATTGAGGAATCATGCCTATTCTCAGTGCCGTCAGATTCTTGGAGCGCTGCTTGCAAACAAGGAACCAAATCGTTAGAATAATGCCAAATTGCAGGCGATTCGTCCTTCTGCAACTCCCTACCTGCGATTCTCTCCTCCGTTAAACACTCGTTAAGAGCATCTACCAGAACACGAAAGTCGCGGGCCGTTGCGGAAGAGTACGAGCAGCCATAAATCGTCCGGATATTCCGACGCAATGAATACCGCAAATCAGCTTCTTCGCGAACATTTTCGAAGATACGACGAAGAAACACCATCGGCTTTAACGCGAACAAATGAAAAAGCATCGTCCCACTCGGATCAACGGACGCTAGTTGAGGCGAGGTGGCTCCTAGACGAGCCATCACTAGTTGCAAGAATGAATCGTCGACTCCGCAAACGGAAACCAACCGCCGCAGATCAAGCGGCCGGTATAGAGACCGGCTGTATTCCAGTGGCAACTCTTGAAGGAAGGCGACCCCCCATAGTGCCCGCCAAATCTGAATTGCATCGTCCGCCTTCATGGAACCTAGTGGCCCACCCATAGTGTTTTGTTGAGTGTCTGTCTGTGACATGACGATAAGGTTAGAAACGAGCCGCCATCGCCTTGCTTGGCACCCCGCTTACAGATTCTTTTGGTGGGTGCCGAATCGAGGTCATGTGAATTATTCTAGGTGCGAAGACGCCGGAGTCCACCCTGTTTTCTTTGAAAACGGTATCGGCTAGGGTCAATTTGATAAGATTCAGGCTGATGTTCTCTCGCAAACCGATCACCCCTTCAAAATATGCAATCGGTTCAGTAAGAAGAACCTTGAACTCTTGTTGAGTCAGTTGAATATTACGTGCGCCGAAGGCTTCAGCCCCTGCCTTGTGCAAAAGTCTCTCCATTTGCATTTCCTTGAAATCTTCCATCTGGCTGCGTCTTTTAGCAGCCGCCCGGCAGGCGAGAAGCTTGACTCTCAAGGAAGAAGCTTTTTGAACAATCAAAGCTTCCTTTTCAAACCACGCCCGGAGACGCGCCTCATCGTTTTGATAGTCCTGTACTTGGAAATGAGCGGATATGTGCTGGCTGCTGAGCTTCGCAAGTTGTTCCAATGCCTCGTTGGCCGAAGGAGTCTTTTTGGTTCTAATTCGCAAGACATCATTCAACTGCTCAACTTGCTTATAAAACGTGCTCCAAGTCCAGTTTTCTCGTTCTTCTTGCGCAAGATCGTAAATAATGCTGACATTCTCCGGCTGAGTTCCATTCATGGCCACGGCTCCTTGGAAGACGTGGAGCTCATCGCGAAGACTGTCGGCCTCAGCGGCGTAAAGTCCGAAGGTGATCGCGTTATCCGCTTTTGCAAGACAGGCGCTGGAGCGGGAGTCATGAAACTCAAGCAACTGTGCGAGTGCGCGTTCTTTCAGTTCTGTCCCCCATCCGTCTAGCAATTCGCGCGCACGATCTTCAGTAACGCAGGTGACCGTGAACGGCTCGTCATTTCTTTGGATATTCAGTATCGGCTCGCCACGGAATAGAAGTTCCATGGGAACATGCCCAATGAGACGACGAAAGACCTCGGTCGCAAAGACCACAACCGCGTGTTCTGCCGCCGGAATACTTCGGAGCGCCTTTTCGCCTGTTGGCATGCGGTCGCTGTCTTGTCGGAAGAGCGTGAGTCGTTTGGCCTCATCTTTCTCTTCAACTTGGTCGCGTGACATTTTCGTAACAAAGCTCAAATTGTCGTCAGAGGGGTTGAGAAAGAAGAATCTGTTGGCGGTCTTTTCTTTGAACAACGGCCTAAAAAGGCCGCATGGGGTTTCCACCACCTCGTCATGTCCAACGATTTCAAGTGTGTTATAGTCAATCATGAGGTGGCAATTTCCAACGCCTTTTTCTCAGCTTTAGAAATGTAATCGAGCGAGCCCTTCTTGTCCAAGGCGATGCTGAGGAATCCTCTTGCGGCCGAGTCCCGCTGAGAGAGCGGCAGCCGCTTTAAACCTTCCTTGTATTTCGACATTTGCTGCTTGGAACCACACCACCATGCTGCGGCGGTAATCGCTAGACCGGCATGAAAACGGATTTCCCACGTCCAAGCCCGCCATGAATTTCCATTTTCGACAGCGAATATTTCTTCAGGGTCCAACCTGCCTTTGCCACAGTTTTGACACGGTCGCTCCGAAAAATAATTCTCCAATGGAGTAAAATAAGCGGCTGAAAACTCGTGCATGGAACTTCGCCAAGAAGTCGCGCTAGTCGAATCAATCGTGGAGGCGACGATAAAACTAAAGATTACGTTGTCATCATCCATAAGGTTGGACTGAATCCACCGTCTTCCAGTGCTCGAATCCCTGCAAAAAAGGCCACCCGTGTCGAACGGCGAGGCGCTCCACTCCTTATGTTTTTCCACATCTGGGTGGAAAAGGAGAGTTACTCCGCCCTCACGATTATACGCCCGACCCGCGTAAAAGTAAAGACATCTGCCCAATTTGAATGCCTCCTCGGCCTTGAATGTGTTTGACTTTGGATCCGGCGTCGAAACTTGAAGCTTTTCTCCTTGGACAACCAATTGCAAAAATGAGGTTTTCGGAGAAGAAGCTTTGGGGGCGAACGTATGAAGCAACGGCATCTTTTCAGCCCAATGAATGCCTCGTCGACACGATGTTTCGTAATCGGTTTTCCAAGAGGGGTCGGCGGTTAACCGCTCCTGTAATTGTGAAAGTGCGGGCATCGTTCACCCATTCAAATTCCGATACAAGGCGTCTTTCGAGGCAAACATTGTCTTGGTTGTTTCGCGATAATTAAAACAGGAAATCAGATACACTTGATCCAGGCAAGTTGTTTTTTTATGTTTGAGCGTCCATCCGTGCATCTCCGAGTTGTTGGCAGGTTTAATTCCAGAGGAGGTCTTGATCTCGGTTTTTGCAGATGACGGCCAGTCTTAACAAATTGGTTAATCCCTGGCGTTTCCAGAACTGTCCGCAGGTGCGAAATCGGCGCTGCAGTTGCAATTCCAGAGACTCGACGACTCCGCTGCCGCGCGGGGTGCCGCTTCGTTTCCAGCGCTGGTAGTGTATATGATCCCGATGTTCTTCAAAATATCGGGTTTCCCGATCCACTACCAGGGCCTCCCCATTGAGCAACGATGTCCCCTTTAATCACTTTCATGTCGAGGAATTCGACCTCTGAGTTTCCTTTAAACCGAGCACACCGCAGGCACCGTTGCACCAGAAAATGTTGCGGCCTCTGGCCAAAGAGCAGCAAGGCGGCTACCGTCAACTGCCCGTTGCGTTTTGGGTCCAACTGATTGAGCGCCTGGGAGGAGTTTGGGAGAGAGCGAGGGTCGGCGGTTCGGCTTGATCATTGAAAAATGGACTTCTTCTGGAAGGAAGTGGACATAATA
>Ga0206863_1328_pt1 | contig 12194 bp, 10 predicted proteins | sample Alteio_BWOrgCont_41_FD_152634 | JGI IMG/M metagenome (GOLD analysis project Ga0206863, IMG submission 152634) | Enriched cells from forest soil in Barre Woods Harvard Forest LTER site, Petersham, Massachusetts, United States -... | ecosystem: Environmental > Terrestrial > Soil > Temperate forest >...
GGGCTACGCTGGATGCTCCGCTCGTTGAGGTTGGCGGTATCACCGCAACGATGTTGGGCTCACAGAAAGACCCGAGCGTTTGGCGCAAGCACATCGAACCGACACAAAAATTCTATTCCTGGGTGATGAACAACCATTGGGGAACGAACTATCTTGCTTATCAGGAAGGCCCAGTCGAGTTTCGCTATGCCTTGCGCCCTCATCAGGCATATGACGCAGCGGCAGCAAGCCGTTTCGCTATCGGGCTGACGCAGCCCCTGTTGGCCGCGCGTTCATCAAATCAGGAACTGCATGCAAACTCCCTCCTCCGCGTAGAACCGGCCGATGTGCTGGTATTAGCGTTGAAACCCAGCGACGACGAAAAGGCATGGGTCGTCCGCCTTTTTGGCGCTTCAGGCGAAGCGCGGAAGGCTAGGCTGACATGGTCTCTCCCCACTGTGGGCAAAACATGGCTCAGTAATTTAGCTGAAGAGCAACTCAGTCCCGCTCCAACCGATATAGATGTCGCTGGCTGGGAACTGATTACGCTGCGAGTGGAGCGGGCAGAAGCCTTGGGGCAGTGATGAGGCGCAGACATACGGCGTGGTGCGTGCCAAGCCATGGAGATGGGTGTGGCAGAAGCCTCTGTCTTACCAGTTGCCCAATATCTGATGCCAGGGATCACGTCAAGCGAAGCTCCAGGCGCTCAAATCGATGTCGCTCGAAGCGCCAGTATCGGGTTGCGTTCAACCCACTCGCAAACGCATCAGGAATAGACTGAATGGCCGGAAATAAATGGAAAGGCCTACGTCAAGAAAAAAGAGACTGCTAAGAATATCCAGAACTGCTTTCCTGGCTGACGTTGGGAGGCCCACCAGCGAAGGCCATGCCATAACGTGGATGGAAGAACACGCATGTGATGCACGGATCGAGACACAAAGTAGAAGAGGTACTTAACATGCGCCTGAGCCGGCCAGCCTTTTCTGGCCTGTCCGAATTTATCAAAATCCGCGGCAGGCGTTCTCAAGGGAGGAAAGCGCGCTGGCCACAGCACTTTCCGCAAGATAGTTTGTTTCTCCTTCGATGAGTTGAGCAAGCTCAAATGAAGCCATACATGATCTTTATTCGGATGGAACATCGCTTCCAACGGAGAATATACAAAGCTATGGAACCATTGCTGAATTGCTGGTGAAAGATGATCAATTTCGCCCTGTGCTTCCGGGGAGGTATCGCAGCCGAACCATGCTTTTGCAATGCAGAACGCAATCGACTGCATCGAGCGCAAAGTGCCCTCATGGTGTTCGCGCCATGTTGCCCAAAAGGATGTGTCCTCCGCATGGTGATGTAGAAACAGGGCTAACTCATATACATCACGTGTGATCGGAACTCCTCTAACAAGATTTCGTAACGTGTGAAGCGCATAGTAGCCAAGAGCATCTACCTCACAAAAGGCAGGAAATGTGAATTCTTCCAAAGACCGCATGACACGTCTTTCCCAAAAGCCATCTAGACCTGGCACCGAGAAGTGGGTAGTTTTTTCATTCCAAAGACAGAAGTGAAGCTCGACAGACAGCGGCATATCAGGGTCGAATACGTTTCCGCGCCAGGTCCAATCCCCCTCGCGAAACATCGTTGGCAAATGGTCGGCATGACTGTAGTCCACCGTCTGGCCAGGATAATAGCCGATTGCCGATAATGCAGAGTATGCCTGGTGAATTGCATCCCCAGGGCAATACAGATCAATATCCGACTGCATACGGAGCCGGGGATCGCTCACATAGTCCGGGTATTTGGTAAACCCTTTCATTACCACATACTGAATGTCTGAGCTTTCCAGCGCTTTTGCGACCGCCAGGTACGTTGCTTTTGCTCTTTCGAAGCGCCTCGTATTATCTGCTGCATTTCTTTCCAGGCGTTCCATCACCCAACGCGGAAACCCATTACTCTGGACTTGCAATAGCAGGAATGTAAGGGACGCCCATTCGCAGAATGAGAGAAGAGATTTCCACTCCGAATCACTCAGACCTTGCAGTTGCTCACTCTGGCTGCCGCGTAACTGTAGTGCTGCGACGAGCGCTTTAATCTCTTTCGGGATATTGGGCGTCATATTTCCGTTGATGCAGTAGGCTGAATTCATAGAGAGTTTCAGATATCTTTCACAACCTGCTTTTCGAGCTCACTTATAGCACAATCCAGATCGTTGTAGCGCAATTCTAGAAGCTCCGCAGTGAGCAGAGTATGAATCGCGGCACGCCGTGTCTCTCGAGCGCTCTTCGCCAAACGCGGTCCCTCTGGTGCAGGGTGTTAAAACGGTAGGTTGCGCTTCAGCCCGGGTGGAAAACGGTAGTCGCCGCGCTCTTCAACGATCCAGTGTTTATCGCCTTGGGAGGCGGTGGCCATGGAAACTCATCGGAGCGCCAGACGCTCCTCTACCACTCCTACGATGCGCTGATGGATTTCATCGATGGCAGCATCGCTCTCGATCGCGGCCACGCGCAAAACATCGCGCGCCGCGATCTCTCGATATTTCTCATAGACGCGACGGTAGAAAACCTCATCTTCGCGCTCAAAACGATTTTCGTCCGTGCCGCCCTTCGTCATGCGGTCGTTGCGCCGCCGCGCGCGCGTAAGCGATGCCGCAAAATCAGGCAACAGGAGAATTGTCAGGTCCGGCTGTAGTCCTCCGCACATCACGTCATGCAGCTTCAGCACAACCTCGCTGCCGAGCTCGCGTCCGCCGCCCTGATACGCCTCTGTGGAATCGGTGTAGCGGTCGCAAAGAACCACACGGCCAGCTTCGAGCGCCGGTGCGATCACTTCAGCAATCGCCTGCGCCCGATCAGAAAACATCAGCCCAAGCTCAGCTCGTGCGGCAAGATTTTCCGTGCGCGAATCAAGAAGCAGCTGGCGGATACGGTCACCGATACGAGTGCCGCCCGGTTGACGGGTGACGATGATCTGCTCGCTGCGCGCTTCCAGCCATGCGGCCAGCTTGCGCATCTGCGTGGTCTTGCCGGAACCATCCAGCCCTTCAAACGTGAGAAAAAAACCACGGCCCATGGCGCGAGTGTAGCAGAGCGTGGCGAGTAAGCACTCCACATGGAAGTGGTCATTCGGACCCTGAGCTGCGTTGCCTTACCGTCACGCAGACAAACGAAAAGGCCCTCTCCGGCATTGCGGAATGAGGGCCTTTTCTTGATTATTTTCCGGTACCGATCAGCCGAGGAGTTCCAGCTTACATACCGCCCAGCTGATTGAGGTCGATCGACTCGTAGTCTTTGCTCTCAATCCCGGCGCGAATCTCTTTCGGCGTCTTGCCGAGCTTGGTCATCTTGTACGCATACGCGCCCTCTTTCGCGCAGGTCGAGCAGATGGCGCCATGCGTGCCTTCAAAGCAGCTGTGCAGACTGGTGTGGCCCAGGGCTTTGTCGCAGCGGCAGTAGCAGGGAAGCTGATAGAGAACCTTCGGCACTTGCGCGGCCTCTTTGTACACTTCCTTCTGCCACGGATAGCGGAAGTAATCGCCTTGCAATTGGTCGCCGGCGAGAATGGGCGGCAGTGCTTCGGTCTTTGCGGGTGGTGCGGGGTGGTACGCTGGAATATCGTCGGCGGGGTTCGACCACTGGGCGTAGCTGGCGATCGTGGCAAATCCGAGGGCCATGCCCAGGAAAATCCGTTTCATGCACTGCTCCTGCAGAATAGATTAGCGCAAGCTGGTGATTTGTAGAGGTAGACGGAAAGGGAATGAGTCGGGAAGCAGGATTGGGAAGACGCGCCGTGTCCGAAAATTCAAAAAAAAGACGGCACGAACGGTTATTTGTCCGTGCCGGGAGGCCAGTGACGCAACTTATAAACTTTGTCCTTGCTGTGAGAGCCCCGCTCGATCATCAGCAATCATCATACATTCAAATAGATGCTTCTTAGTGCCGTTGCGCTCCAGATTTTTTCAACTTCTATGAGATCGCGTACTTTTTCTTCAATTTCATGTAGCTTACGCGATCTCGGCGACGATTACAAGCAATCTATTTGTAAAAAACACGAATGGAAAGAAAAGTTGCGGTCCGATCAGTAGCTGCATCAAAAGAAAAGATCCATGAAGGGAAGCCGACAAGCATGAGCAACCCCGCGCAAGTGATTGATTCTAATAGCAATGAGGTTGATAAAGAACCCCGCTCCACCCGCCTACGTACCGGCTTGCTGGTTTTGGGTTCTGCTCTATTTGGGGGAATTGCGGTGGTGTTATGGAATCGCAGAACCCTGACAAATATCCAAAATCAGTGTCAGGACAAGGCGCAAAAGCCAATTTCCATAGACGATGATGCCATTTATTGAATCTGAACTTCAGTTTTTGGTAGAAATCGCATCCACTACTTTCGCCAGATGAAAATCGCGTTCAGTCAGCCCACCGCTATCATGCGAGGTAAGCGCCAGCTTCACTTTGTTGTAGCGGATGTCGATATCGGGATGATGGCCCGCGGCTTCCGCCCGCTCGCCTACTGCGTTCACGAAACGCAGGGCCCCGACAAAATCAGCAAAGCTGAATTCACGAACGATCTCTTTGCCCGCAAGGCTCCATCCTGGCAGTTCTTTTAGCTTTTCCTGGACGGCGGCAGGGCTGAGTAGCGGCATCGAGAATCTCCTTGCTTGGGGGTCTTTATACTCTCGCTTCGGCTCCGCTCAAAGAAAAGGGAGAAAATCGGGCATGCTGGCCGATTTCGGCACGAAGGTCAATCCACAGGCGGTCCGGCATGCTCAAGTAAACGTCGACCACCTGGGGGTCAAACTGTGTTCCTGCACAGCGCTGTATTTCGTTCTTGGCCGCAGTAAACGTATTGGCGCGGCGATAGGGACGGTCGGACGTGATCGCGTCAAGCGTGTCGGCGACGGCAAAGATTCTCGCCCCCAACGGAATCTGCTCACTTCGCAGACCGCGGGGGTACCCGCTGCCGTCAAAATGTTCCTGGTGCGCGTACACGATCTCCGCCGCCTCGCGCAGATAGGGAATCTTGCACAGGATCTGGTAGCCGCGCGCGCAATGGTCGCGCATAACGGCCTGCTCTTCCATATCCAGACGGCCCGGTTTGAGCAGAATGGCATCCGGAATCGCCATTTTGCCGATGTCGTGCAGGAACGCCCCGCGCGCAATCGTCCGGATATCAGCGGCTGAAAGCCCCATCGCTCGTGCCAGTGCGACCGTATATCCGGTCACGCGCTTGGAATGGCCTTCCGTTTCCGCATCTTTCAGGTCCAGCGCATCGCCCAGCGCTTCGAGCGTAATGTCATACGAGCGCTCGAGGTCCGAAATGGCCTGCCGTAGCATATCGGTTCGCGCCGCAACCAACTGCTCCAGGTTTGACTGGTACATGGAGTTTTGCTGAGCCAGGCGGCGATGGTCCAGCGCCCGCCGGACGGTCGCAAGCAGCTGCTCTTTTTCGAAGGGTTTCAGCAGATAATCATAGGCGCCCTTGCGTATCGCAGAAATGGCCACACCCACATCGTGAATCGCCGTCACCATCACCATCGGGGTCTCGGGCTGCATCTCACGCAGGCGCTCCAGCAGGCTCATCCCATCCAGGCCAGCCATCATGATGTCTGAAAGCACTAAATCGTATGGGGGATCGTTCTGCAGGCGCTCAATGGCCTCCAGACCGTTGGCGGCCAGCACCGGCTGGTAATATGCTTTTTCGAGCATGGCCGCGATTACTGTCCTGACATAGGGCTCATCATCGACCACCAGAATTCGTTCTGAAGCCATGTGCCTTTTCTCAACTCGCCTTTCGGATGAACGGAGCCGGCCGTCGAGAAACGGAACATTCCACCAACGGACCGCCAACAATGAAATCGCAAATTCCGGGCTCTGGATACTCTATGGTTGCGTTTCCAGTTTGTTCGCCTATCAATCTCGCAATCATCTTCTCTCTCAATACAGGAAATAGATAGAGCGAAACGGTACATCGCACTTATTTTTTTTATGTCAGAGTGATCTTGACATTAGAAAATAGCATCATCATATTGAAATCAGGAAATTAAGTCTCGCAGACTGAGACTGATGGAATCGTTTAAGATAATAGTTTCCCGCTTGTACCTGTAGTTTGAAAGGGCGCTCTTGAGCTTCAACGTTCGTGCATTGTTTGAAGAGACATCCAATAGAATTGTCGCCGTCAAGCTCGAGGAACGTTCGATTGAGCAGGTGCAGCGCGACGTCTATGAAAGCCATCGGCACCGTATCTTCTCCATTGCCTATCACATGACGGGCAACGAACTCCAGGCTGAGCAGGTACTTACCAACAGTTTCGTCAAGGCATTCGCCGTCGCGCCCAAGCCGGATGGCGACGCAATCGATTGCGCGCTGATTGCCGAGCTTCGCACGCATTTTCCCCTCACTCCAGCAGAATCAGCGCCCGTGACCACATCGGCGACGATGAGCGGCAAAAACGTCCGGCGCACCGATCTTGAAGAAGCGATTCAGGATCTGCCCCCAGCCGAACGCTTGCTTTTTCTCTTGCGCGACGTGGAAGGGTATTCTTCGGAGGCGATTTCCCGCCTTATCGACATGCCCCAGCCACAGGTGAACCGGGCGCTCTTCTCAGCCAGAATCCGCCTGCGCGGCATCCTCTCCGAAATGGAAGCGAGCCGCGAGGCCGCCTGATCGGCCTCGTATCTTCCATCAACCCTGGCGGCTCTTCTCTACTTCTTTCGCGGCATGAATCTGCGAGCGCCGGCTCTTTGCCCATTCCACTTTGGTTGTCTGTCGCGTGCGTCCCAGCGCCAGAGCATCTGGCGGAACGTCCTCGGTAATCGTCGAGCCCCCGGCAATGTACGCTCCCTGTCCAATCACGAGCGGCGCTACCAGTGTCGAATGGCTGCCCACAAAAGCGCCGTCTTCAATCAGGGTGCGGTGTTTATTCACTCCGTCGTAATTGCAGGTAATGGTACCGGCGCCGATATTTACGCCGCTGCCGATCTCCGCATCTCCCAGATAGCTCAGATGGCTGGCCTTTGACCCCTTCCCCAGGCGCATTTTTTTCGTTTCCACAAAGTTGCCAACATGCGCCTCTTCGCCAATCTCGCTACCGGGACGAAGACGCGCATAAGGTCCGAGTTCTGCGCTGGAGTGTATGCGGGAGTCATTGATGATGCAGCCCTGCCGTATCAATACGTGATGATCAAGTATCGAGTTTTCAATCACTGAATACGAGCGAATCAGGCAGTCTTCGCCAACGTGCGTATCGCCCAGCAACTGCACAAACGGCTCGATAATGGTATCGGCTCCAACCTTCACATCGGAGTCGATGACCGTCGTCTCGGGACGGTAAATGGTTACACCCCGCGCCATCAGCTTGTGGGCGATGCTCAAGCGCATGGCCGCGTCCAGCTCAACCATTTCTAGAATCGTGTTGGCGCCCAGAACCTCCGTCGCCGAATCCGCCTCGATGGCCACGACCCTCTGTTTTTCCTGCACCAGAATTCTGGCCATGTCCGTCAAATAGTACTCACCGTGCGCGTTGCTGGTGGTCAGTTCGCTGATGTTCTTGAAGAGATGCTCCGTGGCAAAGGCATAGATGCCGGAATTGATCTCGCGGACTTTCTCCTGTTCCGGCGTCAGCGCCTTCTGCTCGACAATTGCTATCGCTTCCGCCGAAGCAGGCGACTTGCGCAGCACCCGCCCATAGTCGTTCGGGTCGTCAGGAGCAGCGGTAAGAATGGTCATCGCTGCCCGTTCCGAAAGATGGAAGTCGCGCAGCCGCGCAATCGTCTTCGGCTGCAGCAGAGGAACGTCGCCGGAGAGAACGATGAGGTGCTCATAGCCGCTGACAGCTTCGCGCACCGTCTGGATCGCGTGGCCGGTGCCGCGCTGTTCCGCCTGCGTGACAAACTTCACACCCGTGGACGCTACCGCCGCCTGCACTGCGCCAGCCTGATGGCCGACCACCACATACACATCCTCCGGTGGAACAATCTGCGTGGCAGCGAGGATGACGTGTTCGAGCAGCGCTTTGCCGCCGATATGATGCAGCACCTTGGCGCGCTTTGATTTAAGACGCGTGCCTTTACCTGCGGCCATAATCACAATGGCGAACCGCATTTATTGTTCTCCTTCGTTGCCGCCGGGGCTCTGTTGCGGCGGACCTTGTTCTGGCATTCCGGGAATGGTGATGTCGATAGGATGCGGCGCACCCAATCCAAGCTCGGTAAGCGGTGTGCCGAACTCCTGCTGGTTGCCAACTACCAGGACAGCCAGCTTGGATGTGTCGATATACTTCTTCGCCACGCGCTCCAGGTCGGCGGTCGTCACATGCTCTACACCGTCACGGTATTTTTCAAGAAAGTCTGCGGGGTACCCGTAGAATTCAAGCTTCGCCGCTGCCGCCAGCACCTTCTCTTTGGTGTCGTAGTTAAAGATGAAGGAGTTGAGCACCTGGTCTTTTGCCCGCTTCAGCTCGTCGTCTGTGAATGGCTTCGTCTTGAGGTCCGCAATCTCTGTCAGCATTGCCTGCGTGGCCTTGATCGTGCTCTCGCTCTTGGTCGCCGCCAGCACGCGGAACATCCCGGGATGATCATAGGAAGAACCATAGCCGCCGCCTACTTCATAAGCCAATCCCTGCTTCGTGCGCACATCCTGAAAGAGGCGCGAGCCGAAACCGCCGCCGAAAATCTCGTTCATGATCGACAAGGCAAAATAGTCCGGATTGTTGCGCAGCGTTCCCAGCCCGACAATCTGCACGTTGCTCTGGTTTACATCGCTTTTGTCGACCACATACACACCACGCTTCGGCCCGGGAAATTCTCCTGTCGGTTTCGGCCATGCCGTACCGCGCGGCAGGCTCTCGAAGGTGTTGCGCAGCGTCTTTTCCATCGTGGCGGCATCGAAATCGCCTTCCACCCCGATGATCATGTTATTGGGCACGATGGTTTTGTCATGCCACTGCTTCAGGTCGGCGAGCGTGACCGCTTTGATCGTCGCCAACTCCGGCTCGCGCGTGTAAGGGCTGTCGGGGCCATACACGAGCTTGGCCGCCTCGCGCTCGGCGATGCCGCTGGCGTCGTCATTGCGCCGGACAATGCCTGCGGCCGCCTGCTGCTTGGCCAGCATCAGCTTGTCGTCTTTAAAGACCGGGTGCTCCAGCAGATCGATTGCGATCCCGTAGACCTGGTCCTCATCCTTGTTCAGGCACGACCACGAGACAGAAGTCGAATCGGTGTCGCCGCCGGTTTCTACCTTGGCGGCTTTGGCTTCGAGCAGGTCGTCCAGCTGGTCGCCATCCTTGCTGGCCGTGCCGCTCGTGCGCCACGCGTCGCTGTAAAGGCCAACCAGGCCTGTTTTAGCCGCAGGCTCGTCGCGCGAGCCGCCGCGCATCTCAATAAATCCGTTGACGAACGGCAGCTCATGATCTTCCTGCAGGAGAATCACCAGGCCATTCTTCAGCTCAATCCGCTTAGGCTGTGTCGGATGAAAGGGATGCAGCGGCGGAATGGGAATCTGTTTCCACGGCTGCGCCTGCTGAGCACGGGCCGCAATCCCGGAAACAAGCAGAATAAGAGCTAAGAGAATCAACTGAAAATCTCTGTGTACTCTGTGATCTCTGTGGTGAAGAGATATCTCTGCGAACCTTGGCACTCTTAGCGTTCTTGGCGGTTGATTTGTCTTTGAGAAGGCCTTCACTGAGCACCTCCCTGAGCCTGCTGTGCAGCGCTGCCTTTCGGCGCTTGAAACTCAACCATGGCGTAGGTCCGGTTCGTATCCACAAATGTTTTATTGGCCACGCGGCGAATATCCGCCTTCGATACTGCATCGATCTTCTTCAATTGATTGAACAGCTCCTGCCAATCCCCATACCGTAATTGATAGATAGCCAACTGCTCCGCCAGCCCCTGGTTGTCGCCCAGCCCGCGCAGCAGATCGGCCCGTGCCCGCGTTTTGAACATCGCCAGCTCGTCATCCGAGACGTCAGCCGTCTTCAGCTTGTCGATCTCTTTGTGAATCGCCGTCCGCATCTCTGTGGGCGTGTGTCCTGGATTTGGCACAGCGAAGAAGGCGAACAGGCCGGGATATTTGTCGCCGGGAAAGCCGCTAAAGCCCTCAGCCTGAGCCGCAATCTGCTGGTCTCGCACCAGGCTGCGGTAGAGCCGCGAGGTGCGCCCGTTCGAGAAAATATCCTGAATCGCGTCGTACACGGCGTCGTCCGGATCGCGATAATCCGGCTTGTGGTAGCCCTCAAGATAGAGCGGCTGCGTCTGCTCTTTTAGGAGAACCGACTTCTCCGCCGTCTGCGGCGGCTCGACCGTGCTCATCGCTTCCGGCTTCGGTCCTGTCGGGATCGCCCCGAAATACTTCTCCAGCACCGGCATCGCTTCTTCGGCCTTCACGTCGCCAACGACCGCGATCACGATGTTCGACGGCACGTAATATGTCTGGTGAAAATCAGCCGCTTCCGTAGCCGTGATCTGGCTCAGTTCGCTGGCCCAGCCTACGCCCGGACGATGATACGGATGCGCCACATACGCCGTTGCCAGAAACTGCTCGACCATCCGGCCGATCGGATTCGAATCCGTGCGCATACGCCGCTCTTCCATCACCACATCGCGCTCTTTGTAGAACTCGCGCGGCACTGGATTGGCGATGCGGTCGCTTTCCATATACGCCCACAATTGAAAGCGGTTCGACGGCATGCTCCAGTAATATTGCGTGTCATCGAGGCTGGTCTGCGCATTCAGGCCCGTGGCGCCGTTCGCTTCAGCGATTTCGGTGAACTGGTTCGGAATGACGTATTTCTGCGCCTCAGCCTGTGCCTGCTCAAATGCCGCATGCAGCGTCTTCAGCTTTTCTTCGTCGCGCCCGACCCGCTTGCGATATTCCTCGTCATAAGCCGCATAAGTCTGTTCCACCTTGTCGAGCGCGACCTTTTCGGCGGGATAATCGGTGGTGCCGATGTCTTTGGTTCCCTTGAACGCCAGGTGCTCGAACATGTGCGCGATGCCGGACTGGCCGCCCGGATCGTTCGCGTCCCCGGTATCGACAATCGTGAAATAGGAAAACACCGGAGCCTCGGGACGTTCGCAGACGATCAGCGTAAGCCCATTCGGCAATACTTTGGTCGTAATACGCTTCTCAAAGCTGGACAGATCCTGCGCGTGGGCCGTGAGCGCTGTCGCGCATACCAGGGCAGCCACTCGCATCACAGAAGAAAATTTCATTGTTCCTCGCATAACCGCGTAATTCTGACGCTATCCGGCCCTCGTGCGAGTGTCAAACGCGACAGTCCGCGCTATTTGTTCTGTGAAAGGGTCGTATAATCCGCCACATACACGACGAGGCCTAGATTCGGCAGGGATTTGTAGTACCCAGCATCGAGTTGCTGACGGTAGTGGTCCAGCGAGAAATCGAAGACTTTGGTCGCGTCCTTATCCACCAGTTCCAGGTCGACGTCTTTCATCGTCAACTTGCCGAAGGCCACCGTGCCGCCGCGAAAGTAGATAAATCGATCCGCCGCGACCGGCACAGGCTTAAAGGTCGCACCCGGCTGACCGAACACCTCGACAAACTGATCCCCCTCAATGCGAACCGACGACAGCTTCCCTGCAATATGCGGAGGAGGAAACAGCCGCATCACGGAGACAATCACGTCATCGCCTTGAATCAGAAAGCTGGGCTGATGCTGTGGTTGAGCCACGCTCGATAGCTTGATCCCAAGCGCATCCAGCAGCCCTTTTTTCAGCACACCCGCCGCCTTCAAATCGGTGAAGTGCAGTTGCAGGTCGCCGTCCGGCGTAACGCTCAACGTGGCTTTGCCCTCGAACGGCACATCGAGACCTTTTTTGAGCGAACCCTTCACCACGATCGTCTGGTCTTCAAAATGCACGGCAACATCATGAATCGATGTCTGTGCGTGTGGCAGGACATAGGTGTTGAGCAGCGTCGCCAGATTCTGCGCCGAAAGATAGGTCTCCGCATTGACGATCTGCAGCGTAAACGACTTCTTATCGTCGAGCGACGCGATCTTGCCCGGACGGGGAACCATAAACCCGTTCATGCGCTTCACCGTGAGCGTCACGCCGTCAATGACATGAAAGGAGGTGTTCTGCGCCTGTACATAGACCGTCCCAGGCGCCTGAGCGCCCGCGAACGTTTGTCCCGCGCACAGTAGCATGCCCGCGGTCAGCAAAAGCAACCGCACCAAACGATGAAATGTCACTGTGTCCGCCAGCCAGAAGAG
>Ga0206863_1175_pt3 | contig 12177 bp, 8 predicted proteins | sample Alteio_BWOrgCont_41_FD_152634 | JGI IMG/M metagenome (GOLD analysis project Ga0206863, IMG submission 152634) | Enriched cells from forest soil in Barre Woods Harvard Forest LTER site, Petersham, Massachusetts, United States -... | ecosystem: Environmental > Terrestrial > Soil > Temperate forest > O...
GGCCTTGAAAAACAAGCCGCTCGGCGTCTTCGGCGACGGGAGCCGAGAAAACCGGCGGCGCCGGTGACGACAGAAACGGGCGGAATAGATTTGGACTTGGCCATGTACAACTCGATTTGGCTGAACTATTTTGCTCCTTTGGCGAACAATACAACAGGTACGGTCTGAAAAACGATCTTAATATCGAGCCAGAGGGACCAGTTGTCAATATATTCCAGGTCCATCCGCACCCAGTCTTTGAAATCGGTGATATTGTTGCGTCCGCTGATCTGCCAAATACAGGTCAACCCCGGTTTGACACTGAGGCGGCGGCGGTGGGCGAGGTCCTCAAAGCGTTTGACTTCATCGACCGGCAGCGGGCGGGGGCCGACGATGCTCATTTCGCCTTTGAGGACATTCCAGAGTTGGGGAAACTCATCGATGCTCAACCTTCGCAGGATGCGTCCGGCCTTGGTGATGCGGGGGTCCGAGGCAACTTTAAAGACCGGCCCGGACATTTCGTTCATGGCCTCGAGTTCAAATCGGCGTTGCTCGGCGTTGGTGACCATGGTGCGAAATTTATACATGGTGAAGGGCTGGCCGTTGAGCCCGCTCCGCTTTTGTTTGAAAAAAATGGGGCCGGGAGAAGTGAGCTTGATGAACAGGGCGATAAAGATGAATGGAATGGATAAAAGAATTAAACCAACGAAGGCGGAAACTCGGTCGAACGTGATCTTGATGAGGCTTTGCCACGAAGTATCCGGCGTCGAGCGAAAGACCAAGACCGGTTTGCCGTGGAGTTCGTCCATGGTGGTTTTGGAAATCTGGGTTTTAAAGAAATCCGCCATGAGCCAGACCTCGACCCCCTCGAGTTCGCAGGCTTGGATGACTTTTTCCACCAGACCGAAATAGATATGGCGGGCGTTGAGGACGACTCCATTGACGGAGTGGTCATGGAGGAATTGGATGAAATCGACCAGGGAGACTTCGTTGAGGTCGATTTCTTTGACGACGGTGATTTCGCTGGCCATGTCATGATCCAATTCGCCGCGTAGTTTGGTCAGATCGGAGGCGGTTCCGACGAGGATGACCCGCCGCCTCAACGCGGAGTGCCCAAATTGGCTCTGGTAGCTCCAACGGACCAACTCCTCCTTGAGGAAAATGATGAGGAAAGCGACGGGGCCGGAGAGCAAGACAATCGCGCGCGAGTAGTCGCTCGGGCGGAGCAGAAACGTGAAGACGATCAACGCGAGAGTGACGAAGGCGCAGGACTTGAGCAGAGGCCAGAAAGTCTCGCGCCGGGTGCAATTCACTGGGCGCTTATAAAATCCCTGCCAGGAAAATCCCACAAACGAGACCGCGACGACGTAGGGCAGGAGATCGGCGTAGGCCGTAAAAGGATTGATTTGCAGTTTGCCGCCCAGAACTTGAATTTGCCAGTGGTAACGAATGAAGTGGGCCAGCCAGAAAGCGAGGCCATAGAGGGCGGCGTCGCAAATGCGATGAACCCGGGCTCGGATCTGGCGGTGACTCCTAAACATCAGCGATGGGCAATTATTCCATATCCCGTAATAAAACGTCAACGGGTAATGGCAGCCGCTTGCAGGGGCAGGTGAGCGTCCTGGAAGGAAGTCTGGATTTCCGGGGCGGAGTTGATAACCAACTCTTTCATGCGCTCAAAGGTTTTGTCCTCCTGACCCGGCGGACAAGCGGAGAAATAGGATATGTAAGCCCAGCGGTCAAGCACCTGTCGGAAAACCAAATCACGGGCGAGCCACCAAACACGCTTGAAGTGGGACTCGGTCACCATGTCGTCGGCGACGAACCAAAACAAGTAGATTCCTTTGATCTCGATCATGCGGCCGGTCTGGGGGTCTTTGCCGGTGGCGCGGGCGGTGTATTTCTGGAGGGGAAGGTCGTAGGAGCGCGGGCGCTCAAAATGAAGGGTGACGACCTCCTTCTTCTCGATGGTCCATCCCTGACCCTGAAGGCAGAATTCAGGTTTGTGGATGCTGGTGCGATCCGCGCCCATCAGCACCACACTGACTTGGGCTCGGAATCCGTCCGCATTCGTGTAGATGCGCCGACCGAACGTGGTGTCACTGGGCAGCATGTTCAACTCCACGCGGGTGATCGGCGCCAGAGTGGAGTTCATGCGGCCGACCGATTCCGGAAGGAAGACGGAGGTCTCGGCGCAAAGTTTGCCGGCATCGTCGTGCAGGGGGGTGGGGACGAGGAGGACGCCCGGTTTTCCGAGGGTTTGCCGGCTCCTGACCGACGCCAAACCGCAGGCGGTCACCGCCATAAGGGCCAGGCCGGGGAGGATGAGAAAAAGTCGGGACTTATTCATGGAGAGGGACGGGCCGGGTTGACGGTTTCCTTGATAATCCGGCTCAAAAGCATGACTCCCCCGATCGCAATGGCATAGGTGAGGAAGCCGAACCATTCATGGACAAAATGACCCCAGTCCTTGCCAAAAAAGCTCGTGGCCATAACGACGCAAACGAGGCGCAAGACATTGCAGATCAGGGACAATGGAAGGGCGGAGGAGAAAAGGACCAGGCGGCGCCAGGGGGTCTGAAAGAAGACCATGGCGAAAATGGACGTGAGAGCCGTCAGCGAAAGCAGACTTCTGATGCCGCTGCAAGCCGCCACCACATCGAAATTGATTTCGCCGGTGGGATCGAATAATTGGGTGCCCTGCCGGATGAGATTCAAACCCATGATGCCGTGGCAAATAAGGTACGTGATCCAAGTGGCAAAAATCCTGAGAGGCAGGGTCAGGGAGTCCATGAAGACATCAAGCGGGATGCTAAAAACAAAGAGCACGAAGGGGAACCAGCTTGCCTTCATCCACGGAAGCCCCCAAGTGATGCCGATGATGGCATACAACCCGAGAAAAAAGGCGATGATTGACACGCGGGGCTGCTGCACCAAATAGCCGACGAAGTGCGTGAGGCAAGCCAACCCGAGAAGGAGAATGCCGGGCCACCAAGTCTGTTGAGGGATGCTCAACAACTGTTCGCGCTTCCACCAGAAGAGAGCCAGAACGACGAACGGGATGAGATTTCCGTGAGAGTCGCCGGAGTCGGGGAAATTGTACGTCATGTACATCCAATGCAGGAGGGAATTGGATTTGAGGAAACCGAAGGTGGAATTTCCCAAGAACTGAAACAGACCGACCCAGGCGACGACGAGCGCGAAAAAAACCTCTTTGTTCCCGAGGCGCCCCCAGACGGCGCCAAGCTCTTCAAGGAAGGGGCGGTCTTTGCTAATGTTCATGGGCTGCGCCGCCCGTGTCGATTCCATATTGCCTCACAAAATACCCGATTTAATTCGTTTGCACAGCCAAAAATTATTGGGAAAAAGAGGCGGAGAGGTAGGGCGAGTCCGTCCCCGGCGAGCCGGGGTGCCGTAGGGAAAAAACGGTTTGGCGTGAGCGTTTGTATTTTCCATTGGCGTGTCCGACCCCAAACCACGCCCCGGAGGGGCGAATGATAATAGCCCGGCGTTTTCTAACGCCGGGTTAACTTCCAATTTGTCGAAGTCCCGTAAGGGACGGCTGAATGATTGGCCAGATTTGAGCAAACCTCAGTCGTCCCTTGCGGGACTTGGGTCCTCCCGACAAGAACCAGGCGTTGAAACGCCTGGCTATTCTCAAACGTCCCTCCGGGACGAAGCCAGCCACAGGTTTGTTCTTGGATCGAGGAGAAGGTTCGTTATTCTTCGGTTGATCCAAACAACGAGATATGACCTCGAAATCCACTAGGCGCGCCTTCCTCGGGAAGGCGGGAATCGGGCTGGGCGCGGTCGCGCTCGGCGGAACGAGCCCGCGTCTGCTCGCCGCCGAAGGCGAGCTGCCCGTCATCGACACACACACCCATTTCTACGACCCAACCCGGCCGCAAGGGGTGCCTTGGCCGCCCAAAAGCGACCGCGTCCTTTACCGCAAGGTCATGCCGGCGGATTATCGCGCGTTGCCGCAGCCTCGACCCGTCGCTGGAACGGTCGTTATCGAGGCAAGCGAATGGCCCGAGGACAACCAATGGATACTTGATCTGGCAGCCAATGATCCGTTTATCGTCGGTTTCATCGGTCATCTCTCGATTGCAAGCGATGATTTCTCCAAACATTTGGAACGTTTTGGCAAAAACGGATTGTTCCGGGGCATTCGGATTGGCGGGGACGCGGTTCAATCCGCGCTGGCGGGCGGGGTGGCGCTCAAGAATCTCCAACTCTTGGGCGAACGCGATCTTTGCCTCGATCTCCTCGTCGGGCCAAACCTGCTGCTCGAGGTGACGCGCCTGGCGCGGCGGCTGCCCGGGCTCAGAATTCTCGTTGATCATGTCGCGAACGTTCACATCGATGGAAAAGCCCCAGAGACGACATGGACGAGCGGGATGAAGGCGGCGGGCGGGTGTGAGAACCTGTATTGCAAAGTCTCGGGCCTCGTGGAGGGCAGCGGGCGGCGTGAGGGCCGCGCGCCTTCCGATCCGGAATTTTACCGGCCCGTCTTGGATGGAATTTGGGAGGCGTTTGGGGCCGATCGGCTGGTTTACGGCAGCAACTGGCCGGTCAGCGAGGTTTTTGCGCCTTGCGGGACTGTCCAGGCGATTGCATCGGCGTATTTTGGGGAAAAGGGCGGAGAGGCGTGGAACAAGTGTTTCCATTTAAACTCGAAGGCCTTTTACAAGTGGGTGGAGAGAAAGCCGGGGCAAAAGCGGTGAATCGCGTTCGGGTGGCTCGTTTGACAGAGGCTGGAGGGTGTGCGAGGTTCGCCACGAATCCCTCAGCTTAATGTTGGTTCAAACAGAATTGAATTCAGCGTCGTCAAAAATTGTTATGAAACTCAGCATCTTTCCAAAGCGATGGTTCGCCACCGCCGTCATCACCTCGCTGGCCTTCTTTTTTGGAGCGCCTTCGCAGGCGCAACCCGTGACCACGTCCTACACGAACACGTTCGATGCTGGCGGCAACACCACTCCCTTCACCGGCGGGAGCGTGGCCTCGTGGATTTATTGGTACGGCCTGAATTATAACAATACGAAAATGACGAATGATCCGTCCATGGACGCCCAGGGAGATCCAAATTCCGGATCACTCATGGTTTATCTGCCGTTCGGGAAAACCGGCGATCAGGGGGTGTTTTTTGGAACCTTCGGCAACAAGGGAGGCTACGACGGCAGTGTGACGATCGACGCGACATTCTACACCAATCTGGCGTTCGACATCCATTTCGCGCCAAACACGCCGCTGAACTCGGCGGGGAATTTAGGCGCGATTACGATGTCGATTTTTCCGAACACTTGGGAAAACGGCGGGGATTTCTCGTTGTTTTCGAGCGTCACGATTCCGGCGAGCGCCACCAATGGATGGTTTCACGCCGTGACCTCGATCACCAACTTCCTGGCAAAAGAGCCCAGCGACATGCTGACCAAGATCGCGGGCATCGGTTTTGATTACAATAGCTACAGCGGCTATCCGACGAACCCGGTGACATTTTGGATTGATAATGTCTCGGTGATCTCGGCCGGAGCGCCGCCCCCGCCGCCGCCAGCCCCGACATTGAGCGCGCCTCCACCCTCGCAACCCGCCCAGCGCGGCTTGAACCTTTTCACCACCAGCGCCTCCAGCCAATACAACCGCTACAGCCTCGTCACTGCGGACGACGTCGGTTATACGTATGTCGGCCAGTCCAATGTGACCTATTCTTGGAACATCGCGAGCTTTCCCGGCTTGGCGTATTCGGGCTATCAACAGCATGTTTTCCTTATTCCCGCCTCGGCGACCGGCTCGGTCTCAACGGAAAACGCGGCGGATTACACCGAGCCGAACTGCATCTTTATTACGGTCCAAGCCGGTTCGACAACCACGACGACGACGGTATCCAACGCAGGGGTCGTTTCGACAAATTCCGTGACCAATTTGTTTGGCGTGATGAACTTTCGTTACAAAACGAACGAGCCCAACGGCAATGGGATGATCTTCAACGGGACTTCGCCAACCAACACGGCCAGCAACCCGAACGGCTGGCCGGTGCAACCGGTGGGCAGCGTGCGGGGCCCTTCGCCACTCGGTACTTGGAGCGTGACCTTCAATGCCACCACCAATGTGATCCTCACCGCCCCAAATGGATCGAACACCACCTTCAGCTTGGACCCGGTTTCCGCGCTGCTGTTTAGCGATCCTCTGTACGTTTTCGTGGGGGTGCAGCCGAACAACGTGTCGGCGGAGGGGCAGAGCACGATCCTGAACAACTTTTCGATCACCGGCTCTCTCACCCCCTTGTCTGACGACTTTACCAGCGATTCCAGCCTGTCCCCCATTTGGACCATGGACAGCTCCGACACCAACGCCATCCAGTTCGTGCCACCCGGAACGAATTATTGGTTCTCGTGGACCACTCCCGCGGTGGGCTATGATCTGCGCACCGCGGGCGCTTTGAAGGGTAGCACGAATACGGCGTGGGCGTTACTGACCGGTCCCAACGCGACCAATCCCGTGCCTGTCTTTAGAAACTTGGTTACGGAAATGGCCTTGATCAGTTCGACCAATTTTGCGGGAACAAACCAGGCCTACTTCCAGTTGATTAAAGACCAGTAAGGGGGGGGAGTTCTCTGGAAGACAATTGAAAATTTGTCATTTAAAATTTGCAATTTGCAATTGCCGGCAAACGCCCATGCGGGCGCGTCCGCGACCGACTTTCCCAAATTACAAATGACAGATTTTCAATGACCAATTCTCAATCAAGACTTCCGAATATCAAAACGCGACGCAGGGGTTTTATTATAAAAGGGATGCGTATATTCGTATGATCAAGAGGATTGAGGCGTTCCTTGCGTGGCCGGCCTTCCTGCGAGTCTGGTTTGTCGCGGCGGTCGTGGCCTTCTGCCCCAGCGCTTGGGGACAGTCGGGGCTTCCGATTTACACGGACCATCTCGTCAATGGCTTTCAGGATTGGAGCTGGGCGCCGCGCAATTTAAGCAACACAAATGCAACCCACTCCGGGGCCGCCTCCATCAGCGTCAGCGCGAGCGCGGCCTGGCAGGCCATCGCCCTTCACCAGTCGGATTTCAACACCAGCCTGTACGGCAATCTGACCTTTTGGGCCAACGGCGGGAATGGAGGCGGGCAGCGTTTGCAGGTGGTGGCAGTTTTGGGAGGAACGGCAACGACCACCGCCTTTAGTGTTCCCTCCCTGCCCTCCGGGGTCTGGAAACAGATCACCGTTCCTCTTTCCGCCATCGGCGCGGCCAATAAGACCGATTGCCAGGGTTTTTGGATTCAGATCACTTCGAATGGCACTTTAACCACATTTTATCTCGACGATATCCAACTCACCGCCGCGCCCGCGCCGGCTTTGGTTCACCTGAACGTCAATACGACGCAGACCCTTCGTACCGTCGACTCCCGGATGTTTGGCGTCAACGTCGCGGTGTGGGACAGCTCACTGGACACACTTACCTCATTACAAGAGTTGCGCGAAATAGGGTGCGGCACTCTGCGTTTTCCCGGCGGCTCGCTCTCGGATGAATATCATTGGGCTTCAGACACCACCGACGCCAACACCTGGCAGTGGGCGACTTCCTTTTCCCGCTTCGCCCACACGGCGACAAACTTGGGGGCGCAAGCGTTCATCACCGTCAATTATGGCACCGGAACCCCGGCGGAAGCCGCTGCCTGGGTTCGCAGCGCCAATGTGACGAATCATTACGGAGTCAAGTATTGGGAGATCGGGAACGAGGTCTATGGAACTTGGGAAACCGACTCGAACACATATCCTCACGATGCCTACACCTACGCGTTGCGAGCCACCAACTTCATCCAACAAATGAAGAGGGCCGACCCGTCCATAAAAATCGGAGTGGTAGCCGTGCCGGGGGAGACCAACAACGTCAATGGCTACACTAGTCATCCCGCCTTGAACACGCGGACAGGGAAGCTCAATTATGGCTGGACGGCGGTCTTGCTCGCGACATTGAAGAATGCCGGGGTCATGCCGGATTTTCTCATCTATCATTGGTATCCGGAATACACCGATCAGGAAAGTGATCCGCTGGTCTTGCAGTCCTCGTCGATGTGGCCCGCGGCGGCGTCCGATCTTCGCCAGCAGATCAATGATTACTTCGGCCCTAGCGGGACGAATATCGAACTCGTTTGCACCGAAAACAACAGTAATGCCGGCAGTCAGGGCAAGCAATCCACGAGTTTAGTGAACGCGCTTTATCTGGCGGACAATCTCGGAAAGATCATGACCACCGAGTTCAATTCTTATGTGTGGTGGGATTTTCGCAACGGGACCGACACCTCCGGCAATATGGACCCTACCCTTTATGGCTGGCGAACAAACGGCGATCTCGGAATGCTCAACGGGTTGGCAGCGCGTTACCCCGATTTCTACGGCATGAAGATGATGCATTATTTTGCCCAACCCGGCGACGCGGTTCTCGGCGCATCGAGCGACTATCTCCTGCTGACCGCGTATGCCGCGCGCCACGGCGACGGCTCGCTCGGGCTGCTGGTGATCAACAAAGATGATCAAGGCGCATTCACCGGCCAAATCGCGCTCGGGAATTTTGCGGCTTCGCCTAACGCGAGCGTGATGTCCTACGGGATACCGCAGGACACCGCGGCGGAAACGGGGGTGGGCTCGCCTGACATTGGCACAACCAATTTTTCATCCGTTGGCGCCACTTTTCAATATTCGTTCGCGCCGCTTTCGTTGACTTTATTCAATGTTGCGCCCGCCGCTCCCCAGCTCGTTCTGCTCGCCGGCCCGCAACAACCCGGGCAGCCGTTCCTGGTGGAACTGCATGGTCAGGCTGGTGTTCCGTATATCATCGAGAGTTCACCGGACCTCGTCTCGTGGGTTTCTGTTTCGACCAACACCCTGGGAGCGAGTGGTTTTGTGACGCTGACGAATGTGATTGCACCTGGAACTGGCGCGCAATTCTGGCGCGCCTTATGGCGGAGCGCGGGTTTTTAGGACGGCAATCCCGATTCCGAATCGGGATTGCGGACGGCGGTGGTTGCGCTTCTATTTCCATCCCAACGGGATGAAATCATTCAGCCCTGGGTTGCGAGTCGGCGAGCTACCCTGGGTCCAGCCACAGATAGCCTCAACTCTGAAAGAGTTGAATCAATCCCGTACAGAGCCTTCGTTGATTCAACCCTAGCAGGGTTGGTGCCTCTGCGACCGCATCCCAGGGTAGCTCGCAGACTCGCAACCTTGGGCTGAGTGATGGAAATCCTTTCAGCGCCTGTTGGATAATACGCAAGCTATCCAGATTCGAAATCGGTCAACCCCGAGCAGAGCAATGAATGAACGATTATTCGCAGGCAAAAAAAGCCCGGTTCCTCGAGAGGAACCGGGCGTTAAAAGGGCAAGCTCTTAAAGAACCGAATTTAGGGAGCCGCGTAACCACGGGAAGTGTTGTTATTTTCGATCTTCAAACCGGCGACGATCGAGACGGTGTTACCACCCTGATAGGGGCCACCCTGCGTCGGCGGGGTGTCCAACGACTTGCTCACCGAGTTCACGGCGGCGGAGTTGTCTGGGATGCGGCTGGCTTGCGGGGTGGTGGCAGCGAGCATGATCGATTGGGTGGAGTTGGGAACCACTTCAGCGATGGCTTCGCCGACGAGCTTGGCGCTCTGAGGGTCCTGCTTGGCCAACCTGGCGGCGATCTTGGCGGCGAAAGCGGGCGCGTTCTTGGCGGCAATCCTAGCGAGATCAAGCCGTTGTTTCGGCATCGCCTGCACGGCGGCGGCAGTCACTTCAGGAGCGGCGGATGGCACCGCGCTGACAATGGAAGCGAGGACCGAGGCTGTGGTTGAGGGATTGGCCTCGATGGCTGCTTTCATCGCTCCGACGGCGGCATCAGATTGCTGACTGGCGGTCTGGTGTGTGATAAACGAGACCGCGTGGGCGGGCAATTCGGCTGACGAGACGCCTGCAAAAACGGCTTGCGCACTCTTGGTTTGAGAGTAAACCCCGGCGTTGACCGTGGCTACCGTCATACCCAAAACTCCTGCGACCGCCCCGAGCGTTACTGCAATTTTTTTCATGGCTATTTCAATGGTTCAAATTTCTTATTTCGTGGCCTTTATATCAAAACACCAAACGGAGTCAAGCGCTATTTAGAACTTTTTTTGAACGTTTCCGGAGCTTCGGAATCGGACCGGCGCGCCTTCCCGTAGCGCGGGCGTCCTCGCCTGCGGGTTACGGCACCGTCCCGGTGCGAGTCGGTCGTCTTCTCCGCAGCCTCCCCGGCGAAACTGGGAACCAGAAACTGGCGGCGGGACGCCGCCGCAACCCGCAGGCGAGGACGCCCGCGCTACGGGAAGGGCCACACGGATCTCGGCGCTGGTAAATGCAGAAAATGGCATTTTGGGTTTGACCCGAAACAGCGCCAGATTTAGGTATCTCCCCATGCCCTGTGTAAAAAAGCTGTTTCCTTTCACCGCCCTCCTCCTCGCAACCGGATTCCTGACCGTCCACTCGGCGACAGCCCAGGTCCCCGAATGGATTTGGCACTCGAACGGCGGCAAACCGGCTGGCGACAACGAAACTCGTTCATTCGTAAAGACTTTCAGCATTGATCAAACGGTCGCGAAAGCCACAATTGTAGCCACGGCGGATGATGATTTTCAGCTTTTTATCAATGGCAAGCGGGTTTTGGCTGGGCGGGACTGGCGCCGGGCGTATTCAAAGGAGGTCGCCGGCAACCTGCGGCAGGGCGAAAACACGATTCTGGCCACTTGCCACAATGAATCAAGCGCGGCGGGATTCATCGCCAAGCTTGAAATGATCTTCGCCGGAGGCCAAAAGCGCGCCGTCGTGAGTGATCGCTCATGGCTGGCCAGCGAGCGGAACGACCCTAAATCAGGCGCTTGGATTGCGGCGATCAGCCTGGGCAAACTGGGGGTGCAGCCGTGGGGAGATGTCCTCCAGACCCCCGAAGCGACGCCAGTGTCGGCTATCACCGTCCCCGCAGGATTCAAGATCGAATTGCTGCGCTCGGCGCTCCCCGATGAAGGGTCCTGGGTGTCTATGACGGTGGATGACAAAGGCCGACTCATCGTCTCGCCGCAACAGGGGCCTCTCTTGCGCATGACCATCCCGCCCGGCGGGGGAGAGATCCAGGTGGAACGTATCACCACCGATCTTGGTTCCGCCATGGGGCTGCTCTGGGCGAACGGCTTCCTCTACGTGGACGGCCAAGGGGCGGAAGGACTCGGAATATACCGTCTCAAAAGCGACCCGGCGACGGATCAGTACACGGGCAAGAGCTTTTTGAAAAAAATGGACGGTGGCGGGGGGGAACACGGCTCGCACGGGCTGGTGCTGGGACCCGATGGGATGATTTATCAAGTTAACGGGAACTTCGTCAAAGTCGTCGCAGGCGTCGCCAAGGATTCGCCACACAAAAATTACGCGGACGACCTCATTCTGCCGCGACTCGAGGATGGCAATGGATTCGGCGTGGGAAACAAGCCGCCGGGAGGCCAGATTCTGCGATACGACCCGGAAGCCCGGAAATTCGAGTTGTTTGCCGCCGGGCAGCGCAACGATTACGACATTGCCTTCAATGAGGATGGCGAATTGTTCGGTTTTGACAGCGACATGGAGTGGGATTGGGGTCTGCCGTGGTATCGTCCCATTCGGATCAATCACATCGTGAGCGGCGGGGATTTTGGGTTTCGCGAGGGCTCGGGAAAATGGCCGGTGTGGTATCCAGACAGCCTTCCTTCGACCCTCGACATTGGGATCGGCTCGCCGACCGGGGTGAAATTTGGCACCGGGAGCAAGTTTCCGCCCAAGTATCGCCGGGCGATGTTCGCGATGGACTGGTCTTACGGGCGGATTTTCGCGGTCCATCTGACTCCAAACGGCGCGACTTACAGCGCGAAAGCGGAGACTTTCGTCCAGGCACACGGGCGCCCATTAAACGTGACGGACCTCGAATTCGGCAAGGACGGAGCGATGTATTTCCTCACGGGAGGCCGGGGCACGCAGGCAGGGCTTTATCGAGTGAGTTACACCGGTCCGATGATCACGGAAATCAGGTCCCCGGTGGCGGAAACGGCTGCCATCGAACGTGGACGGGAAGCGCGGGCGTTACGGCATAAAATCGAGGTGTTTCAGGTAAAAAAAGACCCTTCCGCCATCGATTTTATCTGGGGAAATCTTAGAAG
>Ga0206863_1217_pt3 | contig 12128 bp, 8 predicted proteins | sample Alteio_BWOrgCont_41_FD_152634 | JGI IMG/M metagenome (GOLD analysis project Ga0206863, IMG submission 152634) | Enriched cells from forest soil in Barre Woods Harvard Forest LTER site, Petersham, Massachusetts, United States -... | ecosystem: Environmental > Terrestrial > Soil > Temperate forest > O...
CATCCTGTTATTCGGTTGCGTCGAAACAACGGATTTCAGGGAAGTAACCATCAAAGCCGGCAACGGCGTGGGAAGCGTCGAATCCGCCGATTTTAATAAAGACGGCTACCCCGACCTGGCTGTCGCAAGCGATGGAGACAGCGCCGTTACGATCCTGTTGAACGATGGCAATGCAAAATTCAAACCGGCGACCTTTTTTGCCAACCAGACCCCCAACGACATTTGCATCGCCGATGTAAATAAAGATGGGAACCCCGATCTCTGTATCGCCAATACCGAGGTAAGCATGCTGACCTTGCTGTTGGGCAATGGGCGGGGCCGGTTCCGGCAGGCCCCCGCTTCTCCTTACAGGGTCCATTCCCGGCCCCATACGCACGGTATTGCCGTCGCCGATTTCAACGGAGACGGGAACCTGGACCTGGCTACGGACAGTTGGGGCGACAACGAGGTGTTGATCATTTTCGGGGATACAAGCCTGCGTTTTGGGCATGAAACGCACTACCCCGTCGGCCACCGCCCTTACCAGCGCCTGAGGTCGGGCGATCTAAACGGGGACGGGAAAGCGGACATTGTAACGACCAACCTGGAGGGAAATACGGTTTCCGTGCTGCTGGGAAACGGGAATGGGACTTTCAGGAGGGAGGATTACGGGGCCGGCGACGCACCCTTTGGAATAGCCATCGGCGATGTAAATGGGGATGGGTTCCCCGACCTGGCGGTCGTCGACGCACCTTCGGTTACGGCGGAAAGCACGGGGAAGGACGGGCTTTGGATATTGCTGGGGGATGGAAAGGGAGCTTTTCATCCGATGGTTGGGTCGCCTTTTGCGGCGGGCACGGGACCAACACGGGTGGCGATCGGCGACCTGGACGGGGACAAGATCAACGATATTGCCGTAACCAACTATAAGGATAATACCATTACCCTCTTTTACATGGGAAAAAAGGGAGTAAAACGGACGGCGATGCTCCGAGTAGGGCACCACCCCGACGGGATTTGCATAAACGACTTCAATGGGGACGGGAAGAACGATATAGCCGTAGGAAACCAGGACGACGGGACCGTCACGCTACTGCTGCATCGATAAGCGCGGCGCGCCCGGAAGTCACCGTTCCGGAAAAAACATCTCCAGAAACTCCGACTTGCGCCGCTGTGATATTTCCAGCTTCGCCCCATCCGTCAATACGATATAACTGTTCTTCCCCTTGATATAACTTTTGATAAAGCGCAGGTTGATGATCGTGGAATTATGGATCCGGTAAAAATTGTTGGCGCACAGTTGTTTTTCATAAAATCCCAGGTTCCGGGAAGAGATGACCCTGGTTCCATGCTGCAGGTAGAAATGGGTATAGCTGCCTTCGGAGGTGCACCATAAAATGTCCCTGATGTCTATGAATTCGTATCCCTCTACAGTGGATACTCCGATCTTCCTGGGTGTTTCGTTAGAGGGATCCCTGTGTTTCTTTTCGTCGATACGTGCCCTGGCCCTCGAAATGGCTTCCTCGAATTCCGGTATGCCGATGGGTTTCAGCAGGTAGTCCACGGCGGAGGCCCTCAGGGCATCCACGGCATAGCCTTCGTGGGCCGTTATGAAAATCAATTCGAAGTTCCTGGATTCCACTTTCTTCAGGACATCGAAGCCGGTTCCGTCGGCAAGACGGATGTCCATTAAAACGAGTTGGGGCAGCCTGTTGGAAATGAGTTGGGCCCCCTTATCCACGTAACCGGCGGACCCGACCAGTTCAATATCGGAAGTCAGTTGGCGGATAAGGCTGCTGATGACTTGCAGGCTTCTTTCTTCATCTTCCAGGACAACAGTTGGTATAGGCATATATAGGTTATTTCATAATAAAAAATGGATTTCGGCGATGGTCCCCTGTTCTTTGAGCGCCGTCTCGGATTTGTCCGTTATTTTCAGCGAGATCTCTTCCTTCCGCATGGCGTTTATGATGTGGATCCGGTGCTCGATGTTGCTGATGCCCAGGGGATCGTGCTCGACCGGAACCTTTCCTAAACGCGAGGCATTGATGCCAATCCCGTTGTCCTCGACGGTGCACACCAGGTATTTACCCAGGCGCTTGAAATCGACGCGGACCATTCCCTTTTTATCTTGCAGCGGAGATATACCATGCAGGATGGAATTCTCTACAAAGGGCTGGATAATAAGGCTGGGGATCATGATCTTGGAGGGCAGCAGGTTTCGGTCTACTTCTATCGTGTAGTCCATCCGGTCCGAGAGGCGCAGCTTTTCCAGCTCCATGTACAAGCCCAGAATGGACAATTCCTCGTTCAGGGTGGTATAGGTGCGGGAACAGTGTTGCAGGACCTTCCGGATCAGGGAAGAAAGTTTATGGAGGTATAGGTTGGCGTGTTTGATGTCGGCTCCCAGGATATAATACTGGATCGAGCTCAGGCAATTGAAAATGAAATGGGGATTCATTTGAGAGCGCAGCGCCATCATTTCCAGGTCGGCCATGCGGGTCTTCAGGCGGAGGTCCCTGTCCCTCTTCCGGTGCCGTCTTTTCACTTGGGTATAAACCCCCGCCCCGATCGCCAGGGCGGTCAGGAGATATGTCCCCGCAATGAACCAACCCATTTCCCAGAAAGGTGGAGGATACAGGATGCTGAGGCGTTTCGCGGGACCCGCTATTCCCCAACGGTCTACGACCCTGACTTCGAAGGTATGGTTGCCGAAGGGCAACGCTGAAAACTCCAGGAATGGGTTATTCGTTGCAATCCAGCCAGTGTCCAGGTCCTTCAACCGGTAACGATAGGTTATTTGCTTCCCGCTGCGAAAGGATATGCCGGAGAGCGAAATGTGGAGGGCATGGTTGGCATAGTCGATCCTTACGGAATCGGATGTCGGCTCATTGATGTTGATGAGAGGGTCTCCCATGGAATGGGGGATGTATTGTACGGGAAAATTGGAAATACCCCGGGAGGTGGCGGCCCAGATGTAGCCATCCAGGAAGGCCGTTTGGTTGACGTCGTTGGATATGAGGCCATCGTCCTCCGTGATGTTGTTCACCCGGAATACGGCCCCGTCCTGTTCCCAACGGAAGGTAATCCTCGAAATTCCCTTGTCCGTAGAGACCCAAGCCACGTTTCCCTTGATGAGCACGTGTTTGCATAGATCGCTGAGGAGTCCCTGGTCCTTGCCGATGGTAAACGCCCGGTTTTTTCTCAGGATCACGAGACCTTGCTGGGTAGACACCCAAACCGTGGTGTCGGGATCCAGGTTGATGTGATTGATGATGCCCCCCAGGGTTGGCGTCAGGTCTCCCCAATACCGGGTGACGGATCCGCTGTGGCTGTACATTCCCTTCATAGTGCCCCAGTAATAGTCATTCCCGATACAACCTATGCACGTCGCCCTGAAATTGAAAATCCAGTGAGCGTTGACGCACAGTCCCTCTGCCGAAGCGAAAACAAAGCCCGAATCCTTAAGGCAACAAATGCCTTTTGCGCTGACGGTGGTGTCCAATTTCCTGCAAGCTCCCGATGCCGACAGGATGTGTATACCATGATCGCTGGCGACCAGGAAGGAATCGGTTCCGTAAGGCTTGATATCCAGTACCCGGTTGTTTTTATTGGCGGAAGCCCACCGGGGAAACGTTTTTTCCGGGGAGAGGTTCCGGCCGACCATGAGGATGCTTCCATTGGACAAACCCGCGATCAGGGCTGTATCCCCCATGGCCTGGATACAGCGGACATCTTTTCCCTCGGAGGTCCCCTTCCCGGTCAGGTAGTGGGCGTCCAGGCAGGGCAAATAAAATACGCCGTCATCGTGGGTGGTTACCCAGTATCCTCCTTCCCGGTCTTTCCGGATGGATGTGCAATAGGTTCCGGGGAAGTAGGTCCTGATGGTTTTCCTTTTATCCCGGAGGCCCTCCACGCGGATCAATCCCCGGTTTCGGGAACAGATCCACAGGACGTTCGGGGACTCGAAATAGATATCCGTGCAATCTCCCCTCACGAGTGCGATATCCTTCAAGGCGAATAAGCTCTTGAGGTGGCTGGAGTCGGCCACGTACACCGTATCCGTATAAAATACGATGGAATGGCGGTCTGGTGTCAGTGAAAAGTAGGATTTCAGGTCATAGGGCAGGTAGGCCAGGAAGGGTATAGCATAGAAAAGGAAAGTGGAGTTCCCACCTCCCCGCGACCGGATGATCAATCGATGCAGGCCCGGGTTGATCATTGAAAAATAGAAACCGGTGCCATCCGGGGCGGATGCCCGGAGCAGGGAATATTCGGTGGGAATCCCGGATCCTGGGTTTACCAGGGAATGCATGGTGAAATCCCAATGACCCGGAGTGTTTGGCGATTGATAGTACCCCAGTGCGGTACCGCCATGAGCAAGCTCACTGGTTAACAGCAGGATCGATTTCGTACTGAAGTCTTCCGAGATGGCAAATACGTTCTTGCAGGAATCCAGGCAGTGGATATTCCCCGAGTAATAAACCGAGGGGACTCCCTTGAGCGAAATGAACCAGACATTTCCATAGGCATCGAGGTACAATTTCAGGATTTCGTTATCGGGAAGGCCGTCCTCCTTGGAGAAATTCCGGAAGGTTTTCCCATCGAAACGGCTGACGCCCTGGTTGGTGCAAAACCACATGAAACCGGATCGGTCCTGCAGGCATTGGTATACGTTCGAACCGGGAAGCCCATCCCGCACAGTGTACAGGATATGCGACAATTCCTGGGCGTCCGCTACCAAGTTGTGTATCAGAAATAAGAGTGTCAGTAACTTGTTCATAGGTTGCTGCTATCGTTTGGTATGCAAACCAATTAGGGCCTTCGCAAAAAACAGGGGTTAAGCCGCAGCTATTGAAAGAACAATGCGAATATATAATACGGTTTCCTTAATTAATCCTATTGATTAGATTTATTTCCTAAAAATAACAGCACTTATGAAGCCAAAATCCCTCGCCGTATGGGGCGTCTCCCTGACCCTCATAGGGTTAATCGCCCTAGCCACGGGTTGCACCAAATCGCCTTCCGCGTTGAAGGCGACCACCCTCCCTCCCATAGGAGTTACCTCCGACCAGGAGGCAACTTCCATCCCTAATGGAACCTCTACAGGTACCGGGTACCAGGTGATTTTCGATCAATACATTTATGGGGCCACGACCACCGCTGAAGTCACGGAGTGGGCCGCCTATGTCGGGCCGGCAGAGCATAACACCGTGGAGATCGCCGTGGAGAACGGCTATGTCTGTGTTGGGGGCGGGGCCCACACCGTGGATCCGAACGGGAATCAAGCCAATGTGGATGCGCTGCTGACGGCGGCATACCCCGTGGTGGGGGATGGATACTATTCCTCCTTCGTGGCGTCAAACAAGGATCAGTTCACCCAATACTTCAGCTACCTTTACGTCTATGTGATTGGTCTGAAACTGTATGGACCCGGTGGAACCGTGATCCCAACGAGCGCCATCACCCCACATTTGTACGAGACCTACGACTTGTCCACGGCCGCGCATTATCCTACCGTCTCCGAGGGAGTACCTTCCCAATACGCCAACCGGATTTTGAGCGGAGGCGCCTTTGATGATTATGGATCGGGTTACGGCAACCTGATTACGGAATGCGACTGGACCCTCCCAGCCACTACGACCGCTGCCGGCAAGGACCAGCATAGTCCCGACGTATGTTCCATTTATGACTTCGTCATTGCCATCGACAACAACCCCATTGCCGGGTTCGGGAACCTCAACGTAGCCTATAACTCGGCAACGATTCCCAACTCGACCCACCTCCAATCCCTGGGTGTCGCGGTTGCCCCTGGCTATGGCCTTACCGGGGTAGGTGGTAAGACCACCTGGACAGGGTACGGCAGGATGTTGTACGACCTGTATGCACCGTCCTCTTCCCAGATCGTGGTGGGCTCTAAGGACCAGCAAACGCCTGATATTTCCGGTAATATCTCAGGCATCGTTTCGGGCGTTCAACCCGCTCAGTGATCCGCGTAAGTGAATTATAAAAAGGGCCGCCTTTCGCTGGCGGCCCTTTTGCCGTTAGAGTTTAATCGCCTTTTTGGCTACCCTTTGCCCGTCAAGGGATACCGTATAGATGTATATACCGGAAGCCAGCTTGCTTCCGTCGAAGGGGACCGTATAGCTACCCTGCTTTTTGGTCGTATTTTCAAGGGTGGCGATTTTCGTACCGTCCATCGCATACAATTCCGTTTGTACCTGGCCGGAATGATCGATCGTGTAAGGGATCACCGTTTGCTGAGAAAAGGGATTGGGCACATTTTGCTGGAGATTCAAACCCGAAACGCCCTGATTACCTGAGAGGCTGGCCAGCTTAGATGTGACAAGCTGTGTAAGTGAATCTAGTTTCTGTTCCAGGTCGGTAATATGCTTATCCTGTTCCTTGAGGGCTTCCACCAATAAAGGCACAAGGTTTTGGTATCCCATGGACAATGTTTCTCCTTTGGCGATATTCCCTTCTTTTCCCGTGACCGCTTCCGGCACCACCTTCTGGACGTCCTGTGCAATGAAACCCAATTGGCGGTTCGATGCGGAAGGATCGTTTTTCCATTGGAAATATACCCCCTTCAGGCGGCGGACCAGGCTCATGGCGGAATCTATAGACTGTATATGAGTTTTCAGCCGGCCATCCGAGGAGGTTTGCCACCCGGAGGTCGTGTAGGTTCCGGTGGTCGTCCCGTTAAAGACTGTCAGAAGCGCACTGGGAGTCGTGGTCCCTATGCCCACTTTTGCCGCAAAGTAGTTTTGATCCGAATCTCCTACCTGGTAGATACCCCAGGGATGGGTGATTTGGGTGGAAAGGGGCAGTGAAGCTGCCTGGGAGCTTTCCAGCCGCAAGCCGTAAAAATTGGTGATGGTTCCCGAATAGCTTTTCCCGAAAATCACTTGCGGGCTGCAGGACCGGAAGTTGGTATAATCATGCATACCCCCCGTTCCCAGGACGTTCAGGAATCCGGCTACGCCGCTAACGACGCCCTGTGACATGGTTCCGCTGTCACCTTTGGTTACGGCTCCGGCCAACCCTGAAAAATAGCTGGGATCGCTGGAACTCTCATCGGCGAAAGCGCTGTTCACCATCAGTTGCAGGACTCCGGACGCACCCAAATAACTGTACTGGTTGGTAAGCGTACCTCCCGAACCCATCACGTACAGGTTGGAGGAACCCTGGAAGAAACCGGAGTTGGTGGTCCAACTGACGGAATCAATACCGAAGTATGTCCCGTGGACGTTCAGGGTACTAGTTGGTGACAGGGTGCCGATCCCGACATTCCCGGAAGCGGGGAATGTGTTTTGGGAACGCGAGTTGATGGAAAAGAGGAGGACGGTGATGATAAGTAAAATTGAATTTTTCATACTTGTGGCATTTTGGTTTGCTCTCAAAATTAATTGAGTGTCCCCCCTGCCACAATCCGTTTATATACGGATATCTAACGATATCGGCCGTCCCCCTCCCGAGGTTATTTAACAGAAAGATATTTCTTCCACGGCTCCCAATAGTATTTCTCCCATCCGGTATAAATGTCGTCCGCATGCTTTTCCGGCAGGTCCCCGTGCACCATGTGCAGGATAACATTCTTCCCCTTGGGTTCCAGAAAAATCATGAATACAGAATCGGGATCCTTTGGGTCCCAGTCCGCACCCCTCCACGTCTGGACGATGAGTTGGTCTTTCACGAGGGTCAGGTTTTTCCCCGAAATATGGTCCCCGTGGGCCGTATAGGGAGCGCCTATTTTGGAAGTAATGGTAGCGGGCGCTCCCGTGGACTCCGAATGCTTTTTCGCATTCATGTACAACTCGTAAAGGGTTGCCGGGCCGGTGTTTTTGAACTCGACGGTTTGGGTGATGGTCATATCGTTTTTCTAAATGACGGATGACCGGCGCCGATTAGGACACTATTTCATCGCGCTTTCGTAAAATTTCTTCTCGTCCTCCAGAAACTTGGCGTCGGTCTCTTTACTGACGTATACCATATGCCCCGCTTCATAATAATTCAGGATGATGTTACCCCGGACGTCGGGCCTCAGGCCCATATGGCTCACCATGTACTCGGCGTTGTACACCGGCGTAGCCAGGTCATAATAGCCGCACACCACGTTGACGTGGAGGTGGGGGTTTTCGGTCATGGCGCTCCGCAGGGTCTCCGACACGTCCAGGTAGCTGTTCTCGGAAGGCTTGTAATCCCAGGGGCGGACGTTGGCCGTGGATTCGTAGGGCAAGTCGGACTTGAATCCCAGCTCGCGGCGAATATAATTGTTGAACGCGCCAACGAACAAACCCGTCAGGTTGTTGTCACTGGCGTCGTAGGTGGAGCGCTCTCCGGCGTCGTCAATGTCTTCTCCCGTGAAACGGCTATCGTAGCGCCCTACCGTTTTCCCTTCATCCCTCAGCACTTCCTTGAAGAAGCGGAAGGCGTTGACGCGTTCCCTGGACTGGCGGATATACGTGGTCGAAAGCCCCGTAAAATAATGGAGGGAATCGACGATCCGGGCTGTGAGGTCCGCGGAGGCGTTATCTCCTTCCATGAGGAAGGAAGCATAGGCGCCACCCGCAAACGTCTCCGCGCGCCGGGTCAGCTCGGCGGGGCTGATGCTTTCCAGGTCCGTAGAAAGTTTATGATGATACCGTGCCGTGGTGGCATAGGTAGGCAGGAAGAAAACATAAGGCATTTCGTTACCATGGCTGAAGTCGATCAGTTGGAAGTTGAGGACCGAAGAAATGAGGGTGATGCCGTTCAGATTGATTCCGTATCGGCTCAGCAGGTATCCCGAGAGGCCCGCCGCGCGCGTCGTCCCGTAGCTTTCGCCAGCAATGAATTTCGGGCTTCCCCAGCGTTCGGTTTGGGTAATGTAGAGGCGGATGAAATCCCCCACAGAGGCGAGGTCTTCGTTATACCCGTGGAAGTCGCTGGCCTGCACGCCCTTCATGGGACGGCTGTATCCCGTGGAGACGGGATCGATGAAGACCAGGTCTGTGAAACCCAGCCAGGAATAGGGATTTTCCTCGTATTCGTAAGGCGGGGAGGGGGCGTCCCCTTTGTCATTGGCGAACTTGACGCGAACTGGGCTGAAGGAACCCATGTGCAGCCATATGCTGGCGCTGCCCGGTCCTCCGTTGAATACGAAGGTCACGGGGCGCTTGGCCTTAGAAGCGTTATCGGCGGTATAAGCAACGTAGAACATCCGGGCAACGGGTTTCTCACCTTCTTCGTCCTTCATGGACATATATCCCGTAGTGGCTGTATAGGAAATCGACTTCCCTTCCAACGTAATCTCGTGATGGGTAACGACGGGTCGTCCTACCGATGTGTCGCGGCGCTCGGCGCCCATGGTATCGCGGATGTTTACGGAAACGTTTTGTGTGGATTGCGGTCTTTGGCCCAGGGCTGTGCCGAGGGAGCAAAGGGATAAAGCAGTTAGGATCAGGTATCTCATAGGGAAAAAGTTATGTAAAAAAAATGACCAACGGCCTCGTCCTACATGAGCGGCTATAAACGGACGCCGGATGTATCGATACCGGACGACCGCGCCAGAACATGGGCGGTAAAAAATTGATTCTAAGTAAATTGCAGGAATGGCGTTCTTTTTGAAGCCAAAACCGATATGCTGAAGTTACACCTCCGGACGGCCATCAAAACCCTCCTCCACCAAAAAGTCTTTTCCTTCGTCAATGTATTCGGCCTGACGCTGGGCTTGTCGGCCTGCATGGTCGTGGCTAATGTCGTCATCGACGATCTATCCTACGACCGCAACTGGAGCAAGTCGAAAGATCTGTACCGGATCCTCAGCATCCAGGATATGGGTTCGGGTATGACTGAGCGTATGTCCGCATCTTATGCGGGACTGGGACCCGAACTAAGAAAAAATTTCCCGGAGGTACAGGCGGTAAGCGCCATCGTTCAGGAGTCCATGCGATTGCGTTTCAATACCGGGGACCCTGCGGGCGTGGCCCTGACGGAATTGAGGGCGGACACTACAGTTTGGCAACTCCTGGACCTTCCCCTGAAAGCCGGCTCACCGCGGGTGTATACTGAAGGAGTCAATAACATCGTGATTTCAGAAAGCGTGGCCAAGCGTTTTTTTGCGGGCAGGAATCCCCTGGGCCGCACCGTGCAGGAGGTCTCGGCTTACGGAGAAAAGCCCGAGTCCTATGTGATTACGGGCGTCATGAAAGACCTGCCGTACAACACCCATCTCAGGGCAGAAGTCCTGGTGTTGGATAAACCCAGGGTAGAATCCCTGGGAAACAGGAGCGCGGGCACTTTTTTGAGCCAATATATCCTGTTGCGTCCCGGAACCGACGCCGGCGCTTTCACCCAAAAAGTGAACCGCTGGTACGCCGATTTTATGAAAGATGCACGCGTGTACCGGTATGCCTTTCAGCCCATCAGGGACGTTTACCTCCGCTCCGACTTCAACGACTCCCAAAATGTCAAAGGAAGCATGCGCAATATTTATATTTTCAGCGCGGTGGCCGCCCTACTCCTGTTGATCGCCTGCATCAACTATATCAACCTCAGTACCGCAAGGGTCGTGTCGCGCCTAAAGGAAACGGGCACGCGTAAAATCCTGGGCGCGCGCCGAAAAGATATTGTCCTGCAATCATTAGCGGAGTCCGTCCTGGTTTTTGCGCTTTCCCTGGGCCTTTCCATATTCATTTATAGATTGGCCTTGCATCCCTTGGAAGACTACCTGGGGTACTCCCTGGAGCTGACATTCCTGTCGCGCCTGTCCCTGCTGGGAATTGCCTGCGGCACCGTCTTTTTGGTAAGTCTGTTCACGGGATTGTATCCTGCCTGGTTACTTTCAGGCGTACCTGTCGCGGGAGCCCTCAAGGGCAGACTTTTCAAAAGCAGCCAGTCTTGGTTACGTAAAGGCCTCGTCGTGGTCCAGTTTTCAATCTCCATCGTCGTCCTGGTGGGGATGATCGTGGTCAAGGGGCAAGTGAACTACATGACGAAAGCGGACCCGGGCTTCGACCGGAAGGGATTGCTGAGCATCGGATTCGTGTCCTGGGATGGAAAAGGGGATGTGTTCAAGCAGGCATTACTCGGGGTGCCAGGGGTGGAAGGTTGCAGCATCACCACTTTTCTGCCCTCTTCTGGTCCGGGGTTTATGTCCAGGGATCAGGACGACCCTCTGCACCCGGGAAACAAAGTGAAGGTTTGGTACATGAGCGGCGACATCGACCTTGAAAAGGTGTTGGGTCTGCGGTTGAAAAGCGGGCGTCTCTTCGACCCAGCCCTTTCGACCGATGCCTGGGTTTACGACTTCTCGGAGAAGATGAAAGAGCAGCCCTCCCTCATCACGGCCAGTACCGCTGAAATGCTGAACATCCAGGATTTGCATACCATCCCCGGGGATGTTTATTCTCATCCCGTAGGGATCGTGGAAGACTTCCACAGCCAATCGATGCGCGACGCCATGGGTCCGACCTTCATCCTGGCGGAGCGCTCTCCCCAATACGGAGGTATGCTCATCCGTGTCCAGTCCGGTGCCGAAGGAAGGGTCATGGCCTCTATCCACCGTTTGTGGAGGCAAATGTATCCGGGCAAGCTCCTGGAAACGCATTGGGTGGACGAGATGCTCACCGATCAGTATGCACAGGAAAGCCGCTTCCAGCAACTCCTGACCTTCTTCAGCGGACTGTCCATGATCCTGGCGGCCCTGGGCATTTTCGGGCTCATCGTACATGCCGCTGGTCAGCGGATCAAGGAGATCGGCGTGCGAAGGGTGCTGGGTGCATCGGTGGCCTCGATCGTGCGCCTCCTGGCTTCCGATTTCGCCCGCCTCGTTTGCATTGCCTTCCTGGTCGCGGCACCCCTGTCCTGGTGGGTCATGCAAAAGTGGCTGGAAGGATTTGCCTACCGAATTCATATCCAGTGGTGGATGCCCGTCCTGGCCGGAACGGTGGCCCTGGTCATATCGCTGATCACCATCAGTTTTCAGGCGATCAAATCGGCCCTGGCGCCCCCGGTGGAAAGCCTGAGGGCGGAATAGATTCCTGGCATGAAATTTCCGTAGTATACTTGACGCGCCGTAGGCGCGTCGCCCGAAGGGCAATAATTAGCAAAGTTGGCGCGGAAGCGCTAAATTGACCTTGGGGCGCTTCCGCGCCAACTCAAACACA
>Ga0206863_1230_pt2 | contig 12033 bp, 15 predicted proteins | sample Alteio_BWOrgCont_41_FD_152634 | JGI IMG/M metagenome (GOLD analysis project Ga0206863, IMG submission 152634) | Enriched cells from forest soil in Barre Woods Harvard Forest LTER site, Petersham, Massachusetts, United States -... | ecosystem: Environmental > Terrestrial > Soil > Temperate forest >...
TTACACAAATCACGCCGAATGATTATCTGAGAAAGGGGTTGACCGACAAAAATTCATAGTGTCGGTTTTATTCTATTCTATGGCAATTTGCTTTCATAATTTTGACTTTGAATTATTTAAAAAGCAAAAAAATGAAAAAACAAATTACACCCTGCCTTTGGTTTGACAATCAGGCAAAAGAAGCGGCAGCATTGTATTGTTCCGCTTTTGAAAAGTCGAAAATTACAACGCAGTCGCCAATCGTAACCGAGATCGAGGTTTCGGGACAAAAATTTATTCTTTTGGATGGCGGTCCCATATATTATCCTACTCCTTCCATTTCGTTTTATTATATCTGCGAAAATGTAAAGGAACTTGAGAAAATCTGGGATGCTTTCAGCAAAGATGGGAGCATAATGATGCCTCTGGGTAAATATCCTTGGAGTGAAAAATTTGGATGGGTAAATGACAAGTTCGGCATATCCTGGCAGGTTGCTTTAGGAAAAATCAGTGATGTTGGTCAGAAAATAACACCCTGTCTGATGTTTACAGGTAAGCAATATGGCCGGGTTGACGAGGCTATTGAACTTTATTCCGCTATTTTTGAAAACGTGAAAGTTGACGGAATTCTCCGCTATGGCGCAAATGAATTGCCAGACAAAGAAGGAAAAGTAAAACATGCACAAGTGGATGTGGACGGACAGAAGCTCATGCTGATGGAAAGTGCAGCGGAGCACAATTATTCTTTCACGGAAGGGGTGTCGTTAACTTTATATTGCGAAACGCAGGAGGAGATAGATTATTACTGGGAAAAGTTTACTGAAAATGGAGAAGAGAGTATGTGTGGTTGGTTGAAAGATAAGTTTGGTGTATCGTGGCAAATCATTCCCGCAATTCTTGGAAAAATTATGAGCAACCCTGCCAAGGCGGGCAAGGCGGCACAGGCGTTTATGTCAATGCGAAAGCTAAACATTGAAAAAATTGTTCAAGCGTCTATGTCTTAAATAAAAGCTAATGCAAAGGATACTTCATTTCTTTTTACCGGTTTTGATCTTGTTTGCGGACCCGCATCCTGTACCTGGGAAATCCTGGCGCCTGCACCTGTCCGATTCAACGACGCTCGAAATGCTTTGGGTGGAAAAAGGCAGCTTTTTGATGGGTAGCCCGTTATCAGAACCAGGACGCAAGGAGGACGAAGGACCGCAGAGGACGGTTACGTTGACCAAAGGATTTTGGATGGGTAGAACAGAGGTCACTATCGGTCAATGGAAAGCGGTTATGCATACAACCCTACGGGAAAAAGTCATCAACCTGTTGAACGACACGACTCTTGTCGATATTGAAGGGAAAAAGCAAATATTGCGCGAATTCATGCACTTTAAACGCGACGACCCGGACAGGATCATGGCCGGAGAAAGCGATAGTCTTCCAATGTATTTTGTCAGCTGGAACGAGGCAATCGACTTTTGCAATAAACTAACCCAACATGAGCGGTCAGCAGGACGGCTGCCCGCTGGATATGAATATAATCTTCCAACCGAAGCTCAGTGGGAGTTTGCCTGTCGGGCAGGCACGACGACTGCAAGTTTTGGGGGCCCCGTAACTATCATAGGAAAGGACGCTCCGGTACTGGATAGTGTCGCCTGGTATGTGGGTAATAGTGCAATAGGCTATTCGGGCCGCGGACTTGGGGTACCTCCGGCCGGACCTCGGGCGTCCGGTGAAAAACTACCCAATGCCTGGGGCTTTCAGGATATGGCGGGCAACCTATGGGAGTGGTGCAGGGATTGGTATGGACCCTACACCGGGAGAAGCCTTACCAATCCGCTCGGGCCAGCCAGCGGAATGGATCGGGTGAACCGTGGCGGTAGTTGGGGCAGCGGCGCGGGAGATTCCCGTTCCGCTAACAGGGCCAAAAATCCGCCGGCGGAAATGAGCGCTTATAGGGGATTTCGATTGGCGCTTTGCCCTGTACAGAGGCACGGGTCATAAGCGGCGGCGGAAATGGGCTAAAGGCCTACCTTTGGGGTATGCTTGCTCATGATATAAGTTACCCCACCCATCCGGGGTTGAAGCGATTTATCGTCCATTACGCCCTTATTTCAGGGCCGTTGCATATTCCCTTCAAGACCGTCATGCCCCGGCATGGAACAACACTTTTATTTGATTTCAACAAACTGCTCATCAATGATGAAAAGCTCATTGACCTGGCCGTGGCGGGTTTCCATACCCGTTCTTTCACTTTCCGTGTGACGACCGATTACCGGGATTGCTTTGTCGTCAGGCTTTCGCCTTATGGTTTGAGCAGATTTACTGACATGCCGATCAGCACCTTAACCAACCAGATTATCCCCGCGGAATCATTATTTGGTGAAGAGATCCGTCATCTCTATGTCGCCATGAAAGAACAGCCTTTCGCGGCAAGGATCGCCCTGGTCGACGATTTTCTTCTTTCCCGGCTGCGGGAGCCCAATCCCAGTGAGGAATGGATTTTCGACACTGCGGATCAACTGATACAAGCGCTTTCACTTAAGTCACTCACTTTGCGCGTCACCCTGGGAAAGCGCCAAATCGAGCGAAAATTCAAGGAGATCGTGGGCGTCAACATGACCACCTTCGTCCGAATCTGCCGTTTCGAAAAAATGACCGAACAACTGCCCGCCGTTGAACATAGCCTTACCAGCCTCGCCTATGAGGGCGGTTATTTCGATCAGGCCCATTTCTCCAAAGATTTCAAGCGCCTTTCCACCGTCAGCCCCAAATCATATTCTCCCTGTCAGGCTGGTGGTCAAGGGACCTGACTTGTCGTTTCCGTACAATTCCATGATTCCCCTTTCCGCTACTTTTGGCCTATGAAAATATTAGTCACCGGCTCCACCGGCAAAGTCGGCAGCCGATTTGTTCCCCACCTTCTTTCCAAGGGACATGAAGTGCACATCCTCGTACGCGATCGCCTTAAAGCCCAACCCTTGGTTGATCTGGGCGCTCGTGCCTTCGTTGGCGATCTGAGCCAACCCGATACCCTCACTCCCGCCATAAAAGGGATGAACGCCGTAGTGCATATCGCAGCCTATTTCCGGACAATGAACGACGATGAAGGCATCATCCGAACCAACCATTCAGGCACGCTTAATCTGGCAAATGCCGCCATCGAAAGCGGCACAAAGCGCTTCGTGTTCACCAGCACTGGCCTCGTATACGGCTCCGGAAACCCTTACCCCGCCCGGGAGAGCGACCCTTGTAGTGTCGAGGGCCTCCGGGCTTATCCAGCCAGTAAAGTAGCCGCCGAAAACGACCTCCTTCAAATGTCCGGCCTGGACGTACGCATATGCCGTCTGCCCTTCGTGTACGGAGCCGGCGACCCCCACCTGAAAGAGATCATCCCCTACTTCAAAACATTCAAGCACCACCCCGGCACCAGAATGCACATGGGACACCACCTGGATGTAGCCCAGGCACTCCTTTTGCTTTTACAATGCGATGGCTTACAGGGAGAAACCTTCAATGTCGCCGACGATGCCCCGATCAGTTGTTACGAGATCGCCAGAAGTTTCGGGATGGAAGCCGACGCCTTCGATCCCACCGTACCTCCTCCTGCCAATCCTTTCCAGAATATTATGGATATTTCCAAACTTCGCACCCGGACAGGTTTCCGCCCGCTGGTACCGAGTTTCCATGTCGCGCAGGATCTTGACATCCTGTGATGTACGGAGGCAGGTCCCAGGTCCGAAAAATAAATTAATATAAGAATTCCGAACTTTTTTATTATGTTAGGGTACCTAAATATTACACCATGAAAAAAGCCTTATTCCTCTTCGTTGTCCTTCTTTCGATTCCCCTCTTGATGCCCACGGCTAAGGCCACCGTAAATAGCGTGGCCGCGCGGCGCTTCGTGGTAATGGGTTCCTTTCCTCAACAGGGCTACACCGTTGGATATGTTTTCAACCTCACGACCAATACCCTTGAGGAGCTTTATGTCGAAAACGCTTTAGGGCAGGAGGTGCCGATTTCTACCTACACCGGGACGGTAACGGGTAACCCGGCTACCTGGGTAGTAACATTCCATTACGTTTATATTTTACTTTCCAACAATACCGAGCTGGGTCCCATCAATTATCAGTCCTAGTGGGATATGACCGGTAAATCGGGCGACTGAGTGATCGGGCTTACGTTTTTTACTACTTGTGGTTTTTCTTCTGCTGCATTCGGCAAGAATGCTTCAATGAAGAAGGACTGGGGATTCTACCTGATCGAAGTTGATGCGATCGCGATCATTGAGCTGCCAGTATGACTGAATTGAAAGGAACAAATGAGCTCCAATTAGGGTATCGATTTAAAAGGGAGTATTGGGGACAAGATAGTGGCCACCACCAACTTAACGAACGACGCTTCAAGGCGAGTGCTTGAAAAAGCCGGGTTGGGATTTGAGATGAAGGGAAATTTCTATGATTGGGAGATGAATTACTTTGTGATCCCCTGTGCCAGTACAAATTCGCCAGGCACTTCATAACCTTCTCCTTTCTTATAGGGGGCCAGTGAAGACAGGTAAGCGGCATGTACTTCCTGTTTTATTGATTCGCTGAATTTATTATAAGCCAGTGCGACAGGCCCTCCTTCGAAGGCAGCCCCCAAGGCATCCTGTTCATCTTTATAGGTCAGGATAGTCGAGATACGCCTGACCCCGATAGCTGTAAATCCGGCTGCTTTGAAATTGAGTTCGAGCATATCAGGATTGCCGAGGTTAAAAAACATGGGGCAAACTTCGGAGGCCACATGCTGATCTACGATCTCAAAAATTTCCGCCCAGCCGCATTGGGCGCGTTGTCCCCAAACCGCCGCAACTGCCCGGCCGCCGGGTTTAAGCACCCGGCGCATTTCTTCCAGGGCTTTGCGTGGATCCGGCATATACATCAACCCCAGCGAACAAAGCACCACATCAAATGAACTGTTCTCCAGGCCTAGTTCTTCTGCATCCATTCGGGCAAATCGAACGCGATTTTCTCCTTTCTGCGCCGCGAGTAAAGATGCCATTTCGACCATCTTTTCAGAAATATCCGTACCCAGAAGGCGGCCTTTCGAGCCGAGCTTTGCGAGTGCCGGAAAACTTACCAGACCCGTTCCGCAGGCCACATCCAACACGCTTTCGCCTGGCTGAAGATCCGCCATCTCGAGCAGTAGGTCCTGAGCCGGCTTCAATTGCTGTTGCCAGAAAACTTCATAGTAGGCGGACGCCTTGTCCCAGCCATAACGTTGAATCCTTCTTTGCAACGCCGGTTCCATATCAGTGCTTTTTAGTGGTAATAATACTTACTTCACGTCGGCAGGACTGCGCTCGGCGAAAAATATCCAGATAGGGACTATGCCTGTCCGCTTCATCCAACATCCGCATAATCGCCTCTTCAGGTGCATCGCTGGCAACGGTTACCGAATAGCGAATTTCCAGGTATCCCGGAGGAACATTTGGAGCCGTTCCAAATAAAGCCCCGTCATCATAATCGGCCTGTATCTCCACTTCAAGCCCTGCAACGGGAATATTCATCGTCGAGGCCCTCATCATATAACCGATGGCCAGACAACTTCCCAAAGCGGCTCTTCCAAAAACTCCGGGGGTCGGTCCGGCACCATTGCCACCGGCCTGTTCCGGCATATCTGCGATCATGGTCCAATTGCCTTCCCGGATCTCGCAGGTGAGTCCGTCCTTAATGGAAGCTTTTGAAGTTGCGGTTCCGCGGCCAAGAGCCGGCCGCTGGGCAAACGCGCTTGAAACACGGACAAACCCGGATTTTATTTTTTCATTTGCCTGCATAAGCAATTGTTTATAATAAGTTACAAATAATCTAGTGTTTTGCAAGAGTACTTCAATAAATGGCTCTAATCGTCCACGAAAAGATAAAACCCATGTCCTACTAGTCACTTAAAGTACTCATTAACAATATCTTAAAACTTGATCGCCGTTTATTATCTTTGCAGTATGAGAACGATAACCCTCAATATGCCTGATTCACTCGGAATGGAAGACCGTGAAGTGGCTATACTTGTAGCCAGCCGGCTGTATGAGCAGGGAAAGCTTTCACTTGGCCAAGCTGCTGAAGTCGTTGGACTAAGTAAACGGGTTTTTGCAGAACTGCTGGGCTCCTATAATATTTCCCTCTTCAATTATCCCGCTTCCGATTTGTCAAGGGATGTAGCGAATGCCTAAGACCATTATTTCTGATACCAGTTGTTTCATCATTATTAGTGAGCTTGATCTAATTTACAAGGTCTATGTCTCAATAGTTCAACCCCGGCCTGAAGGCCGGCGGAAATACAGCCTGAAAAAGTGAGAAAGACGATGATGTCGGAAAAGAAATGAATACCGTTGCCCTTTATTTCCAGCTCACGAAACTTATTGAAGCACCGGGCAGTCCTAATTTAATTGGTTAATAATGGCAGTAGCGTCCTTTACATCCAATGCCATCAAATCATTATATGCCTGGGTAAGCTGAGTTTCCGCTGCATTGTTGGTGGCATATTCTTTTCGAAGCGTGTACCACGTATAAATAAGTTGCAATTCGGTAACGGTATAAGATACGCCGGTATATTTCTGGATGGTTTGCAGAAAGCTAAAATTAAAGTCAAGCGTTGGTTCTATCATCGTGCCCTCGCCATAATCATTCCAGGTTATCAGTTGCAGGTAATTTGTGCCGCTCGTACTGGCCAGGTTTAGGCAGTTTTGCAGGGTGGCCGTGCCGTTATAGCCGATCTGAAACAAGGTATTACCCCATCCGCCCTGCTGGTAAAAATCCTGGAATCCAGGATAAGCCCCGGCGAAATAATATGACAATGACGGAGCCCTGTTTGAATAAAACGCAGTCAGGTTGGCTTGATCGGTCGCCTGAACCCAGGCAAACTCGCCTGAACCTTCCGCACCTGTAATGTTTCCCTGGTATTCGAGCGATAATAACACCGGCTTTGTGCTGAAAACAGAAAATGCCTGCTCCCAATCGGCTGTTGTTTTGAGTCCCTGAGGACCAAAATCAAGCAACAAAGGCTGACTGTTGATCCGGATATAGCTATTGCTGCTGAAATAGGCCGACTGGAGGTAATTGAAATCTAATTTTGCAGCTGTAAGTGTATCCAGACCTGCAACGGATTTATCCTGTGCCAGTGAAGCGTCCTCATAACAGATACCAAACTGCAGGCCTGAATTAGGGACGCGGCTGAATATCGAATCGGTGTTTCTTTTATTCAGGGGATAGTCATCTACATTCTGAACGCCGTACCAGTCAATAATCAATCCATCGATACCTGCATATTTCATCAGGAGCAAGTGGTAATCTATCACGTCGCGGTCGTCGCTATCGTAGGGGCCAATCATTGGGTAAAACCAAGAAGCAATCTGCCGCCTACCATTAGCCAGGATGATGTTCGGGTTTTCATTGGCCATTGTCCAATGCAATCCCCAGTTGCCGGCACCCAATGTGGCCGGTGTTTCGAACCAGGGCATATAATGAACGTAGACCTTCTGACTGTTGGTTTTCGCCACCGCCACCGGACCAGTTGCCGCAGTATCATGTGGAGTTGTTGTTACGGTGGTTCCGCCACTGTTGGCAGCATTGTCTTTTTTGCAGCCGAAGAACATCAGCGTAATCAGCAATCCCAATATCGACAAAGTCTTATAAAAAATCCGAACCAAAGGCGGTCCTCCAACTATTTGAGTCAAAAATATATTATAGTTGCTGTAAATGAAGATGTTTTTATCGTATGGCCGTACAATAAGAGGTGGGCTCATAGCCCTGAAGCTCGACGTGTCAATTTACTGGCGGTCAGGCGATTAAGCGTTCAATTCCTATACAGAACGCAAGCGATGGAGGAAGAATAGTTCCCAGCTGCCGTCCGGCCTTGGCTCTTCGCAGTCGGGAAATTTTACCATAGGCAACCAAGCAATAACCGGGCCTTTGACCTTAAAAGCAAAAACCGCCGCAATTGCGCCGGTTTGTCACTAGGCCTGTGATCCATTAACCAACCTCTTCCTTAAATCTTTTTAGCATTCACTCCGGGTCGCAATCATTCGGCAATGCATCAAATCCATCGAATGCGGGATTTGCTGCCTTAGCGGGGTTCGTTCACTGCCGGATATTCATTTTTCTTTTTCGTTCCAAATATTTATTGAGGTTGATTCTGTTTGAAAACGGGTAAGGATTTCTCGCCTATCCTGGAAGCTTTCTTTGAGGCAGTAATTATAAAATCAAGAGATCTCCTGCCGGCACCTTCAATTAACAGAAAGAGGCAGGTGAGGATTTGGGCATAATCTGAACGAATCTCATGAAACACAGCCCAAATGCCCATCTTTGGGGGAGCCGGCGGCATTGGTAAGGGGCTTCTGCCGAAATATAAATCAATTTTTGTACTGAGCACAGCAACGATCATCTGCACTATAAAATAAAAAGCCGTAATCCTCGTGAATAATCCAAAGATTAAGAGTAAACCACCAATAATTTCCCCTGTTGCGATGATATGTGCGGTCGTTTCGGGAAAGGGAAAACCTAACTTTGTAAATCGTCCAACTCCTTGATTTACGTAGACAAACTTTAGAATACCCTCCCAAAAAAAGACGGACCCGGCCATCAGGCGAATGATTAAAATGGTTGATTGACCTGCTACAGGCGGATGGAGAAACCAATTGATAACTTTTTTCATTTTCTTTGTTTAGAATTAATTAATGGTGCAAACATCCCAACTTTATTAGTGCATTTAAGACTAATTACACCATCCATCGCTTTTTCTTGATTAAAAATTGGTTTGCGAAGGATTGACATACATCAGATTTATTTTCGCCTCACTCCGCCGCTCGAGCAAGCTCGGAGGCTCCGTTCAGGAAAAATAAATAGCCACCGCTAGCGCCCGGCGAGACCCATCTTCATACAGAATCATAAAGCCTTCAGGCCGTTTTTCGGTTTTCCAGGGCATATAATGAAAGCCATATTTTTCCTGGTAATGGTTTATCAAATAGGTTTTAGGGATCAGAAAAATACATCCGTCATGCCCTCGTTTAAACGATTCCTTACAGGCAAAGGCTATCAGGCAGCCTGCTATACGGTCCAATTTCTTACCAGGTCCCATGTTGTCTATGGAGACCTCCAACAAGTCAACCTCAATGGCGTTTGTTTCCTCGTCGCGGGCTACAGGATATATTATTATATAACTAATTGATTATTAATCCGCAAGATTTATTTTCCTAAAATTCCTGCTTGAATTTTAGATAATGTCTTAAATTTGTACTTAAATAAGTACTTATTTATGCAAGTTGTAAATTACACCGAGTTTCGCAATAATCTCGCGGAAAACCTGAATATGGTAAATGACAATAGTGAAATTGTGTTGGTTTCCAGAAGTAAAGGGAAAAATGTCGTGATTATGTCTCTCGAAGAATTTAATGCTATTCAGGAAACACTTCATCTATTAAGCAGTAGGACTAATCAAAAACGACTTGATGAGGCCGTAGAAGAAATGCGGTCAGGCAAGTCTTCCAAACATAAGTTAATTGAAGAATAATGGAATTGGTTTGGCAGACAAATGCTTGGGAAGATTATTTATATTGGCAGGAAACCGATAAAAAAGTTCTCCAAAAAATCAATGAGTTAATTAAAGATTCACTTCGGAATCCCTTTAACGGAATAGGAAAGCCTGAACCACTTAAGGGCAAATATTCAGGATCCTGGAGTAGGAGAATTACAGACGAGCATAGGTTGGTTTACGCCATAAAAGAAAAGCAACTCCACGTCTTACAATGTCGGTTTCATTATGAAAGTTAATCCAATGACGAAACATTCTAAGGTGCCAATGTCGTTTCGGACGGAAATGGCTGTAGACGATTTTTTAAATAATTACATCAAACGTATTCCTGGTATTGGAGTAGCTAACAGCAATCTTCTTATAGGGTATATCAAAGAGGAAATATTGGAAATGGAATTGCCAGATTTGAAAGAAGGAATGGTTGGCTTAATGATTCCAAAGTTCAGGTATATCATTAAAAATGAGGACCTTCCCATATTAGAATCCTTATTTGATGGATTAAGGACAGCGGCAGGCGCTAATTTTTTTATAGCGGTTTCAACGGGGGATATTAATCAATCCTGGGCAGCGGCGATTGGAATTTTTAGCAGCCTGTACAAGCTATATAAAAAAATGAAGAACAAGGGTAAGATTCTTCCATCTTTGGAATTCCAGGTCTTACTATGTTTGAAAAACCACCCCGAAGGGCTTGAATTCGACTATTTACAGTTTTTACTGGAAAGGGACAATGTCTTTCTGAGTGAATTAGAATTGCAACAATTGCTTGATAGCCTTGGGAAATCCTATCTACATGATGGCTCTAAAATGGAACTGGTCATATTAGAGGGAAAACTATACAAAGCAAAAGGCATTTAGCTCCGGGTGGAGGCTACTATTCAGGTAATGGCGAAAATGTAAAAGGTTGAAGCAAAGGCATTACATTATTCCAGTGCTTCCCCAGAAAAAGAGCATGCTCAGATATTTCATCCTGTGTAGAAAAGATTAAATGGGTGAAGTCAGGTACATTTTGTGAAATTTCTCCGAAAACCATTTCTATCTCGGCAGCCGCAGTTACGCATAATTTTGAAAGAATTCTTGAAGGAGGAACGTTATTTCTGCCATCAAGGGCCGAGATAGCAACAGCCAGTACCAAATGCGATCTGACGGATGGAGGTGGATGAGAGGCTTTTTTCATACCTGTAGCAATATTTTGATTGGAAAAAAGCCTGAAAAAGGTATAAGTAGCGAACACCCACATTTTAAGTGCCACGGACCAATCATTAAAATACGGCCTTAATCCGGGTGAAAGCATGCCTGGATTTGATATTAAGATCTCTAATATATCCATGCCCCGTATGGCAGCATAACTATCCGCTTTCACTTCCAGAGTTTGAGAAATGAGCGGGTCAATCCACTTCCTGGTTTCTTTTTCCCTTTTCATTTCTCTAATCTCAAAGGATCCCATAACAGAATGAACAAAGCCCAGGTGCCCATAAATAATATGGGCGAATTCATGCCAAACAAGAAATTCAAATGCCATCTTCATAATCTGAAATGAAAGAAAGAACCTGATGTCATTGATTGGAGATGATTTTGTAGGGGGATCATCAGGAAGCGCGAATTGTGCCATGTGGGTTAGCCGTAGAAAGAATTTTTCATCTGCATCGACTTCCTTGACTTGCTCTCCCACATCCGCAAGAAAAATTTTACTCGAATACATGCGGTAAAAAATATCCTGGAATATGACGATAGCTCCATATGTGATACCAATAAAGTATTTGCTGCCGCTTTTAGTGGCAAAAGCGTTCGGCTCAATATTATCAATAATGTCAATATATGGCTCAGGAAGATGAGCTTCGGTTCGTCTTATCCATGCAATTAAAATCCTTGAACTTGCAAGGGACCAGGCAAGATCCTGTATATCCGAGTTGCGGTTAATGTATCGTCCTCCCTTATTTTTAAAAATAAGGTCGAATTCACTTTCTAAAGGTGTCATAACTTTGTGGTATCAATTTACCGAAAATTATCGTGACTGGATTACCTCCGCCGCTCTGCGAGCAGCTCTGGCGATCCAGAAGATGGGGGTGTTCTGTCGACCTGGCAGGACGATTCTCGAACCAGTTTATAGGTGATTTAAGCTCAGTTGTAGAGTTGTAACTGATTGTTTATCTTTGCAAAAAAGGGAATATGCCGGTTATTTGATGGCTGATTGGAGGCTAGCTGTGGAAGGGCAGCAAGTATTTAAAATCGAGGCTTTGAAATAATAATGCGTACAATAACAAACATAAAAGCACTAAGTGATTTCCGGCTTGAGCTCCTGTTTAATGACGGCAGTAAGAAAATTGCCGATATTAAGCCATATCTGACTGCGGAAGCATTTAAGCCTCTTTCAGATCCAAGCATATTTTCTTCTAAACTTTCGAATCAAGGGTATTTTGTTGAATGGAAAGATTACGATGTAGACTTAAGCGCGGATACCCTTTGGCATATTTCGGCTACCGCATAATTGACCTTGTCAGG
>Ga0206863_1330_pt1 | contig 12029 bp, 9 predicted proteins | sample Alteio_BWOrgCont_41_FD_152634 | JGI IMG/M metagenome (GOLD analysis project Ga0206863, IMG submission 152634) | Enriched cells from forest soil in Barre Woods Harvard Forest LTER site, Petersham, Massachusetts, United States -... | ecosystem: Environmental > Terrestrial > Soil > Temperate forest > O...
ATAGAATAGGTTGGTTTCCATAAGGATCGAGGGCGAGCTCCCATAGTAGGGAGTGATCGTATCTCCGAATGAATATACATCCCCATTCACCTGAAATTGAACCTGGGAGACCAGCACGAGCGGGGTAGCCGATTTCTTACAGCCTTCCGCACCCAGGAGGATGATAAACAGTAGGATGGATAAGCGAGGCACAAAACCAAATTACGACATGCGCCGCTACCCGATGAGGTAGGCCCATATTTTAACAGAACATTCTGTCTCAAAGGTTCAACAGCTTGTCCGCGTTTCCATGGGCAATCTTCTGCACTTCTCCATCAGGCAAATCGATCTGGTGCAGGAAATCCACGCCCATCTCATTCGTGCTGAAAGGATAGTCAATGGAAAACAGGATATTATCTATACCAAAAGTATCAATCGCCACCCTAAGTGGGGGTTGGGTGAAAATGCCACTGGTCGTGATAAACAATTGCTGATGGAACGTCTCGATCAGCGTGCGCTGATTGGCCCCTCCGAAGCCAGGTGTAAACGCCCTGTCCGACCGGACCATCATCATGGGCAACATCTCTCCCATATGACCGATGATCCACTTCAACCCGGGGTAACGGTCAAAAGTACCCGAAACGAGCAAACGTAACACATGGATAGCAGTCTCGGAATGCCAGCCCCAGCCATAACACGCCAGGGACTCCATCATGCCCGGATGGTCGGGGAAATGGCTGTAGTAGCTTTCAATCACAGCTCGCGGCGGTATACCGGGATGCACATAGATCGGCACTCCTAACTTTTCCGCCCGTTCCAACACCGGTGCAAACCTGGGATGGTCCAGGAATTGCTCCTCTGTAGTCCCGCGAACCATGGTGCCCTTGAAGCCCAGGTCTTTAACCGCGCGTTCCAATTCATCCGCGGCGGCCTGTGGCGCCTTGAACGGCAATTCCGCAAACGCGGTAAACCGGTCCGGGTGTCCGGCAATCTTGCGTGCAATGAGGTCGTTATACCGCATTGCAAAAGCCGGCGCCTCCGACGGACTCAAGAGGCTTGCGCCCAGGGTATCCACGGACAAGACTTGCATCGTGATGCCCGTCGCGTCCATGGAAACCAGGCGTTCTCCGTCAATATCCGCCAGCTTGGGCGCCAGCCTATGCATCACGGGCGATTTCCCGAAATTTCCCAGGACTTCGCCGGGAATGAGTTGTATCATTTCGGGGAGCGAAATGTGCTCTTCAAGTGTAACGACCCGCATGAACCAAAGATAAGCCCTTATATAAATCCGATGTCTGCCACATAAATCGTACTCGGTACGGGCACGCCCACGCCCTGTAACACGAATTCGGTAATGGGCGAAGGATTGCCGAAGGTGCTCAAGGGGGATCGTGATCGTCTGCCAGGCGCCCGGTATCAGGGTGAATTGATACTCCACGCTGCTGTTGTACGTCCCGTTCATGACAACTTGAAAGAGTTGCCCCGTCGCAGGGATATCCGCGCCCCCGTACACCGAGAATTTCAGGGCCGTCAATCCCTGCGCCGATGGGATCAGGGTGACACCCCCGTAGCCGATTTGCAGGGCTCCATACTGGTTTTGATATACCACCGAAATATTGCTCAGGTCACCCGTTTGCAAATTCGTGGTGTTGTTGAAATTCAGGGTGCTGTTGTATCCCGTATAGTTCCCCCAGCCATTCTGAAGTCCGTTGACATACAGGATGGATTTGAAACCATAAGGAGTGGGGGATTTGCCCACACCGCCGGGGGTAAATACATAGATGTAGGCCTGGGTGACGCCGGCCGGGATCAGTACGTGGATCAGGACGGAATCCGCATCGAGAATCGTGGCCTGGGTGCTGTCGAAGGTCACGCGCGTGACGCCCTGGAAGACGCTGCCCGTAATGGTCATGGTATCGCCTGGAATCCCGGTAGTCGGGGATATCGAAGCAATAATGGGCGGAGGTTGCTGAATGGGCCAGGTAAACGAAGCCGATCCGCCCAGTGTGAAAAGCTGGAAATTGTTCGGGCCTGTGGACCCGAAGGGGATCGTCGACGCGACCGTAAATATGGCCGAAGTGTTGGTGACCGTTCCGGGCAGGAAGGGATTGCTCACTCCATTGATGGTGATGCTTTTCAGCGAACCCAGGTTGGTGCCGATCACGGCGTAGGAAACGCCTAATTGCCCGGAAATCGCAGTGCTGTCGAAGCCGGTGATGGTGATGGTACTGTAGGTACTGTCGCTGGTCTTACCCGTGGAATCGACGGAGACCGGAATGGTGACGTTCCCCGTATCATTTTTGGTAAGTATGCGAATGCGGGTTATCGAGGGGCCGCCGAAGTTGGAATTCTTGTGGCATGAGGTAAGCCCCCCAACCAAAACGCACAAGAAAGCAAAAAACGCTATATAAAGTTTCATCGTTGCAATTTTTTGGTTCAAAATTTATAGGGTACCGGTGGCTGCAAGAGCAAGGGATCCGCGGCCGTTTCGGTGGCCGGATAGGGCAGCAGGAACTCGTTGTCGGTGATCGTCAGGAAGCCATTGGCATATCGTTGGCTGATGGCGCTGGCGCCCGTCGTTCCGCGGTCCTGCTGGGCAATGATCATTTCCGCGATGGGATGGGTGGTGGCATTGAACCCGTCTATCCGCTGCAGGTCGAACCAAAAATCGTCCTCGATGGCCAGCTCCCTGCGCCTTTCTTCCAGGATGTCATCCCGGTAAAGGTTTGCCGGAGGCGCCGCGGGATTATCGTAGTAGTTGAGGGTAGGGTTGGGCGTCATATATCCCCTTCGGATGCTCGTCAGCGGAGACAAACCGGCCCGGCCCCGGACCGTATTGATGGCATTAAGTGCCTCGGGATCCGTGCTGGTGGCGGAGCCCGCCATGATGGCTTCGGCCAGGATCAGGTAGACCTCGGCAAAGCGCATCATGTAAGTATTGTTGCCCGTGCTTTGGGCGGCGCCCACACCTCCATTATCGGCGGGGGTCCCTACCACGTATTTTTTGATCTGCATGGCCGTGCCCTGGGAACTGGCGGTCAAGGGTAGGGTATACCCTCCCGAAGCCTCGAGAATCTCGGGATAATGCCAGCCCGGCATCATGATCGTCGCCCGAAAGCGCAAATCATGGGCGGTATCGTATTCGTCGAACAGGCTGAAGGTGGGAGCCACTTCCCCGTAACCATCTCCGGTCCCGGTGATCTGGCTGTTGTAAGCGAAAGAAGCCTGCACCGCGTTCCCGAGGCCGTAGGGCGCTCCCCCGGCCCATTCCAGGGCGATGACCTGTTCCTCGTTGTTGTTGTTTGCGGTCAGGTACAAGTCACTGAAGGCCTTCCCCGCGACCCCTACTCCGTACAACTGGAATTCCCCGCTGTTGATGACCTTCTCGGCTTCGGTGCGCGAATCGGTATAGTCCTGCATGTAGAGATATACTTTTGACAAAAGCGCACTGGCGGACCCGCTGGATACCCGGCCCTGACCCGAATAGGCGGAGCCCCGGATCATATGGTTCAGGTTGGCCTCCGAAAAGAGCAGGTCGTTCACGATGAACTTGTACACGTCTGTGACCGGGTTGGTATTCAGTTGGTAGTTGTTGATATAAGTCGAATAATTGGCGATGATGGGTACGGGTCCGAAAATCCGAACCAGGTGGAAATACGCCAGGGCCCTGAATAAATGGGCTTCCCCCAGGGCGTTGTTGGTGACAGACGTATCCACGGAGGAGGCAACTTTCGAGGGCAGCGTATTGATGATCGCATTGGCCTGCGCAATCACCGTGAACAACGAATTCCACGCTGCGGATAACTCGAAGTTCGCATTGGTGACCGTGAAGTTGCCGAAGTTGATGACGTCCGGTGAATAGGTCCGGCAATTGCCGCCATACATCTCCGAGATGGACCATCCAACCTTGGTATTGTACCCGAACCAGGGCGCACCGTAGAGGATGTTCGTACTGGCCTCTACCTGCGCGTCCGTCTGGAAGAAATTATCCACCGTAATGGAATCGATGGGTGGCCGGTCGGAAAAGGACTTGCTGCAGGAGGCCAGGATCAGGGCGAAGAGGACTATATATAATCGTTGCATGGTGTTAAGTTTTTAAAATTCCGCATTGATGCCAAACGTAATGGTCCTCGGGGAAGGAAACCTGCCCAGGTCGATATTGGACAGGAACACATTCTGGTTGATGGCACCGATCTCCGGATCCAGCCCCTTGTAAGGGGTGAACACATACAGGTTCTGGCCGCTGACATACAACCTCAGCCGGGTGAGCTTCACCGTATTGATCCACTTCGTCGGCAAGCTATATCCGAGGGCCACCGTTTGTACCCTCAGGTAGGACCCGCTTTCGATAAACCGGTTCGACATGAACAGGTTTGCATTATCCCCCGCCCTGGGCGCCGGGATATTGCTGTTCGGATTGGAAGGTGTCCAATAATTGGCATCCACTGCGAGTTGATTCTGATACAATCCGTCCAGGGCCGATATCTGGTAGTTCACCGCGTTCAGGATTTTGGCGCCGTAGGACCCGTTCAGGAATATGTTCAGGTCGAAACCTTTATAAGAAAAGTTATTGCCGATGCTGTACGTGAACTTGGGATTGGGGTTGCCCAGGGCTTCCTGGTCATTCTGGTCGACCACCCCGTCGTGGTTCAGGTCGGCGTATTGGATATCTCCCAACCATGTATTACCCGCGGTCTGAGGGTTATTGTATTTGGGCTGCCCGAACTGGGTGGGCGCCTCAGCCAATTGCTTCGCCGTTTTAAAGGTCCCGATGTCCTTATATCCGTAAAACTCCCCGACGGGTCCGCCCACCGCCGTCCTTGTCACAGGCAGGGACAGGAAGCTGATCGTGAGGTTTCCCTGGATGAACGGGGTCCCGTTGGCCAGGGAAATGACCTTGTTGGCATTGGACGAAAAGATCACCGTCGAATTCCACTTGAAGTCGTGGTGGACGACATTCTGAGAATGGATCGTCAGGTCCACCCCCCGGTTTTGCAATTGCCCCCCGTTGATGTAGGGCGGGGAGATGGCTGCCGTTCCACTGTATTCCGCTACGCCTCCGAGCAGGAAGGCGGGGAGGGAAGCGGCGAACAGGAAGTGCTTGGATTGCTTATTGTAGCCGTCCACGCTCACGTCTATCCGGTTGCGGATCAAGCTGAAATCCAACCCGATGTCTTCCTGCACCGCGGTTTCCCAGGAGAGGTTTGGATTGCTGACGTTCGAGAAGGCATAGGCGGTACCCATGGCCGAGGGCAGGGTAGTCAGGGCAGCTCCATACCGGTAGTTCGGTATCCCCTGGTTACCTACCTGTCCATACCCGACACGAAGCTTCACGTTATCGGCGACGCTTTTGAGGTTACCCCAGAAAGGCTCTTCGGACAGCCGCCAGGAAGCTGCAAAGGCCGGGAAATATCCCGTTTGATTTCCGGGCGCGAACTTCGAGGACTTATCCGCGCGGAATGTAGCCGTCAGACTGTACTTGTTGTCGTACGTATAGATGGCTCGGGCAAAAGCGGACTCCAGTGAGCTGTTCGCCTTATATTCCGGCGGGGGAGCCGTAGAGGCCGTCCCCTGGTTCAGCGTTTGGATCGTATTGGTCGCGAGTCCCTGAACAATATTGGTCACCCCGCCCCAGTTGGAGACGCTGACCTCATGACCCAGTTGCGCTTGCACGTCGTGGCGCGCCGCGAAAATATGGTGGTAGGAAAAGTATTCCCTCCAACCCCAGTACTCCGTATTGGAGGGGTATTCAATCAGCTTGGATGTCTGGTTGACGAACTGCGGACCGTATGCGTACGTCGGCAGGAACACTTTTGCCTGGGCGAAATTTACGTCCGTATTCACCTCACTGCGCAGGGTCAGGTCGTTGAAGAATTTGATGTCCGCGTACAGGTTCCCGTTCAGGTTGTACCGCTGCAGCGTATTGGTGGTGTTCAGGGCGACCGCAACCGGGTTGATCTGTGCATTGATCTGGTTGGCCGGTGGTCCGTAAAAAGTACCGTCGGGATTGTATACGACCTGGTCGGGGGCGTTCAGCAAGGCTGTATAGACCAACCCGTTGTTATCGCTCAGGGCATTGTGCTGCTCCGAATAACTTCCCGTCAGCGTGTTGCCAATCGTCAGCCAGTTTTTGGCGTGGGCATCTACATTGGCGCGGAAGGAATAGCGCTTGAAATCGTCGGGGCCGATCAGCGTTCCTCCCTGATCGAAATATCCTCCGGACACATAATAGTTGACGCCATTCTGTCCACCGGAAATGGAAATCTGGTGGCTTTGCTGCATGGCGGAATGGAAAATTTCCTTTTGCCAGTTCGTCCCCTGGGGCAGGAGATTGGGATTGGCAAACTCGGGCCTCCGGGGGATACCAAACACATCGGCCAGCGAATTTTCCAGCGTAGCGTATTGGGGCAGGTTCATCGTGGGCAGGAACTTCCCTTGTTCCGCGGTACCCAGGAAAGCATCGTACGTGACGCGTGCCGAGCCCGGCTTGCCCCTTTTCGTCGTGATGATGATCACCCCGTTGGAGGCCTGGGCTCCATAGATGGCCGTGGCGCTCGCATCCTTCAGGATATCGATGCTGGCAATGTCTTCCGGGTTCAGCGTGGCCAGGGGGCTGACCGTGGCTTCTCCGTCCCCGCCTCCATTCTGCCCTTTATTGGACAGTGCCACGGGGATGCCGCTTTGGGCAATATTATTGGCGTCCCCCGATACGGGCACACCGTCGATGACGTATAAAGGTTCATTTGAAAGGCTCAGCGAGGTGATCCCCCTGATGTGTACGGACGTATTGCTGCCCGGCGCACCCGAGTTCTGCTGGACATCTACGCCTGCCGCTTTCCCCTGGAGCAACTGATCGATGCTCGACATGGGGACGTTCGCGATGTCATCGGCTTTGACGCTCGATATGGCTCCGTTCACGTCCTCTTTCCGCTGGGTTCCGTAACCGATCACGACCACATCCGTCAAAGAGGAATTTACCCTTCGCAGCGAGATGTCGAAGCTGGTTCTGCTTCCTATCCTGACCTCCTCGGTTTGCATCCCCACAAAGGTTATGATCAGTATCCTGGCATCCTGGGGAACATCCAGTTGAAATTTCCCCTGGGCGTCCGTTTGAATGATCAGGTTCGTTCCTTTCACTGTTATCGTGGCACCCGGCAGCGCTTCTCCGCGGTCGTCCACCACTCTTCCTTTAATTGTCGTATTAGGAGGTAAATCTTTTTCGGTGACGAACACAGTCCTGTTTTGAATGTAATAGCTGAGGGGCTCGTCTGAAAAACAATCGTCCAGTGCCTTTTCCAAGGGCAGGTTTTCTACATCCACGGTGACGGGCTTTGCCATGTTGAGCAGCGAGGTGTTGCAGAAAAAGGTATAGCCCGTTTGCTTTTCGATCATTTTGAAAACCTTTTTCAGGGGAAGATTCTTCCCTGAAAGGGTGACGCTTTGAGATAACGCGCCCCCCTGCGCATGAAGCATAGCAATCGTCAGCAGCGTAATGGTAAACTTCATCGTCATGAAAACGAATTTGTTCATACTTTAGCAGTGTTTTGGGTTTGAGATAGAAACGAGGAAACGTTTATATAATGACGACCCAAACTTCTGGCCGGGGGCGCGGGGGCGCTCCTGGCTTTCTTTTTGGACCGGAATTTTTCCCTTAAGGCAGCACCGTCAAGGTGTTGCCCTGCAGCCTAAAATGGACCTTACTTTTATCCAATCCCGACAACACCTGCGTCAACTCCAGGTCCCTTCCCATCTTCCCCCAGAACAAGGCCTTCGTGGGGCTTCCTTCGTATTTGATCTGAATGCCGTACCAGCGCGCCAACTGGCGCATGACTGCGGCTATATCCGCATCATCGAAGCTGAAATATCCGTTCTTCCACGCGATCGTTTCCTCGGTATCGATGTCTTTCACCAGCGTAAACCCTTTTGCTTGTTCTCCCGGTTCGAGCCGCAGGTGCGCATCACCCTTGACCACCCGCACGGCTCCCTCGATCAAGGTTGTCTTTAACGGGCCCTCATCCTCGTATGCATTCACGTCGAAGCTCGTACCCAGCACCTGTATGTCCGTCCCGGCCGCCAGCACGTGGAAAGGCTTTTCCTTGTTCTTTGCCACCTCGAAATACGCTTCGCCTGTCAGGACGACCGTCCTGTCCGGGCCATTGAAGGAGGTAGGAAAGCGGATGCTGGAAAGGGAATTCAGCCAAACGACGGTCCCGTCGGCCAGGGTTACCTGGTATTGGCCGCCCGTAGGGGTGGCAATCGTGTTAAACAGGGGCTGACTTTCGGGTAAGTTTTGAGGGGTGTATGCGAGGCTTCCGGCGCTCACCTTAATGATTTTGGCGGTGCCCTGGGTGCTGATCGCACCCTTGGCCGCGCTGTCCAGTACGACCCTGCGGCCATTCGCCAGCGTGAGTATGGCGTGATTCCCACCTGGTTGGATCGCTGCAACCACCTGCATTTCAGGTGCTATCGCTTTTCGCGGACGCAATAGTAGCGCTGTGACGCCGATCAGGCCCAGAAGGCAGGCAGCCGCCAAATACCAAATCACTACCGGGCGACGTTTCACCTCGCCCAGCGCGATCCGGGCCCTGGCCTCCATTTCGGCTCTTAAATGGTTGTCCAGCTTTCCCTGCCCAAGCAAATGGAAAAAAACTTCCTTTTCATTATCGGATGCCTTGTCATCCAGGTAGCGACGCACCAGGCGGTTGTATTTGTTTATCACTTGTCTAATGACAACCGAGCCTACAGCGTCAGGTACATGCCGATAAAAAAAAGTAATCCCAAATCCCGGGTAGCCGCCTTTCGAAGTGCCTGAATAGAATTGATCATGTGGCGTTTAACTGCATTCCCGGAGATACCCAACTCGCGGGCGACCTCCTCATAAGTACGCCCCTGTTCCTTGCAACGGCGATATATCTCCCGTGTCCGGGGAGGCAGTGTCAGGAGCACCCCCTGGATAAAACGCTCATAGTCCCGGTTCAGGATTTCATCGTCGATGCCGGGTTCCGGGGAATGGCGTACGATCTCCGCCAGCAAAGCCTGGGAACGCGTGGCGGACTTAAGAATATTGAGCGTATGATTGCGGGCGATGGTGAATAAGAAGGCCCCCATATTCCTGATTTCGTGAAGCCTGTCCCGGCCTTCCCAAACCTTGAGGAACACCTCTTGCGTCAGGTCTTCCGACAATTGGGGAGACTTGATGACGTTCAGAATGTAATGATAGATCGGAGAATGATAATGCCGGTAAATAGCATCAAAGGCTTCGTTATCGCCAGATGCCATCAAGACACGTCGGGACTTTCCATTGGCGGCCATTGGTTAATCGAATAAAGCTGCAATCGTTGGCATGAAACTACAAATATTTCTTTAGTATTTCCAAATGCCCCTCACTTGCTCTCAAAATTCTGACCTTCAGTCACTTATTTTATTTCGGTAAAAATTTATTGCTTTTCAATAAATATTTACCGATATTTGTATCATCATTTCAAATATATGAAGTCTAAAACCACCTCCATTCTCACCGTCATGCACGTCCTCGCCTGGGTCGTTTTCGTTGGCTTTGTCGCACAGGCAGGGGCTATCCTGATCTCCTACGGAGTCAGTATTTCCAACCCGGTCGCCGCCAAAAACGTGTACATGGGATTAAATTTATTTAATGTCCGGCAGTACAACTTCGGATGGTATACGTGTATGATCGTCTTAAAAATAGCCTTGCTGGGTCTGAAATCCTATATCGCCTGGCTGGTTATCAAGGTCCTGTCTACCATCAAAATCACCAACCCCTTTACCCAATCCGTGTCCCGGACCCTCGAGCGAATCAGCTATTTCATACTGCTCTTCTGGATCCTCACCATAGTATACAATGTATTTATGAAATGGTTGTCCACCGTGGCGCCTGGCGTGATCCCCGATTACATTTCAGGAGATTTCATTTTATGGGCCGGGGTCGTATTCATTATTGCTCAAATCTTCAAGAAGGGCGTGGAAATGCAATCCGAGAATGAATTAACCGTATAACATGCCGATCATCGTTAACCTGGATGTCATGATGGCCAAACGGAAGATGTCGCTGAACGAGCTTTCCGAAAAAGTCGATTTGACTTTAGCCAATTTATCCATCCTCAAAACCGGGAAAGCCAAGGCGATACGATTTAGTACGCTTGAGGCCATTTGCAGGGTGCTTGAGTGCCAGCCGGGGGATATATTGGAGTTCCGATCTGTGGAATAAACTACACAGCTGACCCCTGCTCCTCCGGAAGCGCGCCCTATCCTCGCCCCTTTCCCGACTGGCACGGTATTTTAACCCTAATGTGTATTAATCACTAAAATTGTTAGCTATGTTACGTTGGGCAGTCATTTTCCTGATCATAGCCATCCTCGCCGGCATCTTCGGCTTCTTTGGCATCGCCGCGGGTGCAGCCTCCATCGCAAAGATCCTGTTCTTCATTTTTATTATTTTGTTCCTGGTCTCCCTCATTGCCGGGCGACGCAGAAGCATATAAAAATGCACGTTCGGATCAATTAAATGAACGTTTGGACAAATCGGATTAGGAGTCCTGTTGTAGTTTAAGGTTTTAATAACTAAAACCTTGAATAACATGAGAATTCCAACGATTCCTTGCTTGATTTGTCTCCTTTTCCTGGCCGGTTGCACTAAAGCGCCGTCTTCGTTAGCCCCTTCCACCACATCCCTGGCATCGGGCTCCTCCTTTGCCTATGGTTCTGATGTGAGTTGGGTAACCCAAATGGAAGCCTCCGGCATCCCATTCTACAACAACAGCGGAGTAGAACAGAACCTTTTCACCATCCTCGGCGGAAAAGGCATTAACGCCATCCGCCTGCGCGTTTGGGTCAACCCTTCCGGGGGCTGGTGCAACATTACCGACGTCGTCAACAAAGCCAAGAGCGCCACCGCCGCCGGCATGAACGTCCTGATCGACTTCCATTACAGCGACACCTGGGCCGACCCCGGCCATCAAACCGTTCCCGCCGCCTGGGCAAGCCTCAGCTTTACCAACCTGATGACCGAGGTCTACAACTACACCGAAGGAGCCCTGAATACCCTGAAATCGAATGGCGTCACCCCTACCTGGGTGCAGGTAGGCAATGAAACCAGCAACGGCATGCTATGGCCTGACGGCGAGGCATCCCTCAACATGGAGCAATATGCCTGGTTGGTCAACTGCGGCTATAACGCCACCAAGGCCGTATTCCCTTCCTGCAAAGTCATTGTACACCTGGCCAACGGCTACGACGATACCGATGCGCGCTGGCTCTTCGATGGCTTAAAAGCCAACAGCGGATCCTGGGATGTCTGCGGCTTTTCCCTTTACCCCACCGCCTCCAACTGGTCCACCTATAATTCCGAATGCCTGTCCACCATGCAAGACATGGTCAGCCGCTACGGCAAACAAGTTATGATCTGTGAGGCCGGCTTTGCCGAAAACGATCCCACCGACGCGGAATCTTTTCTCAAAGACCTTATCGCCAAGACCCAATCCGTCGGCGGACTGGGCGTTTTCTATTGGGAACCCGAAGCCTACAACAATTGGCAGGGCTACGGAGAGGGCGCCTTTGGCACGAATGGAGAGCCGACGGCGGCGATGAATGCGTTTTAAGGACAACTGCCGCAATTCTACCACAGCCGCCCTTTCAAAGCGAACCGTGCAATTGTAACATTTAATGTTAGAATTGCACGGTTCAAATATCTTAGGAAATAATTAGCTGAAAATCATTTATTTACCTTCTTGACCATCTTGCGTTGGGCTTCTTTCGTTTTGGGTGCCCTGGTAATTTTACCAGTAGCCTTATAGTCAGCGATAATCTTACTCATAATCTTCTGAACTTCTACAGTTAAAACATGGGGTTCAACAACGAAGTCAACACCTTTAGGTTCTTTAATGCATCCCATATTATTTTCAATCAACTTTGTCTTTGAGAAAAAAGATACGAAACCTTCATATCCCCTATCTTTTGACTCCTTACACGCGAAGGCCACCAGATTGCCAGGTACACCCTCATACAATTTCGGTTTGCCGAAGTCGAATGGAGCG
>Ga0206863_1331_pt1 | contig 11946 bp, 4 predicted proteins | sample Alteio_BWOrgCont_41_FD_152634 | JGI IMG/M metagenome (GOLD analysis project Ga0206863, IMG submission 152634) | Enriched cells from forest soil in Barre Woods Harvard Forest LTER site, Petersham, Massachusetts, United States -... | ecosystem: Environmental > Terrestrial > Soil > Temperate forest > O...
CTATTCGAAGTTTATCTTTCAGTGGTTTAAGAGCATTAGTTGAATCAGGAGCTTATACTTCTGAAGTATTTAGGACTTGGTGTGTGCAGGTTCATGAGAATTTGATTGAACAAGTACAAGAGCCGTTAGAACTAGATTTAGACCTATTACAAACTCTATCATCTATCAGATTTGTTGATTTTGCAAAAATCAGAACAATACCAAAAACAGAGTGGATAAGAGAGTTGTTACTTACTGACTTAATCAGTAGGTTTGATATCACTGAAGGAGAGAGGTTCAATTTTTATAAGAGTTGTTTAAATTTAGCAAAAAACAAAGAATTTAGTGGTGATAAGTATGAAGAAATAATTAGTATATTTCATGACCTTCAGGTAAGAAATAAATTACCTCCTCAAGATTTCTTAATTGTGATGGAATGCATTCCGCGTTTAGATTTTGAATCCACTAAGCATACTTTGCTTAATAGCGGCAACCCATTTAAAAAAATTAAACAAGATATTATAAAATCTCTGATAAAGGAACGTCTACATCAAAGTGGTGTTAGTAGTAAATATATTGATGATCTAGCCAAAAATCTTATTTTTAAATTTACAGTAGAAGTTGCAGAAAAATTAGTTAGCTCATTAGAATCTATAGATAATCTGAAAGAATTTGAATTGTTAATAGATTTCGCATTTCAAAATAAAATTAAGTTATCAGATATATATACACAAGGACCTCTAAAAGTAATCAAAAGATCATTAGAAATTAAATTTCTGGCAAATAATTTTGATCAACTATTCAAGGACCTAAGATTAGCTTCTATTTTGGATGATTTGCTTGATAGTAAATGGAGTTTTCAACAACTTAATGGGTTGATTAGCAAAGCAATATCTGGTCATACTTTATTTAATGCTACTAAAAGTCAGAAGTACATTGTTCAGATACTTGAGATGATACATGATTATAAGATCTCAGCTAATTTATGCGAAAAATTTTGTAGTATTTTTGACCAGGAGATATCTACCTGGGTTGAAGAAGCTTACCATTTAGTTGTAAAAAATAGCTTTAAGCCGATTAAAGTAAAAAGTTCTACTGAACTTATAGATGAACTAACCGCGAATAATACACATAATAAAAGCCTATTAGAATTAGTAAATCACGATCTGTCTGGAATAGGTCCTTGAATAGTTGAAAGAATCAAGTCTTTGGATGTCAAAACTAGTATTTTTGAGATTCAAAAGAAAATTTCTGAATTATCTAAAGAAGATATTTTCGCTTGGGCAAAAATTGTAAAATCGGATACTAGTCATTTTAAGAGCGCTAGTTTTTTGATAGAAGCCCTTGCTGTAATCAAAAGAGCGGTGTTTTTAGACACGGGTTTTCATTTAACAGATGTACAAGTGATTAGTTCGGTTGTTATGCTTAACACAAGTGAAGGGCATGGAAGACTAATAGAAGTAGAGACTGGAGGAGGAAAATCAATAATAGTATGTGTACTTGCAATAATTAAAGCTCTTCAAGGTGAGACTGTTGATATTGTTACCAGTTCTCCTGTGCTTGCACAGCGTGATGCTGTAGAGAAAGCAAAATTATTTCAAATGTTTGGTCTAAGTTGTAGTGATAATAGCGATAAAGCAATTTATATAAAAGGTGGAAAGGATTGTTACAAGAAAGATATAGTATATGGAGAAGCTGCACAGTTCCAATTTGACATATTAAGAGACGAGTATAGTAAGTTGGGTACCTTATGTGGTAGAAAAAGAGAAACTTGTATAGTTGATGAAGTAGATAGTTTGCTAGTTGATGATAGTTCAAAGATAGCAAGACTCGCAACAACAGTACCTGGAATGGATCAATTGCAGCCATTTTATCATTACATGTGGCAGAGATTTAGCTATTTACAGGAGAGATTGTTAGAGATTGATGGCAAAATGTACCTGTTATACGGAAAACTGGGTCATGAAGATGATAAAATTATTTTAGAATATGCAGATGAGAAAAATGAAATTATAAAAATATCTGATCTAAAAAAATACATTAGCCTTAGTGAAGATATAAGTGATATAGGTCAACCAATAAATGGAGATATAGAGGCTTTTCTAAAGAAACATCTTGAATGTTTTGTAAGAGAGTTAATCGCTAAAAAAGTTGTTAAATTTCCAAAACATTTTAATGAATTTGTAAATACACAGATACCTAAATGGGTAGATAATCTTATCCTTGCTTCTAAATATCAAGAAGAGAGGGAGTATATTATTCAAAATGGAGTTATTAAGCCTGTTGATTTTAACTCCACAGGAATTGTACAAAACTCTACAAATTGGAGCAATGGTTTGCACCAGTTCTTGCAGCTTAAACATCACTTAAAACTTACTTCTGAAACTTTTACTACAAATTTTTTATCCAATATGGGTTATTTCAAAAAATATGGAAATAATCTATTTGGTCTTACCGGAACTCTCGGATCAAAAAAGTGCACAGATGTCCTAAAAGATGTTTACGGAGTGGATCATGTACATATTCCAACCATGAAACAAAAACAATATATAGAACTGCCTACAAAAGTTGCTAAAAATAAGAAAATTTGGCTTGAAGAGGTATGTAATTCGGCTCTTTTTGAGGCTTCAAAAGGCAGGGGTGCTTTAATTATATGTGAGACAATAGATCACGCTCAAGCAATAGAGAGGAAACTAAAAGAGGAATTTAAGTATCCAGGCGTAAAGCTCTACACCATGAATAATATGGGTCAAGAAAGGGAGATAGCAAAAGTATCTGCCGGTGAGATTATTGTATCCACAAATTTAGCTGGAAGAGGTACAGATATTAATACAGATGCAATTGAAGCAAATGGAGGATTGCATGTAATTATCACTATGCCTTGCGAGGAGCGTGTCGAAAAACAGGCTTATGGAAGAACATCAAGACAAGGAAAGTGCGGCACCGGAGAATCTATTTTTAATGAAGAAGATCTTTATGGATATGATAACACAGATCCAAAAATGGTCAAAGAAACCAGAGCAAGGATTGAAGCTGAGCGACTAGAAGAGTTTTGCAAAACTCATATGAAGATTATTCAGGTAAAGGACGAACTTTTTGCTAAGTTTTGTGAACTTTTGGATGAAGTAAGGACTGACATAAGGAATAAAGCTTCTACATGGAATAAATTTAAAGGGCTTCTTAAGGATATGCCTCCATCAGTTTTAGAGATATGTACTCTCGCTGCTATAGAAGAACAATGGGCTATGTTTTTAAACAAAATTGATGATGGTATAATAAAAATTGCATTGGCGGGCAGAGCATATTCAGAATTTTCAAGTGTTGTTATGAGAGAATATGAAGCTGGTACTGTAATTAAGAATCCATACTATCATATAGCAATTGCTAATGACTATGTAGTGAATGATTCTATGTTTGATAGAAAGCACGAGGAAGCAAAAAGACATTTTGAAAAAGCCGTAGAATTAGACAAAGATTTTAGTGCAGCCGCATATGCAGGTAAAGCATGGCTTATTCTTTTATATAGAGAGAAGTTTTACCATGTATCTGAAAGAATTAACCTCGATTGTGAAAAGAAAGCTGTAGCAGAGTTTGAGAAAGCTCAAAAACTGCTCCATGAAGAAAAATCAGCACTACAAGCAATGCTTGGCTTATTACAACAGCAAAATGTTGATATGGATAGTGACTTATGCAAGCAAATAATTGAAAAAATGAGTATTTTGGGCCAATATGCCAATTCAGTTGATCAGGCTATTGGCATTATACACAAGTCTCAAAGACTTATTGATGTCACTTTGTCAGATACTTATCAGTCACGTACTGAATATCAAACCGTTGGAGAGAGTGAGGTGCGGAGAGAAGACTATAGCTTAGACCTATACAGAAAAGAAGCAACTATTTACCATAAGGAAAGAGATAGTACTACTAAAAAAGTTGAAAAACCAGAATTAGGGCGCGCTATATATCCAAAATTTCAAGTATCATTTTATGATCTTACAGTATTTGAAGATTGTGGCGCTCAGGACCAAGCAGTTAAGACAATAGATGCTGCTTTTACACCTGGGGGTGGTGTGTTTAGTGGACCTATTTTAGACTCTAAAAAATATAAAGATATCACAATAGCAATCGGTGGTTTTACTGCTGAAAGACTTAAATCTATTTTAAGCCTTGATATTGAGATATTAGGAGCTCCGAGAGAAAACGCGATTGCTGAACTTGAGGGCAAAAGCTCATTTTTACATCGGTGGTTGCCTGATAAAATTGCTCCAAATTCTTATAGGATAGATCTTGAAGTGATCGTTGATGAAGAAGTAGTAGAAAGAAAGTTCACAATTCAGGTAAGCAAAGCATTAGAAATTATTAAATCAAGAAAAGAAGCAACTAGTTTTAACTTACACTTAAAAGATGCCAATGAATTCGCTAAGTTTCTACATGCAAATATTCTAGGAAAATCAAGTATTAATGTTGAATTTATAGGTTTAGACCATGACTCTCTTCATACAAAATTAGCTTTAATTAACGCAGAAACAGTAGATCTTGAAATAAAAGGAAATAAAGCCAAATTAGCTCAAATATTTTATACGCTTCGTAGCTTAGAAAGTCATGCTCGAGAGCATAAAATCAAAATTATCTCAGATCACTCAGGGAATTATGAAACAGTCTATACTCATGAAGCAGCTAAGCGAATAAGAGCAATTGGAAACGAAGAATTTACGGTAGTCATCGAACATTTGACACTAGGTGATGCATCAAAGATAAGCTCAATAGGTGAGTGTCTGAAAGCTAGTTTCAATAAGATTCATTTTGATTTCAGGAATCCTAAGAAATCTTTTGATGGGTTCACGGATGAGCGGGTGAATTTGAGTTTTGCAGAACTAAACCAGCAGCAAGCTGATCATTTAATTAAGTATTTAAGAAAAGATAATCTAGAGTTTAGTATAGGGTTTCAAGACTTGTCAAAAAGTCAGTTTGATAAAGTTGTTGAAAAGGCGCATCTTGATAAGGAACCCGTTAAAGTTACAAAAGTAAAGACGATAAATGAACTATACATGGATCAATCTAAGCCTGTTTTAGAATTATTTGAGTTCGTAGCTAAAGGTATGGAATATTTACTTCAGCTTAGTGAAGAAAAATTTGTTCCATGGAGAAGTATAGCTGCTGTCACAGCGCTTGCTGCTGTACAAATGGCTGCAGGAGCTGTGTGCGTTGCTACTGGTTTTGGTGCAACTGTGGGAATGAGCCTAATAACAGAAGGTGCGGCTGATTTAATTACTGCTGCTAGAACGTATAACTCAAGACAATTTTCATGGGATAGTTTTACTAAGCAAAAAGCAGTTAGTATCGTGATTTCAATCTCTACTATGGGCCTTGCGGCATTAAAAGATGCTGGTAAAGGAATAAAAAATCTTGCATCTGGATTAAGTCAAGAGGCATTAGAACAAGCTGGAACAATGGCAATTAGTAATGGTAAAACCATTGCTAAAACTTTAGTTGAGTCAGCAAAAACTCTTAAGAGTTTAGCTGGCAAACAAGTCATGGTAACGGTAGCTGAAGCAGGAGGAAGGGAAGTGCTTAACAAAGTTGTGGATACAATTTCGCATATGGGATTAGAGCAACTTAAGCCTCAAATTTCTGGGGCAATACAATTAAAAGTACGGGCAAAATTTTATGAATCCGAGCTAGTTGTGTTGATAAAAAAAATACTTACTATTGATAAAATTAGTAAAACAGAAACATTAAAAGGCCAAATTGATCAAGCGGTGTTAAAAGTGATCAATCCAGATAGTAGTTATATGGCTAAGCAATGGGAAACTATAGGAGCACCATTGTGTAAAGGTATATTATCATCAGCGCAGAAATATGGCGGTGCCTTTAGTATGAGTTTTAGAATTGCTGGCACATTAAATGGTATACATCAAATTGGTACAATGGTAGAGAAAATCTACCATAAGATTCTAACAAAACTTAAACAAATGGATAAAGAAACTCTATCTATTCCTCGTCTTTTGCAGAAATATTGCGGTGTTACAAAAGATGATACCGAAGAAGTTGTTAGTCTTTTGCACGATCGTGGTATAGTTGATGCTGATAACGCTATAAGAGCTGAAATTTTTTCTTCAATACATAGTCATGATTCTATAAGCTTTGGCAAATATTCTAAATATAAATCGCAGATATTAAAATTCTTCAAATCTTTATATGATGGTATGGCCATTGCACCCTCAGAAAATTTTTACTTAAGTAAAATTATGAAATCAGTATCAGATATGATTACCGAGCAGTGTATAAAAGTTACAGAATCTCAGCTCATTTCACCATGGTCAGGTCTTGCGGTTGCTGGATTTACAAATAAGTTATCTGCTAAAATACAGGATAAAATCATAAGAGGAGAAATTAGTGGGGAGAGGGACGCCCTACAAGCGGAACTAGACAAACTTACAGGAAGAAGTGATCTATCACCAGATGAAATTGGGAAAATGAAAGAAATTTCAGCTACTTTACAAGAAAAAACTATGTTAGTCACGACAAAAACACTGACATATTCTGGTTTAATAATGCATAGTGCTAAAGCCTATACTATAGCATATAGTCAGTGTGAAATGATTCATTTTTCAAAACTACAATCTACTCTACCATCTAAACCGCCTTCAAAGGAAGTAAAAGCCTATGTAGATAAGCTAAGAAAAGATAAACCTGCAGATATTGCTGATATGTTTGCAATGGCAGCTGCAAACGGACTGAACATTAAGATCGTAGAAGAGGGCTATATTCCTACTGAAAGAGACAAAAGTGATGGAATAAAAATTGTTGTATTCAAAAAAGGTTTAACAGTAGCTGGCACGGATATGGTAGGACACTATCAAATTATGGATTATAATGGCGATGCCAGAGACGCAAGACCTGTTGGTGAAGTTGGCATTAATGATTGTGGATTCGCTGTTTTTTCTGAGTTAACAGGTAGTTCAATAGCAAAACTTCGAGGTGAAGCAGCAGAAACTGTCGAGAGAAATGCAGATAATTTTGAACATGTAGAAGATGCTCAGTCGTGGGTTCAGAGCCGTTATCCTCAGGAGGCGAATAGTTTATTATTTAGAGGAGGGATTGATCTAAAAACACTAAATAAAATTATCCTCGATCAGTTGGAGATGAGTAAGGAGAGAATTTCTCAGTATGTATCAAAGTTCAGTTTTATTCCTCCAGAAATTAAATCAGAAATACTGAAAAAGTTCAATACATTAACTAATCCAAGGGATATATTAAAAGCGAAGATAATTTTTTATATTATTCAATCATGTGAAAAAGACCTTCCTGGTAAAGGTATTGAGATTGTAAATGGTGGTCATTGTGTGATTGAAGACAATGGGCAAATATATGAATTACTAATGAAAACTCGCATGATGAAGCCCAGAACTTCCTCTCATCATTCTGATGACAAACCAAAATCAGATGCGTCATGGCAAGTCGGAGACCTTTTTCCAGAATTTCTCATTGGTAGAACTACAAATAAAACTTGGTTTCAACTAGAAAAGTCTCCTATTGTTGGTGATGCAAAAGACAATATCTTTAAAGCGATTATATTTTGGAATCCATTGATGCTTATAGTTACATCTATTGCATCTTTGGTACCAGAATCAGATGCATTGGAAATTCACAAGGAAGAAGCAGGTAATGTTCAAGATGCATTATCTCATACTGGTGACTATATCCGCCACAAAGCCTTTAAAGTTAATGTAAGTAATTGGGGAACAAGTTCTCATATTGAAGGCGCAGATACTCAATTAAAATTCGTATTAACTGGAGAGGTACAGGAACATGATTTATTGGAATGAAAAATGCTTATTATGAGAGCATAAGAAGTACGACGCGATGTCGTTGATAAGAGCTAAAAGATGGAGCAAGTGTAAAGAAAGGCTATTAATAAGATACTTGCTGTGGTAAACTTTAGCTCTGTTGAAAGAAGTCTACAAAGTATATCTGTTCTTAGTGAAAGTGCTCCCTCCCTATTGTGATTGACTATATTGTTAAAATTTGCAGTTTTAATGATACAGCTTAAAAGTCTTTTTCCTATTCTAGCATAATTAGTTGGTGGTTAAAAATTAGTTGGAATAAAGTTCAAAAAAGATATGTTAATTGGTTTGTTATGTCAAAAACGAAAAAACATAGTAAGACTAGTTCAAGTACAGATAATGCAGATACCAGGCTTCTTATTGAAAACTACGACGATGATCAAGATGATGAATTATCTGTAGTTCCTGTATATCCTGAGATAGAAACTGATCTTAGATCCGATTTATTTCCTAGCAAATCAGCAGTTCACACAAAATATTCTCTTAAAAAAATCTTCCATAAAGCTGGAGTAAAAAAAGTTAAAGGAAAACGTTCCACCTTAACAGAAGGGGTAAAAATATATAAGCAGGAAAATTTGCACGTCGAGTTAGATAGAAGGAAATTTTTATCTTCCAAAAATTTTATAGATGCAAGAAACGTAGATGTCAAAGTTGATGCAGGTCCAGCAATAGTAACACTTGGTATGAGGCATCAAAATGGAGAACCTGCAGATTTTAGTTTTGTTTTAGAGTTTGATGAGAATAAAAAGCTTAAAAACATATCTCCTTCAATTAATGTACGATTTGAGAAAGATTCAAATATTGCTTATGTAAGAATAGAAGGAAAATATTATTCTCTTCCAATAAGTGCAAGTAAATATCGTATGTATCAGAAGGAACTTGGATTAAGCAGGACAAGGAATATTGAGCCAGCTGGTAAAGAAGTAGCTTCTGTGACTAGTTTTCCGCATTCATCTTTAAAACCACTTACGCAAGATATATCTCCAAAGTACATTTCAGCTAAAGGACAAACAACTCGCATTAGTAAAAGAGAGGAGCATAAATTATTATCTTCAGAATTGAAAACTCAATCAAGCGAGGTTGGTGTAAAACATATAATCGATGAATCAAAACAACCGACACCTAGTGCCAAACCAAATAGAGGGGTAAAAAAATCTATAGTAGCCTACACCCCAAGCATTGTCTCACCACCTGTTTTAAGCTCCATTTCTCCATTAAGTATGGAACAAATTGCTCCACCTCTAAAACCTGCTTCCTTGTCTAATGTTTCTCGAGTTGTAGCGCCTGTAATAACGCCAGTTGAGCGTTCTTTAACGCCGGTAGTCATCCCTGCAAGGAGAATAAAGGAGGCGCATAATACAACATATACGTCACCACCAAGCCCTGAGGGTAAAAAGGTAGTAATGAAAGGCAAAGGGATAGTCGCGACTATGATACCAAAATTTGAAAGGCCAGGTATCAAGCCTCCTGTTATGCAGCATCATTCAATGCCTACTATACAAGAGAGTTTGAAGAAAACCACTCCAAAACAAAGTCGATTATTGCCAAGTGGGCCATATAATGATGGGGGATTTATAATAGATTCTAGAGAATCAACATTTAGAGTACCAACCAGTAGAGAAGTTAGAATAGAAGCTACAAAAATATCTGAAGCTATTCCTAAATCTAGTATACACACTGAAATAGATAGTAGTGCAGATATTGTAGCAGTACCTTCTGAATTTATTGCGGAGCATGCACCTTCTCCGAATTTATCCGTAGATTTTGCAGATGTTCTTAAAATGGCAAAACATAGAAGATCTAAGAAACTAAAAATGGATGCAGCGAGAGCTGCCGAAAGTGTTGTAAAAGCAGCAAAAGTAAAAAAAGTGACAGAAAAAAAGGTCGCGATTCCCGTTGCAAGAGATAATATTTCAGCTACAGATACGCCAAGAATTGAGAGAGTAATTACTAGAATAACAGATAAGAAGGTTACTTGGCAGAGTCCTCCTCCATCGGAAGTGAGGTTTTCTGATAGGCCAAAAGCTCCTTTAGTTGATGTACGAAGCATAGATACAGCCGTTCCACCGAAAAGCACAAGAATGACTGCACCTTTCAATACTGCTGTTACAGTTATGAATCCTGCTTCGATAATTAAGAAAGAAAACAAAAAAGCTATTTTATCTGCAAGAACAGTTCCAGCTCCTTCAACCAGATCTTTTCATCATTTAGAAGAAGGGGGTGTTGTAAGTACAAATTTTCCTCGTATCATAGGGACTCAAAGGCCGTATTCTATATCTTCTTTGGCGCAAACAAAATTAGATGTTTCAACAAGAAATCCTGCAGCTGGAGTAAAAAAACAAAGCAAAAAAGAAATTATTCCAACTGAAACGCCAAAAGTTCCACTTCCAACTAGAGAAGAAGAGCCTGTATTTAGTAGTTTTAGAAGAACAGGAATCAAAGAAGCTTCAGAGTTGTCGGGCTCATTGGTAGATAAAAGAAAAATCTTTACTCCTTTGACTTCTCGCACAGTTGATAATCCTAAACAATAGGGCGTCATACAAGCTAAGAATTTGTATTTAAGTAACAATTATTATTATATTTTCCTAATAAAAATTTGTAATCAAATCTTTTTTTAACAATTTTTGTTAGAATAAGTTTCAGATGATTACTAAATGAAGGAGAATTTAATCACAGTATGTGAATAAAAGACTAATATTATTATTTTTGTCTTGCATATAATCTTTTACATACATAGATTGCAAGGTATAATTAACTTATTATCCATGGTAGTGATATGACACAATCCCCAAGCAATATGTTCTTTGAAGCGTTCAAGCAATATACAGATAAAGATGCGTTCGTTAATATGTTTAAGAATTTTGGCAATTGCGAACATTCCAAATTTACTGAATTAGCTCAGAAAAATCTAGACACTATGATAAAGGCTGGTCAGATTTCAGCAGAAAATTCTCAAGCTATTATGAGAAGAATATTAGAAATAGGACAAAAATATGTTGCTGACACTATAGAAGTTTCACGAGATTTGATGGCTTCGCCAAATCCGGAGCATGCAATGCAAAAGCAACAACAATTTGTGAAATTAGCTACAGCTGATGCTATTAGTAATTCAAAAGAAATGGTAGAGATGGGAGCTAAATCTATGATGGAAGTATTTGATATTTTTGCGAAAAAAATGTCTGAGAATATGGAACAATGCCATCATAACGTCCATGATGTTACCAAGAAAGCAAAGTAGGTAGATTTGTCGGGGGGGGTACGATCTTATTCAATATCTCGTACCCATATCCAAGTTAATTGACTATAGTGAAAAAATTACTACTCTTCACAATTCAATAATGTGCTATCAGAACCTAGTGCTGAAATTGATGGGTCTGTTAAGTCCCTGCTATAATCGTCTTCTACGCCATAATCATCACTATCATATATTTCAGGATCTATTGCTACTTTTTCACATTTTTTGCGTATATCAGATGTACGTAATCGTGTGCCATTAGAAAGTATGAAATCACCATTAGGCAAATATTGCGCATAATCGCTTTTTTCTCCTGTTAAATAATTACACAATGTGTCGTGATATAATTCTGTACTAGGAACTTCTGTTGGCAAGTGAAAAGATGGTGATAATATTTTTCCGTTCTCATGTTTTATACTATGATCTTCCCTTATATCAAGGCATGCTGCTAGATATCCTTCTTCATTAAATATATCGAGCCTTTGGCCTGATAATTCGAAAATCTGTATAATCACTTTTGGGAAGCTAAACCAATATTTTTTTGTTAAGGTTCCATTATCTGCAATAATAAATTCTGATTTTAGTCGTTCTAAGTAAGCCCCTGCATGTAAAGCCAGATATTTAAAATTTTCTTCTTCTATCTTCTTGACCGAAACTTTTAGTTCGGCCTTGCTGTAATCCACTTCATACTTATAGAAATAATACATAATATTTTATTACTAATTTTTAGCAAAATATAGTAATGTTTTCATTAAAGTAAAGCAAATAAAGAACTATATTTAAAATTTCTGATAAATAATAATAAATTTTTTATATAGAATAATTTTTCCATTATGGTGAGGCACATATGGCTGCTTTGGCTTCGGTCCTAGATGTATTTAGTGC
>Ga0206863_1332_pt1 | contig 11916 bp, 9 predicted proteins | sample Alteio_BWOrgCont_41_FD_152634 | JGI IMG/M metagenome (GOLD analysis project Ga0206863, IMG submission 152634) | Enriched cells from forest soil in Barre Woods Harvard Forest LTER site, Petersham, Massachusetts, United States -... | ecosystem: Environmental > Terrestrial > Soil > Temperate forest > O...
CGCTTGTTTTAAAGTTTTTAAGCTCTACCGACTCAATCTTTCCGCCTTTGCTGCTGATAGTAGCTTTTAATAGCTCATTTTCAATAATATACGTCTTATCTGCCCCTTTTAAAGCGGTATAAAGAACACCAAAATCAGACTCTAATTTATGAATAGCTAACAAAGAATCGTTTGAATGGGTTCCAGTATCATGCGCTAAAGCATCGGTGTCATTTTTTACCGTTTTAGCAGTTGCCGCAGCTATTTTGGCCTTTTGTTCTTGCTGCTGTTGAACCTTTACTATTGAATCGTGTACCGCTTTCTGCCTTGCCAGTTCTTTTTCCGATGGCTGAGTCCAGTACATCCACCCGAAAAGTATTAATCCTATAGCAAAAAGACCTATGTATGTGTTTTTATCTGAGCCCATTAAGTAAAATACCCTGTTTTAAGGGACGGCAAAGATAGGTTAAATGTTGAATTGTAAATTATGAATTTTGAATTTTACCTAAGTACTTCACTATTACATAATATAGAAATATTTCGCTATTAATTATTTGTTATTATTTTTTTCCCAAACAATTAAACTATTTAACATGAACAAATTAAAAGTTACAACTGCCGGATTATTAGCATTGTGCTTAAGCGTTGGAGTAGCTACTGCACAAACAAGCACCACTACAACCCCTGCGCCTGCAAAACCAGCAACCACCCAAACAACTCCTGCAAAAGCTAAAACTGCCGCAACAGGAACAAGCAAAGCAGCTACCGGGGCAAGTACTACCGCAGCCCCTGCGCAGCACCTGAAAAAAGATGGAACCCCTGACATGCGCTATAAAGAAAACAAAGCAGCAGCAGGTAAAACCACTACCAAAAACGCAACCGGAACATCAGCTACTAAAAGTGCTACCCCGGCCCCTGCTACTTCTGCAATACCTGCAAAGTAAGTATACCGGACTTGTTTAGTCCTTATACATTATTATACAAAAAGGCATTAGGAATCACCTGGTGCCTTTCTTTATTTTAGGCGATTAGAAAAGCGTAGGCTGAGAATCTTTGCCCATATCTTTAGACTTAGGCTTGGGTTTAGGAGCAACAGGTTTTTCAGTGAGGATTATTTTATTTTCCGATATAGCCTTTTGTATGGGCGATAATTCGCTTTCTTCAGTACCATTTGTTTCCTCTTCTATTGCGGCTAAAGCAACTAAATTGCCAGTAGGTTGGTTGGGGTCAGGCATTAGCCTGATTTCTTTAACCTTATTTAGGTTGATGGGTTTGCCTTGGGCTTTTACTCCCATAACCGGAATTTCATTCGTAATATTTATGGTTTCATCCGGCAGTTCTTTGCCTTTTTCGTGTCTGAACTTAACTTCCGCAATTAAGAACGCTTCTTCCGATACTGTTTCTAAAAGGGAACCTGGGGTTTCTGAAATAATGAGTGTTTTCTTTTCCGATTCTTCGGGCAGGAAACGTTTGATGTAATATTTCTTCTTTTCCCCTTCCCAATAAAGGATAGTTAAAGGTCTTTGCTTATCCAGCTTAGTTATGAGTATAGTATCGGCATCAAAATGGGCCGTAAATTCAAAGCCACATGTTCGATAGGAGCCATCCTTGGTTACCACCAGAATTTTATCATCCCCTTCAAACTCGCCCAAATATTTGCCATGTTCATCAGCATTTAATCTAAGCACAGTATCGTCAAACCAAATTTTTTGCGCGGTAAGTGTTGAAATTCCTTTTTCCTTTATACTTACTTTACGAACGGGATGTTTAGTAAGAATATTTCCCATAGCATCCCTCCCCTTAATAGCCAGTTCAGCAAAGTCGGCATCAAAAACTTTAGTTCGTGCAGTGGCATTGGCTTTTAGGAAAACGGTAACTACTTCCGCCTCCCCATTCGGATTAGCAGTAAGATAAAGAACCTCCGAATTGGGATTACCCCGGGTAAGCAGGTAATCTTTATCCCGAATAATGGATGTAACGGCAAAACGCTTCATCATGGTATTGCCCCTTGCGCCATCGCGGTATATCATATTATATATGGTACGCTCATCATTCCGCTTGAATACATTTATATAGAGGACATCTTTACCTACGAATGTTTTTTCTGTGATTTTAGTAACCAGCATAGTTCCATCCAGGCGAATAACAATGATATCATCCAAATCGGAACAATCGCACACAAATTCGTCCTTTTTTAGGCCATATCCGGCAAATCCTTCCTCGCGGTTTACATATAGCTTTTGGTTGATGGCTGCTACCTGCGTAGCCACAATAGTGTCAAAGGCCTTTATTTCTGTTTTTCGCTCTTTTCCGGCTCCGTATTTTTTCTTAATCTCCTTGAAATATTCAATGGTATATTCAATAATATTTTCCAGGTTATGCTTAACCACTTTTATTTCCTCCTGGATAGACTTCATTAACTCATCAGCCTGGAAGGTATCGTATTTGGAAATCCTTTTAATTTTTATCTCCGTCAATTTAACAACATCAGCGCGGGTAATTTCACGAGGAAGTTTTTTACGATAGGGTTTTAGTCCTTCTTCAATAGTAGTAAGCACATCCTCCCATGTTTCGCATTCTTCAATATCGCGATAGATGCGCTTTTCAATGAATATTTTTTCCAGCGAAACATAATGAAACTGTTCTACTAATTCAGCAAGGCGTATATCCAGTTCCGTTTGCAATAACTTTTGTGTACGCTCCGCCGATATTTTGAGCATTTCACCAACACCCATAAAGCGGGGCTTGTCGCCTTCTATCACACAGGCATTGGGAGAAATAGATACGGCACAATCGGTGAAGGCATAAAGAGCATCAATGGTTTTATCGGGAGAGAAGCCGGCAGGCAAGTGAATGAGAATCTCTACATTTTCAGCCGTATTATCCTCTATATTTTTAATCTTTATTTTCCCTTTCTCGTTAGCAGTAACAATAGAATCTATAAGGGAAGAAGTGGTACAACCAAAAGGTATTTCAGTAATAACCAGTGTCTTCTTATCAAGTATGTTTATTTTAGCCCTTACAATTACCTTACCACCTTTTATTCCATCATTATAATTAGAAAAATCGGCCATGCCACCCGTAGGAAAGTCGGGATAAATATGCGGCTTTTTGCCTTTTAATACCCCAATAGCGGCATCTATGAGTTCCAAAAAGTTATGCGGAAGAATTTTACAGGCAAGGCCTACTGCTATACCCTCTGCACCTTGGGCAAGCAGTAACGGAAATTTTACCGGCAAGTACACAGGCTCCTTATTTCTACCATCGTAGCTATTTTGCCAAACAGTGGTTTTCTCATTGAAGATTACATCTAAGCCGAACTTGGAAAGGCGGGCTTCTATATAACGAGGTGCCGCAGCAGAATCGCCCGTAAGTATGTTACCCCAATTACCCTGGGTATCAAGTGCCAGCTCTTTTTGGCCGAGTTGTACCATGGCATCGCCAATGGAAGCATCCCCATGCGGGTGGTACTTCATGGTGTTACCAATCACGTTAGCCACCTTGTTGTAACGACCATCTTCCAACTCCCTCATAGAGTGCAATATCCGCCTTTGAACAGGTTTTAATCCATCTTCAAGGGCAGGAACGGCACGCTCCAGGATTACATAAGAGGCATAGTCAAGAAACCAGTTTTTATACATCTGGGTAAGATGTATAACCGAAGATGAGCCCTTATTATCAATGGGTTCATTAGCGCCTAAGCCGGGTTCCTTATGTGAATTATCTGACATTGTCTTTTCTTGCGGCGCAAAAATAAGTTTTATGGATTACGTACTATAAACTAAGCCCGACGAGTTATGAACTATGGGCGATAAATTATGAACCGTTGATCTGTAAGTGCAAAGGATTCTTATATTTGGCAATAGATTATAAGATATGTATCTGAAAAATCTATGTATAATAGTCTTGTCTTTGGTGCTTTACAGTTCCTGTAAAAACAGCCTTAATGTCCAGTCACCCTATAAAGATGAAACCATAGTATATGGTTTATTGGACCAGAACGACCCTATTCATTATATCCGAATTAATAAAGGCTTTGAAGGTAATGGCAATGCTTATGTGATGGCAAAGCAATATGATTCTCTTTATTATCCGGCAAATAATATAAAAGCCATATTGGAGGATTCCAACCCCATTACCAATGTTATTGTAAAAATAGATTCTCTTGACACTACCACGACTATTCCATTAAACCCGGGCATATTTTCTTACCCTAAGCAGTTGCTCTACTATACTAACGCAAATCTAAACCCTGATGATTATTACAACGTAACAATAGTAAACACGAAAACGGGGAAAAGGATAACTGGGTCAACAGCATTAATTCCTGACATTACTTTATCAGAATCTTATGGAAAGGTATTTCCATTCTCTTTTGATACCGCAGCGCCTACTGTCATACCATGGCTTACCGCCCCTAATGTAAGAATATATCAGTTAACCATTCGATTTTATTATGATGAAGTGCTTAATAATAAGACAACCTCCAAATCCCTTGATTGGATATTTGCACCCTTAACTTCTCCCAACTTAAGCGGAATGGTAGGATTAAAATATACTTTTACGGGACAAGGTTTATGTACCTTTATTTTAAACTCCATATCCGATGAAGAAGGCGTGAAAAGATATGTAGATTCAGTAGGTATCATTTTCACATCAGGTACAGATGACCTAAATACTTATGTTCAACTAAGCCAGCCTCCTACAGGCATTAACCAAGATGTTCCGGCCTTCTCCGATTTAAAAAACGGAATTGGTTTATTTACAGCCCGCCATATTCAGACTTCATATAAACAAGTAGACGGCGCGGTTATTGATACATTAGCTTACGGACCTGCATATGCAAAACTAAACTTTCAGCCTTGATACAAACTATCAGGTATTCCTGTTACTCTTTTACGAAAAGCCAATCCTGGGGATCAAGTTTGTTTTGGCCTTTCCATATTTCAAGTTCAATATCCGTCATTTGGTTTTGTTCGTCGTAAAATATATTACCCAGTGTTTGCTTGGTTTTTACTTTGTCTCCCACTTTTACAAAGACTTCTTTCAAATGGCGGTATACGGTAAAAAAATCGCCATGCCTGATAATAATAACCACCCCATATTCAGGGTCGTCGCTAACGTATGAAACAGTACCATCAAATACAGACCTGGCAATAGCCCCTTTCGATGTGGCAATATCCACCCCGTCATTATTCATGGTAATGCCCGGCATAGGTGAATAAACGCCAAATGGACGGGTTATTACACCCTGCACCACGGGCCAGGGTAATTTCCCTTTATTGCTTTCAAAGTTCTGTGATAGCGCTTGTGCCTCCGGAGTAAGTTTCAGTTCCATGGGCTTTGAACTTGCAGTTGAATTAGAGCTTGTTTTCTTTACACTCGCGTTCGATTTCCGTATTTCTTCCTCAACCAGCTTTTTTATAGCCGCATCCAGTTTCTGTGAAGCCTGCTCCTTTTCTTTCAGTTGTTTACGGTATTGCTTTTCCTGTCCCTTTAATTGATTATACATTTTCTGCTGTTCATTTTTTTCAGCAGCCAGGGCATTTTGCTCCGTTTCTTCACTTTCAAGCAATTGCTTTTTTTCGTCTTTAGTAGTTTGCATGTGCACTACTTTTTTCCCTATATCTTTTGAGGTGGAATCAATCATAAGCGCCTGCCTATGCCTATATTCCTGATATTCCTGCAAATACCGCATACGTAGGGCGGCTTGCTCAAAATCCTTTGATGCAAATATGAAAGAGAGTTTATTGTAGCCTTTTTCAGTTTTATAAGCATCCACCACCATGCGGGCATATTCTTTCTTTAAATCGCCCAGTTTTATTTCCATCAAACCGATGGTATCATTTGAAGCATCTATTTGTGTTTGAATAATATCAATCTCTTTTGATACCGTCTCTATCACCTGTTCCTGTAAGCTTATTTTACGGTTCACCGTCATAAGCCTGCTGATGGATGATTGTTTGCTATTAGTGGTCTTCTCAAGCAGGTCGTTCAGGTATTGTATATTGTCCTGCAATTTTTTCTTTTTATTTTCCAGTTCCTTTTTACCCTTTTGAGCCATTACTAATGCGGGCATGCTAATTAAAACTGCTATAAAAAGCATATATCTAATAGTGTACCTGCACATATTTCTTGGGGATAATAAAGGGGATGCTCTCCGAATTGGTGAAATTTATTTTCTTGTATTTTAAGTCAATATTAATTATTTTCTTGCCTGTATTAATTATATAATGAATATGCATAGGGAAAACCCCTCCCGAATCTTGCTTTTGAAAATCGTCATACGAAGCCTCAAAAGTATGTTGAGTTACAAAATCTTCCAATCTTATTTTTTTTATATGAAAGTCCGAATCATCCAGCCATATAAGCTGGGCTTCGTTGCGGCTGTGCAATGGCCTGTTTTTATACATCAGTCTCCTGTACTTTCTTTTCCTAACGGTACTTAATATATAATCTTTTCCATCGAAATAGGCTTTTATTTTGGAAGTATCGTGATAAAAATCAAGGTGCCTGCCTACCATAACCGACTGAATCATGTCATAATCAATGTCTTCTTTCAAAAGAGTATCCAGGTAATCGTAGGTTCCTTTAAAATACTGTTCATCGTGGTGATCAATATACATCACCGAATCTATGCCCAATTTGGCATGAAGAGCGGTATAAGCGCCAAGAGCAACCGATACGGTCATCCATATTACGCTGTCTTTACGTATCCTTACTACACCGTTAAATGATACATCCGAACTATCACCGGAAACAATATCGGCAGAAAAATGCGCGCTAATCCAACGATACTTGAGGGAATTGGATTTCAACGCTGTCATCAAGGAAGAGGCATTCTCCTTCTTCAGGCTTGTACTCGCAGTAGTAGTAATAGCTTTAGGCTGGGTAGCAGTTATCTTTTTATGGGCGGAACAGGATAGTAAAAATAGGGCAAAAGAAGCAACCAAAAATAAAGGTGTAACTGCCTGGATAGAAGGTCTTCTCATTCTTATTTATCGCTTTTGTTTTTCATATAACTGTTTATCTTTTATCTCCTTTTCAAGTAATTCGGAATTGGCTCCCTGCTGCTCTGCTTCTATCCAATATTTCAGGGCAGAATCCCTATCACCTAATTTAAATAAAATATTGCCATAATGTTCTAAAATAGTGGCGTCTCTGTTTCCTCCATCCATGATGGCCTTGTATTCCCATTCTTTGGCATTTTCATAGCTGCCTGACATATATAATATCCAGGCATAAGTGTCCTCATAAGAATTATTATTCTGAACCAATCCGTTTGATTTTTTAGACATTTTTTCAGCCATATCCAAATTAGTATCGCGAACGGACAAAAAATAACTGTAATTATTCAACACATAATCGTTATTTGGATTTATGCGAAGCGCCTCATTATATGCCGAATCAGATGCCGAATAGTTTTTTATGTAATAACTCGCATCACCCATATTTTGATAAAACAGACCGAGTAAAGTAGAATCACCCACCACATAAAAAACCCCTGCTTTAAATACACTTAAAGCAGCAGCATAGTTTCGCAGTTGCATATTGGCAGTACCATTGTAGTAATACAGTCGGGGATTATTGGGAAATAAGCCTATTGCTTCTTTGCTTTCACTTTGTAAATCTTGAACATCATTCATTTGTATTTCAATATCCAGCAACTGGTTCCAATAGGTATATTTACTACTGTCTTCATTTACGGCAAGCCTGTATTGATTACGTGCTTCCTGTAAATTTTGATTGTGCTGGAGGAGTTCGCCATAAATGGCATGGGTTCTTGGCTCGGTTGGGGATGATACTACCATTTCCTTCGATAAAGTAAGCGCCTCGTTAAAAATGGAATCGCTGCTGGTAAATGTATTTAAGGCAAGTATTATTCTGATTTTTGTATCTATGTCCAGCGCAGGCTCTGCAAATGCCTTTTTCAACTCATCGAAAGCTGCCTTATCCTGGTTAGCCGTTTTATAATAATCTGCCAGCGACAAATGTACCATAGGGTCATGCGGATATTGTTGCTCCATTTTTTGATACACCTCGAATGCTTTTTCTCGTTTGCCTTCCAGTTCATATAGATTTCCAAGCATATCATAATATTGAGCTGTAGATGGGCTTTTCTCAATTAGCTTTTGTATAGCATCCTCTGCCCGGGGGTATTCTTTTATTTTTTCAAGTATCTCTATCTTATTCATAGCCAATTCCTCATCCGTGGAATCTGTCTTCGACTCCAGTATGCTATATGTTTTGAGAGCTTCCTTATAGTCCTGTGTCTGTAGTTGTGCAAGTGCAAGCTTGTAATATAAATCAGTTATTGCCGGGTTTGCTTTTATCAACCCTTCATATACTTTTATTACATCTTTATACCTGCCTAATTCCTGTAAATTCTGAGCATAGAAATATCCGTACCAAATATTCTTGGGGTCGCCATCAAAAGCCCTTTTAACATACCTGAGTGAACTGTCGGGGTGTTTATTGTATTCCAGTATTTGAGATACTTCAAAATTGGCAGCAGCGTTGGATGGATCCATAGCAAGGCATTGCATGAAAAAATGCATGGCATCCTCAAAATTACCTTGTGTTTTTTGTATTAACCCGTTATAGTATATTGTTTTAAATTTACTATCGTCGATTGCCGTAAGTTTTTTTCCGGGCGTTGAGGAAACAGATGGATGGGAAGCGGAGCAAGAAAAGAACAGGATTAGAATCATTCCATACATGATTCCCGCATAAACCTGTTTTTCCAAAGCACTCTTCATCCGCTTTATCCTATTTGGTTATAATCGCCCAAATTCAACATTTCTTGTTTCCCATCATACTGAACATGGCTTCCAACCATAGAGTCAATGATATTTACATTTGTTAGACGACTATGGGATTGAATAATAGCATGGGAAATAATAGAATTCTCCACATGATTATGGCTCCCAATAGAAACAAACGGGCCCACTACCGAATTCACAATAGTAGTGTTTTCAGCAATGTAGCAAGGTTCAACAATAGTTGAATTGATTAATTGTACGGAACTATGCTTATGTGATTTCTTCGTTTCGAGTAAACGCTTATTGGTATGAAGCATATTAGCTTTACTACCACAATCGAGCCACTCGCTTACCTCTGCCACACTGAATTTAGTACCTTTTTGCTTCATATTCTCCAGGGCATTAGTAAGCTGGTATTCGCCTTTTTCCTTAATATCATTATCCAGCAAATACTGCATTTCCTTTTTCAGGTAGGCTCCGTCTTTAAAGTAGTATATGCCAATAATAGCCAGGTCGGAAACAAATGTTTCCGGCTTTTCCACAAAATCGGTAATGATGTTTTGCTTATTCAATTTCACTACTCCAAAAGGCTTAGGATCTTCCACTTTCTGAACCCATATAATTCCCTCGTGTGCCGTATCTACCATAAACTCCCCCCTGAAAAGTGTATCGGCAAATGCAACTACCACATTGCCATCCAGCAATTCCTGGGCACACATAATGGCATGGGCTGTTCCCAACGCTTCTTCCTGGTAATATATTTTTCCTGTAGCTCCCAATCTCTTTGCTACATCGAGCAAATGGGTTTCCACTTCCTTTCCAAAATGGCCGATTACAAATCCTATTTCTTCAATTTCTCCTTTAATAGTAGCGGCAATATCTTCTACCAAATGCTGCACCATAGGTTTGCCTGCAACAGGTAATAAGGGTTTGGGAACTGTTAATGTGTGCGGCCTCATTCTTTTACCTATGCCCGCCATCGGGATGATCAATTTCATATTCTTGCTTTTTAAAATTTATATTATTGTTACTGCTTTCCTGTGTGTCCAAATCCGCCGGCACCCCTTTCTGTCTCCATAAGCTGTTCTACTTCTTCCCATTGCACCCGTTCGTGCCTGGCAACAATTACCTGGGCTATCCGTTCCCCATCATTAATTGCAAAATCTTCATTAGACAGGTTTATGAGCAATACTTTCAATTCGCCACGATAATCGGCATCAATAGTGCCGGGAGAATTAAGTACCGTAATACCATGTTTCAATGCAAGTCCGCTGCGGGGACGCACCTGAGCTTCGTGCCCCTCGGGTAGCTCCATGAATAGCCCGGTAGGAACCAGTGCCCTTTCCATTGATTTTAAAATCATGGGCGCATCTATATTAGCCCGAACGTCAAAGCCGGCAGAAGCCACTGTGGCATATTGAGGCAGGGCATGTTTCGATTTATTTACAATTTTTACTTTCATGCTAACCATTACTTTACAAACTTGTTAAACTTAAACTGAGGTTTCTCTAAAAAATAGACGAACGCTATAAAAATGAGGATTAAACCATTATTTATTATCAATTCCAACATTCTTGAGTTTACGTTTATCCGAGTGCTCAGAAAGTACAAAATTAACGATAATGCGAAGTAGATTCCTATATGAAAGAAATCGTATTTAACAGGCAATTGTTTACGACTCATGAAATATGACAATACCATAACGGTGGCATAACATATCAATGTAGCCCACGCACAGCCAACATATCCAATCCTGGGTATCCAGTAAACATCAAGTACAATAGTTATAATAGCTCCAATTGTGGTAAGATAGGCTCCATACATTGTTTTATGGCTTAACTTATACCAGATGGAAAGCGTATAGAATACCCCAAGGCACACATTAGCCAGTAATAGAATAGGAACCACATCAAGCCCAGTCCAATATTTAGGGCCAACAAAATATTTTATCCACGACAAGTTTAAAAGGGTGCCTAATGATACAAGCAGGCAACCGATAATAAAATACTTTACTATATCGGCAAAAGTTTTGGTGAAATCTTTATCTTTAGCTGTAGCAAAGAAATAAGGCTCTGCGGCATATTTAAAGGCCTGTACAAACATAGTAACTACAATAGACAACTTATAGCAGGCACTATAAATGCCCCCCTGTTGCCAGCTTACATCCTTCGGCAACAGGTATTGCAGCAAAACCCGGTCAAGGGTTTCATTTACCATTCCGGCAAGGCCCGCAAATACCAGTGGCATGGCATAGGGCATCATCCGCTTCCACAGTATGGAATCAAAACCAATGCCTGCGGAAATTATATCGGGAAATAGCATCAATAGCGTGGCCGCGCTAGCTACCAGGTTCGATATCAAAATGTATCCTATACCGATATGGGGGCTATATATAGGTTGGATGAGCGAATACCATACGCTATCGGGATGCTTATAAATAGCAGGACAAAGGATAATGAAGAATAGGTTGCTAAGAATATAAATAACAATATTCAGGGTTTTAATAGTGGCAAAGCGGCGGGCTTTATTCAACTGCCTTAGCTTGGCAAAAGGAATAGCACAAATGGCATCAATACTCAAGATGAGGGCCAGCCATATAATATACTCGGGATGTTCGGGCAGGTGCATCCATCCGGCAACTGTTTCACTGAATATCCCCATTGCAGCAATGAATACTATGGATGTAGAAACCACCGAAAGGAGAATGGTGCTATACACGTTCTTCTTGTTTTCCTCCAACCTTGAAAAATTAAAAAGGGAAGTCTCCATCCCGTATGTGAGCAGGATATTTATAAACGAAACATAGGCATACAGAAAAGTTATCTTCCCATACTCTGTCGGGACGAAAGTATACGTATATATAGGAACCAGTAAATAGCTCAAAAACCTCCCGACAATGCTGGGAAGGCCATATACAATCGTTTGTCCGGCTAGATCTTTAAGTGGCTTCATGAATGGTTATAAGTTCTGAATTATGAGTTATGATCGCTTATAACTTATACCTCATAACTTATCACTAAAATTCGGTTTTCGTTTTTCCAGGAATGCATTGATGCCTTCTTTTATTTCTTCCGATGCAAAACATTTACCAAATTCTGTTAATTCTGCATCATAGCCCTTCATGGTACCATCGCATGCATTGGCTGCCCGAATGGCCGCACCTATGGCAAAAGGT
>Ga0206863_1333_pt1 | contig 11903 bp, 9 predicted proteins | sample Alteio_BWOrgCont_41_FD_152634 | JGI IMG/M metagenome (GOLD analysis project Ga0206863, IMG submission 152634) | Enriched cells from forest soil in Barre Woods Harvard Forest LTER site, Petersham, Massachusetts, United States -... | ecosystem: Environmental > Terrestrial > Soil > Temperate forest > O...
AGGGATAGTTATGCGATGGGGATGGATGTGGTGCGAGCGTTGAAGATCGATGACTTCGATATCGACTTGAAGGCAATCGGAGCGGGGATCGGCGACATGCAAGCAGGAACTCCGGCGCTGAGCCCGGAGGAGCAGCACGCGGCGATGAAGCAGATGCAGGCGGATATCCTGGCCAAGGCAGTGGCGAAGAAGGAGGCGCTGGGGGCGATTCATAAGAAGGAGGGGACGGCGTTTCTGGAAGCGAACGCGACCAAGCCGGGAGTGCAAATCATGGATGTGACGGCGCCAGACAAGTCGACCGCGCAATTGCAGTACAAAGTGCTGAACACAGGGACGGGCGGGGCCTCGCCGCAAATGACGGATACCGTGACGGTGCGGTACCGGGGCACGTTTATCGATGGCAAGGAGTTCGATATATTCGACAGTTCGGTAAAGCACGGGGATACGGCAATTCTTAAAATGAAGGATGTAATCCCGGGATGGGCTGCGGCGCTGAAGGTCATGAAGCCGGGGGATAAGTGGCAGTTATTCGTGCCGCCGAGCCTTGCCTACGCGGATTTTGGACCCCCGGAGATAGGAATTTACACCACGTTGATTTATGAGCTGGAGTTGGTAAGTTTTGCGCCGACCAAAGATACCGCGGAAGGAGGGGCGCAATAATGAAAGCGTGGAGATACTTATTGGTGACGGCGGCGGCAGCCGCGGCGGGAAGCTTGCAAGCACAGGAAAATGCGAGTGCCCAGGACAGGCCCGACTTATCCAATCATAATCAGAAATCCAATTACGCGCTGGGGCAGGATATCGTGACGACATTTAGAAGGCAGGATGTCGAGATCGACATGAAGGCATTCATGGCAGGAATGACCGATGCGCTGGCGGGCAACCCGCAATTGACCCAGGATGAAAAGACGGCGGCGCTCAAAGATATGTCGCAAGTCATGGAAGAAAACGGGAAGGCGAAGCTAAAGGTAATCGGCGCCGAGAATTTGAAGAAAGGAGAGGCCTTCATGGCCGGGAACGCGACAAAGCCGGGGGTGCAGAAAATGGAGGCGAAGGCGCTGGATGGCTCGACGTGGGAGATGCAATACATCGTGCTGAAATCGGGGACTGGTGAATCGCCGAAAGAGGGCGATACCATCGAGATGCATTACGTGAGCTCGCTGATCGACGGGACGGTTTTCGATAGCTCCAGGCAGCGCGGGACGCCCGTCACGTTCAACATGAAGCAGGTGATGCCCGGGCTGGCGGCGGCGCTGCGAGTGATGAAAGTGGGGGACAAGTGGCGGCTATTCATCCCGCCAAAACTTGGGTTCGGCGAATTCGGTCCGCCGCAAATCGGCCCCGATAGCACCGTGATCTACGAGGTGGAAATGCTGAGTTTTTTCACGCCGAAGGAAAAGCCGGTCGCGGCGCCGAGCCCTGCGGGAAAATGACGCCGGTGCTCACCCACATTTTTCAACCACTGCCGGCTATCGACGCCTATTGCGATTGATGGAACGGCTGCCCGGACTGGTACAGCCTTAGCTCGGTATTGAGCTGGGCGAGCTGCCCGCTGCGGCCGGTGGCGCGGGCGAGCGCGATGGCTCTTTGCGCGGCCTGGATTGCGTCGTCGAATTGCCTGTCCTCCGCGCAGGCGGCCGCGAAGGTATCGAGAATATCCACGTCCTGGCCGTGGGCGAGCGCGTCCGCATGGCGCGCGAGCGAGACCGCGCGGGTGCCATCACGCAGATCGGCCTGGGGCGACGTGGCGAGCTCCCATGCGAGGTCGTTCTCGGCATCGGCGTAGTCCGGCTTGAGTTGAAGCGCCTGTTGGAGATGGGCGATGGCGTCGCGCCGTGCCCCCTGATGGAAGAGAGCGGTGGCGAGATTATAGTGAGCCTCGGGAAAATCGGGTTTCCATTGGAGGACTTGCTGGAACTCGGCGATGGCGTCGTCGATCAAGCCTCGCTGCATGAGGAGCATCGCGAGGTTGTAGCCTGCATTCACGTAGGCGGGGCGGATGCGGAGCGCGTCGCGATACGCGTTGATGGCGGCGACGGAATCGCCTTTTGCAGAGAAAGCGTTGCCCATGTTGTAAGCGGCCTCGGCGTAGGCGGGATCGGCGCGCAGGGCCTCCTGGTATTGCGAGATCGCTTCATCCAGCGCGCCCTTTCGGGAGAGGGCGTTGCCGAGATTGTAACTCGCCTCCGGGTAAACGGGCTTGAGCTGAAGCGCCTTGCGGAAGTGCGAGATCGCATCGTCCAGGTCGTTCTGTTGAGCGAGGACCATCCCGAGATCATTGTGCGCGAGGGGATGATCGGGATCGACGGCGAGCGCGTCCAAAAAGTGAGGCGCGGCCTCGGCGGCGCGACCTTTTTGGACGAGGATATAACCGTAGCTGACATTGGCATCCGGGTTGTGCGGGCTCAGGTGCAGGGCCGTGCGGAATTGCTCCATCGCATTGTCGAGCCTTGCGTTTTCCAGGTCGGCATTTCCGAGATTGATGCGGGCAGTGACGCTGTCTGGCGCCACGGCCAGCGTGTGAGTCCAAAGCGTGGTGCTATCTTGCCAGTAGGAGGCTTGTTGGCGGGCGGAAAACGTGAGCGTCGCGAGTGAGATCGCGGCAAGACTGCCGAGGGCGATTGAGCGGGCCGGAGAGGGAAGGGTGCGGGTGAGTTCCGCCGCACCCCAGGCGACAATAACGTAGAGGCCGATGTGTGGGAGATAGGTGTAGCGATCCGCGTAGGCCTGGGAGCCGACCTGGAGGATGCCGATGACCGGCGCGAGCATCACGAGATACCAGAGCCAGCCAAAGAGGAACCACAGCTGGCGCTTGCGCGAGGCGAGCGCGGCGGCCGAGATGGCGGCGAGCAGCAGCGCGGAGGCGGCAACCTGCCAGGCTGGGAGGCCGGACTCGGGGAAAGGGTAGAAGGCGGCGAGGCGCGCGGGATAGAGTAGCTGGAAGAGGTAGGTGACGGCGGAGACCGAGGCGTTTTCCAGCCGGATGGGGAGCGGGAGATGGGATTTTGCGTCGTGCTGGACGAGGAGGGTGACGGCGGCTGCGGCAGCGGCAATCAGCAGGATGGGGAGCTTTTCAATCAGGAGACGCTTGAGAGAGACTGCGGAAAAACGCTGAAGCGGCCAGAAATCGAGCAGGAGCAGGATGACCGGCAACGTGACGAGCATTGGCTTAGCGAGAAGGCCCAGCGCGGCAAGGAAGAGAACCAGGCAGTAGCGTGGAAGCGAGAAATCCGAGCGGGCAAAACGCTCGTAAGCGCCGAGCGTGAGAACGAAAAAGAAGGCGCTCAGGACATCCTTGCGCTCGGCGACCCATGCGACAGACTCGACGTGGAGGGGATGGATCGCGAAGAGCGCGGCGACGAATGCGCTGCGTCCGAGGAAGCCAGTGAGGCGGTAGAGGACGAGGAAAAGGGCGATGGAAGTCGCGGCGTGGAGGAGGACGCTGGTGAGATGATGACCGGCGGCGTTAAGGCCGAAGAACTGGCAATCGAGCATGTGCGAGATCCATGCGAGCGGATGCCAGTTTGATGCGTAGGAGTGAGTGAAGGCCCAGCGGATGCCAGCGAGGCTGAGGCCGTGGAGGACGAAGGGATTTTTGTAAACGTAAACGTCATCGTCGAAATTGACGAAGCCATGATGGAGTGTCTGGCCAAAGACGAACCAGATGGCGGCTGCGAGAAGGGCGCAGACCGCAAGCGAGATCCAGCGGGTGTGCGGGACCGGGGAGGGGATACTGGCCGGGCTGGAGGGAGAGGCTGCCATTTCGCCGGAAGGAAGAGCCCATCCGCGATGGTGAAATCGCGGATGGGCTCCGTGCGAGTCCTGGCGGTGGATCAAAAAAACCCGCCAGGATTGGCTGAGGTGCCAGGTCTTAGTAGGTCTTGTACTGCGAGCCGAGCGCCGTCAGCGTGTTGTTCGTGTTGAACAGGGCTGCGGTCTGCAGGGTGCCGGTGCCGGGCTCCGTGCCGCAATACCAGGAGTAGTCGAGGACATAGGCGCGGCTCTTGAGGCCGGGAACGGCGCTGGCCATGTAGGTCTCGCAATTCGCGACGGTGATCGCCGTAGGGCTTTTCCAGTCGGTGGGAGCGAACTCCGTGACGTAGAGGTTGTAGCCGTACTTGTTGTGGATTCCATCGACATAGCTCAGGAAGGCGCTGGCGGTGGAATCGTAGCAATGGACGCCGACCGCGTGGCAGACGAGGCCGTTCGACTTAACGGCAGCCATGAACTCGGTCATCCAGGTATCGCCGTCGTCCGCGCATGCGGGCGAGATGATGTTTGGGAAGCCAATGGCCTTGGAGGCGACGCTGATATGAGTGTAACCCTGCAAGGCGTATGCCGTGGTGAGGTTCGATTGGCTGGCGTTATCGGGCTCGTTGTACGCCAGGAGCACTGGGTAACCGGCGGCCTTGATAGCCGTGAGCCCGGCGGTATCGGCGGCTTGGGTGGCGCCGTAGTAGCTCCACCACATGGGGTAGAACTGGACTCCCGCAGCGAGATTGCTGGGAGCGCTGGCGCCCCAGTTGTAGGTCCAGGTGGCGCCTACGAGGCCGGCGTTGTTGCATTGGCCGGCGGTGCCTTTTTGGGCAGCACTCGCGCTATGTGGCATAGCGCAGAATAATGCGGTTACTGTGAGGGTGATGGTACTGACTATTGTGGATACTTTCATTTGTTTTGGGGTTTGGGGGTTACTGATTGAAGGCGCCCTTTACAAAGGAGTTTATAAAGAGCGCGGGGATGATTTGAGGAATTTGTCAATAGTGTCAAGTGCTTTACTGGCAAGTGTCCGGAGAAGAGGGAAAGAAAAGAAAATCCAATTCGAGGGATTGATGATTGAGACTGGCGATGAATCGATATTTTAAGAGAAAGACGTAGAAAAAGATTTTTTCTCCACTCAGGTTATTTCTTACAAGGGATGAATGCCACGGGCACCTGCGAAAACTCGGAAAGGCTGATGCAGACAGGAGTTTACACAGGAGTAATGGTGAGGGAGGGCAAAGTCCTGCAGTAAGTTCGAGGTACCCAAAGCGTGGAAAAGAGACCTCCGCACGAAGTCTTCTATTTTCGAAATTCGATGCGTTTGTTTGTGCCAGATTAACGTGGCCGGATCCAGACCGGGTTATAGGTTGAGCCGGATAATTTACGTGAAATCCGTATCCAACGGACGAAGTTGGATAGTCGATATATCCGGGCGGAGACTCTAGCTTATTATTTCATACGTGTAATACTGGTAGGATATAAGTGCGTAATTTAACGACTTGATCTGGAGGGGTGCAATTTGCTTATATTGCATCGCAGTCCCCCCTTATTCATGAATAAACTATTCACGGGCAAGAGCCTCTTGCCGATCAGTATCGCCGTCGGAACATTCTGCGGATTTCTTGGTGGACGAATTACGGCGCCGCGTGAATCTGGCGGGCTCGCGGACGTAGCGCGCAACGGAATGGCGGAGCAGAATACCTCTGTGCAGAACAGGCCAGAAAATGATGGGGAGGCTGCACAAAAGGGGGATCTCGGAATCGGAAGCGAGAAGAGCGGTTATGATCGGATTGTGCAGAAAGCTGAAATTAATGAGGGGAAACTGTCGAATAGGGGAGACCTAGATAATTATATTCAGAAGCTGGTGGCGTTGGCGGCCACGGATCCGGCGGGAGCGCTGGCCCAGGCGCGCGCGAATCTGACTCTGGGGCGGAAGGACGAGGCGGTGACCAAGCTGCTGGCGGCGTGGGTGCAGAAGGATCCGCAAGCGGCCTGGAGGTGGCTGCAGGCGAATGAGCCGGGAAACAGCAAGTATGCGGATGCGACGCTGGGGGAGATCGGGAAGGCGGACCCATCGATGGCTTGGAGCCTTGCCGAGGAGGTGGCACAGAAGTCGCCGGCCGGGGCGCAATTAGCCTATGTGTCGGCGATGCAGGGGATGATCTACGCGGGGAAATTTGAGGACGCGATCCGGCTGATAGGAGGGCAGACGCCGGGCCTGAGCGGGCAGAAGGACCTGCTGACGCTGGTGGGCAGCGAGTGGGGGAGTTACGACCCGGCCAAGGCGCTGGCCTGGGCGCAAACGCTGCCGCAGGGGTCGCAGGAGCAGGTGCTCGGGAGCGTGGTGGAATCGTGGGCAGCGGTGGACCCGAAGGCGGTGGCGGATTACTCGGCGAGCCTGCCGGAGGGGAACCTGCGATCGATGGCGCTGACGCAGGCGGTAAACGTGTGGGTGGGGCAGGATGGATCGAACATCAAGGAGGTGGCGAGCTGGCTCAATCAATCGTCCGGGAGTGCGGACGCGAGTTATGATCCCGTGCGGTACAAGATCGCGACGGCGTCGGCAGGGCAGCAGGACCTTGGGACGGCGATTAACTGGGCGAACGCGATCGGGGACGATGATCTGCGGGCGCAGGCGCTGGCGACGGTTATTACGAGCTGGTCAGCGTGGGACCAGGCTGGGGCACAGGATTTCTTGCAGCACTCAAACCTGATGACCCCGGAGATGCGTGCGAGCGTGCAGAACAGGATGGGCGGGCCGGAGAAGTGAGACGGATCGGGCCGATCGCGCCCGGTTGATGTATGCGTCTGTTCTTTGCCACAGATTAACGCAGATGACCGCAGATTTCTCAGAAAATGGGAGATCGAAAAGCTCGATGCTACCTCCGCCTCCACAAAACATGCTCAATATAGCATATATAGCGTTTGAAACCGATATTCGAGGGATTGCACGTATCTTCCAACGCTCTCCGACCACCTAGTGGCTCGAGGCCAGGGGAGCGGTCTGGGAAGTAGCGGGAAGGGTGAGGCTGTTCAGGATCGGGGCGGGGTAGATGCCGAAGACGAAAATGAGGAGCGCCAGAGCAGCAATCGTGAACCTGGTGAGAGGAGCAACGGGGATGGCGGTATCGCCGGCGGGCTCAAGCCAATACATGGCGCGGACAACCTTCAAATAGTAGTAGAAGCCGGCGCCGACGGTGACGATGCCGATGGCGACGAGGACGTAGTGGCCCTGCTCGAGGGCGGCGGAGAAGACGAAGAACTTGCCGAAGAAACCGACCGTGAGCGGCACGCCCGCGAGCGAGAGCATCGCAACGAGGAGGGCGAAGGCGAGGCCGGGGGAGCGTTTGCCGAGGCCATTGAAATGGGCGATGTCGTCGCCGCCCGCGGAATTGGCGACCACGATGATGATGAGGAAAGTGAGGAGCGTCATCAGCAGGTAGCCGGCGAGGTAGAAGGCGATTGCCGGGCCGGAGCGGACGGCATCGAGGCTTGCGACGGCCATCAGGAGATAGCCCGCGTGTGCGATGCTGGAGTAGGCGAGGAGGCGCTTGAGATTGTTTTGGGGCATCGCGGCGAGATTGCCGTAGATGAGCGTGAGAGCGGCAATGGCGGAGAGGATCGCGACGATCTTGTCGTGAAGGGCTGGGACGCCCAGGAACATCGTCACCACGCGGATGAGGACGATGAAGCCGGCGGCCTTTGAGCCGACCGAGAGGAACGCGGTGATGGGGGTGGGCGCGCCCTGGTAAACATCCGGGACCCAGAACTGGAAGGGGACGGCGGCGACCTTGAAGCCGAGGCCCATCACGATGAGCATAAAGGCGAAGAGCATCGGGCCCTGGCCGCCGGTAAGGGCGCGCATGGCCGTGCCGGCCTGGGCTAGATTGGTGGTGCCGGTGAGGCCGAAGAGCCATGTGACGCCGTAAACGAAGAAGCCGGTGGAGAGCGCGCCGAGGACCAGGTATTTCACGCCGGCCTCCAGCGACGTGGCGCTGCGGCGCATGTATGCGACGAGGATGTAGAACGAGATCGTCACCAGCTCCAGCGAGACGAAGATCATCACGAAATCAATGGCCGATGCCATCCACATGAGGCCGGCGCAGGTGAAGATGGGGAGCGTGTAGAACTCGGCGATGCCGGCATCTGCGTGCGCGCCGAAGATGAACTTGCGGACGACGTCGCGGTACTCGAGCGAGAGGACCAGGACGATGATTGTCGTCAGGAGCGCGAAGCGTTTGAAGAACAGGGCGAAGGCGTCCGCGGTGTAAAATTGCTGCCAACCGATGACCGAGCCGGTGAGCGCCGGAGTGGGAGCGGCGAAAAAACTGGCGATGAAGACCACGGTGAGGCCGGCGATACCGAGACCGGCGATGAAGCCCTTGTGGCGGTCCTCCGCGAAGGACTCGTAGATGAGCAGAAAGAGGCCGATGACGATAACGGCGATCTCAAGAAAGGCGGGCGCGATCATCTCAGAGGTAGGCGGGAAGGAAATTGGCGAAGACGGGCTTCACGAGATTGATGAAAAGCTGGGGGAAGAAACCGGCGAGGAGAAGCGTGGCGAGAAGGAGAATCACGGGCCAGCGCAGCGTCGTGATGTCCTTGAGGACGGCCCAGCGGTCCTGGATTTCCCCAAAGAAAACGGCGCGGTAGGCGCGGAGCATGTAGACGGCGGAGATCACCAGGCCCCAGAGGGCGCAGACCGTGGCGATCTGGTAGTGGGAATAGGGGGCGGCGGTGCCGTTGTTGAATGCGCCGAAGAATACGAGGATCTCCGAGGGGAAATTCGCGAAGCCGGGAAGGCCGATGGCTGCAAATGCGGCGAGGCCGAATGTGAAACCGAGGATGGGCATCGGCTTTGCGAGTCCGCCCAGCTCCGAGAACGTGAGCGTGCCCGTGCGCTCGCGGACTTGGCCGGCGATGGCAAAGAGGGCGGCGATCGAGAGGCCGTGGGCGAACATCAGGAGCGCGGCGCCGGTAGTGCCGATCATGTTAAACGAGGCGATGCCGAGGAAGATGTAACCCATGTGCATCACGCTGGAATAGCCGAGCATGAGGTCGAGGCGTTTCTGGCCGATAGTGGCGAGGCCGCAGTAAATGATATTGCCGACAAGCAGGATGAGGAGGAGACCGGCGTAGTGTTTGGCCGAGTCCGGAAGGAGCGGAAGCGCGACGCGGAGGAGGCCGTAGAGGCCGAATTTTTTAATGACGCCGGCATGGAGCATTGCGGCGGGCGTGGGGGCCGAGGCGTAGGCGGTGGGAGCCCATGTGTGAAAGGGGAATAGCGAAATCAGGATGCCGAAGCCGAGGAGGAGGGCGAGGTAGATGGAATTGCGCGAGCCGGGGGCGATGAGATCGCGGTGCTGCTGGAGGAATGTGATATCGAACGTGCGGCTGACAGGCGGGAGGCTGAGATAGAGGCCGATGATGCCGAGGAGGAGGATGAAGCTTCCGACCGCGAGGTAGATCGTGATTTTCCACGCAGCGGTCTGGCGATCACCGGTGCCCCATATGCCTATGAGGAGGAAGGTCGGGATGAGCGCGAGCTCGTGGAAAGCGTAGAAGAAGAAGAGATCGAGCGACGCGAAGGCGCCGAGCGCGCCGGCCGAGATGAAGAGCAAAGAGGCGAAGTAGGCGCGCTCATTGCCCTCGACCTTGGGGGTTACCCAGATGGCTGCGACCGTCACGATGGAGGTGAGCAGGAGCATGATGAGGCTGAGGCCATCGACACCGAGGAAGAACTGGAGGCCCCAGTCGGGAAGGATGGGGAATTTCAGGATCTCCTGATAGCCGGCGACGGAGTTGTCGTAATGGAAGACGGCGATGAGCGTGATGAGGAGATTGAGCCATGACGCAGCCACCGCGGTGAGGCGGGAGGACGCGCCGAGGAAAATGGCGGCGGCGGCGAGGATGGGGATGAGTATGAGGAGAATCAGCATGGCATCACATCCGTGAGACGAAGTAGTAGATCAGGGCGACCGAGCCGGCGCCGAAGAAGAAGGCGTAGGCCTGGAGATTGCCCAATTGGAGGAAGCGTAGGACGAAGCCGGTGACCCATGCGGCGCCGCTGATGCCGCGGACGATTGCGCCATCGAGGATCCAGCGGTCGAACGTGGCGCTGAGCGAGGCGGCGAGGTCCTGGGTAAGGGCGATGAGCGTTTTGTAAATTTCATCGATGTAAAAGCGGTTGGCGAAGAGGGGGATCAGGATGGGATCCGAGTCCTTGCCGGCGTAAACGATCCATGCGATGCCGGCGCCGGCGACGAATGCGGTGATCGAGAGGCCCATCACTACGAAATTGACGTGCTCTTCCACAGGGAGCGTGAGGAAGCGGCCTGCGAACCAATGGTAACCGGCGATGACCGAGGGAACCGCGAGGATCATGAGCGGGACCGTCATGATCGGCGGAGGCTGGTGGCCTTCGCGGGCGTGCTTGGAGCGGGTGTGGCCCCAGAAGACGACCACCATGAGACGGAACATGTAGAACGCGGTCAGGAAGGCAGTCGCGAGTGCGAGCGAGAAGATGAGCGGGTGATGGAGATCGTACGCGGCGGAGATGATCGAATCCTTGCTGAAGAAGCCGGCGAGACCCGGGCAGCCGGTGAGGGCGAGCGTGCCGATGAGGAACGTGATGAAGGTGCTCGGGAGGCGATTCTTGAGGCCTCCCATTTTCCAGATGTCCTGCTCGTGATGCGTACCGTAGATCACGGCGCCGGAGCCGAGGAAGAGGAGGGCTTTAAAGAAAGCGTGAGTGAAGAGGTGGTACATGCCGGCGTTGGAGGCCGGGAGAGGAAAGCCGGCGGCGCAGATCATGTAACCGAGCTGGGAAAGCGTGGAGTAGGCGAGGATGCGCTTGATGTCATTCTGCTGCGTGGCCATCAGGGCTGCGCCGACGGCGGTGGTGATGCCGATGAAGGAGATGACGGCCTGCGCGGTTGGCGAGGCGTCGATAAGGAAGTGAACTCGCGAGAGCATGTAGACGCCGGCGGCAACCATCGTGGCGGCGTGGATGAGGGCGGAGACGGGAGCGGGGCCTTCCATCGCATCCGGAAGCCAGACGTGGAGGGGGAACTGGGCGGACTTGCCGACCGCGCCGCAGAAGATGAGGAGTGTGGCCGTCGTTACAAACGCGGACGACATGTGTTGGGCACTGGACAGTGCCCCCATCATATTAACGCCATGATGAATATCCTCGAAATAGACTGAGCCGGTGCCTTTCCAGAGCATCAGGATGCCGAGCATGAAGCCGAAATCGCCGATGCGATTTGTGATGAAGGCCTTGGCGGCGGCGGGAGGCGGGGCGGGCTTGTCGAACCAGTGGCCGATGAGGATGTAGGAGCTGACGCCGACAAATTCCCAGAAGGCGAACATCATTATAAAGTTGGTCGCGAGGACGATGCCGATCATCGAAAACATGAAGAGCGAGAGGCCGGCGAAGTAGCGGGACTTGCCCTCGTCATCCTCCATGTAGCCACAGGAGTATAGGTGGACCAGGAAGCCGATGCCGGTGACGATGAGAAGCATCGCCTTGCTCAATTGATCGATCGTGAAGGAGATCGTGATGGAGAACTGGGGGCTGATGTCGAGCCAGTGGTACTCGCCCGAGGCGAGGCCGTCGGGTTTTGAAAAGAGAATGCAGGTCGCGATGAATGAGATGAAGCAGGCGGCGATGGAAATGAGGCCACTAATGCCGCGTGCGCGCTGGGTGAAGAGCGTGATGAAGGCCGCGCTGAGGAGCGGGGTGAGAAGGATGATCCAGGGAAGAGCCATTAGAATTTGAGGCTGCTGATGTCTTCGACGTGGGTCGTCTGGCGGAGGCGATAGAGGGCGACGATGATCGCGAGGCCGACGGCGACCTCGGCTGCGGCTACCGTGATGATGAAAAAGACGAGCATCTGGCCGTTGTAATTCGGGAGGCCATCCTGGGCCTGGTAGCGGGAGAAGGCGACGAGGGAGAGATTGGCGGCATTGAGCATCATCTCGAGGCACATGAAGATGATGATGATATTGCGGCGCAGGAGAACGCCGGCAAAGCCGATGGCAAAGAGGAGGCCGCTGACCAGGAGGTAATCGTCGAGGGTGGGAGGCATCTGGCGGAAAATTATGAATTATGAAGTATGAATTATGAAACGGGGAGATCGATG
>Ga0206863_1334_pt1 | contig 11900 bp, 7 predicted proteins | sample Alteio_BWOrgCont_41_FD_152634 | JGI IMG/M metagenome (GOLD analysis project Ga0206863, IMG submission 152634) | Enriched cells from forest soil in Barre Woods Harvard Forest LTER site, Petersham, Massachusetts, United States -... | ecosystem: Environmental > Terrestrial > Soil > Temperate forest > O...
GCACATCGGCGTGCTAGTCGAGACGAGGCACGCCAATCTTCCTTCCTCCTATTTGACGGGGCTTAGCGATGCGTCGATGACGCTGAATGCATCGCTCGCCATCCACTATGTGAAGCCCGGCGAGTGCGAAAGCATTCTCAATCCAAAATACCAGCCGCCCGCCATGCGATGCCGCCTGCTTTCCGGGCTGGTGCTCATTTTCTGGTGGCCCACGGAGATCGTGCTTGAGCTGAGCAAGCAACTCCCCACGGTCTCGATCATGCATAAATATCCCGATGTCGATATCGATGTCGTGGGCATCGACAACCACGGCGGAATGGATGCCCTGATGCGGCATTTGTATGCGCAGGGCCACAGGAAGATCGGTTTTTTCGGGCGCTGCGGAGAGTTGCATTGGGCCAGTGTCCGCTTTGGCGGATACGTCGCGGCGCTGACTGCGCTCGGGCTCGAGTACCAGGCGGATCGCGTGGTGGATATGGAGTTGCACTCGCTGGCGGATGCGCTGGTGCCGCTGGACGAGTACTTCCCCAAGGCGGAAAAGTTAATCCGTGCGGGAGCCACTGCGTTTGTTTGCGTCTCAGAGTCGGTGGGCTGGCAATTGCATGCCTGGCTCAGGAAGAAGGGCTTCCGAATCCCGGAGGACGTCTCGATCACTGGATTTCACCGGCCTGGTACTGATGAGAATAACATGCCCGATCTCACCAGCGTCGGTGCCTCGTATGAAGCCATGGGATCTGCCGCGCTCAAGCGGCTGCTCTTCCGGATCCAAAATCCTGCGGAGACGTCCCGCATGATTTTGTTCCCCGCCGAGCTTCATCCCGGGCGCACCTCCGCGCCGCCCTCCACGTCTCCGTCACGCCGCTCATAGCCCGGGCATTTACTACGGCTGGATGATTACTTTATAGAACCGCCGTGTCGCGGTCATGTTAATCGGCACGGGCAACTGGATAGTTCCGCCATTTCCAGAAATCGGCGACCCGTAAGGCTGCCAGTTGGCGAGGCCCAGGTCATCACAGTACTCGAGTTGATAGGTATGCCCCACAATGGACGAACCCATCACGGCATTCGAGCTGGTTCCGGTGAGGATAAGGGAGATGCTTAGCCGTTCAATGTCGGTTACCGGAGCCGTCGGCCTCGCGCTGGCCATCGTGGAATTGGAGCTTTCCGCCAGGCCATTTACCGCAGTTACGACATAATAGTAAGATGTTCCGTTACTAAGGCTGCCGTTGGTGTAGCTTGTCCCAGTCAACGCAGTCGCAATGATCGTGTAAGGCCCTCCGCTGGACGTGGCGCGCCTGAGGTTGTACCCCGTCGCGCCGCTCACGCCATTCCAGTTCAGCGACACCTTGCCGTTACCCGCTACTGCCGCGAGACCCGTCGGTGCGGATACGGAGCCGGCCAGTGTAGCTACCTCCGGGGAAGACAATGCGCGGTTGTAAATTTGAAATTCATCCACCAGCCCGCTCAGGTAGGGATCGGCGTATTGCGACTTGCCAATGTAATTGAGACTCGTGCTCCCCAGGCTGGAAGGCTTGAGAGTCATTGAGCTATTCGTCCCCACCGGTGCGCCGTTCAAATAGAGTGTACCCACGGATCCGGACAGGGTTATCGCAACGTGCGTCCACGTGCCGGCGGGCAATGCGGCGGTGCCATCGATTTGTTGTTCGCCTGCACCGCCGTTCGTAGTAATGGCAAAGCGCACCTTGCTGGTCGCGCCATTCTCTGCCGTCAGGAACATGTAAGTCGTATTCCCCGTCCCAAAATCAAAAACGCGTGCCCAATTAGTAACGCTGTTCAAGTATACCCAGGCGGATATCGTAAAATCATTGAGCCCGCTCACTACGCCCGCCGGCAGCATCACATAGTCATTCGATCCATCCAGGCTTACGGCATTATTGATTTTCCCCGCTGCCCAGGTCGACCCATTTATCAGCGTGCCATTCCACCCGTTGCCCGTGGAATCGCTGGCGCTCACCCCGCTCGTTTCGTCGAACCGCAGATACGCGATCTGGGGCGGTCCCACTGGGGAGATTGCGGCCTGAATGGAATTCAAACTCTCCCCGCCGTTTTTCAGCGCAGACACGACATAGTAATAAGTCGCCCCATTGACCAGCCCGGTATCCACGCAACTCGTCGCGGTGCCGGTATAAATGGTCGTGTACGGCCCGCCATTGGTTGTCGCCCGTTTGACGTTGAAACCGGTGGCGCCACTGGGAGCCGTCCAACTCAGGGAGACTTGCGTGTTTCCAGGCGTCCCGGACAGGCCGGTCGGAGGAGCGATGATAAACTGCGGCGTCACCGCCGCCTCGGGCGAGTTTATGCCCGTGCCGCTGCCGTTGCTCGCGTTTACAACGTAGTAGTAAGTCGTTCCGTCAATAAGTCCGGTGTCATCGCAATTGGTTCCGCTTAGTGCGCTAGCTATTGGCGAGTAAGGCCCGCCGCTCGTACTGGCGCGCTGGACCGTGTAACTCGTAGCACCCGCGGAGGTCGGCCAGCTCAGTCCCACCTGGGTGTCGCGTGGGACTGTGGTAAGAGCGGTCGGCGGATTCGGTATCGCAAGGGTCGTCGCCGCCCCTTGGTACATATCCACCGCATCAGTGCTATACCCGGGGCTCAGATAGGTTGTGCCGGACGAGCCGCTGATCGGATAAATCGTCAAGGTATTGGTGCCCGCCACCAACGCGCTCGCTGGTACACTGAAGGTGTAAGTAACGTTATTGCCCCGATAACTGCCGATCGTCATCGTCCGTGTACTCGGTTCCGTCGGCGCGCCCTGCAGTGTGGCAGTATAGGAATTGACAGAGATATTCGGACGGCCACCTGCATAGGCCGTGGTGATGCCCACGCGGATGGTGCTCGCGGCAAGTTGCGCCGCTGCAAGATTGAATTGCACCACCTGGTTCGCGTTCACATCTTTCCATTGGTAACACGGCATCCCGGTGCCTGGGGATGAAACGCCAATGGTGTACGGGCCGGGATTCCACGTGGCCATCCGCACATCGGATGGATGCATCGTATCGATCAAGGTGCCATTGAGGAACTCAGCCGGCGTCCCGTCCCAATTACCGATCCGCCAGAGCGGCGCCGTGCTGCTCGGGTCGGCGGTAATGGCGATTGCGCCAAGCGCCGTTGTGCCGCTCGCGGTCACGGTGGCATTGGCGGAGGTATACACGGCAAGCTCGTTCTTATAGATGCTCATCGTATAAGTGCCAGGTATCATCCCCGCCATGGTGAACGAGCCATTACTGGACGCTGCATCGGTCCAGTACTGCGCGTTGGCATTGGAAAATTCGGCCGTGTACTTATAAGAGGTATCGCGTCCGGTGATTCCCGGGCAGGTAACGCTGCCGCGTCCCGATGGAGCGACATACCCGGTCAGGTTCATATTCGCAAACCACGAGGTATCCACCGCGCCGGGCGGAGCGCCATTGGTGCAAACAAGCGTGTACGAGTTAAGGATGCCGGTGCGATAAGCCTCTGTCTGACCTTCGCCATAGTTGACGATGTAAGTTATTTCCTGGTCGGCTGCGCCTTGGTTGAGCAGGCAACGGAAGAATGGCCCGCCGGAATTGCCCTCATTGTTATCGCGAACCACCCAGATACCAACATTCGCACCGGTCGCCCCGATGTAGGACCAGTCTTTGAGGCGCATGTTGGAGTAGTGCTTGGCTCTCGTCTGCCCGCGCAGTGCTATATTTGCATTAGTTGCACTATACGCGAATATATCACTGGATTCGACGGTGACGTCGGTATTCAGGATGTTGGATGGCACCGGTCCGTTCGGCAGCGAGGCATTCGGGATGCGCACGATGTACCGGCAGAGACTCTCCGTGTTCGGTTCCACGGTAAAGTAAGTGGCCATGTAGATATTCGGGAAGCCACTGCGCGCCATATAATAATGCGTCAGGGCGCCCGCCACTACGGTGACCACGATAAAGTTGGTATTGACGGCTGCACTTACAGTCACTGCAGAGGTTCCCGTGTAGAGAAAGTCAAAGCCGGAGTTGACCTGCGAGCCCCGAGTCTGGTCCTGGTATTCCACCCCATTGTATACCAGGCTCATGATATCCCCCGGCGACTGTGTGCTGCTTCCGTTGTCCGTGCGCCGGATTTCAAACACCAGCCCTGCGCCGGTATCGATTTTGTAAAAATTGGTATTAGTGGTGAGCCCGAATGCCGCGTGGGCAGAGACCGGAGCCAGCAGCACGAGGATCAGTGCTAGGAATGGAAGTGCTTTCGCGGAGATGCCTGAAATTGCCTGTTTCGGACTAGGGGAGGGGGATGGGTTGCTAGTAGTTATCATTCCCGCGCAGGCAGGTAATCGCCGATCAGGGCGAGGTTTTCGATGATGGAGAGTCCGCGTTGCGCTGTCTCGTTGGTGCTTACGGTCGCAATCTCGTCCACCGGATTCAATACAGCCGGACCTTCGACGCGCACCGGCTTCCCGAGCGCGAGGGGATGTTCCGGCACTCTGTTCCCATGGGCCGCGGCGTCGCTCTTCACAAACTCTCCCCACGCGCGCGCGGCGAGTTTCGAGTCCTTCGTTCGCCACGCCGCGTAGGCTGTGAGCCGGGAGTGCGCGCTATTGAGCGTGGTATCCTTGAGCGGCTGCCCCAGCGCGGCCGTTTGCGCCTCGGCCCCTGCGTTGTAAAGCGTGCAGTATTTCAGCCACGCCTGCTCAAACTCCGGCACATCGATGAGTTGGATCAACTCCGCGCAAACCTCCACCAGGCCAAAGACCGCCGAGAGATGCGATACCGATATTTTCGGATTCGTCTGCGGCACCAGTCTCTTGCTCGCCGGTTCGTATCCGAAGCCGCCGGCGAAAAATCCAAGCGGATTGCCGCCAATAACCTTCATCGCATTCTCTAGCCACATCCGCGGTTGCGGATCGTTCGTACGCTCCCACTCCGTGAGCCAGTTGCTCGCCGCCGAGCCCCAGTCGGTGCCCACGCTGATGCGCGCCGCGGTGGGGACTTCCGGCTGGCCGGGGAGTTTCCGTTCCGGATTGATCTCTGCGAGTTTCGCATCGGCATTGACGACCTCGCGCAAAATATCCCCCATCCGCTCATCGGCGCTGAGGTAATAATAAGGCCGCCGGTAGATGGAAGTGCTGATGCGCAGTTGCTTCGCGCTGTCGCCCCAGTGCTGCACCCCGTGGCGCGTGCCCAGCCCGGCAAACCTGCCCGCGTGATAGACATCCACCTCGGCCGTGTGCCGCGTCATCGCCTCCGCCATGCGGAAAATATCCGCCCGTCCGCTGCGGAGAAACGTGTACCAGAGCCACATATCGGACGAGAGCTCGGAGTTATCCCACGCGAATCCCCCCACGTCATAGCGCCAGCCATGCCTGTCCACATCATAGGTGTGCCTGACATCGCCATAGTTCCAAAAGCCGTACCACCGCCGCTCATCGATCTGCTTTTGGTAATAAGCCACCGAGTCGTCGAGCAGCTCTTCGAGCTGGATTTTCGCCGGGGTAGAGCGGTCCGGCAAATTCCAGATCGCGCCGCCGAAGACCTCGGTGGAATGGATATACGATGGCTGGCAGATGATCCGCGGCGGCACGCGCACCGCATCGCCGATCTTGACCAGCTCCTCGCGCGCAGGTGTGGCATCGAGCGCCCAGAGCGTCAGCTCGCTGCTCCGCGCGATCCCGTGCGGCGTGCCGAATCCCGGCTCGTAATCCTCGTACGTGATCTCGAGTCCGCCATTGAGTTGCTTGTCGTGCGTATCCATCCCGAGCCCATCGTGGTAAAATCGAAGATCCATCGCCGGCGCATCCGGCGACCACATCCAAAGCGTAACTTGCGTCGCATCGCTCGCCGAGTTGCGGATATCGAGCTGGGTCGGAAAGCGCTGCCAGAAATCCCCCAGCCCAAACGCCGCGCCGCCAGTCGCCCCGCCGATATATCCAACACCCGCAGCGCGCCCGCCATGCTCCGCGGAGATCCAGCCGTGGCCAGGCTTGGTGCGTTTGCGGATTTCAAACGAGTCCGGGCTGAGCTGCGTCAGCGTGCAGTCGCCCCACGCGGGGATATATTGGAGTCGTGAGCTGATTGCCTGGGGAAACTGCTCCACCGGCGGACAGGCTTTGCCATTGAGCTGCGCCTCCACAACCGCGCGGCCCGGGCTGCGCCGTAGTCCGGTCAGGTTTCGCACGCTCTCTGCCCACAGGCCTTTGTCCTCGCCACAAAAGCGGACATGTCGATCGTACAGGGGATCACGCATCGGCACGGTGAAGCGCACCCCGAGACCGTGGATGAAATCCTTCCCTTCGTCACCGTCGTACACGAACGAATGGATCATCCGCACCGCCTCGCCCCCGGCATGGAAATAAAGGCGCACCGTAAATGGCAGCCACTCGCGCCCGCCGCTTGCGCTCTTGTGTGTCCCCGTCAGCTTCACGACTGCGCGCACAGGCCCGCGCTGTTCGACTGCCGCCTCACTGATCTTGCCCGAGAAATTCTCCTGCCGCAACGCTCCCGCCGCCTCGAGTTCCGGCTTGTCCTGCCACAGCGCCACGAGTTGCCCGGCCCGCAGGATTTCCCGCCCCCCGCGCGTGATGGAATCAAAAATCATCCCACCCCGCTTCGCGATGCGCACTTGCAGCACGCCCGTATCGATTTCAATCGCGTCGGCGCTCTCCTTGACACTTACCGCCTGTACAGGCGCAGCCGGTGCCCCCGGGCTGAGCACCAGCTTCTCGGTGAGCCCGCTGTCCGCGCCAATCGCATGCCCGGTCCACTTCAAGGAATCATCCGGCCAGTAGGCGAGCTCCCAGCTTTGTACCGGCAGCGCCTCTCCCTTGTCTGTGCGCAGCGCAAATTCCTGCCCCCGCTTCACCGCACCGCGCGGCCACGGCACGCCCCATGCGCCACCGGTGGATAGGGCAGGGGAGCCACCTTCCAGCCAATGCAACTCCACCTCGCGAGGCGTCGCCACGGCAGTTGCATCGAGGGTCTCCCCAAGGACGCGGACTGCGCCGGTCACGCTGGCCGCGGTAATTGCGGCTGCAGTCGTTTTGACAAAATCGCGGCGGGAGAGCGGGTTCATGGAAATCGGGGGCGATCGCTCGCGCGAGCGCCCACAAATTGGGTCGAGCTCATTCCGGGAGGGGATCGGACAAAAGGTATTTCACGAAACCCCGGCGTTTGCAATGATTTGCGTTTCCGCTCCCATGTAGAGAGCCCCAAAGGCCCCGTAATAGCAGCCGCTTTTGCAATGATATGCAAAGAATCACGTGCAAATGGATTTGGACGTTTACATGCGAAGTGCGATTATCGATGACATGTTCGATCTGCCCAGCCGCTGAACCCCGCCACCGATTTCATCGAGCTTTGACAATGACGTTTACGAAACTTTTCATCCCCGCCTTCACGCTCCTCTCGTTCACATTGCACGCGGCCACGGAGACCAAAGAGCCGCCGGCGCCCACCATCCCGGCGCGGGAATTCGACATCACCAGGTTCGGCGCGATCGGCGACGGGAAGACGATGAACACCGCCGCTTTCTCCCGCGCCACCGCCGCGTGCGCGCAGGCCGGTGGCGGCTCGGTCATCGTGCCGCCGGGCGTTTTTCTCACCGGCCCCATCACGCTCGCGAGCCACATGGCGCTCGTGGTGCAAAAAGGCGCGACGATCCAGGCATCCAGCAAGTTCAGCGATTTCGGCCTGCCCGATCCGCTCCCCTCCATGCAGCCGCAGCTCGATGCGCTGCGCAAATCCCTGCGCTCACTCATCAGCGGCAGCGATTTGACTGACGTCGCAATCCGCGGGGAAGGCACCATCGACGGAGCCGGTGCCCCCTGGTGGGCAAAGTCCGACCGCGCTGCGCGCACGAGCGGCACGACCTACGTGCCGCGCCCCAACCTCATCGTCATTCGCAACTGCACGCGCCTGTCAGTCTCAGGCGTCACGCTTTCAAACTCCCCGCAATTCCATCTCGTCCCGCAGCTTTGCAGCGATGTACTCGTCGAGGATGTGAAAATCCACGCCCCTCCGGACTCTCCCAACACGGACGCCATCGACCCGAGCAACTCCCGCAACGTGCTCATCCGCCGCGTGCTCACAGACACAGGCGACGACAACATCGCATTCAAGGCAAACGACTCCGGCCCTACTGAAAACATCACGGTCATGGACTGCACATTCCTGCATGGCCACGGCGTCTCTGTCGGCAGCGACACCAGCGGTGGCGTGCGCAATATCCTCGTGGAGCGCTGCACGTTTGAAAACACCGGCACCGCCATCCGCATCAAGTCGGCGCGCGATCGCGGCGGCATCATCGAGGATGTCACCTACCGCGACATCACGATGAAAAACGTGGACGCCGCTATCTACATCAATCTGTTTTACGAGGACAAATCGCAGGCGAAAAACCCGCAGCCGAAGCCGGTCACCAATAAAACCCCGCGGGTGCGAAACATCCTGATCAGCAACATCGTATGCGAAAACGCAAAGTCCGCCGGCGAAATCACCGCGCTCCCGGAATCCCCCGCGACAAACATCGTGCTCGAGAATGTCCGTCTAACCGCGTGGACCGGCTTCAACATCCAGGACGCGGCTGGTCTTCAATTCCGCAATGTTTCCATCACGACATCGCCAAAGCCAGTCGAACCGCAAACTGCCGCCAGTCCTGGCGGGAGCCCTCCTGCAAAGCGGCCCGGCGCCCCTCAGCTCTCGCCAGGCCGCACAAAAAAGTCATCCCGGTCAATGGCCAGGTCACCGTGGCTGCAGATGGCACCGGTGATTGCGAGAGCGTGCAGGATGCCGTGGACGCCGCGCCGGATTTGGCCGGCCACCCGCAGGCCGCCCGTCCCTTTCTGATCCACATCAAGCCCGGCCGTTACGAGGAAGTGGTGACCATCTTGCCGGGCAGGGGCCCGATCAAACTCCTGGGTGAAGACGCGGCGACGACAACAATCACATTCGCCAATGGCGCTTCCACACTGGACACAAATGGCAATCCGCTCGGCACATTCAACAGCGCGACGGCCTTCATCGACAGCGACGATTTTTCCGCGGAGAATATCACGTTCGAAAACAGCCGCGGAAAAGGCACGCAGGCTCTTGCAATCAGCGTCGGTGGCGACCGCGCAATCTTTCGAAAGTGCCGCTTCCTCGGCTGGCAGGATACGATTCTATTGCGGCAGGGGCGGCAATCTTTCGTGGACTGCGCCATCGATGGCTGTACCGATTTTATCTTCGGAGCAGGCACTGCGTGGTTCGAGCGTTGCGCCATTCATTGCACCGGCTCGGGTTACATCACCGCCGCGTCCACACCGGAGGATCAGCCCTTCGGTTTTGTATTCTCCCATTGCACCATTACCGCCGAGCCGGGCGTGACAACCTACCTCGGCCGTCCGTGGCGCCCCTACGCGAGCGTGACTTACCTGGACACGGAAATGTCGGACGCGATTCGACCGGAAGGCTGGGACAACTGGCGCAACCCGAAGAATGAAAACACCGCGCGATTTGCAGAATACAAAACCACCGGCGTGAGTACGGCAGCCCGCGCGCCGTGGTCGAAACAGCTCACAGACCAGCAGGCTGGCGAGATCACCCCTGAGTTCGTGCTCGCCGGCTGGGTTCCGCGAGCCCCGCAATAGCTCTCGCGCTTCGCCCCGCTGTCCACGGCGCCATTGAATCCACGGGGATTCACAATGCCTTCAAAGGTACGCCATGCTATACAACCACGTGAAATGACCCCCGCGCCACTCGCTCTTCTGGCATTCAAGTACAGCGCCGTCTCTCACTTGATAGGCGCCATGTGGGATATTCTTGTCGTATACTGGGTGATCCTTGCATTCGGTAACAAGCGGACAAAAGTCAGGCAAGGCCGGCTCTCGAGGCTGGCTTATGTTATCCTGCTCTTTCTGCCAGTCTATTTCGTGATATCTGCGAAGAGCCTCCATATTCTTCTCTTCCCGATCAACGCGTTGACGCAATCCATCGGTGTCCTGATTTGTGCCGCCGGTCTCGCGTTCGCCATTTGGTCGAGACACACCTTGGGCCGGAATTGGAGCGGCTTCGTCGTCATCAAACAGGATCACGAGCTCATCCAGAGCGGTCCCTATGAATTCGTCAGGAACCCCTTGTACTCCGGCTTGATCCTTGGCATGGCCGGCACCGTTCTCGCCTTATTCCCCACCGCGGAAGGATTGATCCTTTTATTGGTCTGGATCATCGCATTCTACGTCAAGTCGCGCCACGAGGAGCGCGTCCTTGTTCAGGAATTTGGCGAGCAATACGCCGCGTACAAACAGCGCGTCCCTGCCGCATTGATTCCGTTTGTGCTTTAGGATTGCCCGCACATCGGCGGCATTTCATTCCCTCGATTTTGCTTGGACGCCGCGAGCCGGTATCCACGCCGGCCCGCGACGCCGTCCTGCAATCTCGGGATTCGCCCGGTTCCCTAACAATCAAAAGTCTGCCGCACCGCACCGTCCTTCGCCTTCAAGATATAGCGCGCTCCTCCCGCGGCCTTCTTCTCCAGCTCTATCGAGAGGCCCCGCGGTAGCAGCTCCTCGGCGGCCAGCCGTTTCAATTGCAGCGCCAGTTGGCGCGAGGTGATTAGACCTGCGGTGCGCAGCCTCGCGCCCTGGATCAATACAGCCTGGATAATCTCCGGTATATCCGCGGGCGGAGCCGAAAGCGGGGTACATCTCATGGCTTCACCGTAACACCGTGTGCCGTCTTGGAGAATGGGGTCACGCTCTGATGCGTACATCGTCTTTCCACCTAAAAAACGAATCTTGCCATCCCGCGGCCCCGCGGCGCGCCTCGCCGTTTCCCCTCTCCCAGCCGGCCTCCGCTTCTCGCGTGCCCCGTTCATTTCCATCGCCGCCTCACAGGTCTGCCCGTCGATTGTATCCTCCTCGTCAGCTCCTCGAGCTTCGCCTTGACCCGCTCCACCTCACCGCTCTCCAGTCTTGGATCGCCCATTCGTTCGATCTCCCGATGGATATCCCGCAGCTCACGCCCCAGCGCCTCATAGTCTTCTTTTACTGCTACATCCATGATAGCCGCATCATGCGCCAGAGCGTACTCATACGCAATTGGGGCCAGCCCCCATCAATACATCAGGAAAGTGATGCGCTCCCGTTTCGTGCCTGACAGGTCCCCCTCTTCCTCTCTCTCTTCCTACGCGTTCGCCTCCCGGCTCCAGTCCAGCGCGAAACGCACCAGGTCAGCCGATGACTTCAGATCCAGCTTCTGCTTGATGTGCAGCCGGTGCGTTTCCACGGTCTTCACACTCAGTCCCAGCACCTTTGATATTTCCTGGCTCGTCTTCCCATCCCCTAGCAGCCGCAGCACCTCCAGCTCCCGGTCAGAGAGCAGGTCCAGCGGCGATTGCCCGTCGTCCGTCCCCCGGATGATTTTGTAGAGTAGTTGCCCGCTCAATGCCGGGCTCACCCATATCTTTCCCCCCAGCACCGTCCGCACCGCCGCCGGCAGTTGCGTCTCCCCCTCCAGCTTCATCAGATAGCCCGATGCCCCCCGCGCGCAATGCCCGCAGCCCATACGTCCGCTCATCATGCGCAGAGATCACCAGGATCGGCAGCTTCGAGTGCTCCACCCGCAAGTGCTTCAGCAGCTCAATCCCATCCGCCCCCGGCAGCGAGATATCCACCAGCACCGCGTCCACCTCCAGGTGCCGCAGCGCTTCCAGCGCCTGCCGCGTATCGCCCGCCTGGCCGCAGCACTCCAGGTCCGGCTCCGCATCCAGCAGCCTCGCCAGCCCCTGGCGAAAGATCGGATGGTCATCCACGATAAAGATGCGGCTCTTCCTCGTTTCCTTGGTTTTGCCCGACTTTACGATTGGATCGGCAGTAAGCATGTGATCGTTGTTCCTTCTCCCGGACTTGTTGATGTCACCAGCGTCGCACCGATAGCCCG
>Ga0206863_1335_pt1 | contig 11855 bp, 7 predicted proteins | sample Alteio_BWOrgCont_41_FD_152634 | JGI IMG/M metagenome (GOLD analysis project Ga0206863, IMG submission 152634) | Enriched cells from forest soil in Barre Woods Harvard Forest LTER site, Petersham, Massachusetts, United States -... | ecosystem: Environmental > Terrestrial > Soil > Temperate forest > O...
TCATCCACACTGGGTTTGGAGAAATAGTCGCCATCAGAACCATAAGCAGGGCGATGTTCTTTTCCTGTTAAGGTTTTAGGTGGAGAATCGAGATATGAATAGCCGCCTTGTTCTTCCAGCACTTTCTGCATCATATAAGCAGATGCGCCTCCGGGCACATCTTCATCAAGGAATAAAACACGGTTTGTTTTTTGGAGAGATGTTACTATCATTTTATCCCTATCGAAAGGCAATAGTGTTCTCACATCTATTATTTCTACGGAGATATTATACGCTTCTAACTGTTGTGCAGCCTCCATAGCCATGCGGCAAAGAGGCCCGTAGGTAACAATAGTAACGTCTTTTCCTTCCCGTATTATTTCCGGAACCCCAAGTGGTAGTTTAAAGTCTCCCATATTAGTAGGTTTCTTTTCCTTTAGCCGATAGCTATTCAAGGGCTCAATCATGAGGGCAGGCTCATTCGATTCGAGAAGCGTATTATAGAGCCCGGCCGCATGTGTCATGTTGCGAGGCACACATACGTACATTCCCCTAAGTGAATTTAACACCATCCCCATAGGAGAACCGCTATGCCAGATACCCTCCAGCCTATGCCCCCGTGTGCGGACAATGACCGGTGCACGCTGGGTTCCAACCGTACGATAGGCAAGAGTAGCAAGGTCATCGCTCATAATTTGCAAGGCATATAGCAGGTAATCTAAATATTCTATTTCGGCGATAGGGCGCAATCCCCGCATAGCCATACCTATTGCCTGGCCTACTATAGTTGTTTCACGAATGCCGGTATCAAATACTCTTTCTTCTCCATATTTCTTTTGAAGGTTTTCCAAGCCCTGGTTTACATCACCCAGCTTACCGACGTCTTCGCCAAATACAAGTACATTAGGGTATTTGGCAAGAATAGCGTCAAAATTATCACGCAATATTTCATGTCCGTTTACTTCCGTTTCTTCGGCATCATACACAGGGTTCTGCTCAGCTATACCTATAGCATCCGAGGTATAAAGCATGGAGTCATATCGCTCCATATTTTTAGCAGAGAACTCATTACTTAAGTTAAGCAGTTCTTGCCTTTCAGCCGTTTTATCATTTCGCGTAATGCGCAAAATATTCTTTATACAAGACACTATATCGCGACGTAAAGGCTCTTTCTGTTTTTGCAAATCGCCGATAATTTTCCCAAGGCTATCTTTTTCCTCAGAACTTGCCAGCACCTTTTGCAGCACTTCAAGCGCTTGCGCTTGGTCTTGTTTTATTTCATCCAGGTATTCTTTCCAAGCCCTGTTCTTAGCATCCTTCACATCTGTTTTAGCTTGTTCCTCCAATTGCGTAAGTTCTTCTTCAGTAGCTATGGCAAACTTCAATATCCATTCACGCATTTTCTTAATACCGTCAAAATCCTTTTCCCACTGGAGTCTTTCCGGGGTTTTGTAGCGCTCATGCGAGCCTGATGTAGAGTGTCCTTGCGGTTGTGTACATTCTTCTATATGTAAAAGTACGGGTACATGTTCTTTTCGGCATAAAGCAGCAGCTTTTTCATACACATCACAAAGTGCGGCATAATCCCATCCTTTAACTCTAATTATTTCATATCCCTTATTGTCCTTATCTCTCTGCATACCTTTCAATGCCTCCGATATGCTGTTTTTGGTAGTTTGATAGTCAATTGGTACAGAAATTCCATACCCATCATCCCAAACGGAAACCAGCATAGGAACTTGCATTACTCCTGCAGCATTAATGGCCTCCCAAAACATACCCTCTGAAGTACTGGCATCGCCAATGGTTCCGAAAGCTATTTCATTGCCTCCTTTACTGAACTTTTCAAATTCCTTATTTTGAAGCGCAGGGGTATTTCTGTATTGTTTAGATGCCATTGCCAATCCGAGTAAACGTGGCATTTGTCCACCGGTAGGAGATATATCAGAAGAAGTATTGCATTGTTCAGTAAGATTAGCCCATGTACTATCCGGATTAATAGAATGCGTGGAATAGTGTCCACCCATTTGCCTACCGGCAGATGATGGCTCAGCTTTTAAATTGGCATGAGCATATAACCCTGCAAACCATTCCTGAATAGTAAGTAACTCTTTTGCAAACATAAAAGTCTGGTCGCGGTAATAGCCTGAACGGAAATCGCCGGGCATAAATGCTTTAGCCATGGCTATCTGGGCAATTTCTTTCCCATCGCCAAATATCCCGAACTTAGCTTTTCCCTGCAATACTTCCCTCCTGCCAAGTATGCTTGCTTCGCGGCTTTCCATAGCAATACGGTAGTCTTTAAGAACCGCATCCTTAAACTCGGAAAATGAAATTTCCTTCTTTTGTGATATTCCGCTTAAATCCTCTTTATTGGACATAGATATAAAGGCTTATATATAAAGTAAGCAAACTTACATATTTTGATTAAAGTAGGGAGTAAAAAAATCAAATTGCCGTATAAACCCCTTCGTTCCATCATTGCTGTGTGATAGGAACATTGTTAGATTTGCAGCAGAATTAAAACTGAAATGATGAACCAGAAAACGATAGGTGTTATTGGCTCCGGCACTATGGGAAGCGGAATTGTGCAACTTGCAGCCGTATCGGGCTACGATGTAATTATGTATGACGCCAATAAATCAGCCACTCAAAATGCTTTTGAAAAGATAAAAAAAACACTGAATAGTTTAGCAGAAAAAAATAAAATAACGGGACAAATTGCTCAGTCTGCTTTATCAAAAATAAAGATGGGTGATTCCTTAAAGGATTTTAGCGAATGTGATTTGGTAATAGAGGCCATAGTAGAAGATTTATCCGTAAAAAAAGAGCTTTTCAAAAACCTGGAAGAACTTTGTAAGTCTTCCTGTATACTGGCCACTAATACATCATCCATTTCCATTACATCCATAGCATCAGCCTGTAAAAATCCTAGCAGGGTTATCGGAATTCATTTCTTCAATCCGGCTCCCGTCATGCCTCTAGTGGAAATTATTCCCGGACTGGCAACTGGAAAAGAGGCTGTTACTGAAGTTGTGGAAATCATTCAATCATGGAAGAAAACTACGGTATTGGCAAAAGATACACCCGGCTTTATTGTAAATAGAGTTGCCCGTCCTTTTTACGGTGAAGCTATCCGTATGTATGAAGAAGGCATTGCAGATATGGCTACCATTGACTGGGCGATGAAAGAGTTGGGTGGCTTTAAAATGGGGCCTTTTGAATTGATGGATTTTATAGGCAATGATGTAAACTATAAAGTAACTGAAACCGTTTGGCAACAATTCTTTTACGACCCACGATATAAGCCATCGCTTACTCAAAAAAGATTATTTGAAGCGGGGTTTTGGGGCAAAAAAACAGGAAGAGGCTATTATGACTATTCCGAAGGAGCAAAAAATCCAGAGGCCATTAAAGATGAAAAATTAGGTAAAGTAATTTTGATGCGGATACTTTCCATGCTTATTAATGAAGCATACGAAGCATTATATTATAAGATAGCAACCAGAGAAGATTTGGAAATAGCCATGACCAAAGGCGTTAATTACCCCAAGGGGCTTATTCAGTGGAGTGAAGAAATAGGATTGGATAATGTGCTAAAGATTTTGGACGAACTCAGTTCAGCTTATAAAGAGGAAAGATATAGGCCAAGTTTACTATTAAGTAAGGCTCTGACAAAAACTAATTAGGTTCAGGATATTCAACATACCCTGAACCTAATTAAGTAAGTTTCCTGAAACTCTACTTAGATACACATCTTTCCATATAATCAAACACCTGTTTACGTATGTCGTAATAAGGGTAATTCACGCCCATGCTTTCACCCCTGTAGTAAAACACGATATTGGCCGTACTGCAATCAACCACAATCTTTGCAAACATTAGATTATACCCGGTAATGCCTCCTAAAATATCATAAGGGAAACTAAATACTACCTCTTTTCCTTGTTCCTGATTTTCGAAAGCATTACTATATGCTTTTTGGTCAGTTATTACAAACGGGCCCTTGTATTCTGATTTTATAGCATCTTTATCTACACCCTCACCTAATTGATCTTTATCAATTACAAGAGTACCATTTTTAATTTGCGAACAATTGGTTTCAGTCATTTTTTTCGCATAGTCTGCAAAATATATTCTCTTATCCGTAGTAATCATGTATTTAATATACGCCTGCATTTGTTCAATAGCAAAATCATAATCAGCTTGTACGTACGACCACATTGTCGGATCAGTTTCTTTTTCAGGAATAGATGATGGCGGAAGAAATATCATACAATCTGGTCCATCCTTTCCTTCCGACCTGTTATACCATATCTCGGGAACGCAGAAAGTAGAACGTCCTTCACTCCATATACTTTCAAAGGATATAATAACATAATCCTTACTTTTCCCCTTAATATCTTGTAATTCTGTAGTTGTTTTGTATTCAATAGATGAATTAAATTTCCAATATTTATCTACCGCATTTTTAAGCATTGTATTGTTATTAGCTATAAAGTCGCGATACTCCTGTAAACGGTCTGCATCCTTTTCTTTTTTAGAAAGCTTGGCAACCACTCTGGCATCTTCTTCTTCCACTTCAACAATAACCGTACGGCCTTGAAGCATTTTAAGGTCATCCGGCTTCGCTCTAATCTTTGGATCAATTTGAGCTGACAGCTTTAGCCCTATGGCTACTAAGGATAATAAAGTAATAATCTTCATTCTATTTTTCATGGTTTTATATATTAAGAAATAATAGGTCAAAAGTACAAATATATCTGTATCTGAGCTCTCTTTATATTTTTTACATTTGTGGCCATATATAAATAAGTTACTGATGAAAAAAAAATTACTGATGCTATCTTGTCTCTTTATAGTTGCAGGAGCAAAAGCAGGAGATGATGACAAATCTTCTGAAAAAAAGAGAAGGTTTTTAATAAGTTGTAGCATCGGAGTGGATGCTTCTATTGGCTTAGGCCAATATGGAAGTTCGGCTCCGTTACCTGCCCGCGATTCATCACATCTTCATGGTTATTCTGAATTAGGCTTCTACTTTGATGTTTCGGTCGGATATCAAATTACTAATGTAATTGGCATTATGGCATCACTTAATGGAAATTTTGATGATTTTAACACTGTCGCATTTCAAAATGCCTATGCCAACAGTGCTGCTAATCCAATTGCAGAGGGTGAAGTAACCGCCAGCGGCAATTATTTTTTAACCCAATATCTTGCCGGGCCATTTTTTGAAATACCCTGCTCAAAAAAGAAGCTATCTACGATTTGTATAAAACTTTTGGGAGGGCCCATGCATTGCAATTATCCTACGCTAACATCTACCGAAGCCTATACATACACACAAACTATCCCTAATGGCAGTGGATTTTCCTACCGCATAGGCTTAGGGTATGAAACATATACTTCTCAAAAGGTGCGCTTTTCTTTTAACGTGGGATACAGTTGGGGTACTCTTACCTATTCTTCCGAAACATTTACACAAGTAGGACAGGGCATAGACGAAACTTATACAAGCCACTCATCTCGCACCATGTCTGTTGGATTGATACAACTTTCTACCAGTGTTATTATTTTGATATAATTGAAACATGAGTTCTACTTAATCATACCTCTCTTCATTTTGTTTTCATGAATAATAAATACCTTTGGCAAATAATATTTGTTTATGAAGTTGAATCCCCTGAAACTATTCGTATTAGCAATATGTATTGCACTTATTGCCCAATCTTGCAACGGCCCTGTGTATGTTGAAAGTACCCCGGCACCTTCGCCCCCACAACAAACCTATTATTCAGACCAAGCACCTGCCCAACCTCAGGATGCACCACCACCACCGGTTAGCTATCAATCATTCTATAATGAATTAAGCCCATACGGGCAGTGGATAAGTACACCCGATTATGGATATGTATGGATTCCTTCTGCCGGCCCCGATTTCCAACCCTATGCTACATCGGGCCATTGGGTTTATACCAATTACGGTTGGACCTGGGCATCTGATTATAGCTGGGGATGGGCCCCTTTCCATTATGGAACATGGGATTTTGATGCCAATATGGGTTGGTTTTGGATACCCGGCTACCAATGGGCTCCTGCATGGGTAAGTTGGAGAAGTGAGCCTGGCTATTACGGATGGGCTCCCTTAGGACCTTCTTATGCAAGCGTTGGATACGCCAGCTATTATTGCCCACCCGAAAGGTATGTGTTTGTAAGCGCTACTTATGTAAATAGCCCGTCTATGTCTACTTATTATATACCCAGAGGTCAAAACGCTGTTTATTATAACCGTTCGGCTGTGGTAACTACTACTTATTATGACAAAGCCGGCAACAATACGTATTATGCAGGCCCACAAGGTGCGGAAGTGGAAAGATACACAGGAAGCCCGGTAAAGCAGGTAACCGTAGTACAATCTGCCTCTCCTGACAGGGCAAGTGTTTCAGGTAATCAAATAACCATGTTTCGTCCGGCCGTTCAAAAGCCTGACAATAATGATGCGGCTAAGCCTGCCCCCCGTACCGTTTTTCAACGTGGCGACGTAACCCCTATTGCTCAACGCCCTGTTCTTACACGTCCTAATCAGCCGAGGGTAGCTCCGTTTCAACAGGAGAATAATCAACGACAAGCACCCACTAATCAGCCACAGCAAAGACCTGTACAGGAACAACAGCGCCAACCTACACAACAGCAGCAACCGCAGCAAAAACCGATACAGGAACAGCAACATCAGCCGGTGCAGCCACAGCAGCAATCTCAACCAAAACCTGCTCAGGTACAACAACGCCAACCCGTGCAACCTCAACCACAAAAACCCGCGCAACCACAGCAACGCCAACCAACACAAGGCCCTACCAGCCAACACCCTCCTGTACAACAAGTTGCGCCGAGACAACAAAAGCAAAAACAAGCTAAGCCTAAAAAGCAGCAGCCTCAACCAAGAGATCCGCAACAAGGAAAATAGTAATCTTTCGTATTCTAAAACTGCTTGTAAGCCCTGCAAATTGCAGGGCTTCTTTATTTAGCTTAGTTCAAATTGGAGTTTACTTAAACTGCGGTACAAACCATCGGGGATAAGCATAAGTTGCTCATGGGTACCGCTTTCTTTCATTATACCTTTTTCGAGTACCAATATTTTATCCGCCTTGCGGATGGTGGATAAGCGGTGAGCTATTACAAAAGATGTTCTTCCTTCCATTAATTTCTCCAATGCCTCCTGCACCAATCTTTCCGATTCGGAATCAAGTGAACTGGTAGCTTCATCTAAAATAAGAATGGCCGGATTACGTAATACAGCCCTTGCTATGGCAATGCGCTGGCGTTGTCCTCCTGAAAGTGATATACCCCTTTCCCCTACCAGTGTTTCATATTTTTTGGGGAAACTCATAATAAAATCATGGGCATTGGCTTTTCGGGCAGCTTCCACTACTTCCTCGTCGGTAGCATTATGCTTGCCATATAAAATATTCTCCTTTATAGTGCCCCCAAAAAGTAATACATCCTGCGGAACCAGTGCCATTTGCGACCGTAAAGCAGAAAGCGGAAATGTATTGATATCTTTTCCATCAATGGTGATAGAGCCACTAACAGGATCATAAAACCGTAACATTAATTGTGTCATAGTAGTTTTTCCCGCTCCACTGGGGCCCACAATAGCAATAGTTTCACCTTTATTTATACTAAATGAAATACCATTCAACACATTAAATTCTTTTCGGGAAGGATAGCTAAAATGAATATCGTTGAAACTTACAGTTCCTTCTATCTTTTGGCCGGGGGTAACTAAATCTTCAAGGGCAAGGGTAATATCTTCAATAGGCTCTTCCAGAATATCCATCAGACGTTCGGTAGCACCTATGGCACGTTGAACAGTTGCGTACAATTCCGCAATTCCGGCAAATGAAGCGCCCAGGAAAACCGAATACAGCACAAAACCAAGCATATCTCCGACTGTTAATTGGCCGTCTGCTACTAATATAGAAGCCCTCCACATAACCCCTACAATAGCTCCAAACATGCAAAAGATAATGAAGGCGATGAAAATAGCCCTTGCCCTACCCCCTTTAATAGCTTGCGTTACAACGGCTTCGGTACTTTTCTTATGGCGGATGGTTTCAAAAAACTCATTGGCAAAAGCCTTTACGGTAGCTATTGCCTGCATGGTTTCTTCTACAATAGTATTGGATTCTGCTACTTTATCCTGTGTTAATTTGGAAAGCTTCCGTATATACCTGCCGAAAATTACTGCTGTAACAGCTACCACCGGTATTATGGATAGCATAACAAGCATAAGCTTAAAAGAAATAATGGCCAGCAGGGTTATCCCGCCGACTATCATAAAGAACTGCCTGAAAAATTCGGCTATGGTTGTCGTAAAAAGATCTTGCAGCATGGTAACATCAGAGGTGATACGGCTGGTGAGCTCCCCGATCCTTCTTTGAGAGAAAAAATCCATACGCAACCGTACTAAACGTGAATAGGTTGCCTGCCTAATGGAGGCAAGGGTATTCTCCGTTACAAAAACAAAGATGGTAACCCTGAAATAAGAAAATATAGATTGCAAAAAGAATAAACCGAATAAGAGGTAAGCATCTGTATTGATAGTATCATATTGTTTTGTGGCACCGGCATTAACGAGATTTTTAAGCATCCACGGAAAGGCAAGGGATGTAATACTGGTAAGAATCAGAAAAACAAAACCAATAAAATATCTGCCCCTGTATGGTTTAAAGAATCTTAATACCCGGGCAGCCTTCTTAAACGATTCCTTCGTTATACGCTTGTTCTTTTTATCGTCCCCTTTCTCTTCCGTTTGGCTGTTTTCCATGTTTTTTTCAATGTAAGACGTGCAAAGGTATGTTAAACCCTATAATTCGAACATTAATTTAAAGTGAAAAATCGTTTGTATTAAAAAAGAAATTATCTTTGCGCCTCATTTTTAGATAAGCCATGAAAAGAACATACCAGCCTTCCACACGTAAAAGACGCAATAAACACGGGTTCCGCGAAAGAATGTCAACTGCCAATGGCAGAAGAGTACTTTCCGCCAGGAGAAGGAGAGGCAGGAAGAAACTGACCGTTTCTGACGAAAAGCTGCACAAAAGATAGTATCCGGTAGCTGTTCATAAATCTTAAAACTTATTTTACAATTCCATTTCGGAGTTGAGTATTTTTGCACCCATTACGTCATTATATACACAATGACGTTTTTTACTATTTTTACCAAATATAATACTATACTATTATGGCTATTGAAATAACCGATGCAAACTTTAAAGAACTGGTTCTCAATTCAGATAAACCTGTAATGCTTGATTTTTGGGCAGAATGGTGCGGACCTTGCCGCATGGTAGGCCCTTTTGTAGAAGAACTATCAAAAGAATATGATGGCAAAGCAGTAGTAGGCAAAGTGGATGTAGATAACAACCCCGGCGTTTCTATGGAATTTGGCATCCGGAACATACCTACCATCCTTTTCTTTAAAGGTGGAAAAATTGTCGACAAACAAGTAGGCGCAGTGCCGAAATCAGTGCTTGAAGGCAAATTAAAGAGCCAACTATAAAATATCGGCTATGGGTTATAAGGTATAATTCATAACTCATAACTTATAATTAAAAATGCCTGTTCAGCTAAAACCGGAAGATTTAAAGGAACTATCCCATCTTGAGTTATTAGCCAAGCAGGTAGTAGAAGGCTTTATTACCGGGCTTCACAAAAGCCCTTTTCATGGCTTTTCAGTTGAATTTGCCGAACACCGCATATACAACGCAGGAGAGCCCACCCGGCATATTGACTGGAAACTATATGGGAAAACCGACAGGCTTTATGTAAAAAGATATGAGGAAGAAACCAATTTGCGTTGCCAAATTGTAATAGATGATTCCTCTTCCATGTATTTTCCTGAAAAGGGCTTGAATAAAATCACCTTTTCCATACAATGCGCCGCCGCCCTGATAGAATTGCTCAAAAGGCAGCGCGATGCTGTAGGACTCACCATATTTTCAGATTCTGTTGAGGTACATACGGGTGCTAAATCTACTTCTGTGCACCAAAAAATGCTTTATACCGAATTGGAAAAGCTATTGGTAGGCTATAAACAGGAAAACAGCAAAAAGACATCTACCGTAGAAGCACTGCACCATGTGGCTGAAAATATCCACAAGCGCTCACTGGTAATTTTATTCAGCGATATGCTTGATTCACGGCTGGGAAAAGAGGACGAGATATTTTCGGCATTGCAACATTTACGGCATAACAGGCATGAGGTAATACTATTTCATGTGAGCGATAAGGAAACAGAAGAAGAATTTCATTTCGAAAATCGCCCCTACCGTTTTATTGATATGGAAAGTGGAGAAGAAGTAAAGATACATCCATCGGAGGTACGCGAATCATACATTTCATCTATGAACCAATACCGTAAGGAATTGCTCCTGCGCTGCCGCCAGTACCATATTGACTTTGTGGAAGCCGATATAAAAAATGGATTTCGACAAGTTCTTATGCCTTACCTGGTTAAAAGGGTAAGGATGAAATAACAAATCGGGAACACATCATAAATTTTCAAAAAAAATAAAATCCTTGTGCGTGGAAAGGAAAATGGTGTATTTTTGTGCCTCTTAAAAAAACGGTTCGGTAGTTCAGCTGGTTAGAATGCCTGCCTGTCACGCAGGAGGTCGCGGGTTCGAGTCCCGTCCGGACCGCTTAATTTAAATTAAATGCCTGTAATTGAATAAATTACGGGCATTTTTATTTATTAGGGGACAGTATAGGGGATGCTTTCAGGGTTATTTTACCCCTTTTAATCTCACTTTACAGTATAAAAACCCTATGTGGTAGCATTGGGCTCTTCATTTGTAGGTGAAATTTGAATATCTTCCGCATTATTTAATCGAATTATTACAGGCTGCTTTAGTTTCAAGGCTTTGCCAATAGCAATGCAATGCCTTTCTTCTAATGTTGGAAGAAGATTTGAATAATCCGAGCCTATATAATTTTCGAGGAATTGTTTTCCTGTATCATCAAAAACACGCATAGCAAAAATTGTGTTGCATTGGTTTAAAATACTTTTACTAATATTTGCTGTCCTTTGTGTAATTATTAATGAGCCTAAACCATATTTCCTACCTTGTAGGATAACTTTTGCAGTTCCATTGGTTGCATTCCCATCTCCGGCATTGGCAACAGAATTCCACTCAGGAATTAATGAGTGAGCTTCTTCAAATACCAATAAAATTTTTGCATCCCCATTTGAGCTAATTGGGAGTTTCATTAATATTTTGAAAACCTCCTCAGAAATTATTCTTGTTTTTTCAGCTTGAGTTAATGGAACTGTATTCACATTATATCCAATTTTCTCCCCCTGAGACACTTTGTGATAATCCGGATTATAGATTCTAATTCTTTGGGTGTCTGAAAAAGCAAAATTTTGAGGAATACTATTAGTATTAAATAAAAAACCAAGTAAATCATTTGCAATAACATCCCTGTATTCTTTTACATTCCCGCTTTTTTCAGGAATTTGCTTCCCACCCTGTTCTTCAATATGGTCATACTTTGAATTAATAGTATTAAAAATTCCTTCAGTATCATTTTTAATTAAAGAACTATTAACATACCGGAGGAGTTTATCAGCCTTATGATATTCGTTTGTAATATCTATACAAACAACTTTCACAGCAGAATTATCTATCAGCTTTTTAAGTAATTCAAATGTTAAACAAGATTTCCCAATTCCCAAAATACCAAGTATTGCAGTATTATGAGTAACAAGCTCATTGATTTCTTTAATAGGTATTCCATAATTTGTATTGGGGAGTTTGCCTATAAATTTTTTGGGATTATATTCTACATTGCTGGGATTTAAAAGAAATAAA
>Ga0206863_1336_pt1 | contig 11845 bp, 9 predicted proteins | sample Alteio_BWOrgCont_41_FD_152634 | JGI IMG/M metagenome (GOLD analysis project Ga0206863, IMG submission 152634) | Enriched cells from forest soil in Barre Woods Harvard Forest LTER site, Petersham, Massachusetts, United States -... | ecosystem: Environmental > Terrestrial > Soil > Temperate forest > O...
GCGCGACCAGGGGGCATCCCACCCATCAATGATCAGGGCTGTAATTTTTCCGTAATTCGTCAGCAGTTCGGTCAACTGGGCTTCGATCATTTCCACGTCCTTGCGGGTAATCCATCCCGGGCGGATCTTGTGGTGCGTGTCCAGGATGGAATAATACAACATGACCTTCAGCCCCTTTGCCCTAAAGGCGTCTGTGTACTGTTTCACTACATCCTTTTTATAAGGGCTTTGCATGACACTATAGTCGGTTGTCTTCGTGTCCCACAGGCAGAAGCCGCTGTGATGCTTCGTGGTGAGGCAGCCGTAGGTCATCCCTGCCGATTTTGCGGCATCGGCCCATTGGTTGCAGTCTAGTTTGGTGGGATTGAATATTTGTGCCGGTGCGTCGGGATCGGGCCAGTCCTGGTCGGTATAAGTTGGGATGTTGAAGTGGATGAACATCCCGAAGCGGAGGTCGACGAATTGTTGCTGGAGTTGGGAGAGATTTGTCTGGGCCTTTCCGGCGGTGGCCATGAGGCTGAACGCTGCGATCAGGATGGTGGGTTTGGGCATCCTGCAAAGTATTGAAAATGTTGGTTTACTTCTTTAGGAGGCTCATAAAAAGGCTAATGACGGCACCCATTTGGACTGTCCAAAAAAGGAACATCCATTTGATCGTGTCGGATTTGACATTCCCAATTTTTTCTACCAATTCTACTTTGAGACCCCCCATTTTTTCCGCCAGTTCCTGCTTCGTAGCAAACCGTTCTTCCATGTACACTTTCAGGGATTGGAATTCTTTGTGGATGATGTCCATCACCTCTTTAAAATCGATTGTTTCCATAATAACCTCCATGTTATACGATAAAGGTACAAAGTATTTTTTATAATCACAACTAATTCTTTTTCAAATTGTTATATAGTAACATATAGTGGAATAGGGTATCAAAATAGGCCTAACTGGGGTCCGGCCGGGGGTGCCTGGTCTTCGAAATTGGATAACCCCACGCCTAAAAGTCTGACCTTCCAACCTTCTTCAATGGCTGCGCCGAGAATGCGTCGCGCGGTGTCACGGATCGTTTCCAAATCATCGGTGGGTGCAGGCAATGTCTGGCTGCGGGTCATGAGGCGGAAGTCACTGAACTTGATCTTGACGGTTACGGTCCGGCCCTTCAGGTGATACTTTTGCAGGCGCACCTGCACGAGGCCGGCAATGCGGTCCAGCTCGGGACCCATTTCCTCAATGGTGCTCAGGTCATGAGGAAAGGTGTCCTCTGCGCTCACGGACTTGGTTTCCCGGTCGGGGGTAACAGGGCGGTCATCCTGACCTCTGACGATTTTAAAGTAGAATGATCCGGTCTTCCCGAAATCTCTTATGAGCTCGGCCTCGCTGAGGCGCTTGAGGTCGGCGCCCGTAAAGAGGCCTTTTGACTTCATCTTTTCCGCGGTCACCTTTCCAACTCCATGGAATTTTTCCACGGGCAGTTGCTCCATGAAGGCGGCGATGTTCGAGGGTCCGATAAAAGCGAAACCGTCCGGCTTATTCAGGTCGGACGCGATCTTGGCCACGAATTTATTGATGGAGACACCGGCGGAGGCCGTGAGGTTCAACTCATCCCGGATGGTCTTGCGGATCAGTTGGGCGATCTCGATGGCGGAACCGATTTCCAGTTTGTCTTCGGTGACGTCGAGGTAGGCTTCATCCAGGGAAAGGGGTTCAATGAGGTCCGTGTAGCGGTGGAATATCTCGCGTATCTGCGCAGACACTGCTTTGTAGGCATCGAAGCGGGGACGGACGAAGAGCAACTGCGGGCATAGGTCCCTCGCCTTCTTGCTGGGCATGGCCGAGCGTACGCCGAAAACGCGGGCTTCGTAACTGGCGGTCATCACCACGCCTCCCCTGCCCTCGGGGGAGCCGCCCACGGCAATGGGTTTGCCCCGGTATTCGGGGTTGTCTCTTTGCTCTACGGACGCGTAAAAGGCGTCCATATCGATGTGGATGATCTTTCGGTTCATGACTCATTTAGCCCGGCCGGGGCTGCGTTATTCCACGCCCCGTGCACGCACATCGCCGCCCCCAGCGCGGAAGCCTGGGCCGTAGTCGCGGCCCGCACCTGCAGCTCGGGGAAAGCCTGGGCCAACAGCTCCATGAAAATAGGGTTTTTACTAAATCCACCGTCCACCAGGATCTCTTTTACGGGTGAGTCTTTGAGGACCAGGTTGGTCGAACGGACTTGCTGTTGAACCAGGTCCTTCATAAGGTCGAGATAGGCAGTTTCATTCAGTCCCCGGGCCATTACGTCATGCATCCTGCCCAACATCAGACGGGAGGCCTTTACGGGGCGCCCTTCGTAGGTGAGGTAGCAAAGACAATCTTGTTGCAGTTCCTCAGGAGTCAGAGGCGTATGATTGAAAGGATTCAAGCTGATGCTCCAGGTCCCCGTGGATATCTGGAGAAAGGGGGCGTTTGCAGCGCGCAGGAATGGAATGAGGGCAGCGGAGCTGTCGTGAAGGCCGATGCCCAATTTATTTTCCACCGTATCCGAGGGCAGGATCGGGGGCAACTTTGTGTCCAAGCCTTCCCGGAAGACCCAGGCATGGTAGGTGTTTGACGTGAAATCCCATAAGCCGGTGTGACAGCCGGTGCTGGTGATATCGGCAGCAGGCCTTCCCCCCAGGACGTAGCTGAGATACTGAGGGAGATGAAGGGAAAGGGTAATTTCATGGTAGGCCTCGGGACGCTCATATTTCAGCCGGTACAGTTGCAATCCAGAGCAAAGGCTATCGTTCAGGGGCGAGGCGGTCTGAAGGCTCAGGGTTTTGTGGCCGCCGTGGGTTTGATAGAATTGGTCGAGGATTCCAGGCGGATAGGGTTTCAGGTAGTTGTAGAGGGGCATCATTACGCGACCCTCCCGATCGAGGTGAACGAAGCTGGCGCCGTAGGCCGAAAAGTTGATGACGCGGACATCCCAGCGGGGATCGGAGCGAATCCGGGCGGCGGATTGTTTGAGCCATTGGGTCAGGAGGGCGATGTCTTCGCAGGGGAAGCCATCCTCATCTACCGTTTCCGGGAGTTGTATGGATTCCTCCCAACACGTTTGGTATTGCTCGTCGAAGAGGAGGAGCTTTTTGTTGGTCTTGCCAACGTCGAATATGAGGGCGACAGGTGTCATTATAATCCGGTGGCGCGGCCTCCGCTTCCCCGCTCGGTGGTGAGCCCCTTGCGAACGCTTTCCCCACGGTAGACCGCCAGGGGGTCCAAGGCCCCACCGGCCCGGTAGCGGGCTTCGGCTACCAGGGGGCGGACATCGCGCCGGAAGGCATCCTGCAGGGTTTCCTGGGCGGCTACCACGTCGTTGCTTTCGCGAGCCAGACGGAGGCGATTCCAGTCCACCAGGAGGGCCTGGGTATAGGCGATCATAATGGCTTCGACCGATTGCAGGAGGTCTTCGAGGGGGTCTTTGACGTTGTGGGAGGCGTCGATCATCAAGCTGATGTCGGGGGTGTGATCCGTCCCCTGCACGAGTTCGCAGAAGATCAGGAAGAGCTGGTAGGGTTTGATGCTCCCCACGGTCAGGTCGTCATCGCTGTATTTGCTGTCATTGAAATGAAACCCTCCCAGTCGTCCTTCCATGAGCAGCAGGGCGACGATCTGCTCGATATTGGTTCCATGCAGATGATGCCCCAGGTCTACCAGGGTGAATGCTTTTGGGCCCAGTTTGCTAATGTAAAGCAGGGACTGGCCCCAATCCGCGACAGTGGTGGAATAAAAATTGGGCTCGAAGGGTTTGTATTCCAGAAGGAGTTTCCAGTCTTCGGGGATGTTGGTGTAAATGTCTCGAAGGCTTTCGAGGGTGTTTTGGAAGGCTTCGCGGAAATTAAGCTGCCCCGGGAAGTTGGATCCGTCCGCGAGCCACACACTAAGACATTTCGATCCGAGGGCTTGCCCATAGCGGATGACCTCCTTGTTGTGTTCGATGGCTTTTTTGCGGACGCTCTTGTCTACATGCTGGAGGGAACCGTATTTGTATTGTGGGTCCTGAAAGGTATTGGAGTTCATCGCATCGAATACAAGGCCGAAGGAATCAGCCAATGTGCGGATGCGCGCGGCGTCGTCGGGAATGTCCCAGGGGATGTGCAGGGAGATGGCGCCGCTGGACCGGTTGAGGGTATGGAGCAGGCCCACGTCTTCGATCTTTTCTTCCAGGTTTCGGGGTTCGCCGGTTTGTCCAAAGCGCCCGAAGCGCGTGCCTCCCGCGCCCAGAGCCCAGGAGGGAATGGCGACCTGGAAGGCCATCAGGCGGTCGAGGAGGGCGTCGAGCCCGGCGGCGCCGGGATCGGAGTCGGCGGCGAGGGGCACACTCGCGGCGTCGAGCCCGGCGGCGAGGAACTCGAAGCGACGTGTGTGGGCAGCGAGGGCTCGTTCGTTATAGTCGGCAATCGTTGGAGGAATAATGCGCATAAAAAAAATTTATCGGGGAAAGGCGGTTGCGAGGCCGCCGTCGACATTGATTACATTTCCTGTGGATTTATTTAATAATCCCCCAACCAGGGCAAAACACGCATTTGCGATATCCTCGGGGGTAATGATCTCTCCGAGAAGGGTCCGCTTGGCGTAGTAGGCGGGAAGCTCCGCTACGGTAATGCCATAGGCTTTGGCGCGGCCCTCGGCCCAGGCGCCTTCCCAGATTTTGCTGTCGGCGATGACGGCGTCGGGGTTGACGGTGTTCACGCGGATGTGGTCTTTGCCCAACTCGGCGGCGTTCAGGCGGCTCAGGTGCAGTTGGGCGGCTTTGGCTGAGCCGTAGCCGGCATTGTTCGGACCACTGACGAGGGCGTTTTTGCTGACGATGTTGAGGACGTCTCCACCGAAGCCCTGGAGGCGCATGATGCGGACGCCCTCTTGGGTTACCATGAACTGACCCTTTACTAAAACATCAAACAATAGATCCCAATCGGCTTCCGTATGTTCTTCGAGGGGTTTGCTGATGGACAGGCCCGCACAGTTGACGACGAGGTCTACCCCGCCGAAGGCCAGCACAGTTGCGGTGTAAGCGGAGCGGATGGCCTCGGAGGAGGTCACATCCAGGACGGAGGCGGCGAAGGTGTCACGGCCATACTGCCGGGCAAAGGCGGAGGCAGCCTGTTCGAGGCGGCCAGCGTCGTTGTCGTTGATCAGGACGCAGGCGCCTTCTTCGATGAATTTGCGGGCTATGGCTTTTCCGATGCCGCCGGCACTCCCGGTCACCAGGGCGACCCTTCCACTCAGGGCTTTGGGCGGGGGCAGGCGGCGGAGTTTGGCTTCTTCGAGTAACCAGTATTCGATATTGAAGGCCTCCTGCCTGGGGAGAGAGGTGTATTGGCTGATGGCTTCCGCACCCCTCATTACGTTGATGGCGTTGATGTAGAATTCGGAGGCAACGCGGGCGGTTTGCTTGTTGGCGGCAAAGGCGAACAAGCCGACGCCGGGATATAAGATGATAACAGGATTGGGGTCGCGCATGGGCGGACTATCGGGGTGCTTGCAGGCGGCGTAGTATTCAGCATACATCCGACGATAAGCATCGAAGGCGACGGCCAGGTCGGTGTCGGGACCGATGACGAGGGGCGCGATTTTGGTTCTCAGGAAATGATCGGGGCAACTCGTGCCCATGGGGGCCAGGCGGGACAGATCGTTGGAGTTGATGAATTCGAGGACACGCGGGTCATCGGTGAAGTGGCCGACCATACGCGACTGCGAGGAGCAAAGGCCCCGCAACACGGGAGCCAGGGCGGCGGCCCGATCGAGACGGTCGGGCATGGAGGTAATTCGCGGACCGCCGAAAGGCGTACCGGCATGATCTTCGAGGTACCGGGCGCAGCGTTCGATCACTTCGAGGGTGTTGACGTAGCTTTCATAGGCATTGTTTCCCCAGGTAAATAGGCCGTGGGAGCCCAGCATGATGCCCCGGATACCGGGGTTGGCATCGAGGCATGCACGCAGCTTTAAACCCAAGTCAAAGCCAGGCCTTTGCCAGTCCACCCAGCCGATGGTTCCTTCAAACAATTCCTCAGTGATGCGGCGGCCGTCGCGAGCGGCGGCGATGGCGATAGCGGCATCGTGATGAAGGTGGTCGATATGGCGGAAGGGAAGGAAGGCATGCAGGGGCGTGTCGATACTGGGAGCTTTGGAGTTCAGGTCATAGAGGCAGTAATTAAAGAGCGCGACCATTTCGTCTTCGTGGGCCACGCCGCGATAAACGGAGCGTAGGTTGCGCAAGCGTTCTACGTAGAGTGCTGACAGGCCGGAACGGGTCATGGTGCCCAGGTCTCCGCCGCTGCCTTTGACCCACATGACTTCCACATCTTCACCGGTCAGGGGATCGGGGGCCATAACCTTGCAAGAAGTATTCCCGCCTCCGTAATTGGTGAGGCGCAAATCCGCGCCAAGAAGGTTTGATCGATAGACCAGGAGGCCGATTTCATCTTTGGGTGCGGCGGCTTCATCCCACAAATAACTGACGTGCTTAAATTCCATAAAAAAATCATTTAAGTGCGTTCCCATACCCCACCAGGAGCACCGACAGGAGGATCGCGCCGATGCCGATGCCAATCGTCACTTTGGTACCGCGGGTGACCCCTTTCCATTCCTTCAACGCAAGGCCCCACGCGTTGGCGACCAAAATGATGAAGGCCATATGGAGGATCCACGAGCTGGCGCCATTTCCCAGTTTGCTTTCTCCCATTCCATAAAAAAAGAACTGGAGGAACCACGTGGTACCGGCCAGGGCGGAAAATAAATAGTTTTTCAGCAATGGGGTCCGGGTATTGGTATAATCTCCGAAGGAGTGGTTGCGCAGGTTCAGGATGAAGCACCAAATGGCATTGGTCGCCAGCCCTCCCCACAGCAGGGTGATATAAATGACGTTGTTTTGGTACAGGGGGTTGAATCCGGCGCGAACGGCGGCGTCGGCCATGGGCTTTCCGGCTTCGATGCCGAAGTTGAAGCAGGCGCTGAGGATGCCGCTGACCACGGCGACGATGAGGCCGCGCGTAAGGTTGAATTCGGAAACGCTTTTTTTCTTATCGGCATCAGAGACTTCACGTTCTTTGCGCATCCCCGCCCGACCACAGATGTAAATACCCAAAAGGCAAACCACCACACCAGCCAAAACGATTCGACCCCAACCCGTAGATAGCATCTCGCTAAAGGTGGTCTTCCCTGAGCTGGGGAAAAGGTTATAATAGATCGAAGGCACGAGGGCTCCGAAGGCGGAACAAAAACCCAGGACGACCGAATTCCCCAGGGACATGCCCAGGTACCGCACGCCCAAACCGTAGGTGAGTCCCCCGATCCCCCAGAGCACGCCGAAAAGCATGGTGTAGCGGATCGTTTCCCACGGGGTGTGTCGAATGATCTCGGCAAAGCCCGGCACGGTCAGCCACGCAGCCAGGGGCGGCACAATTAACCAGGAAAACAAGCCCCCTACGATCCAGTAACTTTCCCAATGCCACTTTTTGACGCGCTTGTAGGGCATGTAGAAACTGCCCGAGGCGAAGCCGCCGATGAAGTGGAAAAAAATGCCGAGAACGACCTGCATAGGCTTAAAGATAGGGCATCTTATACACCTCCGAGCCAGCGAGTAAAAATGCGCCGGTCCCGTATGCTTCGGTGGAGTTAGCGTTGGTTTGCCCGGGCTTTTCACCGATACGCTGAACATAGCCCAGCCTGCCGTCCGGCTGCACGGCGGCTTCCAGGGCTCGCCATGCTTTGGACACGACTGGCCGGAAGGCCCTGGCCGGCAAAAGGCGATGGTTCATACCCCAGGCCAGCGCATAACAATACAGGGCTGTGCCGCTGGTTTCTTCCGCAGGATAACTGGCAGGATCCAGCAGGGAGGAGCGCCATGTACCGTCTGGTTGTTGAAGGCCCGCAATCTTGTACGCCATTTCGTGGTAGAGCCGAACGAATCGCGCCTTGTCGGGATAGTTTTCCGGCATATTTTCCAGGACGCGTACGAGGCCTGCCAACACCCAACCGTTGCCCCGTGACCAAAACACGGGTTGTCCGTTGGCTTCCCTTTGTACAAAAAAACGGCTGTCTCTATAGTAGAGGCTGTCTTTGGGATCGTACAGGTAATTCGTGGTCTTCCACCAGAGAGAATCGGCCAGGTCCAGGTAATGACGGTCATGTGTCGCTGTAGCCAGGTAAGCCAGGGCAGGGGGCCCCATAAAAAGGGCGTCGCACCATGCCCACTCGCGCTGCTGAATGTTATTCTTCCATTCCAGGGACTCGGTATGGGGGGCGCTCGCTATGGAATCGGCCAGTGCGCGAAACGGGTCGATCATCCCGAGTTGGACGTACGTCTGCGCAATGCAATAGTCATCCGCCATAGTGCGGTGGGGGCCGGTTTGCCAGGCCAGCGCCTCGCCTATTCGGTACAGCGTAGCACTGTAGGTCGTATCGCCCGACGTTTTGGCAAGGGCCATCATACCGGTATAATACACCCCGTTCACCCAGTCCCAGGCGGGGTAAGGCGAGGTCTGACGCATTTGCCAGTCGGCGACGCGTTTCATGACAGTAAGGGTCGAATCGGGATTGCCTGACAGCGCAATCCAAAGACAAAGACGAAGCATGATCAAATATACCGGATTCGCGACGGATCCGACGGGATTCTAAACGGCGGCGCCCCCGCGGCCGGGGGTTTGTAGATTCGCCCCATGATCAAAATACTCCTCTTATCCATTTGGCTGTCCCCGGTGGACAGTACCTTCGGGCGCTTCGCCCAACACCAGGACAGCCTGCTCATCCAGGCATACGAGAGCCTGGATACGGCCCATTACCGGCTGTTGCTGGATGAATTTGTCGGGCGCTACGATAAATTGGGTACGGATGAAAAAAAGAATTTCAGCGGTTACTACGTCAACGCGTGGTACAACGGCTGCTGTACCTATGCCCGGAAAGGGGATAAAGCTATGGCCCTGGACCTGTTTGAAAAGGCCATACAGGCAGGTTTCATAGACTATGACCATATCCTTGTCGACAAAGATTTGGAAACACTGCGACAAGAAGAGCGGTTCAGGAAGTCGGTCGCCGGTTTGCGATCGGTGGGCGATTACATGTATATCATCAGGCGCGCCGGGGACTATAATCGCAGGGATAAGCGCGCATTGCCGGTCTTCACCTATGCGGCGCCAACAGATTCAAACCTCCGGGCCCTGAAAGAGGCTTTTCATTTGGACTCCATCGCAGGCACGGGGAACGAAGCCTCCCAGGTCATCAACCTGTTGCACTGGGTCCATAACCTCGTGCCCCACGATGGAAATCACGAAAATCCCGCGGTGCGAAATGCCATGGCGATGATCGCGGTCTGCAAAAGGGACCAAAGGGGATTGAATTGCCGGGGTCTGGCCACGGTCCTGAATGAATGTTACCTGGCGATGGGTTTCAAGTCGCGGTTCGTTACGTGCCTGCCCAAGGATAGCCTGAAAATCGATCCCGATTGTCATGTGATCAATATGGTCTTCCTGCCTTCCCTGAAAAAATGGGTTTGGATGGACCCGACCAACGATGCGTATGTGATGGATGAGACGGGGAACCTGCTGGGACCCGCGGAGGTACGTGAAAGGCTGATCGCGGGAAAGATGCTGATCGTTAACCCCGATGCCAATTGGAACCACCGCAGTTCCACGCTGAAGGAGGACTACCTGTTCCATTATATGGCAAAGAACCTGTACATGCTGGAGTGCCCGGTGAACAGTACGTTCGATACGGAAGGGTCTGCACCGGGAAAGACCCTGGTTTATATCCGGCTCCTGCCCCTGGATTATTTCAAACAGTCTCCGGACCGTTCGGAAAGGTCCAACTATATCACGTATCTTACCAACAACCCGGATGCATTCTGGGCCAATCCGCAATGAAGACATTTTGGTTACTGCTTTGTCTGGTGGCTTTCAGGGCGAGTGCACAGGATACTGCCGGGGTCAATCTAAAGGAATATTCCGAAAGTATGCCTGATGATGACGCGAACAAGGATGGACCTTTCCTGTTCGCAGCGGTGCCCTATTCAGGAAACTTCCTCTCTCCCACGGATCACGAAGGGGTGTTGAATCTGGGCAATCGCGAGAGGATGCTGCGCGTGCTGAACACCTATGATTCCTCAGATGTGTATTTCTTTGCACCGGGCATTTACATGGACAATGCGAACAAGTATGAATTCAGGGTCCTCCGCGATGGAAAAGACACCATGCTGCCCTGGAGCCCCCTCCTTCATTTTACGCCGGACTCGATGGAAGTAGGTGGATTCAAGAGCGAGCACCATTATGCTTTCCTGGGTGGCTTCCGGACGACGTGGGATCACTACCTGATCATAGACTTGCGGCGGCGGGGTAGCGATTCCCTGTTGTCCTCGTCGGTTGTGTATTGGATGCCGCACAAGCCCGTATTGGAGAACATCTACACTTCGGCGGACATATCGAGCCTGATGACGGACGTCATCCGGAGGATAACGGAACCCTACTATATGTTTATCGATACAGCCCAGTTGAATAAATGGGCAATCCTGTACCAGGGCGACCGACTGGACTCCCTGACCCATCTGCCCAAGAAGCTCATCCTGCCACCTGGCGAAAACAATATTGTTTTCTATATAAATGCAGGCATATTCAGCTCGGATGCCCTGGAATATGCATTATTAAAAGATGGAGATACCGTGCGCCCGTGGCACGCTGGAGATTTTAGCCGTAATTTCTATTGCCTGGCGAACCTGACCGCCGGGGACTACCTGCTGGCCGTGCGTTTCGCGGCCCAGCGCCAGTCGGTCATGACCTATCCTTTCGTCATCCGCAAGGCCTGGACGCAGACCGTCGGCTTCAAAGTGTTCATCGTTGGGATGATCTTGGTGATCGGGTTTTTGATTTGGTTCATGGTGTACCAGGCAAGGCGAACCTCGCGCGAGAGATCGCGCCGGGAGAAACTGGGTTTGGAGCTGAAATCGCTCCGGTCCCAGTTGAACCCCCATTTTATATTCAATGCCCTTTCCTCCATCCAAAGCCTCATCAACAAAAACGATATCTCCTCTGCCAATCGTTATCTCTCGGAGTTTGGAACCCTGCTGAGGGAGACCCTCAAGGGAAGCCGTCAGGACTTTTCCCCCCTGCACAATGAAATTCAAATCCTGGATACCTATTTGCACCTGGAGCAATTGCGCTTTCCTTTCCAATATCAAATCGACGTTGGCGCCGATCTGCCGACCCACGACATCGAGATACCCGCCCTGATCTTCCAACCGCTGGTGGAAAATGCGGTCAAGCATGGGGCGTCCTCTTTACAGGCCGATGGCCTGATTTATATTGGCTTCATCCGGGACAACGCAGGTTTCACGTGCATCATCCGGGACAACGGAATGGGGTTCGATACTTCGCGTGGTTCGGCCGGGTATGGCCTGGTCCTGACCCGCGAACGGATCGAGGCCCTCAACCAGGATCCTTCGCGCAGTCTTCACCTGGGGATTTTATCAAATGCCGGGTCAGGGACCACTATAACTTTACGTTTTTAAAACTGGTTGCTATGAAGGCCGTATTGATCGACGACGAACAAAACAACCTGGATAACCTGAGCCGGTTATTGGAAACCTATTGCCCCGAGGTAACGGTCGTGGATACCGCCCTTAATGCTGTTACTGGCCGGAAGGCCATCCTGATGCACCAACCCGACCTGGTTTTCCTCGACATCCAAATGCCTGGTGAAAATGGATTCGATCTCTTGAAATCATTGCCCGATTCCGATTTCGACGTGGTTTTCGTAACGGCCTACGATCACTATGGGATTCAGGCCGTCAAGTTCTCGGCGGTGGATTACCTGCTCAAACCCATACACCCCGATGAG
>Ga0206863_1216_pt2 | contig 11831 bp, 19 predicted proteins | sample Alteio_BWOrgCont_41_FD_152634 | JGI IMG/M metagenome (GOLD analysis project Ga0206863, IMG submission 152634) | Enriched cells from forest soil in Barre Woods Harvard Forest LTER site, Petersham, Massachusetts, United States -... | ecosystem: Environmental > Terrestrial > Soil > Temperate forest >...
GAACTCATTCTTCGCTGTCGCGACACTCTTGGTGCTCATGGCTATGGCCGGCGTTGGTGGCGAGGACATGCAGCCCGGCAAAGGCATCGTCCGGGAAATAAAAGGCGTGGCAAAATATGATTTGGGCGACAGCGATTGGAAGCCACTCCAAAAAGGCGATCACATTGGTCCCGGGGGCACGATCAAAACCGGCACCAATGCCATGGTGGACATTTCGCTTGGGATCAATGGCACCGTTCTCAGGGTGGCGCCCGAAACCACCGTCAAATTTGAAAAAATGGACTTCCGCAGATCGGGTGAAAATGCGAGTATTTGGACTCTTCTCGCTCTTGAGGAGGGACGGATTCTTGGTTCAGCCATTTTGATCGGGGATGAATCCCGATACGAGATCAAAACCCCCACCGGAGTTTCCGGTCTCCGCGGGAAAGAGAGCGCTTACGACATCAGCTCGACGAAGGATTCAGATGGCAAATATGAGACCATATATATTTGTTTGAAGGGAACGGTCGTCGGAGCCGGGACGTTCAGTGCGATCGACAGTTCCTTCGTCCTTGAGCCGGGCCAAGGCACCCGCGGTTTTGAAACCAAACCTGCGAAAGACTTCCATCTTCCGCCCATCACGCTGCCGAAGCCTTCCGCTTGGTGAACGCGATGACCAGACAACCCAAAGTGAAAATGGCAAGCGTGCCGGGCTCGGGAATGGGATGCACCGCGAACGATGGCATCGAGTAAAGTGATGGGACAGAACTATTCCCGCCGAGAACGATCTTGAAGACTCCAGAAGCGCCGGCTTCGGCACCGTTCATGACCGCCTGCTCCCAGGTAGGGCCATAGGCTTTCTGCCATGCTTTAACCTCGATATAAATGGTCGCTCCTGGCAGGAAAAGACTTGGAATCGCAAACGGTCCATCATAAAAAAAACCAGATGTTATAGGAAAGGGACTCGCGTCCAAACGCATCAGAGAACCGCTCGACAAAACCAAAAAGTCCAAATCCAAGTCCTGCGAACCATCGACCGCAGGACTGGTGAGATGAATGGCTCGCTTTCCGGTTTTGGTCGTTTTACTTTGCTACTGACAGATTCTGGAGAACGCTCGATTTTCGCCGCGAATCGGCCATATTGCGTGTATGGTGTTGACGCCGGTTTGAAAACCGTCGGGTAAGAAAAGTTGAATGCTCCATGCGCTTGATTCCGACAGCTTTGAAGGACAAATTGCCGAAAGGGTTCTCCTATCCACTCGGGGCAGAAGCGATTTGCGGTGCGCTGGACGGCATTCCTCATTTCGACAACGCCAAGTTCTGGTTCCATTGGCGCGACGAGTATTGGGCTTCACGGTGGCGGAAGCGTTTGGAAGACCGAGGGAACATTACCCTGTTTCAAGTCGGTTACGCAGAGTATCCCGGTAACTTCCGGGTTTTTCGGGTATACTCCGTGCCGTCTCAATATACCGTGTTCGCGCGGGAGCATTTGCTTGTCGAGTTGGGGCGAGTGCGCCACAAGTTATTGGAGGCGGGCTGCGAGTCGAGATCCTTCCAAATCGCAGTGAAGTTCAACCTCGCCGCGGCCGAACGGGCCATTAAAGAGACGGTTCAGCGAACGAGAGCCAGCCATTTCGCTCAGTCTGAAATACGAACTCCATCGGCGGTTGGCTCCCGGCGCTGACCTAAAAGGGGTGCCCCACGTCGGATGCCATCGTAGGCGTCATCGACGAAGTGATCATCATAAGTCAGATCAAATCCAAAACAAAACAACTTTCAAAAAACCTTGATGACAAAACTCCCTTCTTTGACGTGCATGTTTTCGGCCGCTGGCCTTGCCATGATATTAACCGGTTGTCACACGCCCGCAGCCACGTCCTCTTTGGCGACACCGTGCATGGCCCAGCTTGACCGCTTCACCGCTACTGATGTGCCGGCGATGGGGCCTGCCGAAACCGAGTCGCCCGCCGGCAAATGGACGAACGCGGTCGCGCCCGCCGGGCTCCCCGGCAATGGTCTGGCGCAGCATCCGATGCTTTACGTCGGCGAAAACTACACCAAGATGTTTCTCGTAAACAACGGCAAGGTGGACTGGACGTATCAGACCGGCCCGGGCTACGAATACGACGACGTGTGGATGTTTTCCAACGGCAACATCCTTTTCACCCGCATGAAATACGTCGCCGAAGTCACGCCGGACAAAAAAGTGCTTTGGCGGTACGATTGCGACAACAGCACGACCACCAATCACACGGAAGTCCACACCTGCCAGCCCATCGGTTTGGATCGCGTGATGTTTGTGTTGAACGGCCTGCCGCCCCGGCTGATGATCGTCAACACCAAGACCGGCGCGGTTGAGGTCAATCACGAATTGCCCTACGGCCAGTCGTTCGAACCAAAAAACATTCACGGGCAGTTTCGCCGGGCGCGTTATACCGCGCAGGGAACTTACCTCCTTTCCTACCTGGGTGAAAACAAGGTCGTGGAGCTTGATAAAAATTTTAATGAAATCTGGAAATACTCAATTAGCTCGCCGTGGGCCGCCCTCCGGCTCAAGAACGGAAACACGTTGATCACCGATGAGAAGGAGAGCCTCACGCGCGAAGTGAATCAAAAAGACGAAACTGTCTGGGAATTCAACCAGACCGATCTGCCCGAAGCGTATCGTTTTAGCCAAGCTCCGCAAACCTGCACCCGGCTGGCCAACGGCAATACTATCTTCTGCTCGCGTGGCGGCGGTGGCAAAGGCCCCCAGCTCGTTGAAGTCACCCCGGAAAAGAAAGTCGTGTGGGTGCTGCAAGATTGGAGGACGCTAGGCGATGCCACCGCCGTGCAAATCCTCGACGATCCAGGCATTCCCGAAATTCCAGGCGAATCGCAACACTGAAAAAACCTCAGAGCCTGTTTGAAAAGTGCATTTGCCTCGTCTGCTTGTCGATCATCAGCCTGGCTTCGTTGCTCCTCGCTTACAGATGTGTTCCAATATGCTCGCTCGTCTCGCCTCGCCACGCTGACGCTCGACGGCGCATCCGAAGCAAAGCCAATTTTCAAACAGGCTCTCAGACAAAACCTCAAAACATGAAAACCTGGATACCAGTTTTAATCTTTGTCGCCTCGACGGCGTTGAACGGCTTTTGCGCCGACACCAATTCCGCCGGGTGCATCAGACGAAGGCGGGGCTGGGAATTTGGTTTTTAGCCTCGTCTCAAAAATCGTGAAGGGGAACAAGTCTGTCGAGGAGGCTTTGAAATTCATGGCCAGCATCCAGCCGCTTTTGAAGTCGCTCGCGAAAGCAAATAATGGGAAATGAAGGCGGAAAGCATGACGAGACCGGGCAGAGAAACCACCACGGCGCCGATGGCTGAAAGTTTCATTTGGCTCAACTTCATTTATGCCCGGTTTCAACCCTGAACTAACACGGAGGGACATGTCAATTCACCGGAACGTGTCCGTGAGTGTGTTCATAAAGGCTCGAAGGCACAACGACCCGATAGCTTTTGTCATCCACGCTTATTTCGATCTGACCCCAGCAGCGTTGGTGATCGAATCCATTGCGGTTTATGTGAAACGTGTCGCTCCGTCGCATGCCGTCATCGTGGAGACGAATGTCCATACAAAGGCTGCTTATCACGCTGCCGTCGGCATTCAGAAGACGTAGAGTTGTGCGCGGCGTATGCAAGTCCCATAAATACATCGATTTTCCAATTGCGATATCATCCCGGTAAAGCACGACCTCACTTTCCGCATCAAAGGGATTAGACTGGATCAACAAAAGTCTCCAGCCTTTCTGTATTTTCCCCAAGTCATAATGCACACTCTGCCAGCGCAACACATGATCGTGCTCCGTCAATGTTTTCATGGCGGGAATCATTTTTGGAGGACCTCCTCGAATCGAAGGCGGGAGCGGGTCCGCCGGATTCCGGTCAAATCCGTATGGAATTTCCAGCCAATACCGTTCAGAGCCCATCGTGACTTCAATCCAGCACTCTTCCAGCCCATTCGGACCCCATGGGAAATGAGTCATCACTTGAACCGGCATTTTCCTTCCAGGGATCATGTGGCTGCCCACATAGAACGGAGCGTTCAGCTCTTGTATTTCGGAGTCGGCCAACTCCACAATTGTTCCATTCGCCCGGTGAAGGCGGGCTGTGATGACGTTCGTTTTGAAGAAATCCGGCATGATGCCGTTGATATCCAGTCGGAATCCACTTTCAGGTTGACCGCCGTACAGCGCCGTAAAAATTGGGTATGGCTTCCGATCTGGCAAAGTTTCTGGAAACGAGATGTATTCCAGCATGCCATTGGCCCGGGCTTTCGTTTCCGCTCCACTCCCGTGTGAGGGCGAGTTCGTCATGAAGCCGACGAAGGCGATGATGAGCAGAACTGTGATTTCCTTCCTCATTCAGAGAGGGGCTCCCGCGGGCACCACGACGGCAAGCCAGACCACCCAGAAATGTTTAAAGCGGGGCTGCATTGGACGGAATATGCGCTCCTATGGTGGTCTTGGCAAACCGGAAGGCGGGGATTGGAAAGCGGAGGACTGAACGATTGTCGGTAGTGGCGCCGCAGGAAAACTGTGGAAGGTTAGGATGCGCCTCATGAAAAAGCACGATGATTACGTTTCCGGCCCCCACTCCTATTGGATCCATTTCTGGTGCGGATTATTTTTTGGCGCGGGCATCGGCGCGTGGATTGGGCGAGGATTCTTCGATGGCGGCTGGCGGGTGGTTGCGACATCAATCGTGCTCGCCCTCATGGTCGCGTGTTCGTGCGGGCGGCGGGGAGACCGGGCTTGGTTCTGGATCATTGAGAACATGGACTGGAATTGGTGACATCATTTCAAGCCCGGCTTCCTCGCTCCCTGCGCTTGACCTCCCGCACCATCCTGCTACTATGACTCCGAGCACCAAAACCGACCCGGCATGAACACGTTGAGCCCGGTTTTGGAACTCATTTCTGGAGAATGTCTTATGGGGTCGTTGAAATTCTCATTTTCCAACCGGCGCGACGATGCGAGCGAGGGGCTCTGCTTTGCCGGGTGTTCCGATCCCCGCTGGCATCAAGAAGGTGGCGATTCCGGCGGGTTCACGTTGATTGAACTCTTAATCCTCGATCTTGGCGACACTCCACTTTCCCACCCCTTGCCCCCCACGAAAATACGCATTCCAGTCAAGCCATCAAAAAAGTAGAACACTAAAAGTAAATTGAGGCTAACGATGAAATATGATTTTAACACGTTAGAAGAAAAAGCTGAAAAGCTATTAGATGCAGGACTTCCGCATCATGCAATCAAGATATATTTGTTTATGGCGGATGGAGATCAATCGCTTGATGGCGGGTACTTGGCCAAACAAATTGCTCAGTGTTATGAAGAAATGGAGGATCTCCATGCCGCAAAATATTGGTATGGAAGGGCTATAGAAGAAAATCCAGAGGTTCGTGCGGATTGTGCGGAGGCGCGAGAGAGGTTGGAATCGATCACGATAGACGACTTGTTGAAATAAACAATTTTAAGCGCGGCATGTCGGCGTTCTCAGCTTTAGGCTTTTTATGCGTTGGCTCGTTCGTGGCGAACCTCCTGCACCGTCGCCACGGCGAAAGATTTTTTTATCCTCCGCCATTCCGTTGGTGGGAGCGGGCAAATGCCGGCTTCACTATCGGTTTTGCCGTGATGTTTCTCGCCGGGTTTGTTTTGGCCACCGCATTTCTTGCCGCCGCTTTTGGCTTCGCCGTCGCGGACAACCTTTATTCGATCTGGTTCCGTTCCCGGAACAGGATGGTATGGTTTGGCCATTGACGGCGGCGGGTTCGGATATATGGCGCGAACAACCCGGCGCAATTTCGGCTATTTCGCGTCTGGTGCCCCCCCCTCCGCACACTTGAAGCAGACGGAGGTATTGACGATTGCGCCTGGAAAAACTTTGACAGGATACGCCGGATGGACAGGATGCCGCAGTGGAAACAAAAAGACGGGCCAGCCGGATGCGAAGTCCGGAAGGCGCCCAGCGAACATTATGAGATTCCATTTTGGTGCGGTTCCTGACGCGCCGGATTTTTCTCCGGATGCCGCTTGGCGACCGTTGCGCGAACCGTCGCCCTGGGCGATGCAATTGTTCGCGATTCCACTGGGAATTGTCGCTTGTATCGTTGTTGCACTCCTCTGGCGCATTCTCACCCCGCACAGAGAGGCTTCGTTTAATTCTCCAGGAATGCTGGTAATTGTGCTGGTCGCCATCATTCCGATCCACGAACTGCTGCATGCCGCGGTTCACCCTCGGTTTGGAATGTCCGCCAGTTCAATATTGGGTTGTTGGCCATCGCGGGGTCTGTTCTACGCCCATTATCTGGGTGAGCTTTCGCGAGGCCGGTTCATCGCCATATTGCTCATGCCGTTGCTCGTCATCTCCTTCGCACCCCTATTGGCCTGCGCGATTACCGACCGTTGTCCTCCTCTCTTCGCATTCACTTCGATCCTGAACGCGCTGCTTGCGTGCGGGGACATTTTTGCGGTAGGATTGTTGCTATTCCAAGTTCCGGCCGGAGCGACTGTTCGCAACAAGGGCTGGAGGACGTTTTGGAAAATTTATGACGACAAAGCCTCCTAGTCATTCGCCTCGGGTGAATCCAACCTCGGCGATTTGAATCGCCACCATGAGGAGACCGTTTTCGCACCGAGCACGCACATAATCGCGCCGACAAAATAGCTTTAATCCACCGCATAAGACATCCTTCCACGGATCCCGGCCCCGCTCGCGAGGCCGAGTTGATCGCCAGCTTTGGATCGTGACGGCTTCTTAAATGCCACGATGGGCGGTTTGAATTCTCCGGCGGCACGCGGGAGGACCGGGAGAAGGCGAAGGAGTGGGCGAGGATGTTTTTGAGGGCGAGCCGCGAATGACGAGAGGGTTGCCCACGTCGCAACAGTTGGTTCCCACGAACCATGAAAAGTGCTCATGGTCCCGAGGCACCTCTAATATTGATTGCATGGCTTCGATGAAACCAATTTCCTATGTTGTCACATTCATCCGCAGCGATGACGAGTTCCGAGCGGTATTGTTGCGAATCTGGCTGCCGAACATCGAGGTTCAAGAGGGCCTTGCCATAAGGAAGCTGGGCGCGCACGGCCGCGACAAAATTAGTTTCCTGCTCCTTCGTGACGATGAGGCGGACCGAAAGCTCGATAGTCTCTTTCCGCAAACGCAAAGTGGATTCCATCCCATACATCCTGAAGCTCGGAAGAATCAACCCGGTAGTGAGCCGCGTCAACTTGCGCTCCTCGTTCCTGCCTTGTTCCCACCTCACATCCCTCCCACTGATCCAATCACGCTCCATAAAACTGTCCGGCACAATCCAAATAGCCACCCCATTGGTTTCGGCTTGCGGTTGACCGAGGGAGTTCTTGGCAATGATCGCTGCCACAGTATCAAAATATTCCATGGTTTCGATTGTGGTAACCACTTGCCTGGGAGGCCCAAACACACGCCGGCATAGCCGTTGCAGCCAAACCCACTTGGCAGGAATCCAGCGATCCGGCACCCGACCGCTTTTCACCTTCAGTGGGGTGGGCGGCAGATACGTCACTGCTGGAGGACGGAGGCGATAAACAGCGACGAAAAGCAGCACCCCAGCCACGAACACCAAGGTCAGAACGATGAGCCATCGCCGATTGCGCGGAAGAATCACAGGTAATCGGAGAGTGGACCCCTTTAAAAGGGTGTCAAGTGGTCGATGAGCGCTCTTGCCCCGCCCACCAGTGACCGTCGAAGAATGTTTCCGGGACGGCCCATTGGCGAATATTGACGGTCACTCCCAACCCATCTCCTTCCCGCTCGCCAAACCCGCCGGAATCGCGCAGAGTCGTTCTCATGCCACCGGCAGACCATCGCGAACATGCCCGTCACCAACCAACCGCGGGCGAATCCCGGCTCCGCCGCCAGCGAAGGATCGAAGTCCCGGGAATACCACGAGCCGAAAGTGTGGTCCGAACGGATGGTTCGTTGAATAATTGTTAGGCGTTCGCTAATCTTTCACGTATGAATGTTTTAGCTGTTGCGGGACCGGGATCGAAATACCAAGTTCCAGGCGCGCAGCCCGCTGGATTTTTGGCAGGACTATGGCACGGCCTGATATGTCCCTTCACGTTCTTCGTCAGTTTGTTCACTCCGAACGTGCGCATTTACGAGGCCCACAATGGTGGTCGGCTGTATGACTTCGGTTTTCTCCTCGGCGCTTCGAGCGCGCTTGGCGGCAGCGGACACGAAGCTGCCAGAAGTGTTTCACATGCCTAACGGGTTCAGAATCACGGATTCCTCACGTTTGGCGGTTTGATTTTGACGGTGGCGCCAGGGCGCCGCCGGTGAAAGTGTGGCCTCTGTGGACATAGTCTTGGCCGCCGAAGCAATTCACGTCGTGCGTCGAAGTTTGGAGCCGGTTATCTCGGTGGTTTGAAGCCAACCAGATAAATGTTCTTGTCGAAGTCGATAACCTCGAAAACAATCTTGACGAACGTATTTTCTAGGCCGGTGGGATCAAAAACGGCGGGCTCGTCCAATGTAAATGAGGTTACCAGCGTCCCGCCTGGCCCTACCGAAAACGATTTCTTTCCCGCTGAAAGTATTCCGGCCTTTAAGCCGTCAAAAGTTATACTCGCTTCACGGGCACGTTTGTCTATTCGAATTCTTGTTTTCCCCCATTCCACATGGTTTGTATTAAAATCCGGTTCGATCACTGTTGTTCCCTTTACCACTCCGAAGAGGACATGCCCCCAAGGGTATCGGTCTGAAAGCTGATGCTCCAACACGCCAGATTTCTCCCTCAAAAGCTTTCTCATTGCTTCCAGTTCAGCAGTGGTTGCCAACGAACGGTCGGATTCCTGGCTGGCTATCGAATCCGCCATTCGACTGATTGAATCCGCCATTCGGTCCATCCGATGCGCCAACATGGCCACCGCCACCAGCGCAATCGCCGCCATGATAATTCCCGAGAAGCGAAGCAGATTAATGTACCGCGTCATGTTGATATTCTTTCGATTTGTCGTTCTGTCGTTGTTCCTCCACGAGCGAACCAGCGGCATCGCCTCGCGTTTTGGCGAAGATCAGATTCGCTCCGGTGCCTCGATCATTCTGGGCGAGGCGTGCGAGCCAACGTCGTTCATAGAGCACCCACCAATTTTGACTCGAAGCGGGGATCATGACTCTCCACATTACTTGGCAATTCCTCGCCACAAATTGGCTTGAACCCCGCGCTCCACTCCCATCGTCGAATTCGGCCGCCCCCGTTCCTTCTTGACCTCCGGCCCCTTCCTGTTATGATGCCCCCCCGAGCACCAAGACCAATCCGGCATGAACATGTTGAGCCCGGTCCCGGCGCTCCTTGCGGGAGAATGTCTTATGGGATCACCGAGATTTTGCAGTTTCGCGCGGCGCAACGATGCGAGCGGGCAACCCCCTGTGACCACGTTCCGCCGTGCATGGTGGCACAGAGGCGGCGGCCGCTCCAAAGGCTTCACCCTGATCGAGCTTCTGGTGGTCATCGCGATCATCGGCATTCTGGCGGCGATGGTGCTGGCAGGCTTGACCAAGGCGAAATCACAGGGAAGGCGGATAGTGTGTGCAAATCAATTGCGCCAATATGGCCTCGCCCTTTCGATGTATGTGAGTGACAACGTCAAGTATCCCCGGTTACGACGTAGTATTGGTCCTTCGCTCGGTGAAGTAAATTGGAAGGATGCGCTTGCCCCGTATTCTACGAAAAGCGCGAATGACTTGGATGGAGGAGGGATGACCTGTCCCGAAACCCAAGTGCACGCGTGGGATGCTTCATGGGATTCTCAGGAGCCGAAGTTTGTTTGGGAGAATATCGGCTTTTACGGCTACAATGGATCAGGCACAATGCCCCCACCGCTCTTGAGGTCCAGCGCCGGGACAGGGACAAATTACTACACGTTGGGGCTGGGCTGTGACTCCGATTTGCCGGGGCCGGAGGTTCCCGAGGCGATGGTCCAAATCCCCAGTGATATGGTCGCGATTGGAGACACGGTAAATGCGATGGAGATGACCCCGGTAGTGGAGTGGGTTGACATCGCCACGGACACGCTTGATCCAGGCATGACCAGCATCGGTGGGAATTTAAAAGATTTTCTGCCAAGTTGGCGACATAGTGGAGGCGCAAACATGGTTTTTTGCGATGCTCATGTTGAATTTGCTAACCGGGACGTCTGGACAAAGAGGACGGACGACGCTCGTCGTCGTTGGAATAATGACCATCAGTCTCACATTCTTGGTGGGGTTACTCCTTGAGCCGGCAGGGCAAAATACGGCCACGGAATCCTTGGTTTCCCAAGGTCTGGCGGCGCCGGCCTGCCCCGCCTCGCCGACCAGCCTTTCAATTTCGTCGTAACGCTTGAGGGCACGGTCATGTCGGGTGGGAAACCCAAGTCGGCGCGCGAGTTGGCTCACGGAGCCGACGCTCACTTCCAGCTTCCGGGCATCTCCGCATAGTTGGGGAACGGCTCCCTCAACATCGCCTCCATCGCCGGCAAAAGGACAAAAATAATAAGTCAAAATCCAAGTCCTGCGAACCTTCGACCGCAGGACCGGAGAGCTGAACGGCTCGCTTTCCGATTCTGCTGGATTTACCTTGCTGCTGGCGCACTATGGAGAACGCGCGATTTTCGCCGCGGATCGGCCATTCTTGCCGCGTGGTGTTATGACGATCATGCAAAGATTAAGTCTCTTGCAACGACGCTTTTCGCCGCTTGAAGAGCGGCTCATAACGGCGGTGCGAGAGGTTTTGCCCCCACAGGTGCAGTCAATTTTCGATGCCCAGGTCGCTGCTATTTCGCTGGTCCAGCGACATCCTCTTTGGACTGAGATTGCTTTTTATTGCCGACGAAACGGAAAGGTTGACTGGAGCGGCGTTCCGATGTTCCCTCGCACTGGCGAGTTTCGGTTTGCAAAGGTGCGGTTCACGGTCGAAAGACGACCTTACAAAGCAACACTCACCTGTATCGGGGGTCATATCTTTGATTTCGCGATCGCGCCCAGTCCGAAAGTCACCGCTTTTGCCGAGTGGGATACCGGCGTGTCAGCCCGAATGCTGTTCGACCCGTTAACGGTCGATTCTGGCCGTCCACCCGAGCCGATCCCTGCTCTGTGGCGTGAGTTCATCACCCGACGCCCACCTCCCAGTGGCTGGACGTTTCACGACGCTGGGACGGCTTATAGAACCACCTTCGATGAGGGAGAATTTCTGGTTCTTGCGGAGCGCGAGGGGGATGAGTTCATCCTTCACCGCATTGAGCCGGCAGCTTCGATTCTGTTTTACATGAAGTCGCATGACGGGACGCCTGGATCAATCGGGGGGACTATCGATGATATTTTCCGAGAGACCGAGAAATGAAAAAGCGAACGAGACGATTTCGGCGATCCGGGACTTCAGGCATATATGATGAGGTTGAAAAAACCTTTGCTTGCACGAAGACACCCCGATATGAATAAAGCAACTCAGAGTGGCCGGTTTTGATTCGACCCCGGTTGGCCCGTTTTGTCAGGATCGAGTGCGCCAAGCTGCCTAAACTCAAACAACAATCACCACCCATGAACCCTCGTTCGAGAAGCCAACCCGTTGTCTGGTGGGTGGTGTGGGCCGCCCTGATGATCTCTGTTTACATCAACTACACCATTCTGGCGAGGACTACCCCCACGGGCGCGACAAGTCCGGGCTGGCCCGCCGCGCTTGTGCCGTTTTTCTTAGGGACAGTCGTTCGCTGGGCCGTTCTCCCTCAGATGGAGAATGCCCAGCGCGCTTGGGCGATCTTCCTCGTAGGCATGGCCCTGGAGGAGAGCCTGTGT